>Ga0179591_1483123_pt1 | contig 10623 bp, 13 predicted proteins | sample CZOMad2_1_08_16f_FD_182891 | JGI IMG/M metagenome (GOLD analysis project Ga0179591, IMG submission 182891) | Vadose zone soil fungal communities from Angelo Coast Range Reserve, California, USA - CZOMad2_1_08_16fungal (PacBio error correction) | ecosystem: Environmental > Terrestrial > Soil >...
CAACCCAACCACTGGTTGCATAATTCCCGATTCAGCGCTGGTGGTGGTACCAGGACGTATACGACAGGCACGTCCGCAACCCCCTAATTTCGCAACCGTGAGGCTTCGACCGGACGTGGTTCAATGCGGAGTGGCTTCCCGCTGAGGCGACACCCGTGACGGGTTTGACGCCGGATGATACATACCGTCTGGTCCCTCAACCGGAACGTACTAATCTGCTTGGCTTGGATCTTTTCGGGCGTACCGTTAATGTTACTTCTGCTACACTGACCCGCAAGGGTACGACCGTTACGAGGTCAACGGGACAACGGCATTATTTGTCACGAACCTTTGGCCCGCAGGGTAAGGGGTCCCTGACCGCGTGTCGGGGTGGGTGTGGCGGGCTATCAAGCGCCGCACACACGCTAGCGTCCAAGGTGGACGCAGTATGGATCCAATTGACCCACACGTAAACGTGATCAAAAGCGCCTGGAGGCGGCCGGGATCCGCGTCCGATAGGTGGCCGCGGTGACCTGCGTACCTGGACAGCGTTCGCCGGGAAGCAACCGAACACGCGGTTCGATTACTTCGGAGAAATGAGGGATGCGGCGACCATTAGCGGCTCGCGCCACTATTTCCCTGCCATTGCCTCGGCAGCGTTCGGCAACAACCTGGGCGGGCGGGCTGGGTGACCGGTCAACTCGTGGATGTTGGACGAGACGACTGTCGCGAGGTACCCAGGCGTGACGGTTTCACCGGACACGAACCCCAACCCGGTTTCACCGTCCTGACCCTCGATGCCGTTTCGGTTCATGGATACGCCGGGCAGCGCGGAGCCGCCGCCTCAGGAGGATGCTTACCATTGCATACCACTTCGAACTGACGTTCCATGTGTGTCGGGGGCATCTTTCACGTGAACAGCCCCTGCCACCTCGGCGTTCCAGCTCATGAGTTGGAGCACTCCGATTGTAGGCGTACCCGGGGCCCATGTTGATCGAATTCGTATTGTCACCGTGCCGGACGATTTTTTCTTGGGGGCGGCAACGTACCAGGATGCCAACAAGGCGAAGCCGTGGATAGTGGTCCTCATCGCAAGTTCTACGTGATGTGGCGTCGTTGTTGTCGCGCGGCAAGCGGCTTCAGTGCGTCACCACAGCAAGTGGGCTCGTGTGGCAGTAGTCGCTTTCCTGCCGCACACTTCGAGCTAGGAATGGAGTGGTCTGAAGTACAACCGATTGTGGCAACCGCGTCCGGGAGCGCGGTGCCACCTGGGTGGGGCCTGAGCTGTCAGAGGCCAGCCACTCGAACCGTCCACAGTGACGGATATAGGATTCCGGTATGTGGATTGGAAGTCCACAGTGGAACATCGCCAGCGACCAGGCGCAAGCCATGGCGCACAACTCTTCCTCCCTCCACGCTCTACTACCGGGACCTTGACATTTGATCACTGTTCTCGTCAACCGGCCACTGCGGCGTGCTCCTGGACAGCGCCGCGCTGCCCCAGGAACCAATTCACCGTGCGTACGCTGCTCCTGATTTCTACTGTGATTCCGATAGTCGGGCGCCGAGTGACCGACCGGATGGTCACGAAGAATATCTCCATGACCATGACACGGTAAGAGCTCATCTTGTTTACCAGCACACATGATGCGGCCTGGCGCGAGGTTTGATACCCATGAGCCATGGACAGTTATCGGCGCTCATCGGGTTGGTGCCCTTTTCGCCTTTCTCGCGTCCGTCCATCCTCATCGGGTTGTGGTGGACAGCGTCAAAATGGACAACTAGATGACCAGTGCCGGCCCCTACGGCAAGCCTACCGTCGGGGCCGGCACCATTGGCGGGGTTGGTAATACTGGTTTCATGGCCGTACCGGGTTCGATCCCGGCCTGCCCCCGACCCTCACATTGGAGGCATCGAGGGAGCCCCTGAATGAGCCAGGCCGATGGTATTTTCTTGCTAGTGTCGCCCTGGCCTCGGTGGCTTCATTGTCATACGGGCCAGGAATGGCAAGATTGCCCGGACCTCTCCGGCTCAATCGTGAAGCGCATTCGTCCGGGAGCGCTAATCCCACCCACTCACCCGCTCCGCGCGCTACACTGGTACTGGCCAGGCGTGTCGTCGTGGCGCGTGGGTAAGCCCCACCTCGCTTGGGATAATCCTCAACGAGGCAGTGCTACAGGTATACTGGCCAACCTTCCTCCTTAAAACCGCCACCACGCGCCAGGAGGGCTATCCCGTTCCATGATCAGGTAACGGGCTCCATGACCCAGCAGCCCCGGCACCGGTCGCGTGGGCGGGTCTGTTTGTGTTGAGCGACGACACAGGAAGGTCACAATTAAATACACCATACCAAGCTCCGGTAGGTAATTGTCAGATGGCCAGGACTACGCGGCGTTGCTGACTCACTAACATTCGGCAGAGTCCCTGGAACTGCCCAGCTCAACATAACCCCCCTCCCGAAATGGCGCACCGTGCCCACCACAGTATACTCCATTTCTCGGCCCGCGGCTCGCGAGTTAACCGGGAATGGTCTTATCTGGATGAGCGCCAGCCTGACCCGTCAGCACTTCCAGCCTCGCTTACGGAATCGCACGGCTGTCGTGTATCCCAGGCCGGCCCGCAGCTGTAGCGTCGTTCCCTTGCGGCAGAGTTGGGCCCTGGTGCCGGTTCAATTACCGGGTTCGACGCGTGAGCGGTTCATCTCTTCGGTTCTCCGCCACCCCCCACCACGCACACACTCTAACCCGCACCACCCCCCCTGTCCCATCAGGTAACATTGGGGGCTTTCTCATGATCGAAGCGGCGCTTGATTGGATGTCAGTTTTACTATCTATCAAGTCGCATGATCCCTACTCAAGATCCACTATGCTCAATATCCCACTACCAACCCCCCACCCCCCATACATGTGGTCCCATATCCACCCCCCCCCGAACCGGACAAACCTGACACTGTACAAATGCAGTACAGCAAACCGGTTTCCGGCAAAAGTGGTGCAGCATGTAGCTTTGCTGAGGTCGAGCTCCTGCAGCGGCAACGCCGCAGCAAGATCAGGCTTGGTTATCGCCTCGCAACGCGAGCAAGCCGGCCGAGGCGGAGGTTGTGCAGCGGGTCTTGATCATCGTCAGCGGCGGCGCAGCCGGTCGAGCTCTAGCTCGGTGAGCGGCAGCGCCTCGATCCCGTCCCATGCTCTTCACCGCGATCACGTCGTTGATTATCAGCTTGGTCAGTGCGAGCCCGCGCACGGCTCCAGATCCTTGTCGAGGTGGCGGCAATGCCTCTGCAATCCATTCGCTCCGCGCCATGCCTGGATTTGCCGTTCATCTTGTGCTCGGCCGCACCGCTGAGGTATATATCTGGCAGCGGCATGGTGCGAGGCCTAGAGGTTTCGCGCAGGTTCGCGCAACCGCGCATATCGAGTTCGCTGAATGGCAGGCCTGAGGCCGTCGAGCTTTTCCATTCCGGCGCAGCCTCCGAGCGCCAACCGGGTCAGCGGCCTGCGGCGCAGCGCGGTGAGGATCGCTCGATCTAGCCGCAGCGGCTGCTATTCCTCCTCGGTCAAAACTCATCCCCCTGCACGCCCGTTGAGCGACGACAGCGTTCGTCAGCCCGACAGTCGAGCCGGTTCATCGGCGCTCCGGTGAGGCGTCGCGAGACGCCGCCGAGATCGGCGTTCAGCCGGCGAGAGTGAGCTCTCGAGGCGGAATTCCGTCGAGTCCGCGCAGCCGCCGAGGTGTGCGGCACCCTGGAGATTCGGCTCTTCAGCGTCATGCCGAACAGGCGCGCAGAGTCGCTCTGAGCTTTTTCGCAAGCCGCTCAGTTCGAGGAACTCGCCTTGCAGGCTTGAGCAGCAGCAGGTCGGTGACCGTCGGAGCGACCCGGGTGATGACGAAGGTGCCGTGGCCGGGCCTGGAGGTTGGTCAGGGAACTTCTTCTCGCCAGGAACTGCTGCCACTTTGGCTGGGAGGTAGGCTTGCTCCGCGTCGGCTGCGCTCGGCCGGCTTGACGCGAGCGCTGTGCGCTACCGGCACCGCCCGGAGCCGGCTTGGCGACCGCCTTCGGGCGGCGTCGGTGCCGCCACCCCGTGCGTGCACCGGCTTCTGCGGGATCGAGCGCTGCCACCACCGCGTCGTTGCGGGTGCCCGGCGGTTCTTTGCGCCGGATCCGGATACTGAGCGGCGGCACGATCGGCTCCGCTTGCGTACCCAGTCGTACTATCGGAGCCGCGGAGCAAGGAGCCACCGGAGCAGGCGACAAACGTATTGTTGGACCGCTACCGGCGCGGTGCGGGCGGCGTCGGAGCCACGACTGGCGCTTATCCCGACCACCCGGCGTCGCTATCGGCGTGGCGTATGTCGGGCGGCAACGGCGACTCGTGCGCGGCAGGGTGTTGTTGCCAAGGCGGCGGCAACGGCCGTCTCTGACCCACCGGCGCAGCTGGTCGGCGGCGGCTTTACCGTTCCGTCTCCGGCGGCGCGCAACTGGCCACCGGAGGGCCGGAGCGGCGGGCGAACGCATCGCGCCACGGAGCTCGCGCTGCTGCGTGGGCACCTGATTCGGAACGACGGCGACGGCTGGCTCGGCAGCGGCGCCGGGGTGGTTGCTCGGCTCATCAATCCGAAGACACTCCGCCGCCGGCGGGCACCAGGCCGGGCGTGACCGCAGCATCCACGTACCCGGCCGGCGGGTTTCGACGATGGTGGCGGCCGGTGGTCGGTTCGAGGTCGGCCGGCGTTCGGTCGGCGCGGCGGCGGAACCTGCCATCGGTGACCCGGGAGTCAGCGTCGGCGCGGCGTGTCGTGGCGTCGCCGAGCTCGCGTGCTGTGGCGTCGCGACAGCGCACCAGCGGAGTCTCACTTCGGCCATCCTGGGTCCGCGCGGGCTGGCACTTTGGGCGGCCGCGTGGCGCGGGTGATGTCCTTGCCGGCCGGCGGCGGTGGCGTCGGCAGCTTGCCGGCGAGCACCAGCTCGCGATCCTCGATCAGCGCCTCTCCGGGTCGGGGTGGCTCGTGATACGGTCCTTGTTCATCGCCTTGACAATCCACGTCGGCGGTGGGCGTCGGTGATGCCGGTAGAGACGCCGCGCGATCCGGCACCGGACTCCTTGATCACCTCGCCCCAACCGCCAGGCTCTGGCGCGCGGAACGGGGTTTCGCGTTAGTCAGCGCGAACACAAATCGTCGCGGCCGAGCGCAAAGTCTTGCGGTTGTCGAGCTCCTGTCGCCAACTTTCGCCGGCCTCGCCTGGCGCGGTCGAGTTTCGGGGCGAAGACCGCCATGACCATTACCGGCTCGGCGATGGTCCGCCGGCGTTCATGTCGCCGAGCAGGCCATCGGCGACAGCCCTCGACCACTCGCAACACCGACATCTACGCCGCGTCGCGCGACGCTGTTCGCGCCTTGCTCACCGTCACACCACCGTTCCGCTGCGCCCGCTGGGCGGTGGTGAGCGCAGGTGATCAAAGGATCCGGTCCGTATGCCGCCGCGCGCGTCTATCCCTGCGCACCGACGCAAACCCTCCTCGGTTGTGCTCAGGCTAAGAACAAGAATCCGTTATCATCGCCACCCGCCCCCGGAGCGCTATCGAGGATCTCGATCTTTTTCTGCCGGCAGCTGCCGCGCCACTCTCCCTGGTCCGCTTCCAAGGAGCATCACCCGCGCCACGCTGCCGCCCACCGTTCTCCAGCCGCGCGACCAGATGGCGACGCTGGCGACTCCGCTGTTGGGCGCTGCGCGACGCCAACCGCCCCGCCGAGCTCGTCGGCGGGGCCACGACAACGCCGCGCCTCCGCTGACGCCGTGTCACCAGTGTGCAGGTTCCGCGCGCGCGCCGACCGAACGCGGCGAGCCTCGCACCGACCACAGCCGCAACATGTCCACACGCCTCGCGGCGCTTCGTGGTTCGCCGGTCACCGCCTGGCCCTGTTGCGCGCCGCGGCGGCGTGGTCTTCGGATTGTGAGGCGGCTGGCAACCCCCGGCGCCGCTGCGGCCTCCGTCGCCGATCGTTCCGACTCCGGTGCCCCGCCCGCAAGCGCGTGCTCCCTTTGGCGCGATCGGGTCGCCGCCGCTCCGGCTCCGGTGGCCCCGGTTCGCCTCCGCGGCTCGGAACCGTCCAGCCGGACGCCGCCGCAACCCTCTGCTGCCGGTGGTGTCAAGCCGCCGGTCCGTGCCGTCCTCCGGCACCACGCCCTTCACGTCCGTTCTCCGTGCCGCCGATTCCCGCCCCCGCCTAGCGACGCCGTTGTCCGGATCCCGCGCCAGTCTTGGCTCCGCCCCGCCCTCACCGTGCAGGCCGTTAGCGGTCCACAATCCGTGGTCGCCTTCTCCGGTGGCTCCTGCTCCCGCGGCTCCGATCTTTACGCACGTCCCGCCAGCGCGGCCGATCGTGCCGCCGCGCCTCCTACTTCCGATATCGGCGCCCACGCGCGTCAGCAACCCTCACCGCGCCGGTTGTGGCCCGCGCTGATCCCCCGAAGCCGTTGTCCCGCACTGTGGTGTCGGGCACCCGACGCCGCCGAGCCGGTCCGTCCCCCGCCGTCTCCGGCCGCCGGTTGCCGTTCGCTCCCATCGCTCCGTCAACTCGGCCGAGCCTCACCGACCGGCGGAGTCAATACACCTCCTCAGGCCAGTTGGCAGCATTTCTGGCCTAGAAGAAGTTCCCCTTCAAATCCTGCCGCAGCCAACGGCAACCTTCCGTCATCACCCGGTCTCCCTCCGACGGTTCACCGCCTGCTTCTGCTCAAGGCCTTAATTTCGAGGTCCTCGACCTGATCGGCTGCGAAAAGCCATACGGCTATCTGTGCGCGCCCTGTCTTCATGAATTACCGCTTAATATTCCTTGAATCTCCAGGGCTTTGCCGCAACCACGACTCCGTCCTTATGCGCGTCCCTCGACGGATCCGCCTCGGAAGCTCACTCTATCTCGCCGTCTTGTCGTCCGATCTCGGCTGCGATCTGTCGCCGCTCACCGTCGGGCGCCGACAAATACCCTGCTTCGACCTGTCGGTCTGCTAATCTGTCTTCGCTAATGGCGTGCATGGTATGCATTTGACCGATCTAATCTCAGCCGCTGCCCGCTCGCTCGGCTGACGATTCTCACCGCGCTGCCGGCATTTGACGCTTACCCTTTTCGCTCTGTGCGCTGCTCCTTCCTGTAAATAGCTTCTACGCGATCCAGTGCCTTCCGATTCAGCGACTCGATCTGCGCGGTTGCGCGAACCTGCGCGACCCCTCTCGGCCCCTCGCCACCATCCGTCTGCGCAGCCTCTCCTCAGCTGTCTGCGAGCGCTCACCAGCCTGACGGCGTGCCAGGGTCATGTGCGCTGAAGCTAACTGGAATTGCAGCGTCTGCCGCCACCTCGACAAGGATCTGAGCCGCGCGCGGCTCGCCCTGACCAAGGCTGATCCTCAAACGACTGCTCGCGGCTGAAGAGCCTGGACGGATCGAGGCGCTGCCGCTCACGAGCTCGAGCGCGCCGCCGCGCGCGCTGAGACCAGATCACGCCGGCTGCCACCCGTCCGCTCTGCCGCTGTCGCTCGCCGGTTGCGAGCTCTCACCGCCTGATCGGCTGCATAGCGTGCCGCTAGCAGGAGCTCGACCTCAGCAACTGGCTGCATGCTCACCACTTTTTGCCCGAACCGGTTTGGCCTTACTGCCTTTTGTCACATTTTTCAGGTTTGTCCCGGTTCGGGGTGGTCAGGACACATTATCATGGGGGGTGTGGGGTTGTAGTGATCTTGAGCTCGTGGATCTTGAGTATGGGATCATGAGACTGATTGATCAGTTTAAACTGACTACCAATCAAGCGCTTGCTTCGATCATGAGAAGCCCCCCTAGTTACCTTATGGTGACATGTGGGGGTGGGTGCGGGTTTCGGGTGGTGGTGGTGCGGGTGGGCGGGAAGATGAACCGCTCACGGTCGACTGTCATTAACCGGGCCAACTCTTCTGCCGCATGGACCGCGCAAACGCCTGCCGGCCGGCCTGGTCCATACCCGCGTAGCGATACCTGTCCGCGATGGCTTTGAGTGCTACGGGTCTGCTGGCGCTCATCCCTGATCAGCCCTATCCGGTAACTCGGCGAGACGGTCCATAGGCGGTCTCTGTGGTGGTACGGTGCGCATTCGGGGATGTGGGGGTATGTGAGGCTTGGCATTCTCCAGTCTCCAGGACTCTGCCGGGCCGGTAGTCCAGCACCGCCGCGTATCCTCCACTTCTGACCCTTCCTCCGTAGCTGGATCATGGTGTATTTCCATGGTGACCTTCCTGTTTCTTCGGATCAACACAACAGCCCCGGCACCGAGACCGGTGCCGGGGCTGTTGTGGTCATGCGACGTACCTACTCATGAACGATATAGCCCTCCTGGCCCGCGTGGTGGGCGTTTTCAGGAAGTTGCCAGTAGTCCTGTAGCCCTGGCCTCGTTGATGATCCTCCAAGGCGCGTGGTTCTTACCCACACGCGCGCCACGCGATCACGCCTGGTCATTACCCTTTCGCTGCGCGGAGCGGGTGGAGTGAGCTGGGCTGTCGATCCCGGACGATGCGCTTTTTCAAACTAACCGATCGCCCGGATTGCCGGGCCACAAAAAAAAGAATTGCCCATCTTGCCCGTATGACAATGAAGCGCACCGAGGGCCCCGGGCGAACACTAGCTCATACCATCGGCCTGCTGCATCAGTTTGCTCTCCCTCCCTCCTCGCTGCCCTCCACTGTGGAGGGTCGGGGTCAGCCGGGATTCGAACCCGGTACGCCCTGAACCGTATAAACCAACCCCGCCCATGGTGCGGCCCCACGACGGTATGCTCTGGCCTCGTCGTGCCGGCACTGGTCATGCTAGTTTTCCATTTTGTGCGCTTCGTCGTCCACCACACCCGATGAAGGATGCGGACCGCGAGACCGGCGAAACGGCCCCAACCCAGATTAGCGCGATAACTGTGCCATGGCTCATCGTTTCTCAAAACTCGCGCCAGGCCGTAATCATGGGTGTGCCTGGTCCACCAGGCTGCGCTCTGACCTTGGTCTGGTCATGGACGTGAACTGTCCTCCGTGTCGTCCCTCTGCCGCTACGGACGACCGTAGACATCCAGGAGACCACGTACGCACGGTGAATGTGGTCTGTGCACGCGGACGCTGTCCCAGGGACGCCGGCCGTGCGGTTGACGAGAACGTGATCACATGTCAAGGTCCCGTTCGAGCGGGAAGCGTTGTTGCGCCATGGCTTTTTGCGCCATGGTCGATAGGCGCTGTCCCCCTGTTGGACTTCCCCTAATACACATACCGACATCCTGATTCTCGTCCACTGTGGACGTCGCGGTGGGCTGGCCTTGACATCCAGCCACCATGCTGGCACACCGCGCTCCCGTACTCGGTGCCAGCACAACTCGGTTGTTACTTCAACGCACTCCCTCCTAGCTCAGTGTTCGGGCATGATAAGCGCATCCCGTGCCACACTAGCCACTTCTGTTGTGACTGCCACGGACGCCCTTTGCCGTGCGACACACGACGGCACAGCACGTAGAACTTGCGATGATGCCACTCATCCAACGCTTAGCCGTGTTGGCACCCTGGGTACGTTTGCGCCCCCAAGAAACACGTCGGCACGGTGATCAAATACGAATTTTTTCGATTAACATGGTCCCCGGTACCGCCTTTACAAATCTGTAATGCCCAACTCATGCGCTGACCGCGCCGATGTTGCACAGGGGCATGTTTCCGTGAACATCCCCCGACACCATGGAACGTCAGTCGAAGTGGTAGGCAATCATTTCGCACCTCCTCTGATTCGGCGGCTCCGTCGCTGGCGTCGTATCCTGAACCGAAACGGCAATCGGGTCAACGAACGGTGTAAACCGGGTTGGGGTTTCGGTCCGGTGAACCATCACTCCTGGTAACCCCAGCGGGCCATTACCCCCCTTCTCTCGAAAGCTCATTCGTCTCGTTCCAATCCACTAGCTTGACCGATACACACCACCCGCCGCCCAGGTTGTTGCCGAACGCTTGCGAGCAATGGCATTAAATAGTTTGGGGCGAGCCGCACTGGTCGCCGATTCCCTATTTTCCCCTCGACGTACAGACTCGACCCGCGCTAGTTTCGGTTTGCTGCTTTCCCGGCGGGAACGGGGTCCAGGTACTCGGTCAACCGCGTCCACAGATTCGTTCCGGCGCGGATCCCGGCAAGCCTCCCGGCGCTTTTTGATCACGTTCACGTGCTTGGGTCATATTGGATCTCCATACTGCGTCCCCTTGACGCTATCGTGTCGGTCGCTTGATAGCCGCACACCCCCCCGACCGCGTCCGGGACCCCTTACCCCTTGCGGCAAGGGTCGTGACAATCTGGCCGTTGTCCCTTTTGTACCCGCACGGTCTTACCCTTGCGGGCACGTCCTTAGCCGTCTACACCTACCCTGCGCCCGAACGATCCAATCCCAAGCGATTCAGTCCGTTTCCGTTTGAGTCCAGACCGGTTGTATCCTCCGCGTCAAACCCTCACGGGTGTACCCTCAGCGGAGAAGCCCTCCGCATTGAAACCCGTACCGGTCGAAGCCTTCCTGTTGCGACCTTCGGGGTTGCACCGTGCCTGTCGTATCCGTCCTGGTCGCCACCCCCCGCGCTGAATCGGATGTAATGCATCCGTGGTTGGGTTGAC
>Ga0179591_1168019_pt1 | contig 10621 bp, 8 predicted proteins | sample CZOMad2_1_08_16f_FD_182891 | JGI IMG/M metagenome (GOLD analysis project Ga0179591, IMG submission 182891) | Vadose zone soil fungal communities from Angelo Coast Range Reserve, California, USA - CZOMad2_1_08_16fungal (PacBio error correction) | ecosystem: Environmental > Terrestrial > Soil >...
CTGGGATGACGCAAGAACAACGGGGGGTCACAATCCTGTTTGGAAATCAAAAAAAGAGAAGTGGGCAAAAGGCGAGTTGTTCGTGGGTCTGAAGACCAAAGGGCCTTACAAGAGCAAGTAACCTTCCATATGCCTCAGTCATAAGGCAGGAAAAAGAAGAAGGGTACGTAGGAGAAGCTGCCGAGCATCACACGGATCTTGTGCACAAATTGGTTGGGGGTAGCAGACGCACTCGTAGGCGGGGGGGGGGGGGGTTTTGTACAGTCAAGAAAAATGGGGCGGTATGCAGAGTACCGCATCATACAGCGGAGAAGAAGCGGTTCAACACTCAGGATACAACGGGCGAAAAGAAGGGGGGAAAACGAGGTAAGTGTTATTGGCCCAGGCAAAAAAGGGCTACTCAGGTGGTTGACTTAAAATCGGAAAAACTACCAAATGAAGTCGACTGCAGCCTTGAGAGGACACAAAAAGAGAGGGAAGTTCTCCTAAAGCCAGGGAATTTTTTGCCCAAGCGAAGTCAAGATCTTTGCAAAAGGAAAGCCGCGATGCGGAGGAGGGTTGGGGAAAGTGGCCTCACAAAAGCCGCAACCGAAGCCTCAAGAAAAAGGAAAGCCTAAGCCCTCCAAGACTTGTTCCTAAGGCTTTGGGAAGTCATTTAGTATTGGCGCGCAATCCGAAGTGATCGTTAGGGGACTGTCAGGGAAAAGCTTTCAAGGGAGCACGCACTCTTAGGAAGGGAAACGAGGCAAGAAGGCCGGGAAAGGGCACAGAGAGGTTCCCGGAGCCTCCAAAAGAGAATGCTACTTGCGGGGGAGGAGAGAGCGAATAAACTCCAAGTCGCAGGGAGCGAAGGAAAAGCCCTCGAACTCACCATCCATATACCTGCGGATTGCTCTGGAATCGGCAAAATAGAACAGAGAGAGGTTAGGATAAACGCAGGAAAGCGGGGAAACCATGACAAAAGGAAGTAATCCAAAAAGCATCCATTCGATCCGCCGATAATCCAAGTGCACGGTTCTGGACGAAACATAGACAAAGGGGAGGGCCTGAGACCGCCGAAGGGTTTGCGGGGGATCTGCTAAAAAGCAAGAACAGTTGTGGGAGGAGACCGAAACCACAGGGGGGTCTTGGGTGGCGACCCGTTCCGTGGAACGAGCGAACTGAGACACCAAAAAGGGGGGAGGGACCCAATGCCTCTAAAATTCTTTAAAAACCTGACATCAAAAGAATTCCTAAAAGAGGTTGGGGCTCGACCAGGGAATCGATGAGGAAAGAGTACGGCCATCTCTTCAACCATGCGCGAGCAAGAGGGAGGAATCAACTAAATACTTCTTCAGGGAAGACTATAAACAGGGGAAAATAAAACGAAGAGAAAATAAAATAGCCGGAGGCCCGCAGAACTGGTTGTTGAGGAGATGTAGGACATTGCTCCAGACGATCGCCAGGGGGGAGATATCCAGAAAAGAGCGGTGGTAACCCGTTCCTTGTGGAACTATGAGATTAAATCACCACCTCCGCCACCAAGAGAAGAGTAAAGGAGCGGAAACAGCAAGGAACCAAGCCAGAAGACCGAAGGGGAAGACCGAAGGGGGGGCCGGCAGAAGTACCGGTCAAGGAGGGGGGTAGAAAACAGCGGGTTTACGTAACAACGCTGTGTTTTGGAATTCCAGGGGAAAAAAAAATCTACGGACACGCGAAAAGCACGGCGGTGTCGCAGAGCCAACGTGCGCTCTTCGCAGAAGATGCAAAGAGGGGCTTCCGTTGACCGGGGTAAGGATGAATTTTAGGCGAGACTCGCAACAGTAGGAATTAGGAAATCAGAGGGGAGACGTCGGCTAAGGGAAACTAGCGGCGAGCAAGCAAGGCGGCCCAGAGCGCCCGCAGTAAAGGCGCTGGTGGTAAAAAGAGGAGGAAAGGGGACGAGTCACCGAGAATTAGATCGAAACAGAAAGATTCATTTCAAGGGAAAAACATTAAGATCATCGTTTATCTGGTGGCGGGAAAGACCTGACCAGGGTCCAACACGGCATGGGGGGGCTCATTCATCTGCCGCGAGATGACGCTGTTAAATCATAAAACCGCGCCGCAAAAGAGAAAGGGGCCACAAAGGAAGACTTCGAACCGCCTTGGGGGGAGGAGTTAGTTGACTGGGTTTCTGGAGAAACCCGGGACGAAAAATCCCTTGCCCCAAACATGGCGATAAGGCAATCTGCCGCGAAGCAGGCCTTTAAGCAATTCGCCACCCGCTAAGGGAAATCTTCCAGGAAGGGAAATGTCGGGGACGCAGCCTTTGTTGAGGGAGGACTTGACAGATTATATGTTGATCAAAGGTCGGACCGCATCAGAAACGTCAGGGAGCTGGTGGAGGGGGGAGTGATGAGCCTCAAAGGGCTCCGGAGACTCATCTCCCAATCACTTTAAAGAAAAACCGAGCAGACGAGGGTTCTTGAATTAATTAAGACAAGATAAGGGGGGGGGGATTGTCGATTGACATCATCTAGTCAACAAAAAACAACTGCGGAGGAGGAGGGGGGCAGCGAAAAAAAGGTCCATCCTCCTGGGGTAGGGGGTCGGAATTACACTACCACTTCTGGACATGCGGGCAAGAGTTGGAAAAAGAAGGTGCCCTTGATGCGCATGTGAAAGGGCGGACAGAGAAGATGTTTAAAAAATCAAACTCTCCTTGAATTTCTCAGTGGACTGGAACGGAACAATTTTTGAGAAGGCTGACAAACGAAAACTCAGACCCAAAGGCGGCAAAGCGCCGATGAAAAGATTGGTATGCCGTTCTCATTAGTGGCGCGGCTACGGGGAATGAGTTAAGAGCAAGGAAGCGAAGCGGCAGAGTGTGAGAACCATGCCGGGTGGGGGAAAGGAAAGTTTTCTTCCAGTGGCGAAACGACCAGCTACCGCGTACCGGAAAAAAAAAGTCGGCCGACCGCCGGGCCAGGCCAGGTCTGTGGGGGGAAAAAGGTCTCGTGGGGTAGGCTCGTGGGGACAGAGAGGGACCAGAACTATCTCTAGCAAGGAGAATCTCCATGCCGGGGGTTGACATTGCATTTGAGGCAAGAAAAAAAAATAAACAGGGTCCTCAGATGGAAGGAGTCAACTTCCGGTCTGTCGAGACAGGGAAGATCAGATACCGCACGGTGAAATGAGAAAACTTCTAAAAAACAGGGGGGCCACAGCGACCTCCTTTCCTCTCAAAGTGTCCTAAAGGGAACAGACTCTGCGATCCGCATCAGCAAATTCCTTGACGGACGGAAGAGGACAGCTAGCAGAAGGGGGGAAGGTGAGTTGAGGAAAAAGAAAAAAAAAAGGAAAAGGCGAGGCTTAAACAGGATGAAACCACATGGCACGGGGGAAATCTTGGGTGGGGAAGGCTGGGAGAAATATAGCACCGTTGATCTCTGAGACAAAAACAAGAACTTATGCGGAGGGATGTGTCCTCGGTCTATACTGTAGGAAGAAGAGGAAAAAAGGTGAAATTACCTACCTCTGGCAAGACCTCTTCACATCAGGACCTGGACCATAGTGGTCCCCCAATGGAAGAGGGTAAAGGGAGGTCGCTGGGTCGTAACCCTATAATTGGTCCTCTCCTCAGAAAGTTAACTTTTGTGGGAAGCAGTGGGGGGCGCAGTTCGACATAACTTCACAAAGGAACCTGTTCGCCACACTAAAGCGTGGGGTGTTAGAACTACACACTGGCAGAGCGGTCGTGAAGAAATTTCTCCATCCAGAAGCCCAACATTCACGGCGCTCCAAGGAATACTGTTGGGCGGAAAGACTCAATATCGAAAACTTGGATGGAAAGGTTCTTAGAAATAAGGGGGTCCTAGGAGGATGAGGGAATAGCGAATAGATCGCGAATTGTGGGGGACGAGAGGGTACGGACCAGGCTAAATCTCGAACGACTCGGGGGAATGTATCGGGAAAAACAGGCGGCCTTTGAAACCGTACGGTCTGCAGGGGGAAGGGGGTTTGTAAGGACCTGGTTCACTCTCCTCGCGCGGGGAGGGTGTTTCGAATTTGTGGCGGTTCCGAATATTTCCACAAGGGACTTGGGGACCCACCTCCGCCTTTGGGGTGATGTCGCTCCACAAAGGGATAGGGGGTCCTATCAATTTCGACAAAATTCTAAACCAACCAGTCTTCAGGGGTACAACCCTCCAAGCTCAAACGAAATACGTTTGTCTTATCGTCTCTTGTACAAGACGGCAAATGGAGGGGAAGGTCTTGAGGGGGATGTCCTATTCTACTGTAGCTTTTATTTAGGGGAGAGTATAAACGAATGTGGCGTGTAAAGGTGGTTGAACTGACTTGTGCTTGGAAAGGAAACTAATTACTGATAATTTTTTGGGGGCGGGTCAGGCTACCAAGAAACAGTTCAAGAGATGGGGCTCAGGGTCCGGTTGCTGCAGAATGTGAGTGGGGAAGGATTTGATTTCATTCTAATCAATTCCCTAAGAGCCTTAGCTTGGGGCACATGATCATGACAGCATCTTGTGGAAACTTTAATGCGGAAGTGGAAGACTGGCAGAGGGGCATTTAGTAACTTTCGCAACGAGTCATCGACCTAACGAAAGCAGGCCGGATTGAGACGCAAAATACGGGAGGGAGCCAAAAATTAGCGGGAAGCTGGTTTATTGCTCGACGAAGGCCAGTCTGTAGGAGTCGTTGTGAGGCTTGTGGTTCGTTATTCAGAAAAAGTAAACTTCCTATCGCGCGAAGTAATTGTGACAAGGACAAGACGACAAAGATCATACGATCAGTGGGAAACACACTACGTCTTTAAGGAAAAGCGAAGCTTTAGGCTCTTCTAAAGGTAGAAAGCCAAATCTTGTAGCGCTGAACACGTGAGCGCGCATACCGCTCGAATGGGCCAAGAAAAACGTACATGCGGGGGAAGTAAAGGGAGAGGGGTTTTTATCTGAAGGGCAAGCAGGGACAAAGTGGGAGGAGGGAATCGCGGCCGACGCAGCCGCAGGACGGTGAACACCCAGAGGAAAAAAAGAGAGCACGCTGCTTGGATGTACCACACCAAAGTTGGCCAAAAGAGATGGGTATTCTCGGTAGCGAGCGCGAGAGGGGAACCGCTCGGGGCTGGTAGGAAGGGAATCATGACACATTTCATTGAGGAAAAGGCATCTATGAACACTCAGTCCTTGTGGGAGATAAAAAAAAAAAAGCATCGCCGTTTTTGGGAAAAATAAACGGCGATAAAAAAAGTTTTAGAAGAGAGCTCAGACAAAGAGTCTCTCGACAACACAACTTAGGAATTAAGGGATTATATCGTGGCCATGAAGAAAGAAAAACGTAAATGGGGGGGGGGGTGTTAGTTCTCGCCGGGGTTGAACCCAAAGTCTAAAATGTGAAATGGCGAGTGTGGGAGGGGGGGTTTAGGAGCCAAAAAGGAAGGGAGTTTAACACGTCTGGGGTTCATTTCCGGACAAATGCTCAGTTATTCCTAAATAAAGAGTCCTCCCAGCGAATAAAAACGCTAGAGCGAGAACGATCTCAAACAAAAAAGAAGAGGGGGTCACCAAATGGGGGGGGGGGTAAAATCAAGGAAGAGGGAGGACGCTTGCATGGGGTTTGTTCACGTACATCACTTCTGTAGGGCAACTGACCGCCTAAAGCAGCGAAGCGCGGGAAGCGCTCCAAAAGGTTTCGAAGCGAATTTGGACAAGAATGGGGGTCAGGGCTTGGGGCACAGAAAAAGGCGCAAGACACGTTGTTTGAACTTCAAGCGGCAAATGGAGGAAGAAGAAGGAGACGCGCACATACACGAGCTCGCGGGAGCCGAAAAAGGGTTGGAAAACCATGCTCGGCTTATGAATTGCCCAGTCCAAGAGGAAAAACGCGCGCGCGACTGGGTTTTCCTTGATGCCGAACGAAGAAAAGCCGACCAAAGAAGTTCTTTACTGAAAAAAAAATCCGCCCTCACAATCGAGCGCAATTGGGAGACGGGTCTTCAGTTGATTGGACGAAGGAAGATGGGAGAGGGTCCCCGATTTCTCAGTTGCCTGCGCACTTTCGACAGGAGATGCCTCTTAATAAGCCTGAAAAGGGCAAGGCGGACACGAGCCTCCAGCTCAGATCTAGGTTGCAGGAGAAACAATGAAAGAGAAGGAAAAAAAAAAGTAACCACAAAAAAGACCACACCATCCGAAAAGAGCGAGAACCTGAGAGGGGGGAGGACTTAGAGAAAAAAAAAAGAACAAGCGAGTGTCAGGCATATCACCCGGAGGTAAGGCGACACCATGCGCAGATACAATCACGAGAAATCCAAGAGACGAAATGGGGACCTTCTCTAACGACGTAATAAGTACGACTGGAAACGCGGAAAAGATAGGCAAAAGGGAGTGCCTTATTGAGGGACCCGCAGAAGGGTGGGAGTGTCTAAGCAATCGAAAAGCCTAAGCCAGGTGTATTCAAAAAAGGAGGCGACGGAAATTCCAGGGGAACTATGTCGAAATTCCGCCACAAACAAACAAAAGATCCGGAGTGCAGGAGCTAAAGCTAGGACTCCCAAGAAAAAACGACTGGGCAAGGGCCCTTTGGGGGGGGGAAGAGCGTACAGGTCCGCGAGGAAGGAATAGGAACGGACAGAGGGGGGTCAAAAAAGTGCGCTAAAACAAAAAGGAAAATCGCGCAATCCACACGATACTCTCAATACGGGGAAATTCTTGAAAAGCCGCTAAAGTTGCAGATTGTGACGCGACGATATCCAACGTTACTTGCCGGGGAGGGGGACGCCCACGGGGGGAGGGGGGGGAGATGGAGTCATGCTCACCACTTCAGCGGAAAAGGGTTGGATCAGGAGAAACTACGAGGGGAACCCGTCACTCTTTAAAGAGGCGAAATGCAGAACCACCGACGCACAACCGAGAGGAGAAGACAGCAAAGAAAGAGACTCGCTGCCGTGGGGGCCGAGCGTCCAGCAACGGAAATTAATATACTTCAAAGAGGGGAAAAAACGGGCACGCTGTTTGACCGGTCCTTCCCCCAAACGGAGAAAAAGAGGAGGGAGAGAAAGAGACGCGGGCTCGGCGGTGTCAGCAGAGCTCCACTTCTCTTCTCATCAAAGAGGGGGCAAAACAAAAAGAGGGGGGGAGGACCCTGGCAGTACCGCGGATGTTAGAAAGACTCGCAGAACGTAAAAGGAGGATCTAGGAGGGAGGAGGAAAGGATGATGATTGAGAGTCGCAGAAGGTCAATTTCTGACACATAGCGTGGACGCAAGGATGGGGGGTCATGCTTCGGTTTCGCGGTCAAAGTGGGTGAGGAGATCAGTCAAGAAATGGCATTGACTGTAAGGCCGAAGGAGGGGAGGGTAGGGACTCACAAGGGAAGAGGCCTTTCAACAAAGTCATGATGGAATAGCCTCTATAGTCGGCTGTTGATAAAAAAAGGCGAATAGGCCGCTAAGAATCTGGAAAGAATTGACTGGATAGAAGTAGGCCAACTTGGGGCGGGAAAGGGGGTAATAGGGGAGAAGGGGGGTCGGACAAGGGGAAGGGAAAAAAGTAACTTTCACAAAAATGCAGCTATGAATCAATCTTCCAGCGACAGATAGGACGGAGGGATAAGGAAGCAGACCTCGGGAAAAGAAATTTCAAATGGAATAGGGCGGAGAGAAGGTGTGTCTTGAGTTCAGAGAAGGGTAGTTCCAAGAAGGGTAGGAAGATACACCAACCATAACTGCAATGAGCGGTTTGTGACTTGGTCAACGTATACTTTCGGGACACCTAAATGAAGAGGGAGAGCGATCAGCAAGTTGAGCGCGCAAGAAGCAGGGGAGGTGAAAATGAGTAAGACAAGAACATTAGAAAAAGGGAAATGATTGTCGCTGGGGAAGAGAGCTCTCAAAAACAAAGGGAGAGGAGAAAAAAAAATAATGGTCCAAAGATTTCCTATTTCCTAACTTTCTTTTCGTAATAAGGAAAAACAAAGGGCGCCTGACGGGAATAAATCTGTGGCACAGGATCAAGGGCTCCCGGGCACGTGGAAGACGTCAGGAATTGAAAATTACCAATCGAGAGGGAAGGATCAGTATGGCTTTCCTGAAACGGCGAGAAATATAATACTTCAAGAGAAACAACCAAATAGCCCTCCGACTAAAGGCAACTGAAGGGATTTTGGCAGGGAGAGTTTAATAAAGAAGTAGGGCATTGTGAAAGAAAACTCGGGGGACTGCAAGGAATGAATAGACCAATGAGTTAAAGGATTTAGGGGGCCAGTGCGCCCCGAAAAACTACAGCGGACTAAAAAAAGGAGCCTCCAAAGTGAATTAAGGGTATTGGCATAGTACGATTTATAGGCGAGCGAATGAGGGGTTAAAGCCTATCGAGAGGACAGTCCAGAATGAATGAAGACCATGCCGGTGGGAGGTAGGGGGAAGGTCGCCAACGAAAAAAGAGAAATTGACCTCTTCCTAAAGGAAATAGGGTGATTGACATCTCAAAGCACGGGGACTGGCGAACTGCGGAAGAAAGGGGACCAAAACTGCTGAAAGGATCAGATCTTTTTCCTCAATCAAAAGGAACGCGGCGTCATAGCATACCGGACGGTGAATGCTGAGAGGTAAGGGGGTGCAATAGGGGAAAAGTTGGAGGTGGAGACGAGCGCTAGACTACATGTAAGGGGGGGACAATGACAAAAAGGCCGCCATCTTGTTAAAAGAGTTGATTCGAGCGGGCGCCAAGTGGAGCAGCTGCGGGGGGAAAATCAACAGCCGAGATCGAGCGGTGTGTCAAGAGGAGATCTGTTTAGAGAGGATTAAAAAAATCTTCAGAACAACGGTAAGTCCCTCTTCTACTCCGCTACCGTAAAACAAACCCCAAAGGCGGGGAGGAAAGGTCATGGAAGGTGCGGGGGGGAGGGGGGAAAGGAACGACCTTTTCCTAAAAAAAGTCACTCGTAGTAGGGTGGTGTGGGGCGGGAGGGTGGTTGGAGCAGTGGAGGAATATTCAATAATTGTCGTCCCACCTCCTCAAAAACCCGGTGTGTGAGGGGGATCCAATGGCCTAGAAGTAGGGAGCAAAGTGCTAAATCTGTAAAAAAGTACCGTGCTTTAAAATCCTCAAATAACGTTGGCAAATAGGAGTACGCGGGGAACCAGTTCTGGCAACTGGGGGAAGTAGAGGCGGGCGGAGAGACCGGCAGGGGGAAAGTCTGGGTCAAGGGGGACTTGCGAATAGGATCCGCGCAGTTGAGACGCGAGACGTAACACAACGGCCTCTCAGGCCGGGAAAGTAGCAAAAGGTTGGACGGAATTAAACGAGAAAGAAGGTCGTTCTTCTTTCTTTTGGGAAAACGGAAGGGGACACGGAAGTAAGTCCTCGTCAAGGGGGTAGGCTTTTTGAAGGAAGTTAAGAAGTCAAACAATGAACAGGGAGACAAAAAAAAAAAGAAGAATTTTTTTACGAGGGCGAACCAACACGGGGGGAAGGAGAAGGTCCTTGAGTCAATGGGGGGAAACATGTCCGAACAACAATTCAAGTCATACCGTTGAGATTCGCGTCATAATCGCAAATGGAAAAGGATATGCGGAGGAGGGGGACATTCAAGGGAAGGCTCGGATCAAAAAAAAAAATGGGTTTCTGAGTCTAGATTAAGGAGCAATGTGTACTGTGTGGGGGGGGGGGGTTGGTCACTTCAGGGACTGTCAGGAAGCGACTGAGGGGGGGGCGAAAGATGGGGGGGATCTAAAATCATCATGGATACTTATTTCTCTGGAGGATGCTTTTCTGTCTGCGACTTGGATGTGTCCTGCGTTTTTCAAGGGGTCGCTCCGGGAACCCTAATCGAAGATTTATAAGACGTTGCAAAAATCGGGGAAACTGTCTTGCGTAAGTGCGAGGTAAAGACAAGAGCAATTGGCGGGGAAAGGGGGGAGGCAACGAGAAGAAATGGCATTACCCCCCCTACGGGGAAATGAGGAAGTTGCGGTACGCCAAAGGAAAAAGAATGAAGGCGGGAAATTCTAAGTAGAAAGTAACTTTTATTTCGATATCAGTCACTCCCTGGATGGGATTATATTGGGGCGGAATTGGCGGGGAGGTCAAAATACAATAAAACAAACGAATAAACAAGAAGCGAGAGCGGGAAAGATGACGTAAAAACTCAGACTACCTGGGGGGGACAACTAAAAGAGTTAGGAGAAGAAGGATCGGAGGGGGGCGAGAAAGGGATTCCAACGTACAAAAAAAGGCGAAGCCTCTTGGAGGGAAACCACACCAGCTCACTCTAGACTGGCCAAGAAACGGAAAAGGCTTTGCAGAATTCGCACCTGGTTAGCGGAGTAAAGAGGAACGGAGACGCTGTGTGAGGGAAGGCGGGACTCTTCAGAAGAAGTAAAGGACTAAACCAAATCTAAGGGAGGGGAGTAGAGGGGACTGTCTTCACAAACCAAAGGGGGGGCACAGCTACTTTTTAGGATCGAATATTGAAGAGAACTGGAGAGACCGTCTAATGCCGCAAAGGAGAAAAGGAAAGGGAAAAGGGAACCAGGGAAAGCCTTGAACCTTTTTGAGAACAAAACAAAAAAATGACCATTTCCGGTTTCGACTTGGGATACACAGGGGGGGGACTAAGCCACCCGTTTGACGCTGCGAGC
>Ga0179591_1347443_pt1 | contig 10621 bp, 8 predicted proteins | sample CZOMad2_1_08_16f_FD_182891 | JGI IMG/M metagenome (GOLD analysis project Ga0179591, IMG submission 182891) | Vadose zone soil fungal communities from Angelo Coast Range Reserve, California, USA - CZOMad2_1_08_16fungal (PacBio error correction) | ecosystem: Environmental > Terrestrial > Soil >...
GGTAAGGAGAAGGGGCGAAGGTTCCGCTGCGACGGAATACAGCGTGAAAGTTGGCGAGGGTTGGGCGCGAGGGGGACCCCGATCAAAAACTTGGGAAGGATTCCTCTTGAAGACCTGCAAATCGACGAAAACAGGGAGAGAGCGGCTTTAACAAGAGAAGCAAGTGCTGTAATAAGCTGGGACAACCGAGAACCCGCGAGAATGTCCGCCATTTAGGACGAGAACCGCACTCAGCGCGCCCTTCTGATCCGTACCCACCAAAGGAAAGAAGGGATCGGAAGAGTGTACCTGCTGCACATAAGAAAAATACAAGGCCGGCTCCCCGCGCTCCAACAAAGGAAACCACAGTCCCCTTGGAAACCGCGAGTAAAGGAAGTGGACGACAACTCTGCTGATAATTCACTAGAGCAGGGGAAGGGGCCCACGCTTACCGCCGGACAAACCTTGGTGGCAGTTTCATGTTGAAGCATGGCAAAAGAAGACAAACATCTCCTCCCAGTGTAAAGGAGAAAGGAAGATCAAATTGCGCAAAGGACAAGACGCATGAACATTCGGGACCAGCAGTCAACAACGACCGGAAACAGGTCGCGCTGGATGCCTCCGAGCAGAAGAAACACCCAATCTGAATCCCCTTGGACTAGGTCCAGTACAGAAGAATAGGTAGTGGAAGATTCTGAAATCCTCATTCCGCGAAGACCGGGAGGCCGAGCATAAGGGTCCGCCAGGAGGCGCCGTTCGTGTCAACGAAACAAATGAGCCTGTACCGCCTTCCAGCTCCGGGGAAAACACAGTAGAACAACTGAAACAACACAAGACAGCCCTGCAGAAGTGGTCGGAGGAATAACTCTGAAAAAGTTAAAGTAGGAGAAACTTCAAGGCCGCATGTACTGTGTCATGCGTAAGGAGCAAGGCCATCAACGGAGAGCGGAGGGCCGTTTCCAAAGAAAAACTCCCAGGGCGCGTTGTGCTGGTATCGGGAGGGGGAGCCAGCCACTGCAGAAGGTCGAAAGCGTCATCAGGAGACGGCATAGGTGAGGTTTCAGGAGCTCTGGTATTAACAACGGTTGGAGTGGCGATGACCAATGTCAACAGGGAACATTTGGTAGGAACCAATCCGCAGAAAAACGACCACTCAGACATTCCGGGGATAAGCACCGATCCATGGAAGCTTGTGACGTCGGGGGCCCTACTCTAGGGAAGATCCTCTTCAGGTTGTTTCAAAACAACCTAGACCAAATCTGATTTGAGGAAAATGGGAAATCTGTGGACTGTACGGAGATGCAATATTGGATGACTGGCGGGTAGCGCGAGTCGTTTCAGGGGAAAGCATTCAAGGTCGAGAACCCGGCAAAAGTGCGGACAATTGTTCACCCTGAACGGAATCAGAACACAGCATGGGGCGAATTGGAACTCTCTAGATAAGGCTGAGGAACGGGCGACCCGAGGCCGTCTCAGGCAGTCCGGGTGGAAATCTGCGCAGCTGGGCGATTCAGTAGACAGGCAACAAAGACTATGAGTTAGATACGCAAGAACAAATCATCAAGAGGCACACGCGCACCGGCAGTAATCCACCCCTGTTGGACGAAGACAACTCGGCAATTTTACAGTTTCCCCGGCGAACGCTTAACTTCAATGGAAAAAAATCGGTCAACTAGCCAAAATCGCTACCGTCTTTTTCCTAGCGATGGGTAAACCACCATATAAATCATCGGAAGCAAGGGGACACTCGTCCAACGATGGGAGAATAGGGGAGGGAGTGAGAGCAAGTCTACCTAAAATTGGGATACAACTATAAACTCCTTAAGGGAAGGGTGGTGAGCGAGAATTGACATACCGATTCAGTCGAGGAAGGACACTGGAGGACGGTCGTGCGAGCCACAAAGACAGGAACCTATCACATGAAGCGACTTAGAGTAAAGAGCTCAGTCTAGCAGTCGCGTGCCCTAACTACAGGCCTCTTACAATAAACTTAAAATAACCCACATGGGAGGATCAGAAGTAAATCGCGTCCAATTAAAAAAACTCGGGTTACGGATGTTGGATGACAGCGGAGGGGAAAAGCCTCAAGATTTTCGCTCGAGACGTTAGGGGAAGTTGACTTATGGCTTCAGACTCTGATAGAAAACGAACCATCCGGTGATCGTACTCCGTATGGCAAGCAGGAAGGCCATCTATACCTACAAAACTCTCGGGGACCGCGGCGAGACTGAGGCCCTGATCCAGCGGCCACCTCCGTAGGTGATAGTTTGCAGGCCAACCAGCGAAGATATCCGATACCCGGTGCTAGACATCCCGGGGTGTCAAATAAGTTTAGGCAGTACCTTCAGTGGAGCACGCCCCCCAAAGCGAAGCAACTGCATGGTAGCCGGAACTGTAGTGGAGATGACTTCCAACACGAGCCAGGTCAGCTCAGGCAGCGAGAAATCGCACCAGGGAACAAACGGCAACCCGGATCACAGAGGAGCCCGATATCATCCTGGCCAGGGAAAGCGAGCACGAACGCAACCGAAATGAGAGAAGAGAAGGGTCCTTTGACAGAATTGACTTCGCCCCAGGGGTGCTTCAGGAAATGGAAGCAGGAAAGACGATAGGAGGCAAAATCAAAAAGGTAGCTTTACGACCTAAGGGGGGGACCTGTGCACGTGCGGGGTCATATGTACTAGGTGAGAATGGTAGACTCAATAAAACTCCAGGAGCATGTGCAGCAGGATCAAGAGGGGGGCTGAAAATGGCACCTTCCTATGTACTACCACAATATTCATTTGGGGAACGCGTGGGATGGACGAGTCGGCTGATCTCCGTGAAAGGGGTAATGGACGGGGTTTCGTGGCGGTGCAGTTCCTGCTCACTGGATAAGCAGGGGGAAGAGCTTTTGCTTTTGGAACGTTGCTGTAGATCACCGTCCTAAGGACATGGGCGGGGCCCACAGCCAACGGGTAAAATAAACGAGGAGAAAAAGAATTTCTGACTCTTGTTTAAACCAGGCGCCGCCTCGAACTTTCAAGTTTGATGTCCCATTCTCCGGCGATACGTGGGGGTGGAGGAGGGCTACCCTTGTATTAGCTTATCTCTGAAAAAGAAGGGAAAGAACGAAACTTTCAACTCCGGTATTTAAGTTTTCCCTGGAGCGACGCGTCGTGCGCAAGAGAGAGCTGGAGTGTTCGCCCTAGAGACACCCAGCATCAGGTGTCATACTCGTCCTATGTTCAACCGAGTTGAACAGTGCCATCTCTCGCGAAACTATATTATGCGTGAGGAAAATACTATATTGCACGGCAACGGCTCGTACATAGTACCGAGGGGGGCGTGGAAGGGGGCCACGCTAAACGTACCCTGTAATCAAGAACCACCCGCACGGACTGTCTTATTCAACCATACCTGTTAGGGGGAAACAAGACATTTAAGCTAATCCCCGTTCGCGCTCAACGCCTACACACCGAGGAAAAAGCACCCCATCAACGTCGTCAACTAGCCCCTATTGCTGAAGTGTGAGGCGGGGTCTGCGTGGCCAAATGTAAAAGGAACCATCAAGCCAACTGGTGAGGCGATTCTTCTTCCGTCGGGTCAGCAGGAAGGTGGCCGGACCGATGCAATGGCTTTCAGTTCGACGGAAGGGACATGACCATACAAAAGGCAGAGCTGCTGGCCATACGCAAGTGCTACACTAAAAATCAATAATAAAAAAATCGAAGGGGACAGGAATCTAAAGAAGACTAAAAGGTGGGCGGACGAAAAGGTCTTCTACTTCCTCATTCGAGCTTGTAGGCAATGGGGTTAACTGTCAGCAGCCAAGTGTAAAGCCAACGGAGGGGACATTCCCTGACGAAGTAAACACAAAGCGCTGCTCGCTACAACCGGGGCCCTGCGACTCTGACACACCAGTCCAGCAATCCTTCCTGTAGGGCACGCCTCCGTTGCTCGCGACCTTCTTCATATGGGGATCAGAAAGAGAGTACCTCATCTAGTCATAGCGGTACTTCCCGACACAGAGGGGGCCCCCAACGATGGGGACAGGGGTAGAATTGGCAAACCAGGGAGTCAGGATAAGCATGGGTCACCATCTGTAGTTGGTGAAAAATCTAGGATGGAGGACTGACTGGACCGACCATCTAAAGCAGGAAGCAACTTGGCCAAGACCGACAAGGGAATCTAAAAGGCGGTATCCGAGACACACACCTTAGCGCCACAGTTGAACAACCAGAGGAACACAGCCTTTATAAAGCCATATACAGGGGCGGGGGGTGTGGGGAAAAAAACACTCACGAACGGAGGGTTGTGCGGCAAGGGGATCGTCCGGCCCGAGTAGTGAACGTGATCAAGTCTAGGTAAGGTATCAAGGACCTGAGACGGGGAGATATCAACTTGGAGTGAACTAGGCGTCTTGACGGATCATAAGCGCACGGGGCAGCGTACCCGGATTGCGAGCGAGCCGGCACCTCTGCAATAAGATGGTAGGGGAGTTGCTAAACAGGCATTGGGCGACGTGAGAAGGCGCAAGTAATAGGAAGGCAAAATCGTGTGAACTGTCATTTGTCGAAGTTAGAGGGTCGGACTGTAAAGCGGTCGGCTGGTGGCCATGCAAGGCGCGGACCGAGAACGGGTTGGGCAAGAGGATCAGGTTGTCATCCAGCCCTGTTCCATGTGGCTGTCCGAACCCAGGGGGTTGCTACTCCACTGTCATCCACGCAATGAGTAATCCTGGGCCCAGGAAGGAATATGGGTTCTCCCATCATACGGGGAAAAATCGTTGAGAGAGTCGATGAGCTCAAACAAACTACTGAATGGAGTTAGAGATCGGGATAGCGGCTCTCGCCCTTATGTAGTTGGGTGCAAATCAGTGAAGTCAAGACAGGCAGTCCGCGAATGGAAGCTTTCCGGTGACTAACCCTAGCATTCACAGGTCCCTGCGTGGGGAAAACTGCGGGAGGGCAGACATGCGATCAGGAAACCCCTGACGAACGGAGGTCGGAGCCTGTATGGCAGCGTTTGCGCGTGATGCACGTCAAAAACGACCTAGACTGGGAGGAACCCGATGGCCGCCGTAAGAGTTATCGGGGAAGCCGCAGTGAAGGGGGGGCAAAGATACTCGTTTATGTGACCGCTCGAAGGGTGGTAAGCAAAATTGAGATGGTGCTTCGGGTAGGCTACACTCGATAAACTTGTCGTCAGTAGGCACCAGCTTCAGGTCAGGACGAGCGAGCGGAAAAGGCTCGCGTACTACATCTAGGATCAAAGAAAAGCCGCTCGTCCGAGAGGGGTTGAGACAAAAGATCTCTGTAATCACGCACAGTCAGCGTCGAAGCCGGAAAAGCCCTGTGGAACGCGCCTGACTATTGTGAACCGCAGGGAAGTGCGGCTTTACTGAACTGGAACTATTTTGCGATGGAAGCAGTCACAGCACCGGTCCGGACAGTCGCCACATATCAGAGGGCCCGCAACTAGCTAAGAGGTAGCCGATGACGCTACTGTTTCAAGGTCTATGGTTGCTCCGAACGACACATCGCCGTCGTCAGAGCCAAGGTAACGAAAAATTACTAGACGAGCACGGCTGGGTAACGGGGAGGACGAGAATAGCAATCTAAGCCCGAGAAGAAACCACACTGGATCACTGTCATAAGATCACCGGGGCCCCTGCATCTCAAAAATGGCGATAGATTGGGGTGCGGGTCGTTGCAGCTGAGGAACGGTCGTGCCTCCAAGTGCCATGTTGGCCCGGAGGCATCTGATACACCAGTTCTGCGAGTTAAAGGAGCGGGGATGCGAAGAGTAAGGTCGTCGGGGCTATCGGCCTAAAGGGGGCCGGGACGATGTCTACGGTATTCCATGAGGACTGGATTACGCGCAGGAGGACGTCTGGAATGTGTTGGGCGCGAATAAGGAAAAATCAAACGCGTTTGGCGCGAGATGCTCCTTAAGGAATAAGACTGAGAGCAGCCAAGGGAACCAGGGAGGTATTGCAAGCCACCGCGAGAGCACAGGTGCGAAGGTCGCCCTTTTCCCAAGTGAGCCGGCGGTTCAAGGGACGGGCAGTGAGGGGGACGGTGGGTGTAGGGTTGATAGGGCCAAGGGAGCATGGAACGAGACTTCCTCGTAGTCCCGAAGAAGTGCGCAACGTTAATTGGAAGGTTGTCTGAGCGGTTGGGGAAAGGCACACATCACTGGAGGTATACCTCTTGGAGAAATGCACCTCTCTTCAACAGGTGGAGATTAAGGAGCGGGGCCCTAGGTAACTACGAAACAGGGCGGTGTTCGTTACGAAAACCGACGCGACACCGTGAATTAGCCATGCCGCAGCCCCAAGCCCCTATTCTTGCACGGACCGGAATCGGGGAATGAAAAGCTGTCGCTCGCGCCTAACACGCCCACACCACACAACTACCGCACCAGTCCAACAACTACCGGCACAGCAGTCATCCAGTCCTGCTCCTTCTGCCAGGATTCAGGTGTGGGCGGGAGTGATACGCCCGTCTGGCCAGGTGCTATAACGGCTGCTGCACCTGATCTCTAGGTGCCACAGAAGCCTCAGGGCCGGATGATGCATACCGGGGACCCATACGAGTGCGCACCGAAATAAGGCCCCACGCGGGAACTGTGCGTTAATCCGGCGGACATCCCCCCGACACCGCGACGTCGTCTGGAATGGATCGCGACCCTGCAGTCAATGCCGCCCAAGAGAAACTAGCTACGGCCACCTCTTCCCGCAAGGAATGTTCCGATCGCCTTCGGATCGCATTCGTAACCACGCCGCCGCAGGGGCCAATGCAAACCTCGCGTCCGTCGAAAGAATGGCATCACAAGAACCTACGAGGAAGGTCACACCTATCAGCTCCTTGTGGGCGGCAGAAAAGGAACCTGGCTCCATGCTACAGTGGGACTCAGTATCGGTCATTTCAGCTCCGAGGGGCGGGAGCAAAACGTGTACTCTCCGCCAACCTGCAGCGGACCAAACTCCCCGTATGTCCGTGGCCGAAAGCAGATGGTCGCAGGGTCAACACCCTGGACACCATGCATTCAGAGGGGGAGGAGTGGTGAAGATTAGCAGGCAAGTCTGGGGACGTCGGTTCCGGATTATTAATTGATAGTAGGCGCCAACAGGGGGTCGACACTTCCATGGAGTAAGACTGGTGTCGCGGACACGAGAAAAGAGAGCCAGAGGTCAATGCAGCAGTGCAGGTACGCAAAAGAGCAAAAAGAAATAAAGCTAGATCTTCGTGGGTGGAGGTCGCACCCCCGAGACTGAGGTTTGAACACCTCGTCGATGTCGAAGGAAATCTGAAGGGGGAAGACTTAATATGGTGATGGGAGGCGATCACCGTCTTCGGTGACGCGTCATCTCTAAGCGCACTGGGGCTAGACCGGCCCCTTCATTCGAGGGTCGCAGAAGAAAGTCGATGGGGTGGCCACTCTTAACGAGCTTGAGCGCTCCGTCAGGAAGGGCCACCGTGGTGGGAGCGAGCGCTCAGGGTCAAGGGAAGTAGGGCTTCAAAGACGCTTGCATAGCGATACCGGGGTGTGGCCTACAGGAGGGTTAAGTGATTTGTGGTCACGCGATAGCTTGGCCAATGGTAAGAAACGGTATAGATCAGATGAACTGGAGCACCAAAATGGGGGCTCGGTCCGATCGCTGCATGCTGAGGAAAGTGCAAGCCCGAAGCCAATAAAAGACATCAAAAGTGCTACTCCACCCCACAAAGTAAAGGGAAACATTGGAAATGCTTAAACTGCATCCTCGCCATGAGTTTGGTGGAGCAAAGCTGCCAAGTGTGGCGACTCGACGGGACCACCGATCACGGCAAGATAGGTGCTACAACCGCGTAACACTTGCCATGGGCTATGGCGTGAACCCAAACACGTCCACACAGCAAACCTGGAATGCTGGGCCGGTTGCAGAAGCCTCTTTCAAACATGACTCGAATGAAAAACTATTGCGCGTGCGAGAAACGAACTGAAGAGATACAATCGAAATCCGTGTTATTATCAGCGGTGGACCCGCTGCGCAGAAAAGGCGGGACCTCTTAGGGGCCGGACTGCCGATAAGAAAGAAGTATGTCGCTTCAAAAGCTTAGGTCATAGGGACACTACCGGGGAAGTTCTCAGTAGAGGCGGGAACACCCGACCGAGATGCCCAACATATGGGGGGGGGGATAAGTCCTGCCACTGCTGACTCAGGGCCGTCGTCACACTCCCGGGGGGGGTTGCTTTTGGTTTTGGTGACTAACTGGCTTCCCCTTTAACGAAGGTCAAGCACCATTCTACCACGAGTCGAAAAATCACTGCGCGACCGTCATGAGAAAGTACTCTCGCCGTCGCGGACCATCGACTCTTTGATCCTATCAAGCCCGGGTGCTAATGCTATGATCGAGACCGACCAACTCATGACAGGAAGGTCTACGGCCTACAAAAAAGGAGCAAGATGGAAGAACAAGGGATGAATGGCGGGGTGTTCTGTGGAAGAGGTGAGGGACGGCAAGGGGAAAACCATGGGGGAAGGGAGCCGTGGAGAGGCAGCTAGTAGAAGCGAGGCAAAACAGCAAAGGGTGCATCGGGATACGGAAGGATGAGGAACCGATTATGCAGAAGATTTCAAGACACAGAGAATTGCGAGCATGCTGGTGCTCGCGCTGAGTGGTACCTTGACTGCCGATGCGGGGCAAAGAGTCTCCGACATGAGTGAATAATCCAGGAAGAACGTTTCAACACTGGGAAATCGTCTTGGGGGACCATACAATAAAGAAGCAACGGGGGGTGGGTTGGTTGGGGGGGTGTTGGGGGTCTAAACTATGAAGACAATGTCAACGCTACCGCGTCCCAACGAGGAGGTGACATACTTAAGAAAGAGGATAGCGGAATGGGTATTTGGGCACCGGGATTCCGCAGGCTTTATGGAAGGCAAGCGAACAGTCGACAGGGCGAAACGGGGACCCTCGGAGCTCCGGCGTCGAAAACGCGTGTGTGGCGCACATGGGGGCCAGGTGGAACGCATCAACAGTACAAGTCTCTTGCGCCTCACCCGCCAGGCCAACGAGCTCTCAACAACAACAAGGAAAAAAGGGGGGGGCGCCGGGGTGACCAAAGTGAGGGAAAGCCCACGGTATCGGGCACAGCCAACGACACGGCAATTCAAATCTGAGCCGTCAAACTTGCACGACCGCGCACTGGCTCACAGCGGCGTGAACCCGGAACGTGAACGTGTCTAGACAACCCGCGGACAAGCCTAACCAACGTGCCCCAATCAAAAAAAGCCCCCATAGAAAGCAGCGGGAACGATGGAAAAGCTGGCCCGACTGGTCTCGGTGGGATTCGCCAGTAGAAAAAGTCCGCCTGGGTCCGCCCGTTATCATATTACAGGCCTGTCCTCAGGCAAGTGCCGGCAGAGGTAAACTCTAGGGTCAACCGGCAGTGATACCAGACGAGCAGGAAACCCCACGTTAATCACATTTAAATGCCTTCGCTTGGGGGCCTGGCGGCTTCACAATCTACACTCGAAATGTCAAAGAAGGGGGCAGAAGGGAACCCTTCGGGATTCATCAACATTCGCCGCGGTCGACTCAGAGTCGGGCCTTGAACGGGCGCCCGCGTCTAGCCAACGCGCCGGCTCAGGACTCCCTCGAACCCCCGTGAGGCCGCAGGATCCCGCTTCCCGAAAAGAAAAAAAAAGCTTCAACACACTGCCAGCTTCTGCAGGGGTGCATGGCTCATCGTCGCTGGTGCCCGTGCGAGACTGCCTCCTGGGCGCAGGTAGACCTAGCGCTAGCGGGCGTCCCGGTCCGCTCGGCGGGTACCAAACCAGCTTGGTAGAGGTCGGAACAATAAATATTGTGGGGTTGTGTAGTGGGGGTGGGTTCACAACGCAAGCGTCAATTGTTGTACCTGTTATGTGGGCCAAGTTCAAGGTCAAAGGTCGCAAATGTCCACCGGGTTCGGGAGAACGGACGAGGGGGCTAAACAGGGACCCCAGGACGTCAGCCTGGGGGTGCGAGCCCACCTTGCGTTATGGACAACCCGTCCGGCTTTGAAAAGGGGTCGTGCGCTCAGACTTTGTGTCCTCAACAAAATCTTAAGAAAGCTGGCGCACGATCACGCGTATGTTGACGATTTGAGACAAGTCGCTCCTTCTGAGACGGTCAGAGGGGCACGCCGATCTTCGAGGAGCGTTCGATAAGAAACAACGCAAAGTCGTACTGCAACAAGCACTTGGCGCGAAAGTTCGAATCGGTTGTCACCCTCCGCCGACGCGTCGGGACTTTAGACTCCAAGCGGCGCGCCCGTGGGCGTACGTGAGTAGTGAGGACTGTCACAACGGAGGAGAACACCCATTCAGGCGGCATGATTCATTGTCGGGGGGTTACGACGTACCGCTGACATCAACTCAATGTTAAGGCCAGCTGCCAAAGAGAAAGGTAAGCAAAGTGACTACCAAAAGGAGGACTGCAACACGGGCAGACGGAACTAAGTCGATATATGGGGAAGCAAACTCACCTCTACATCGCCGCAGCAAAGGTTCTCCAGGAAATTGTCACAAAACGGGAGGGAGACAAAGGGGAGAAATATCTTCCCTAGTCCAGGGGTTTGGGGGGGAAAGTCGACGCAAAAGACGAAGGGGTGCATTGGCGTTTTGCGC
>Ga0179591_1366301_pt1 | contig 10621 bp, 13 predicted proteins | sample CZOMad2_1_08_16f_FD_182891 | JGI IMG/M metagenome (GOLD analysis project Ga0179591, IMG submission 182891) | Vadose zone soil fungal communities from Angelo Coast Range Reserve, California, USA - CZOMad2_1_08_16fungal (PacBio error correction) | ecosystem: Environmental > Terrestrial > Soil >...
CTCAACGACAAGTTCGGGAAAGAAAATGAAGCCCAGGGGCGGTCGTGCCAATGGAAAGAGGAACTTCTTCTTGCATATACCGGGAGCGGCACCCCACAAAGCCCGCGCTAAGCCATTCCAACTGGCTCAAATGCCGAAAGGAGCATGGCGAACGGACGGAAAGGATGCCTGCTGAAGTGAGAGGAGGACCTAAGAAGTATGGAGAAAAAGGTCGGGGAAAAGTTGCCGCATAATGTGAAGGATGGTCTGCTCGAGATCTGAAACCGTGCCGTATCGGCGACTCGCCGAAGTTCCGCGAACGGAAGAAGGGGGAGAAAACTGCCGTAATGGATGTGTAATCAATCCAGCCAAAAGGTACGTTGCCAGAATACCGGTGATCCTATTTTCACCCTTGGAGCCGCGTGAACTGCGCAATGGTTCCCATTCAAGCCCTGCTAATAGCCGGAGGAAAAGGCAACGTCACGAGGACTCGCAAGAATCACAATATGGAAACTGGGCCCTGCATAGAGGGGAGAAAGGCTACACGTTTTCACGCGTCTGACAAAAATACATATCGAGAACGCGGTGAAGATCCATTCATTTACTTCAAGGAACTTCCATTCAGGCCGTTTAGCGAAAGGACGCACGTAGTTTGGCATGGGGGCCAAAGGGACCGAAAGTTCAATCCGTTTTTCCAACGAATCAGTCAGTGCTATGGCGTGGAAACCCGCTTAGGTTGAAATGTAGATGGGCAATACCGAGTATGACAAGTGAACAAAAAAGCAGTCCATGCGTCGGAGAGGGTCAGAGGGACACAGTTCGGGGGATAGGGGGGAATTGGTAAGAGAACACTGCGGTCTGGAATAGAGAACCTAGGGGCAATGACCGAAAACGGTGGTAAACCTTTGAACAATCGAGAAAAGGAAACGGCACTCAACACCATAAGAGGGGACCAAGCAGACATCCGTGAAAAGAAGAAAGACCAGTGAGATCAAGAACGCTAACAGAAAGGGGCAATAAAGCTTGGGGCCGGGAGGGGAAAAGCAACTATCTTTTCAGGAGGAAAGGGCTCAAGCAGTGCGAGAAGCTCGTGAATTCTGAGGAAACGATCTGAGGGGGGGTATGGTAGGATTCTCCCTGGAGATCAGAAGAGAGAGAAAAAAAACAGTATTATGAAAGAGAGAAGCTAATTCAGGCTCTCGCGTCAGGGACAGACGTTTTAAGGGAAAAGGTTGGGATTTCCGGAACGAGACCAAAGTCTGAAACTGCGGAACACGGATATACCCGATGTTGGGGCTTGAAACCAGAAAAAAAAAGGGGGAAGAAAAGGGCTGAGCTGAGACTATAGCGTCTTACGTCACTGAGCGGATCAGGGGAAGTATGACGGCGGATCGTCGTAGGCCCGAAAAATACGTGCTGAAGGTTTGGAGGAAGGGGGTGTTCAAATGGGTGGAAAAAGGGGGGGAAAATGCTCTTCAACATTTCACAAAACAGGACCAGCCGCAGGTAGGGGTCTGGAGCTCCTCCACAGAAGAGGGAAAGAAAATCTGACGCGCGAACTCACTACTACCCAAGCTGAGCAGGACGGCTTGTGGGCTTTCAACGGGCATACTCGTGATTGCATAGAAAAAACTCAAATCCTCTGTGCAGAAGAAAGTACGAGAAGGATCTCAGGTGATTGATGAAAGAAGTGACAAGCCTCAAATAATTCGCTGACCGGTAGGAGAAAAAAACCTGGCAAAAGGGGAGGTGAGGTATTCGCGACTTCATTGGACAAAAACAACAGAGGAGGGGAAAGTCATATATTTGATTGAGGGGGTTACACTCTTTAAACGTGAACATACTAACAACCTGAGGCCGCTGATCCCTAAAAAGGGGGGCCATATGGAAGGGGGTTGGATGTAGTGGGTACGAGGTGAAAAGATGCTGACGAACTCTAGCGGCTCGTCCCCCGGGGGCTTGAATTGGAAAAATCACGACCCTGGCGGGGAAATGTCGCACTCCGGTGACCCAATCGGGAAAACAATTTACGGGAGGGGGAAGGTGGACTTTGGGAGAAAATTGTAGGACGTTTGATGTCACCTCCCTTCCGTCCTCTGCTGAACTAAAAACGGGGGTTCCGAAAAGTAGAGTCGATGGCGAAGGATACGGCAGTGATTCTAATTAACGTCTAAAAAGAAGAGAACTAGAATTATCGGAACCTCGAGGGGGCAGAGGGGAGAATAGGTCTGAGGAACGGGAAAGGACAAGTCAGCATTCCAGCGCTGGGGGATAAGAAAATTCAAAAAAAAGTCCTTGAGGGGACATCGGAAAGTGGGAAAAAGAGTATGGGGGAGTAGAGGGGTGGAGTTTTATCGCCAGGTGGGAGATGACAAGGAGTGAGAACGGGAACAGCCATTCCGCGGCGGTAAAAAGGGGGGCGAATTAATAACTGAACGAAAGTGAGATGAAAGGTTGCTTGAAAGGGGAAAAGGGAAAGCGGAGCCCTCAATCAGAATAACAAATTGCGCGGACTCCTCTGGAACGGAGCCGTGGCCATCTGGGAAAACCATAACTCCCACGGGAAGGTTAAATCTTAGCAAACGCTTGAAGTCTATGGGGGGGGAAGTTCTGCCACGGCCGGAGTAAAGAGTGCGATGGGCTTGCCTCATCGGCGAGCTGAAAGCTCCTATACCGGGGCATTTGGAGTCCGGGAAAGGGGGGGGGTGCAGGAAAGCAAGGGGGAAAGTGTTTCCTCGCGACGCGGTCAGGAAAAGGATGAGTCCGCGGTTGGTTGGGGGAGGAAGGTTGAACCAGCGACCGCAACAAGAAATTTGAAGGAAAAGCCCACCTAATCGTACGGGAAGGATAGCTGTTGGTTGCGGTGGCTATCAAACCGAATGCGGGAGAAATTTTCCGTGTCCCTTGGAGGAATTGGGAGAATACGTTTGGGACATAGGTGAGGGAAGAAGGGAAAGCTTGTGAGGGTTCAAAGTTACCAACTGAAAAACGTGGCCCTTTAAAAGGAGGATGGCTAATGGAGAAACCCCGTTCATCGCAGACAGGAGCTTGTCGAGGTTGGACGGTGGACTGGAGGATTCGGGTGGGCTAAAAAGCGGACGGAAGAAAAAAGGAGGCACTGTCTGCTGGGAAAGGAAAAGGAGGGAGGATAAAAGGAACTGGGGACTTACTATCTTGTCAAGTAGAGGTTAGAAAGAGGACTTTCTTTCTGTGCATTTGAGGGGGGGTTTGGGGCTTTGGTTCCAAAGGGGAGAACGGACGGAGCAGGTCCGGATATAATTGTAACAGGGGGATGGCATTCCGATGGAAATTGGAAGAATGGTGCAGAAGAGGGATGGATCGCGAAATTGAGGGAACCTACGAGTCGCTTGGGACCAATGGGGGGCTCTGGGAGGATTAAGGGTACGACTGCGACGGGGAGGGGAAAGGAGTGAGAGTTTCACTCGTGACAGGGAAGTAATGCCGAGGGTTGGCCTTCATAGGGGGCTGTAGCGCTAATAGTTCATGAGCGTCAGGATTCTGGCGAAGGGGGGGAGTCCATTGTGGGGGTAGAAATAAAAAAAAAGGGGGGGGGGGGGGGTGTGAAAAGGAGAAGGAAAAGAAAAGAGATGATGCAAACAATAACTCCAGCTCAGAATCAGCCGCCCATCGCACTTTATTAAAGTCAGCTAAGAAGAAAGGAAGCACAAGCTTGAGCACCGAAATTTCAGGAGGGACACGGGGGAATCATTCTTACAGAGAATCAATGTGGCCCCTGTTAAGGGAAAAAAGAAGGGCCCACCCAGGGAGAAAAAAGTAGGGATCCACCCCGTAGAAACAGCTTCCCGAAGGAGCAGGAAACAGATAACAATTTTGTACGGCAGCGAAAAGGTCGGGGACAAATAGGAGGAAGGGGGGCTATCTTCTTCAACGGCCTCAAATAGAATTGTACAAAAGGGTAAGAAAAATCACAACGAAATTTTTCAGCATACGCTACCAAGAAAGAATGAACCAGTTACTTCAGTAAGGGCATTCTTAAAAAGCTGTCGGGGGCCACAAGACTTTCGAGAAGAGACGTCGGAGCATCCTAAAAAAAGGAAAATGAATAAAACTCTACAATAGGGGGAGAGCAATGAGCGGGGAAGAACAGAGATCACTACTGAGTGCACGTTCGAATGGGTACTTCAAAAGCCAAACCGCATCTAGCGTAGAGCACCGTATGAAAATCAACCGTGCGCCCAAGACATGAGGAAAGGGAAAAGAAGAAAATACTGAGGCCCGCAGGCCGGGGTTTTAGGAATGACAACTCAAATCTCATCCCGAAGGAATCCTGGTGGACGAAGACATTCGGGTGACATCTTATGCGGAAGATGGTTCACGAAGCACCACCTTCTTAAACCGTCGAACTCAAGTGAATCCCTACTGTCAGAGAACAGTAAGATCTCGCACAATCCACCTAAAGAAGGCCAAAGGATACCACAGTTATCTGGCGCAAAAAAACAGAAACTCGCAGGGTGAAGGTCATCAAAGAAGCAAACAGAACGCGATCCTCTCCTTGGAGAACATTGCAGAACATATGATATGAGAAAGTGGAATCGACAAAAAAATGCCGGGGGGGAAAGTTTGTTTGTGATCACTAGGCCAAAAGAAGGAATGGTCATAGACGGTCTCGCCTGGTGATGGCCGATGAGGGACCAAATCTTTCCTCTTAATGCGGCAACTGAAAGATCTCAATCGAAGGTAAAGGCGAGAAAAATGCCCCCTACTGGATGCTGTGCCAGGGGAGAAAGATCAGAGAAAGTGATAACCGTGTTCTTTAGGCAACCACAGAAGAGATTATCTCCCTCTCTATCCGACAACTGCTCCATTCCGAGTCAAAAATGGGAGAAAAGTATCAATCTCTTTCCTGCTGCGGTGAGGGAAGAAGGTCCTTAAATATGGAAGAGAACCCATTTCTCAGGTTGCGGGAAATAAGGTCAAGGGCATTAATTCTATTGTGGGGCCAAGGCTGGGATGAAAGTATCGGCGTAAGAGAAGGTGCGAGAATAGAAAACGGGGAGCTCTCCCTAATTGAGGGTAAATAAGAGGAACACAAAGGACAAAGGTATATTAAACCTACCATAAATCCGTTGGAAAGCGTTTTTTCATTGGTAAGTCCGCGTGGCAATTGTGGGGGGAGGGAGAGGTTGGTAAACACAATCCGCTTCCGAGCCGAGGAAGGAGGAGATATCGGCTAGACCTCTAAAGCACCAGTAATCACAAATAAATTTGGGAAAAACCATGCTAATCGAAGAGTCTGGAAATCAAAATTGGTAAAAAAAAGAGTGCCAACACTCACTAGAGAGCCCTAAGTTGGGATAAAACAGAATTCAATTACTGGAAGAACGTCCAACGCTTTTAGGAACTACAGAGAAAGGCGCTGAAGGTTTGGGATGGAATTGGGGGACAATACCGGGGGGAAAACTAGGCTCGGCTATCAGGCTATTGTGGAACAAAGGGGGGAGGGGAGGTTAATGGGGTATTTGCAGAGTAAACGGAACGTACCAAAAAGGTCATGCAAGGGAGTGACTTTCTTCGGCGCAACCGACTTCGGAGAGTGGCTAAGAAACGAACTGGTGTAAGGCCCCTGTTTCTTGCAATGAAGGAAAAGAAGGAAAAGAGGTTGGCAACTCGAGACTAACCCTTCATCAACAAATCCATTAAAGCACTAATGCTCGTCCTAATCGAAAAGTCAAAGCCGGTCAAAAAGCCTAGAAAAAAAAAAAGAAGAAAGATATGAGGATAAGGACACGCCCTATTGAAGCCGGGTGGCACGAGGAAAAAAGAGGGGGAATAAACGGTGGCATCCTCGAGAATGTATCGGTACGGAAATCCCCACCTGGGGGTGTATGAGTGCTATCTATTGAGCAGAAGGAACAACTGGAAGAGTGAAGGGAATCATCAAAACTTGGATGGAAAAGGAGAGATATAAATAAGGGGAAGAGTCGCTCATCGCTCCATTTTCACAGATCGTTAAAGCAAAAACGGTGGGGTATTCCGGAAGACAGAACGTCTCGCACGGGGGAAGCCACCGGCATCGACGAGAAGGGTTTAATAACGAAAAACCGCGGATAAAAGAGACGGAAAGAAGAGAGAGGGAGGGATCCACTTCTTTCTTGGGTCGGGGGGAAAAAAAGGTCGGGGATCGCTTATTAGACTCGACGACTTGCGGAGATTGTGGATGCCGTTTTCTACTAAGAAGGTTGCAAAAACCTAGTGTGGCGGCTGACGGACAGGGCAACAAATAAAAGGGAATTTCATTGATTTCGGAAATGCTCCAGAGAAAAAGGAAAGAAGGATCAAGCGAAACTCAAAGCCCTCATCTTTCGCATGAAAAGGCTTTGGGTCCTTTCACGGCATACAAAGTATGCAAATCAAGAAAACATAAAATAAGAGGGCTCAAAGAGACTGATAGAATCGAAGGAAGAAAGCGGGGAAAACTTATGGAGCGTTCCGGAAATGGAAACCAAGACAAATAATCGCTCTCCGTCAGAGAACGGCATGGGAAGGCGGTGTAAAAAGGACGGCAGGGAGAAAAAAGCGGGTTCATATGTATTGCGGGTGTGGGAAGAAAAGAGGAAAACCTGGCGAGCACGATACAAACACAAAGAGCCTGTCAGAATAAACTCAAGGGAGCATTGTTGAGGAGGGGTGCGGGGGGGGCGCGAAAAGAGAGACGATAAGGGGAGGCGAACATCGGGCTTTATTGGAAAAAAAGGAAAAGGAAAAAAGGTCAGAATGAACACCTGCGTGAAAGGGTGACCCCCCTCGGAAAGAAAGGACTTCCTGGACCGGGGGGGATTTGCGATGGGCGTGAATACTAAAGGAATGACCAAGGAGACACAGGTTACTTTAGCTCAACTTCAGCGATGGCACGAGAAGGGAAAGAGGGGGGGAAAATGAAGAGCAGTACAACCCACTCTCTTCCTGAAAGAACATTGCAACCTGCCGATTTCAGCGGGAGAGATCTTACTGAAAGGCCAGGAGTTCAAAAGATTGTGGAATCAAGGTACAGTTCTCCAATAATTCAGGAACGGAGAGGTGGACATGGGGAATGGAGGAGATTGCGACTTGCTCTTGTGTATCTTGGGGGACAACCGTTGGGGGAAAAGCAGAAACGAAGGGTAATTTCAAAGAGTTTAAAGGGGCGCATTTTAACGAACGCTGCTGGATCTTTATCGGGTAAGTTTGACGAAAGGCCGATGCCCGCAAGCACGTCATCGTTCATCACCAATGTCTTACGTAAGAAAAGGTACTGGGAATCTAACTTAGGGGGGGACAAAAAAAAATCAACCTCATTCGGTTAAATGCTTGAGCCACGCTTCAGCAATGAAGCAAAGTTGTAAATTTCACTCCACGCAGCTTCTGTTGGTCTGAGGGAGGAAGCGGATCGGGAGGCTGAAAGAGAAGAGAGAATGGGCGGCAAGTTGGAGGAGAGTGGGAGTTGGGGAGAAGCAAGGGGGTACTCTTCAGGCGGCGCCGCAACGAATGTGGAATCTCAATGAGGGGAGAGGTTTTTGTTAGAAGGGGGTGAAAATTGAAAGATAAGCAAAAAGAAAAAAGATTGTCTGGAACGGGAAAAAAAGGAATCTTTACGGGGGGGGATGTAAGCCAGGTTGCTTATTGGGGGAAAAATACAAACGCACGGATTTAGTTTTCAAGGGTCCCAGTGAGCGAGGATTCCTCATCTTTATTTAGTGGGGAAAAAGGAAGAGGAAGGGAGGGGGGGTCTGGTTGGGCAAGAACACCTAAAAATGCATGGCATGAGGAAAGAAAAAATGGGTATTAACAATCTTTCCGAGAACGCTGGGAGGAGGGGGGAGGGGGGGTACGGCGAAGTTTAGGATTGCTAAGGGATGCGCGAATAGCACAAAAGAAGAAAAGAAGAACACGAGACGAGAAGGGACTACTTCACGAGGAAAAGGAGTTGGGGACCGCTGTAGGACAATTTCTTGTTTGGAACGTGATTGTTGGAAGGGAGGATAGTAGAAATAGGGGCAGAGGAAGAGACAGTATCCTTTTCCTTAGGGGGGAGGCCGTAGCAATTGGAAGCTGTTAGTCCGCGGGAAGCTTGGAATAAAGGAGGATCACCTACTGTCGGCGAAGGACGGAGGGCGGTTAAAGGAGGGAGATTACGGAAGAAGGAGAAAGGAGAAGGGGACTTGGTCAATCCCTTGACAGGGTAGCTGGGTCACTTGCCTCCTAAATTGTGAAGGGCCTGAGTGAGGGGAGTGAGAGGGCTGAATAGTGATATGGGGAAAAAGTTCTGCGGTCATTTTTAGCATATCGCTCAACAGAGAAAAAAGGAGATAAGTAAAGGATGAATCAAGGGGGAACTCGACCAAAAGAAGGATTCACTTAAAGTTAAGTCAACACGCTCCCGCAATAATACGAAAGGAATCCAGTAGCACCTAAGCACTTGAAAAGTGAGTAGATAGGACGGTAGAGCCCAAGTTGCGTATAGAAAGGGAGTGCCAGTCCAGGTTGGGCCACTCAAAAGAGAATTACAGTTAGGTGATCCACGCCCGTCGAGTCAGACGGCCCGGAGATTTCAACATCATGCCATGGAAAGGAAATCAAATTAAAGATCTTCCGAGTCAGCGACTCTTTATGTCAGATGAAAAGGGACAAAACCAAAAAAACCCAGAAAATGAAAAAGAAGCTCTTACCGATTACAGGGAAATCGTGACAGTCAGAAGCAGTCGGAAGAATTAGTTCGTCAAGCAGACCGTGGATTCTTCTACTAAGTGAGCTCACAAAAACGATTCTCTGCCCCGACGAACCCTAAATGAAGTAGGCGGGGCAATCTGGAAGAAGACTATCAAAGATGACAGGGAACGAGAGGGGGGTAAATGCAAACCCCCCCTCATCCGGAAGGGGGAGAAAAAAACTATGAAAGGGAAACTGCGGCCCCAATTAATAGATCATAGCCACGGAAAAAATCCAGGTTAAAAAAAATAAGGGACTTTTGGATAAGCACAGACGCAAATCTCATCCCTCCGTACGATTTAATGTGGGACTAAAAAAAAGATGCGGGCACTCATCTTGATGGGCATTTCACGAAAGTCCCCCAGAAAAAAAAAAAACCAGGGGCCGGACAGCATTGCCAGACATGCACGCCGAGAAGGGGGGAGGAAATAAGGAGCTAAACTGGCCAACAACCGGCCTCAAAAATGCTCCCTCCGGGTAGGATCTTTCCACCGCTCCTAAGGGTCAAGAAGAGAACTCAACAGACGAGGAAGGGGCGGAATCCAACGCGCTCAGGACTATAGGGAGGGGGGAAGAATCCAGATGCCTTTAGGGGGTTGGGAAAAAAAAGATGGACAAGGGAGAAAACCGAGTCTTCCTTCGATGGGAGGAGAGGAAGAGGGAGAAGCTCAGGTAAAAAAGGACTTTGAAAAAACAAAAAAGAAGACTCATTCTCTGCTAGGGGTCAGAGGGAACATAAAATGAAGGGGGGAGGGGCCAGGAAAAGAATCCTTCTTCTTTGATATAGAAGGGAGAGAACAGAGCAAACAAGGAAAAGAGAGAAAAACACGCATTCCAACGTGGGACCTATTCCTCACGAATGGCGAAATGAAGGATACAAAGAGAAAGATTCAGGGAGGTCCGGACCGGAAAGAAATATTCTCCGCTCTTCATCGCAGGGGGAAGAATAGGAGGGGAAGCGAGTTGGTGCGGGCTCGCTCCTCTTCGAAAATGCCGATCGCGCCGAATGCAGAAAAAACGGGGAAAGCATCGTCCGGAAAAGAGGAAAACGTAACGTACAAGAAAAAAGGTTGTCTATGCAACCGGTTCCAGAAAGTCGAAGTAAGGGGGGGAACTTGTGAAACCGCGTGGCAAGTTATGCAATTTCGTGGAGGGCAATTCATCCCGTCTGCGATCCTCAAAATATAAACGAGCAGGAGAACCTGAAAGAAACAAGAAAATCATTGTCCGCACACCATCGAAGTAGAAAGGAGAGGAGGGGGTATCCTCTCCAACGTTCACGCTGGCGGGAAACGACATACATATCGGAAGAAACCGGGGGCCAGCGTTTGCTCTTCAAAGGAGAAGGCATTATTCAATACGTCAATGCCATAGGTAGAGCAGGAAGATTATGTGACATATAAGTTGACCAGAAAGGGAAGACACCGGTATTGACAAGATCATTTGCAGGAAGACAGGAGAGGGGAGGGGAAAAAGGCGATGTTTTTGCAATACCGTATGAACGAACGGGGAAACAAAGCAGGTCCAGACGAAGGAGGGGAAAGGTCGCGGCGCGCTATGTCCCATTCGGTGGAGGAGAGAGGAAAGAATCACGGAGGGGGAGGAAGACCATGTTGGAGGGTGAAAGAAGACCAAGGCACTAGATGGGTAAAAGTGCTCTTTACAGGCATCAAAAAAGCAAGTTCAAGCACGAGTAAAAAGAAAGAACGAGATAAGACGAAAGGGGCAGGTCCATACCTCACTGACAGGGAGACAAGGAAGGCTTCAGCTAGGGAACTTCCCTCTGGGGCGGTTGTAGTTATGGAAAGGACACCTAGTGGCGTTTTGCTTCGCATAGAGAAGTTGAGAGGACCGGAAGACCCACAGTGGTAAACTGTGATTGAAATGGGAGGAGAGCAAATGAAGGTCTCTGAGT
>Ga0179591_1136301_pt1 | contig 10620 bp, 18 predicted proteins | sample CZOMad2_1_08_16f_FD_182891 | JGI IMG/M metagenome (GOLD analysis project Ga0179591, IMG submission 182891) | Vadose zone soil fungal communities from Angelo Coast Range Reserve, California, USA - CZOMad2_1_08_16fungal (PacBio error correction) | ecosystem: Environmental > Terrestrial > Soil >...
GTAAAAATTTAGTCCGGAAGAAAAAGTGGTCAAAAAAAAGAAGGGAAAGTGGTGAAAACAGAAAGTGCGGCTGGGTGGAAAAAAACACCGGCGCAGACGATCAGAACAAGGAAAAGTCGGGCGATGAAAAAGAGCAAAGGGGAAGGTGTGGTTTTGGGGTGGGGGGGAAAGGAAAAAAACCAGTGGGGGAAGCACTCCAACAACGTTGGGGCTCAAAGGGGTGGAAGGAAGTGTTGAATGGGCCATTTGTTGGGATCCTTTAGTTTTTTTGTAAAGAAGGGGGCAAACGGAACAGTAAAGCGACGAAAACAAACCCTTCAGTTTCACCTGGTTGGAAGGGAGCCCGGGAATGTTTGAAATTAAAGAGGGGTGCGAATGGCATAAATTTAAGGGCGGCGTTCCAGTTGGTGGGTCGAAAAAAAAGAAAACAAAGCGAACTTGGGACACCAAACAGAAAGAAAAAACCCCTGGTGGGGGTAGAAAAGGGGGGGGTATTGAGGAAAAATTGGAATGACAGCAAAAAAAAATAATGAGGGGTGTATTGAGTAAAAAATTTGAAGGTAACCAAACTTTGCTCAAGGGGAGGGGCCCCAGTGTGGGTCAAGGGATTAGGGAGTAAAAACTGTGGGCTGTTGTCCCCGACAAGGGGCCAAGCAAAGGGAAGGTTCATCTCCTGCTGGGTCATCGCGACCGGTGTGTAGTCAGCAAAAGAACGAACCCGAGAGAAGAACTCCTTGTACTGGTCTGTATACATTGGGGGCCCAACAGGAGCAACTGTCATAAGGGGGGGGGTCCAGGGGACGAAAAGGGAACGGTTTAACTTAGCGATCTTATTGGGGAAAGAAAAGGCCTTGGGGGGGGGGGAGAAAAAGGCAAAAAACTCACGGAAAGGAACATTCAAAGGGGCTGTTTCATAAGGGGGAAGAAGGACCTGATGCCAAAAAGGGAAAAAAGCAAAAAAGAAAGGATGTTTGGGGGGCGTGGGGGCCGTTTGACTAGAACCGGGGCACGAAAGGGAAAAGTAGTGGGTATCACGTGGAGTTCGGGGGGGAGATTGTTTTAAGGGGGAAGTTGGGAAAGGGGCAGGATTCTGATCAATTACCGGTAAGAGGTTGTTGTTTTTGATGGATCCTTGGGAATCCTAAAAAGTGAGGGGGGGGTGGAATGGCAAGGGAGAAAGGGGGGTCATTGAAGAAAAATAAGTAGTGGGGGATACATAAGGAGGTATGGAGGCCTGGGCGGGTTAAAGCGCCACGGAAGGAGAGGGGGTTTCAGGAAAAAAAGTGAAAGTGCGAAAGGGGACTAGGGGTCAAATTTAATTAAGCAGGCCCCGGGGGGGGGGGGGGGCAAATGTGCGCAACGAAAACGCAAAAAGGGGAGGGCTTTTCAGGGGGGGGATACCTGATACCAAACGGGCCAAAACCATGTTTGGGTCCAAAGGGGACCCAACCCCCGGTGGAAAATAAGGAAAAGACCTTCATACCCTGGGTGGGGGTCGATAGTGGTTAAGAAAAAACCATTGAGAGAAAAAAGGTGTCCTTGGCTGAAAGGCGACATGCTTACCACCGGGGGTACGGCAGAAAAAATTAGAAAATTATATCTGGGGGGGGGGGCCTTGCAAAAATCCCGGGTGGAAAAGAGCAAAGAGTGGGATTGGAATCAAAAAGAAAGACCAGCCAGCCCCCATAACACAGGCACAGCCCTTGTGCAAAAAAGGGAGAAAAATAACGAGAAAGGATGGCGTAATTCCGATCTGAATGATAGTAGAGTGTGGAATCGTATAAAAGAGGGATTCCCATGGGAAGTCTTTTTGGGTGTGGGGGGATTTGCAAGAGGAAACATATACGGGACTTCCCAGGCCGGGGGGTACGGTCCGGTAATTTGTCACCGATCAGGGGATTGGCCGGAAAAAGGAAGAGGCCAACGACTTGGATTCGGAACGGAAGGTTGCAAAAATGGCAGTGGGCAGGAAAACAGTGCGGCCCAACAATAGAGGGGTTGAGAAAGCTGAACGATAGGCCGTCGAAACTGTAAAGAAAGCTGAGGATCGAACTATTCAAGTGATACCCTAAAAAGAACTTGCCCTAAAAGATTTTCCCGAAAGTTGGCGGAAAACGCACAAACAAATTTGGTCTGTGCATACCAAACCAGCCCAAACTGAGAATTAAAAAAAGGAAAAAACACGGGAGAAAGGTGTCTTAAAGCATCGCAAACACACAAGAAGGAAAAGAGCGCGTCCATGTCAAACCCAAAGACAAATCGAAGTGCCGAAAATGAAGGTGTAAGATCCAGGCGAATGCGGAACGTGGGGGTTGTCACGACCATGCTTAACACAGAAAGTTCAAAGCGGACCATTTTCCAGATGGTGAGTGCCACCCATGCCCTACTGGGAAGCGGACAAGGTCTTCCGGGGGGTGTTTTTCACGTTCCAGGAAAACTTTTCGTGGACGTTGACAACGTTACCACCCGTACAAAGTCGCCCCAACTGGACCAAGAGAACGCGTAAAGAGGAAGGAATATACATCAACAGTGTGAACTCGGTGTTCAGGAAAAGGGCTTGTTCTTTAAAAAGGGGGGGAACGTTGGTCCAAAAAAGTGGGGTTCATTTTGAAGAGAAAGTGATGAACATAGAAAACGGAAAAAGAAAGGCGGTTCTGCATGGGGTGGAATTCGAGTAGACCAGAAAAAAAAATCTAAGGGGAAGGGGGGGTATGTTCAAAACGTCCAGAAAAAAAAATCAAAAGTGTTGTGTGGGGCGACTATGCGGGGAAACTAAGGGAGGTGAGGGATCTGGCTTGGGGGATGGTCCAATCTTATCCGAAAAGGGGGGCTGTGCTCTGGGGGAAAGAAAAGTGGGGGTATGCTGGGAAATAAACTTCTCAAAAAAGAAAGGGGGGCTACTTCGTGAACGGGGAAAGGTCAGTGCAGACGAATGACAGGGGTGAGAGAAACAAAAAAAACATCAGAAAGCTATAGGAAGTGTTCCGGAAAAGACCAAGAAAAGCAGTCTGCTTGGGAGATTTAAGAAAGGGGGGAAAAATACCGAAAGAGGATCAAGGATAAAAAAATCGGTGGAGTGTGATTGTTTAAAACAAGGGGGGGGAAAGATAAACCGATTGTACGTTTAAACGTAGATGGGAAACAGTGAAAAAGCCCCATTTAGAAAAAGGGTCAAAAAGATCGACAGCAGAGCGTTTTGATGTTGAGGTGGGGATTTGAGGTGTGGCCGACCAACAATCACGGGGACCCCCGCTCGAAAAGGATCACTGAGTTTATAAGATCTCAAACCGATGAAATTAAAAACACGTCAAACAGCAGGAGAAGTGACGCCCGGGTAAATAGACCTTGTTTAACAAAATCTTCTTAACAAAAAGAGAAAAAAAACAAATTTCCCTTTACTTGGAAATAAGAAAAGGACCTGTGGACAGGTATCGCGTTTCTGGACCCAGAAACAAGTGGAAAGAATTACGGGGGACAAGCCGTGTAACGCAGAGCGAAGAAACCAAACAGAAATAAGTAGTATTAAAAAGAGATAGGGAAGCTTGCATTTGCAAAAAACGTAATTCGGAAAGGGAAAAAGGTACGGAAAATTATGAAAGGTCAGGGAAAAACAGGGGGACGGTAACCCAAGGTCCATCGAAAAAGGGGGAGAAGGAATTTTTAGAACCGGGGGGTGCGAGAAGCAGGCTTCAAATTAGAAGGGAAAGAGAAACCCAGTTTGGCACAGGGGTTGTAATTTCTGTTTTGGGGACAAGGGGGGGGGGGAAATTCGAGAAAGACAGTTCAGGCCCTGTTCTATGGGGGGGAAGGGTGGTTTCGCAGACATCAACCAACAAAAAACAAGAAGGCGACGGGGGGGGGAGATCTCTAAACGGGGCTTTGTACTGGGGTGGGGGGGGAGGGAGACATGGCATTTGGAGGAAGGTTGTTGACCGCGAAAAAAAATATCGTCTGATCACCGAAAATCACATCAACCCCCAGGCGAATTGGCGAGGGGTAGAGTTTGGGGACGAACCGTAGGGGGAACCAACAAGAAGGAGGGGGGGGGGGTTAAACGGGAAAAGGAAATATAGAGTATGCTTAAGCCACGAAACAACGAGGCTGGGCGGGGGTCCAAGGGGAGATGAAAAGCAAGAAAGCATATCTGAGGACGTGAACTAATCATGGCTAAAACAAATGAATAAACCAAGATGGTGGAGGGAAGAGAAATAAAGCTTTTCTGATCACAAATGGGGACCCAGATACCCTAAAAAGGGGGGAAAGGAGGAATATAGTCGCTCCAAAAAGGTTGGGACGTGTGTGGGACAGAACGCCTAACATAAAAAGAAGAATGGTTTACGTGGGGATACACTGAAGGTCCCCGTCAAACGAGAAGCAAAAACGGGGAGGGGGGGAGAGAACTTCCGCATAAAAACTGGACCGGACGAGTAAATACACGACACAGGGCAGAAAAGCAGATCATAAGAACTGAGGAAGAGCTCCTTGGCAGGGGTTGACATTGATAAGGGAAGGTAAAAAATGGTCATTCGGACAAAGGTGTAATTTCAAGACAAAGAAAAAGATACCTTGGGACAACAGAACTTTCCGTGGTGGAGGGGTAAAAAAACTGTCGGGGGGGGGGCATGGCCCTCACGGGTTGTAGGAGTCAATTGTGAGGGGAAAAACTCATAAAGGGGGAGAGGGGACAATAAAACAAGCCTGGTAGGCATGGCCGCGATCAAAGGGCAAGGAAGTGGGGTGCAAGGGATATAGAGAAGGAGCCACGCGGCATCAATGACAGACGTTTATAAGGCAGTAGCTGAGGGGGAGCAAAGAAATTGAGAGGTTGCCCAAAGGGGGGAAAGGTTCCGGGGGGACAAACGGAATCATGTGAAAACAGTTGGAAGGGTAGATCACTCAGTTCGAAAAAGGTTTCTCAAAATAGGTTTGAGGGAAAGAAAAAGCAATGAAGTCACGGGGGGGGGACCCCAACTGGGGGACATTGAAGATTGAAAGAAAGGAGGAAGGAGGAAAGGGAAATCTGACTGAAATGACGCAGATCGGGAAAGACACTACCAGGAAAAAAGAATGGGAAGGCCCTTGTTCCGGCAAGGCAAAAAGTAACATGTGAAAAAAGGAAAAGGAGGGGGTTAAGCATGGAACCTGAAAATAAAAAAAAGAACAAGATTCGTAATAAAACAAAAGGGGGTAAACGGGGGTATTGGTGTGGGGAAAAAAAAAAAAGGGAAAGTCGGCGGGGAAGGGGCGTGCTTGGAAAAGTAAGCACCATTGACACAAAGACCTTGGGATGCAGGGTGGGAAAAAGGGTGGTTGGAAGACATAAAAGACATATTCCTTGGGGAGGGTATCTATCAACAGGTTTTGAAACGAACGTAGGGAATCAAAAAAAAAATGTTGCAACTATGGGTGGTGGGTCTGAACAGTATAAAGGGGACCGGGCTTAATGGGGGTTTAAACAGAAAAGGACACCTGTGTACCCGGACAGAATAAGGGTACACCGTGGAATACTCCCCAAAGGAGCGTAAAGTTGGCTAACTGTACACGGACGCGGGAAAAAGTGAAAAAAACGGGGATAAAAGATTGTAAAAAAAAAGAATTTAATTTGGTGAATCAGAAAAACAGAACAGCAAGATCAGCCCCACCATTGTGGGGGTTATAACAAAAACCATTAAATGAAAGTCCAGTTAATTAAAACCTTATTTGTGGAAAAAAAGTAAAAAAAAGGACAAGTAAAAAAAAAAAAAAGGAGGAAGGAAGGGAAAAATCACGGATCCGAACAATGAAAAAAAAAAAGTTAGGACAAAAAGAAAAGGTGGCAGAAAAAAAACGGAGGGAAAAGAAAATCAACGACGTGACGCACCGGGCACAGAAATCCAATTTGGGGGAACTTAATGGCGAAGTTAATCAGGGGAAAGGAAACGAAAACAATCTTTGAAGGGAATGACGTAAGGGAGAAAACATCCTACACAAAGGAAAGCCGAGGGGAGGTCAAAAAAGGAAATGACACGGGAGAGAAAGTTACTGCAGAGGGGGACAACCTGATTACGTTGGATCGTGGTAGAGGGGGAAGAGGGGAAGGAAGATAACGGAAAAAATGTCTGTCGGGAAAAACCCCAAAAAAAAAAACTAACTCACAGGGGTGGGCCTGGAACGAAATACACCCCCCAAAATGGAGACTAGGCATCGGGGAGAGTGCTTTAAGTCGAGGAAAAAGAAAACAGTGTTCTTCTTGACATCAGGAGAAGAGGACAGAAAGGGCGGAGGTGTGTGTTGTGGGGGGTGTCTTCCCCACATCATGGAAAACTCCCAGAAAAAATGTTGTGGGGGAAATCCGAATATCCTTTGAAAAACGGGGGGGAAGCCTCTAGAAAAGGGCAACCTTCAACAAGGGGATACATAAAAAAAACACCCTCTGCGACTTGTGGGGGAGGGAGGACAAGCTTTGGCTACATTGGAATGAGAGAAAAGGGGTGGGAAAACAGTTGAGGGGGGGGTGTTTATAGTCGGACAAGCAGAAGAAAAAAAAAAAAAAAAAAAAAAAAGAGAAAAAAACCACTGTTACCCAGTAAAGGAGGGGGAGGGCATCACTCAAAAAGACAACGGGAAATGAACACAAAGGGATCCCAAAGAAATGGAGGATAAACCTGACCCGGGGTGGATCCTGGCACTCGCTTTCCAGGGTTGAAAACTTACTTCGCTTTCAAAAAATACAAGGCCTCCACAATTTCACCAATCCAACGGAAGCGAACTGGTGAGAAAAAGGGAAAAAAAAAAAAAAAACCAAAAAAAAAGAGTAACGCCAAAAGGCGTTTGGAATCGGACGATACTGCTTGATGAAAAAGGGGGGGGCTTCAGAAAGGCCGAGACCAGAAGACGACAGATTAACTGGGTAAACAAAACAGCCCGCTGTTTTCCTGACGGGGGCGAAGAAAATCGGTGGGTAAGCGGAAGTGTCAAATTTTAGGAGTCTCGCAAAAGTGGCGAAAAAACATCACCTGAAGAGTGGAAACAAAAAGGGGGGTTCCACAGAGTACTAAAAAAACAGGAGAAGAGATAAATCTCCGGGTGAGCCGTTGGAACGGAGAGAGCCTTTGTGGAAAAAAAAAAGAAGGGAAAGAAATTGGGGGGAGTAGCGATGGACTTGGGGAACTAGCAAAATAATGATTCAACCTTCGAACAGAGGAAGGGACCACTGAAACAGGCAAGGCAAGGCGGGGGGGGGAAAGTGTTATTCTTTACAAAAAGGGGTACGAAAACAAGCTCTCTGGAGGGTTCGTAAAGTGAAAGGGGGGGGGAGAAGTGGGGGAAAACGGGGAAGCTGGGGGGTGAGAATCCACAACCGGGCATTGCCCTTCAGGTGGGCGGGGACAAGAGAAGCTGGTGGGCAAGACAAAAAAGGGGGGGGGGAAGGAAAAAAACTTTAGGGAGGTGGTCTATCGTGTGTTTAAAACATGTTTTTCTAAAATGGGAGAGAAAACTCAGAAAAGGGACTGTAATTACGCTGGGGGAAAGACGGAAGGGGAAAGATAACGGGCCCGGCGACGGAGTTAAGCAAAAAGGGGTGGGGGGGAGGGTTTTTTTTGGCAGTAAGGTTGGTCCAATTTCATTTGTAGAAAAAAAAGGCTGTGGGGGGCATGAATCATAGATAAACCAAAATGGAGGGAGAGGAAAAAGTGATTCAGGGCAAAAAAGACGGACAAAAAAGTTTGTGGGTGGGGGGGAAGAAAGGGGAACAGATCCTGTAAAAAAAAGAGGAGTTAAACACCCGTTGGCAGGACAGACCGGAGTTCAGCATGGGACCGTGCCCAGGAAAACTTGGAAAAGGAGGTTTCAAGAGTGAAGTTAAGTTGGGGGGGATCTAATTATAAAAATAAAAAGAAACCAGATAGCAAAAGGAAAGAAAGAATTTTGGAACCAGCAAGTGAAAAAAAAAGTCCTTAATAAAGGAGAGGTCCAGCACTGCGGGGTTGAGGTGTAAAAACCGAGGGAAAGAAAAAACAGTGGGCAAAGGGGATCTCGCAAGAATGGCACCACGAGCCAAGTCAGCCAACATGTTTGAGAAAAGTTGGCGGGTTGTTGGATAGAGGGGGGGAAAATGGAGTCACCCTTAAACCAATATTTTCAACCGGACAATAAGAGAAAGGGGACGGAAAACGTTTGGGGTGTAGAAGGGTGTGAAAATTAAGGTATTGGAAGGGGGGGGGGTCAAACCAGAGTCCAATCCGGACAAAACGAAAACGGTGGTAAAAGTACAGTGCATAAACAAAGGAGAGATTTGGAACCGTAAGTTTTCCCAGGGCAAAGGAAGGAGAAACAAAGGGAAAGGAATTTAGACGGAAAAAAAAAGGGGGGGGATAATAAGAGTACCTAATGGCAAAGAAGAGTGGGGGGGGTCCAACTGATTTACACAAGGTTTGATCAGGGAGGGTTTTGGGGACGAGCAAAATCAACCTGGTCACAAAGGAATATTGGGAAAACAAAAATATTATGTTAAGATCAAGTTGGTTAGGGGGGAACCAAAGATGACATGGGGACGTAGCAAGGTTTTGAAGGTAGGGTGGGTAGGGGGAGAAGACAACGAACGGAGATATGAAAGGCGTGGGGGAATCTAAGCAAGATATGGCAAAGTCCACCAAAAAAGCATAGTTGAAAGATTTTTGGGTGTGTTTCGGGGGGTAACCTAAAAGTGGGCCAAAATCCATGGGCGAGGGGGCGGTGGGGATTGGTGACCAATGGTTGGGGGCACGGTTTTGTGAAATATTAACAAGGAAGGAAAAGGGAAAGAACGAAAAGCATATTCGACATCAGGTACAAAGAGTGAACGGGAAGAAGGGGATGTTGCTTTAATGGGGGTGGAAAATGCAGCAAATTTCGGGCAAGGGGTCCCGTGTTTTTGAGACAGGATGGCGATGGAACCACACAGCCAGAGGAACCCTTGGGGGGGAGAGGCTTGGACGTAATCATGGGCAGAAAAGAAAGAAGAGGTGGTAAGATTTAAGGGGGGGGGGGGGGGTGACTTGGCATCAGAACGGGATTCGAACGTAGGCACCAGGGCAGGTGGGGGTACCAAGGAGAGTGAAAGCAACCTTTTGTGCATGGGAAAGACGGGCGAACATGGGGAAGACACATTTTTGCAGCTAAGGAAGGGAAAGAGAAAAAAATGAGGCAGCGCTCCAAGGCCAGATGGGGAAATAAGCGAGTTTCCTGGCTTCAGGGACAGGGGGGGTGTTCCGCCCAAACACTGCATCAATGTTGGAGAGAAGACACTTAAGAGCGCCTCGGGAAGGAGCGAAATTGACCCTTTTAGAAAAGGGAGAACGAAGTCCAGTCAAATAGAGGTGTCGGAGGGACAGAGGCCCTCACAAAAAAAGAAGCAAAACAAAGAGTAGGTTGAAAAGTTAGACCGAGGGGGGTACAGAGTTTTAGGCAAGTTTTGGGGAAGGGTGTGCAGTTTAGGGGTAATGGGGTGGAAGGAAAAAAAATGTGGGGTATAAGACACGGACGTAATCAAGGTTTTTTTTTTTGGGGAAGGGGGAAAACCAGTTTCGAAAAAAAAAATCGAAAAATAAGGTTGTTAGGAACGGGGTGAAAAAAACAGTACATTTAAATGTTGGGAGGGACATACCGGGGATTAGGGGAAAGGCAGAAACGGTAAACGAAAATTAATGTCAAATGGGAAAAAGGGAGAGAAAAACGCTTAACAGTAAAAAAAAACGGTGCAAGGGAGGGAAAAAAGACCGCAGGCTTGTTGGGTGGAGGGGGAATTTAGGGGAGAAAAAAGTAACTTTGGGGGCAAAGCACGGGTGATAACCACGGGGGAAAAATAAGGGCCAAAAGACACGTAACAAAGACAACCATGTCCTAGAGTGTGGGTTGCCGAAACACCAACCAGGAAATTTTGGTCGGACGGACAAAGGAGGTAACCAACAAACCGGTTGACAAAGCCTAACTAAAGGAATAAGGAAGGGTGCTGCATTACAGCCTTCCAAAACAAAAAAAACAGAGCACAGGGGGAAAGGTTCAAACCCGTTTTGAGAAAAATCAATCACCCGAGAAGACACGTAAACCAAAGCAAACTTTTCATCATAAAGGGTGTTAGTATTGGTCCTAAATCTAGAGAGATCGGGAAATCGTGAACAGTGTTTCCCCTTCAAAAAAAAAATGTACAAACAGAAAGTTCGGAAAAAATTGATCGGGTTAAGGAGGCAAAAGACAATAATAAATGGGGTGGAAGAAGTGACAATTAGGTGGGCAGGGGAATGGTAGAGTTTGAGAAGGGGGGGGAAAAGGAAGGGTGGACAAAAGAAGGAGGAAGAAAAACCACCCTGGGATTATCGAAGGGGAAAATCGCAAATGGAAAGGGGGGAATGGGCGGAAAAAAGGCGAGTGGGGGCCTGAAATGCTCGCTGGCGAGTAAAATTGGAGAAAAAGGAAAAAGAAAAAAATCAGGGTTAGAAAAGAACTACTGAGGAAAAAGGGCTGTTTTGGGGGACCACGAAAGGGTGTCGGGACCGTCAAGTAGTGGGGAGCCTGCGACCTTCACTTACGGAGGAGCACGGGGGGGTTGGGACTTTCAAAAGCATAAGAGGAAAAGCAAGGAAAAAAAATGCCAGTCGAAGC
>Ga0179591_1191448_pt1 | contig 10620 bp, 9 predicted proteins | sample CZOMad2_1_08_16f_FD_182891 | JGI IMG/M metagenome (GOLD analysis project Ga0179591, IMG submission 182891) | Vadose zone soil fungal communities from Angelo Coast Range Reserve, California, USA - CZOMad2_1_08_16fungal (PacBio error correction) | ecosystem: Environmental > Terrestrial > Soil >...
AGTGATAAAGGTTCACCGGGGGGGGGACTAAAAAAGAAAAGGAGTGACCCTTCGCAAAAAAGGTGACACAGACCCGAGGGCTTCAGGAAGGAAGGGAACAATCACTTCGGTGATGGTGTTGAGAGAGTTGTGGTTCCCAGCTCATGTAGGAACCGCAGCATTAGACCGACGGTTTGATCTCAATAGAAAACAAACCGAAAACATATAAAAAAAAAAAAAAAAAAAACTATTCGGGGGGGTACGGACGGAGGGGGGGTAAGGTTTTCTCAACGCTGCGCGCGCCCGGGGTTCTGCTGATAAAGCCCGGTTGGCAGGGGTCCAGCAATGACGAAAGGAGGAAGGGGGGAATCACAAAACGGTTCGGATCAGTTGTATGCAAAAACTCGTCTGGGACAGGGAGAATGAACCCGGCTAGAAATTTTCAGAGGATGGAGAGAGGAGAAAAAAGAAAAGGGGACCAACAGCTAAAAAAATCGAGAAAAAAGAAACAAGGAAAGTCTACGAAGAAAATTAAGAAACCTGCCTCGATCTCCTACTTGCTCCTAACTAGAGGAGGGGGATCGACAGCCCAAAATCTTATCCCGCAAGGAAGAAGGTACTACACGGTTATCCATCCTAAAGGGCTCAGGTCCAGACCTTCCTCTTGGTCAAAAAAAAACAGCTGGAAGGGAACATGTATTCAAGACTAGAAGATTGGGGCCGTTCATCCCATCGAGCCGGACAGGGTTCTAATGAATGGAGCCACTCTGATTCGTGGAAGGATGGTTTCTAGAATCCATTCAATGTACCAGTTTGGGGAAACGCGTCAACGATTTCCATTACTCACAACCGGTAAATGGGAAGAGAGGTCTGTGCAACCGCAGCAAGAAACTGAAAACCGGACTCCAAGGAACAGGGGTCCTTCCGAACAAACGAAGAGAAGAATTGCCCAAAGGGGACGAGAACGCAGTGCGGAGAGAAGGGAAACAGCATATCCGCGTTGAATAACTACTGCACCGTCTGAAATAAAAATTCCGTCAGAAGGAAGGGAGAAAGGCACTACCGGAGGTCGATTGGGAGGGAAACTAAAAAAGGTGTCCGGTAAGAAGGACCGTCTGTTCATGATGGGGTGTCCTGGCGGGGGGCAATCTCTAATAATCAAAATCTTTAACCAAAGCCAGGTAGAGAGAGAAACAACAAAAAACGTGGAGGGAAGATAAAAATAAATGCTGCGGGAGAGGATCTAGGGTGGTCAAACTCGAAAACCGGAATTCTCCCATAAAGGCAGTGAAAACGAAAAAGAGGGGGCGGGGGTCAAAAGAAAGCAAACATTGATAACACGTCTTTAACCGGGTCAGAGTTCGTGTCTATTATTGTACTGCTTAAGATTGACGTGGGGGGGCCATCTCTCCTCAGCGGCTCAGAAACGGGCAAGACACTCGGGGTGTGCCAATTACATGAGCACCAGTATGAAAAATACTGGTATGGTCCATTCGCTGGCGGAAAGAACAAGCCCGAATTCAAAGTTGAAGGGGGGGTGTGATAAAGTCTTACCTCAGACGGACGTGTCAAAACTGGCACTTCGGTATTCATCTCCACAGAGGGGGACCCAGAATAGTCTTCTGGGAGAAAACTGAAGTAACCTGCCTGGACGAACAGAGTGGCAAGGCGAGACAGGAATCGGATAAATCCGAAGCAAAAGGAGGGAGGCGCACCTCTTCGGCCGCCAGGATTCCTTATTTCAGCGCATTTGCCAAGGGGAACGGGAGGAACTGGTATGGGGTTATCGAGAAAGCAGACATGCTAGTATCCAGCCGATTTAAACGCAAGATCAGTATCTTGGTGTTGTAACGACGAGGAGGGAAACATTGGAAAAGAGAAGTTCGGTCGATGATTAGAGGAAGGCTTGCCAGAGAAACCTTTAACTCAAGACTACCATATCGCGATCGAGGTATATTTCATCGTCAACCGTTGGGGAAAACATGGACCACGTGAGGGAACTTTCTTGTTGTTGGTTTCACAGTATGGGAATGAAGGGGTCCGTTAGTACTCCCCAGACGTCTTTATAAAAAGAAAAGGTCGACCCCTTTTGCGAACGCAGGCTCTCTCTTAAAAGATCTGGGGGCGAGATAGTGTTCAGAGGACGGAGATGGACTGCCTGGAAGAAACATTCTATTGGTCCAAAGGAGAAATACTAAAGCGAGTTCGTTTCGTCAAGTACATACCATCGGAGGGAATCCAGGCGTGGATCCAGCCGTGAGGGCGGTCAGAGTCAAGGGTGAGGTATCTTAATCATAGTATCCCATAAAATTTCAAACTTGAATGCAAAAATCTGGAAGAGAGGAAGGAAAGTCGGGAGGGCGACTCTCTATTATGATGGGCCTCGTATCATGGGATTGTATTTCAATCCAAGCTGATCCTTAGGTTCAATGGGGATGAAAACACGGAGGTTTCTGGTCAAGAGAAATGAAAAGGGAAGCGGAAACAACAATCTCAGGGAAAAAAAGATGTTGATCTACCGCGTAAAAAGTCAAAGCTGTCTCTTAAGAAGAAATGATAGACCTTCTCCTGTAGATGAGGGACGATTTCTTCAGAACCCCTAGAAGAGAGAGTTTGTTCGGGCGCTTTAGGGGGGCTCAGTCCTCTAGCGGGGGGAACCTCTATCTCGATATTCTTATGCAAAAGGGGGGAGGGGGGTTGACAAAGGTCTCGTCCATTCTTCAATCAGGAGACCACCTCTTTGACAAAGGTTGCTCATTCTCGGGCTTAGTCGTCGACCAACGCAAGAAAGAAATAGACTGGAGGCTGGGAGGGAGAACAGTCCAGTTTAGAGAATTTAAAGGTGGATACTATGGGCGTCCCGTTACGACCAATCGACACCTTATCTCGACAAAGCCTCCAGGCTATCAGGTCACTATATCTACTTTCCTAGACTTGGATGTTGCGGTTCTGAAGGCGCCGGGGCGACAAAACTAGTCTGTGCCATGTGAAGGGGGATCTAAGGGAGTCGCGGCTGCCGGGGGTTCGGACCGTCAAACTTATCTATCATGGCGTGAGTTCTTCTATACATTCGGGGCCGCCGACCCACGATACAAAAAGGAACTTCAGGCACAATAAATACTGGCGTGGGCAACATTCCCTTCTCTGTGTCCTCTAACTCTACGAATACTCGCTGGACAGAACACACACAAAAGTAATACGGCGTGGGAAAAGGAGAGGACAAATCAGAGACGAGAAATCGGTGGCGCCGTGCCTCCCATCAGCACCTTAATCAAACACATACATTTCCCAGTTCAACAGCTCTGGGGGAAGAAAAGTGCGATATTGGGAACTAAAAAACCGTTAAGAGGATTCGCGAAGAAATTGCACACCTTCTTTTGACTGAGAGAGTCACTATCGCGCTCGGGGATGTCCCCGGGTCGCGCGGGGGGGGAGAAAAAACAGGGGGAGGCCGTGCAATAACTAATAATTGGGGAACTGGGCTTGTGGGGAACAAGGTTGCTAGGAAAAGTTTGTGGACGGGTAACAATTCGCAGGTTGACAGTAACCCCAGAGTACGCTATCTTCAAGGAACCTCGACGCGGAGTTTTCGAGAGAAACAAGAAAAAAATGATACACCTTTGGGGGGTGCTTCAAAGCGTTGACACCAAGCCCCAAGAGAGGCAGCTCTCAGTCAACAACCCCAATGGAGGTAGGGAGAGATATGCGTCAGTAGGGTTGCGGAATCTAACAACAGGGGAACAACGCTTCGGTTTTAGAGTGGGGGTGCCAGCGCTCGAACTCCGCGCAGGGGGAACCGTGCAGCCAGTAATACCTTAAAAGGGAAAATGGGTTCCCGAAAATAAGGAAAGCCGAAACCCGGCAAAATGACGCACAAAGTGCTGGGTACGAGTGAACCGGGAGGGGAAAAAAACTGGTTTCTGGCAAAGTAAGAGAAGATCGCGGGAAAGAGGGAAAGCGCGAAGTACACTCTCTCTACAAAAAAAGAAAGGGCTTGCGCCCAGGAAAGGAACGGCTAACTCTTCTTCTTTTTGGCAAAAACCTCGAAATTCAGGGGTACCACCAAGCGGTAGGGAAAGGGGGACAGCGGAGGGGGGGGGGAAAAGGGGGATGTTTCTTAAGAAAAAACGACCAGAGTACTCGAGCATTGTCGGGAGAGGGGTCACGACGCTTGATGTTGGGACGTTGGTCATCTCGTGAGGGGGTAGAGGTTGAGGGAGGCACTACAAGCGGACGTGCATTTTGCAAAACTACAGTAGTGGATGAACGAGAGGGTTGAAGACGTAGTGGGGTTACGGGGGTGAGGGGGCAGAGGGGGGGAGACTCGTACTAAAGCCCTTATCTATGTCAGAAAATCAACGATCACGGAGAAGGGGGGAAATCCATGTCCTTCACAATGGTCTCGTGCCAGCAGCGGCGCGCGCGCACGCTGGATGCCTCACACCAAAGAACAGGGGGAGGGATTACTCTGAACCTCCTCCAAGACGCTTATCGGGGGGGGATCGGGGACGTTTTCAGGATAAGGCCTGCGTAGATGGTAATTCAAACAGGGGGGATCCAATCAGGAGGAAAAAGAAGGTCACTTCGACTGGTCTTTTCACTCCAGGACGAAGGTCGAAAAAGACTGGGTAGGGTGCGTTGGGAGAAGGAAAGGAAGGACCGCCGAGGCATCACTTTCGCCGCGCTGGAAAGAATTTGAAGGCGGTCCGATCAAACACGCACTTTCAAAATGGTGCGCTCTGAGAGAGAGGTATTCGTTCACTATCGCAGGACTGAAACCGATTATAAATTCACAATCGCTTAAAAAGGGGGGGGGGGTGTATCATCTTGATAAAAAATCTTCTTGAAAGACGTATCGTAGTCGAGGGGAAAGAGTTTTTACTAGGGTCTTCACTCCTGGTCCGACTCGGGGCCAGGGCATAGGGGTTAAGGTGAAAGAAAAGAAGGGGAAATTGGGAGAAAAGAAGAAAAAGCGGAAAAAATCTTCTCTTGGGACCTTCCGACAATGGGAGGAAGGGCACCATAATCCTCTTGCCAGTCCGAGACGATAAGAGACGCGGACCCCGCCTTATGAAGGACACATATTCTGGGAGTCGAGATGAGGCCAACACGGGGGTGGAGGCCCATCACGGAGGGGAAACGGCGCTCACGAGTAGCTGCCAAAGAACGAGGGCCGGATCCCGAAAAAAATTCATTGAGTCGGTTGAAACATCGAGGGGGAAAAAAGAAGGAGGCCCTCACGCATCGACGAAGACTTTTGCTAGAGCTATCAGACGCCACCAGATGTGCGGGTGACGCTCGTAGGAGGGGGAGAAACAAGTGGAGGAGACCGTTTCGGGGCGTCAAGACGTGCGGGTGCGTAAAGGAATCACGCACTGTTCCCGGGGACCTGATTTTTCTTCCTACCTAAGAGGGCTATCGCTTTTGGAAAGGACAAAACTCCTGATGAAATAGAAACCTCACAGGGACCTCTGGGGGGGTGAGAGGAGGTAAGGCATCAAACATCGCTCTTAACACTCCGTCAAGGCCGCGACGAACTTATTTACAGTTCTACGACTAACAGAATAAGAAGAGGATCTGTCAGGGAGCAAGTAGGAGAGGGCCACATGAAGGCGCCGCATCTGATGAACCAAACCTTCAGACACGAGAACTCGGGGGAGAAGCATAAATGCTCTGAAAAAACAGAAACCTTAGTTGAAGCGCACGAACGCTCCGGTGGAATTCGGATCATTATGATCTATCCGATTGGCACTTGGTGGCGGCCGTGGAACCATCGAGCAGGAAGGGGGGGTAAATGACGTTAAGAAGAGAAAAGAGATTCGGGAGGACTTTTCCGATTAACAGCAATCTTTCCAGTGACACGCGTTCGGAGGTCATAAAGTAGACAACAACGTTATGGGTCCTCGCTAGGCGGAAAGGTTCCGGAGGCCTTCGACAGGGGTAAGGGCTCATTTGCCTGGGCTCACAACCTGAGACGTCTTGCCAGAGATGTCCTGCAGCACGAAATAGAAAAAGAGAACTGAAAAGGTCAAGTTTTACTACCGTCATGATCATCGACGAACTCAGGAGCACCACGCGGATATCCAGGACAAAACGCTGGTCGCTGATAATTTAAAAGTCGAGGGAAAAGGGCGAACTCTTCTTTCTTCGGGGAAAGCACTGGAGGGAGGGATCGCCATAGAGTCATCGACTGAAACAGCAATTAAATCCATCTCACGCAAACAAAAAAAAAGGGAGGAAAGGAGAAAATCGGTCCTTGAATGGGAAGAGGATATGGCGAGCCGCCAGACATTTCATAAGCCCAGAAAACTGATCGTAACATAGTATTACTTCACCATCAAGACGGGCCAATCAAGGGGGGGGGGGAGCGCCGAGTCAGGGAGAAAAGGACTCATGACATTGCTCACGCGTCATGACTGGGTCAGTCATTCTATGCCAGCTGCGTGATCAGCATTCGAGGGCAAGAGTCGCGGGGTGGTCTAAGGACAGGAGAAGAGGACGACGGAAAACGCTGAAAGGACGACCCCGCAGAAGCGTTGGGGCTGTGAGCTGGCGAAACACTAGTACACTTTTCAAGGGGCCTCCTCCCCCTAACCCCATTCAATCCGCTGTGAGATCGACCCAAATTAAACATAAGAACAGAATCTATTGGGGGCGGGCAACTTAAGGGGAAAAACAAAGGAAGTCATGAAGATGTGGCAAACTAGGCATCAAGGGGCAATTCGGATATACTTGGACTCTTCCCTTGGGGCAGTGAGAGGTCGTTCTCTAGGACGTCACCAAAAATGGCGGCAGGTATTGTGTCCAGAAAGGTAGGAGGAGACAATGAGCGGGGAGTTTCTGCATCGCTCTGCGAAGGGATGGGGATAGATCCATGAGATTGAAATCTGAAGGATATAGATGGAATGTACTAGGGGTGCTGATCTCGTAGACTGGAGACTGTTCTTTGAGGAGGGGATAAAAGGGCTGGAGGTGCCTATACGGTCTAGACCGAATAAAAGAAAGGAGGCCGATCGTAGGAATTGACTTATCTCCAGCGTGGGGTGCTACAGCGGATAGACGTCTGGGGGGAGGCACGATCTCTTCAGGGCAAAGGAGGGGTGAAAACCAAGACGGAGTAAAAAACGACTAACTGTTAAAATGCGACATCTCGTCGACGGAGTCCAAAGAGTCTGGGTTGTCGTTTTCGAGTGATATGTGCACCAAAGAGTAGGAGGATGATTAGTCACTGTAGGACAGGAAAGGGATTGGGGTGGGAAAAAAAGAGATCGACTCAAGAGGTAAGGTCGGCCAGGGACGAACCTCTTCTTTTCTCTCAACATCGTGTCGACCTTGAACGCAAGTGATTGCGAGGACAATTGGCAGGGGGCGCAAACATCTTTCCCAGAACGATTCAGGAAATCAAAATTCTGTTCTCTAAGTCTGACTGGAGAAAGGGATCCGAGGAGTTCTGGGAAGAATTGAGGTATATTGGAGGAGCAATCATCAGATTCGCCCTGGAAGGCGCAAGAGTAGACCTGTTGCTGTTGTCAACTACCTCACATGGATTCAAGGGGCGGACCCCGAGCTCGGGGGCAAGGAGGCTGAGAGGTAAAATCAAATGAGGGGGGGAGGGATGGGAGGAAACATCTAGGCAAGGTCTGCCGGCGATAGGACGGATGTGCTTAACCCCCCGGGGACGCTGGCAGGGGATTCAGGGCTGTGCATGCAGAGGAGAGAAGACCACTCTATCTAACTCGTCGGAAAAAACCGGTGTTGGGCTCGGCGGCTAAACGAGGTTCGTCCAAACGGCCGATTGAAAGCGTGCTCGGAATTAGGCGGGATTACGGCGAACCACCACGAAAGAAGTGGGACGGTTCTTCCAACTGGGCGAATCACCGTGCTAAGGAAATGAACTTGAAGACGCTGGCAGTAACCGTTTACACTAGTAAGCCTCCGGAGCTCAACCAGTAATCAGAGATTCCGGTAAAAGAGACGAGAAAGGGGAAAGATATCTATCGAGGGATCTTGGGACTTTTTATTATCGACGTGTAAAACGATCGAGACGGGAGGATTGGGATAAAACAGAGAACATTTGAGGGGGGGGGGAACAGGGGTCTTCTCCTAAAATTTATCGTGGACGTCAAGACAGTAGTCGGCGGTAGGCGTGATACCGCGCGGACCACACCCCTATAAACCCACCCGTACGTCTTCAGAAGGGAACAGTCAAGAAAAGCGCGTTCGGAATTCCGCCCGCATCTTTTCCGCTAACGAGACAGCCAAGGGGGGGGTCCTAAGGCCAACGCCAAAAAATCAAATTACGGGTAAGTGGAATCCTCGCCGACCAATGGCAAGCAGAGAAGAGGAGGTGACAAGCCGCCGGGAAACATCCTACCAACGATCAACCCCCTACACGAGTGAACGTGCATGTCCCCTTCTTTTGCCGGGGTCTGCGTCTCTTGGGTGGCCCCAAAAACGACCGGTGAATCGAGTAGCTACCTGAACTGGGTCGCGAAGGATGGGCGGCTTGTCAGTAAACGACAATCAACCATACTGCTTGACCAGAAGTATCTAGGGGATGGCCTCCAGGGGTAACATTCAAAAAGTTTTCAAAACGGAGATATAGTTGTTGTACAGGTTTCCAGGGGCGATCAGCAAGGGTATTGGGGGAGTTAATTGCCTCACCTTGTTTCCTTGCACAAACGTAATTCCTAGCTTCAGAAACGGTACCAGCGCTCTAATGCTCTCGCAGGCGCTCTTGCCACCGCCTACTCTTGTTTGTTCTGCACATCTTACCTTTTGGACCCGCAAACCACGCTAAGAAGATCAGCACAAAAGACAAAAACCCGTATTCTTGATTCCCCCTCTCGTCTTTCTTCTGCTGGGTTTTTCTTTCACCGTCCTCTAATCCCGTGCCCGACGGCGTCAGGTGAAGAGTGCCCTGTCGAAACTCATCGGACCCCTATACGCTGGTACATAACATCACCCTTGGCAGGGAGTTAGCACTGGAGGCTTGTGGTCTACTGTCCCCAAAAGGGGTCTCTGGTGAGGGGGAACCTGCGGAAAATAGAAAACCAGGTGCATCCAGCAAAATGCTTGGAGGGGGGGGGGGGAAAGATCTGAAACCGGTCATGACGTCCCAACAACGAGATCTTTAATTTACGCTATGGAAGATCAGGAGAGGGGGGACAGAAGAAGGACCATGCCGGAAAACGAAAAAGGCGAGCAGAAAGAGCGGAACTGCGTGGGTTCCCCCGAGCGCTGGAGGACACCGAAGAGTGAGGCCCTGTCCCCGCGTTATGGGTTGAAAGAGCCGTGGAGGATTGCACTTGCGAAAAAAGAACGCAAGGACGGGGTCGGCGAAGGTCACGGACTTCCGGTGGTGCGTGGTGTAAGGCGATACGAGTTCGAGGGTCCCGGGGGGGCAGGGCCATTCAAGCCCAACGACAGGAGTGAGGAAAGTCGTGTTCTTGCCTTATTGGGGGGGGGGGTGGAGGGTCGTGGGAAGCCTATTGGTCAAGGGACGAAAGCCGAAAGTGATCGATCGAGTACTTCCAAAGACACGGAAGACTCCAGGTCCTTCAAGGTGAGAGGGGACAAGAACAGCTTTAAACGCGCGCAAAAAAACCTGGCAGGAAAACAAAAAGATCATACGATAGCGGGGGGGAGATGGAACGCGCGCTCTACTCTTATCTAGAGAGACTGGGGGAGAAATAACCGTCGTATTTTAGTCCAGGTACTAAAGAGCGTCAAAGGACGCTAAAAGGTTACTGGGGCACCAGTCAGTAAATTCTAGAGGAGGGCGTTGTGGCAGCCAAGAAAAACGCCGCCGCGAGCACTTGAAAGCGACGCGATTGTGAGAAAAGGAATAAGGGTCCTAGACAAACACTCCCTGTAGCCGACTCCGCTCCTAGTAGGTGAGCGCCAATGCGAGAAACCTCAATGGCCCGGCCACTTCGCTCTCTTTTTTAGAAAAAATAGGAATATCTCCCGGAGTCGGCTCATTGCGGGGATCGAGGACTGGGCTCAGCTGGCTACGAGAAAGGGCCTGATCGGGGGCCGACTTCAATTTTAATTTATTTAACTAACAGCAGGCGCATCAAGAGAAAGAAGGGCTCTGTCAGCGGAAGTTAACCGGAAAAAAACGACCATGTCCGCGGCCGACAGAAAAATCACTCTCCTCTTGCGCGGGAAATAAGAACTATACCGAAGTTTATGAAGTCATCTTCTGGGAGTATGGGGGGCAGTCCTATAAAAGGCCAATTGACTAGAAAAGCGACGGCTTCCTTTGCATCTGAACGCCCCGAGGCGTCAAATGCCTACCCTTAACTGAGAATTGAGTCTTTGATATCCGTTTGAACACCAACGCATGATAAACATCAGTCCGACTAAACGATGTGAAAATATCAATCGAGACAAACACCCATATAAATTGGGGTTACGCGTCTCCTGAAAGTTCGAAACCGGTCGGGACGGGTTGTTTCTTCTGCCAAGCACTACCTTCAGGGTGGAAAGGGTAGCCCGCCTGGACGGCCGAAGTTGCCGAACCAAGAAGTTAAGTAAGGGGGAAATGACCACTTCTGACAAATATAGAACCGGACCTACGTCGAGGAGGTCGGGGGGGGGGGACAGTCTGGGACTAAGGGGGGATAGAGAACCTCG
>Ga0179591_1261551_pt1 | contig 10620 bp, 11 predicted proteins | sample CZOMad2_1_08_16f_FD_182891 | JGI IMG/M metagenome (GOLD analysis project Ga0179591, IMG submission 182891) | Vadose zone soil fungal communities from Angelo Coast Range Reserve, California, USA - CZOMad2_1_08_16fungal (PacBio error correction) | ecosystem: Environmental > Terrestrial > Soil >...
TGGGGTCAGTGAATGCGATAGAATATGCGCCAGCTATTTACTCTAGAGTGGCTATTCATATCCTGAAGGCTTACCACGGCTGAGTGCCTCTTATTTGGCGAGATTCGGGTCCCCGAGCTAAATAGCTAAATTTGAGAAGGAAGAGACAGGAATACTGGGAGTGTTGGGATGGGCCTTTTGAGTGGGGAGGTCGATATCGGGCAAGGGAGGGGGGAGACATTTGTAGAAGTCTACCGAAAAGAGCTCCATGTACAGTTCAATTAAGGGGGATATCTCAAAATGCGCCTATGATAAACGGTATCCTTCAAAAGAAGGAAAAAAGAAGAGAGTATTCTTTTTTACGTACTGGGGAGTGTGGCCAGCCACATAACGGGGGGGGTCTGGGAAAGGGAGGGGGGTACGGGAAACACAAAACGTTTGGTAAAAAAAAAGGGCCCAAAGTCATAAGAGAAGAAGTCGGGGAATCGAAAGCAAGCGAACCGAGTTTCTGAAGACGGTTTGGGAAGGATATGGGAAGATGGGGGGGGACTAGAGAGAGTTTAAGGTATTGGTGGGCACGTATCCTATCCGAAAAGCACGGGCCGTGCCCAAGAGCGAGTCTAAAGTATTTTGGTGGACGAACTACTAACTGAGTCCCAGTTGAGCGACTGACACTCTATCTACTATAAGCTAGGCGAGATTTACTGAGGAAGGGGACCCGCCCGCCTAATTGTTGTCGGGGCGAACGCACTGCCACACTATAAGAGCAGGGGGCCATAAGGTCCAGCTCCAAGTTCGAGGGGAGAACGGGCCAACGTCGCACAAGGGGAGCCCTACCGAGTAGGGAAGTGGGAAGACTTTATTGTTCTTCATAGCTATCAGGTCCCTTGGTTATGATCTATTGGGGCTATTCAAAATCGGGGCATGATCGAGGAAGAAAGGTAGGCAATGTGATGAGCCTTCAAGGCAGGAAGGGCCGCAAAGTGAAGGAAAGTAAGGGAATTAAGGACGCAACTCAGGTCTGGCATGCAAATGGGTGCACAGCTGAACCATCACGATTCTCTTAGACCACTACTTAGGTAGTCCACTCGAAAGAGAAGCAGGTGGCATCGCCTGGTCTCAACACAAAAAAAACAGAAATTTCCATTGGGCCTTCAGGGATTGGAGGGGCGGACAAGGGTAGAACTGACCGATCTACTTAAAAGCGGGAAAAAGAACGAATTCACCATCTCACTTCCGAGCGATCTCGTCATGTCCATTTTACAAGAAAAAACTCATGCGTCTAAGTCAGACTTGAAAAGCCTAGTTCGCTAAACTCAGAAGTTTGTAGATCTGTTCAGGATTCTTTTTTATGACTAAGATCATGGGGGATTGTTGTGCGCTCCAGGGCGGCGATACTTAGATATGGGATATTAAGCTATCTAAAACACATCAAAGGGGAAGGAAAACGTACGTTAAGTTCCCTTCAGGATCACGAAACAGTTAACACGAGAGCCCGTCATCGCGAGAGGCTTTTTGCCGAAACTACCACCCATATCTTGGGGTTGGGGTCGTTGACACGAAGATTCTCGCGGCTAACATTTGGCACTGTACGTGGGCCGAGGTTCTGCATCAATGGAAAAGGCAGTTCTGAAACAAAGGGGGCTGAACCAAATGACACCAGGTCAAATAAAGGGTCGATCCAGGAGATCTGAAAGCGCTATTTCCTAAAAAAGGGGAATCAAAAAATGAGGGTAAGGAAGACGAAGGCTTTAACTTTGAACAATGCTAGCGCGATCATAATGGAAGTAGTATGGGCGGGGGGGTGGTCTGCTACGAAGGGCAAGCAATGGAAGGGGGGGAGTTTAGAATTAGAATCGCGAAACGCAGATTTACCTACTGCCGAGCCCACGCTCAGATAGGACAGTCAAGTTTAACGTTCCCGGCCAAAACCCGTAGATTAAAGGAGAGCGAGCAATCGACAAACAAACAAAAGTTTAGATTGTCAGATCTTTTTGCTCTGATACGGCAAGTGCATCGCACGAGACCCACGGAGGTGGCACCTCTAATTCGAAGAAACTATTGGTTCTCGCCACATCTCGAGCGTCAAAAAAAGAGCGGGGAAAGGCGGGGAAGGAATTAGAATCTACGGATTCACGATAACAGAAGGACGGTTCGGTGGCGTGGAGCGACGCCTCCTCAAATACATGCAGGTAATGTCATGGGAAGAAGGCATGCGAGAATAAGACCAGAGGATATAACTCTCAACCACGATTTCATTCATTGTTATCCGGAAGGCACGGCCCGTAAGGCTGGGTTCTTCCCAGTTAAGGCAAGTTCAATGGATCACTTGTAATGGTATAAAGGGCGGGCCAAGTTGCTTTCTCCAAAGTGAAACACTTCAAGCGTACAACACTGAGATTTTGTGCCAAAAAATCCAAAACGGTGGGAAAGAGGGAAGAGAGTGAAGAGGTCTAAATTTTTGAACAATGCGGGTGGAAGGACGAAAGAGAGGAAAGAGGTGGTCTCATATCGAGAAAAGATAGGGGATGGGGGAAGGTCATTAAAATTAGTGGAAGGAGACTGCTCACGACAAGCCGGGAAGAAGGACAGATTGGGAGGGACATCAAGTAGGAAGGTGAAGGTACGCTGGAGGAAGATTAAACGATTAACTCGGGACAACCAGATATATAAAAAAAACAAAGGATGAGGAGGAAATATATATATTTTTGGTATTTCTCCTGTGAGAAGGCGGGTAATTTCACCTGAATCGAAGACGGATAAACGAAGAGAGCAGAAAAACGCTTGCATGAAAAATATGAACCGGGCGTGTCGAGAATCTTCTCAACATAACGGGTTGGATTCTGTAAAGTGCAACAGGAAAGAAAAGACTCTAGATCCGGCTAAATAGGTGCAAAGATGAGAGATTTTTGACAAGACCCTCAAAAGGGGACAATGATAAACGAGAAAATGGGCAAAGTTCCACAACATGTTTTTTGCAGGGGGGCCGTTGTTACACCTCGGGACTCTTTAGAGGGAAGTTGGTGAGAAAAGAAAGGTCACTTTGATAACGAGGGTGGAACAAGGTTAGGCTACAGGCATTTTGGCCGCTGAAAGAAGACAAAAGGTCACGGGGATGCGGAGTTAAGCAATCCGGTGTCGGTAACCGTTCTAAGTTCTCGAGTGGGGTTTCGCACTGTCGCAGCATTAACCTCAGGGATGTTGCTGCGGATGGCGCGTAATTTAAAGAACTAGGATGCTACTCATCGGCAATAGGGAAAATGGAATAAGTACATTCATCCGGTCCCAAGAATAGGGGGAGATATTTAGGGGAGTGGTCCACCCGGTCGGTAATGCGCTTCAGAGAGCGGTCCCCCACCGACGGGGCGATGGTCGATGCCAAATTGCCGTGTACGAGAACAAAAGGACAGCTAACGTCTTGGGTGGGCGGTTCGAAAATAAAGCGGCGCAGAATACTATGCGGGGAAACTGGGGAAAGGGACGGCACTCCGGTGGTTCGCTGTTGGAAACGTCATTCGGGCAAGGATGCGTTCGCGGTATGAAATCATTGGCGAAGAATACTGGCAAGGGCCTGCTCAGCAAACCCCACCACCGAAGAAATGCGACATGAATCTTCCCAGAGATGGAGAAAGAAAGCCTTCAGAGGGGGTGCCCGGACAGAATTGCATGTTAGAGGGCCTAGGTACGGAAATCCTAAAAAGCTAAAATTTAGAGGACTCCTGAGATAATCAGACTGGTGGGATCGTTGTCCGGGTTTCACAAGTTCTCCAAGACTAGCTTTGGGAAAGGGAAAATGAGAAGAGAGGCACACAAAGCCATTGAAAAATGTTTTATAAGGGAAGAGGCCATGTCTCCTCTTTTTGGGGAATGATCCAAAAAGCATAGATGACATTGGTACAGGGCCGACTGGTGAAAAGAGGTGTTGATTTACAAACTGAATACCAGGAAGTTGGTAATTACTAAATTGATTTTACAAGGATACTGAGAACAATAACATCAAATCTCGAGCGACGAGTCGATCACCCTCAAAAAAATAAAATTAATAGTAGGAAAACACTCCGGGAAAGATCAGGAAAGAGCCTTTCATTTCAAGTCGAGACAGAGGAGCTGGGAGGCTTCAGTTAAAGTCAGATCGAGGATCGCGCGGAATATATTGGTTTCTTTTACGGCGAAGTCAGAGAAAAATAGAAACTACAAGGAGAGAAGGTTCCGCATACATAAAGAGAACGTGAACCGAGAAGTCTGTATCCTTTTCTCTTTTATGTTGGGAATTGCCCGGAGATGTCAAAAATTGAGGATATCGAGATGTAAAGAACAGACGGAATTTCAAATTGTTCCTGAGCCATGCGGTACTCCAAAAAGGGGAAAATGTGAGTTGCCTGCCATAAAAAAAGGTTAAAAACAATGCTGAGAAGGCATAGGGGCGGCAAGACGGTTAAGTCCGCAGGGGACGGCGCAAAAATGGCCCGAACATTTTGATACAAGGATGAAAGCAACCAAGTGGGGGGAAGAGCAAGCCCAAAAATCAGATCATAACAAAGAATCGACAAGTACTAAGACAATTTTCACGGATTTCAAGGAGATGCAGGTGGGACGAACGGGGGAGGACGTTGTTTTATATGAACTTTAGAGCTTGGGAAGACTGAGGGACCCTTAATAGTGGAGGGGTCAGGACGGTACCGCCAAACCTCCTGAAGAATTCCTTCCAGGGAGTGTAGAGAGAAGAGCATTCTTCGTACGTTCATACTTCGAAAAGATTAAGTACATTGAAACTTGGATTAGGTTGAGGGTTTAGGACCATAAATATTCCTGAATTGGGGTCCACGTAAAGGATGTAGGGATAGGAGACTTACAATCCATACCTTCCAATATAGCGAGAGTGAACAACTTGCAAAGTTCTAAAAAAAAAGGAGAGGGAAGAAGTGAGGCTAGCGGGAGAAGGGAGAAAGGAACTCCCCAACACAAACAAACTTTCATTATAGGGATGGAATGGTTTTGGGAATACGGGTTAGAAAACCAAACACCGTAGCAAAAAAAACAATTACTCGGGGCGGTCCCCACTAAACCGAAGGGGAATGAAAACAGCATAAAGAGGTAGGGTTGCCAGTCTGTAGGAGGATAATATGGCAGCAACTCTACGAATCGGCAGGCAGAGGCTATTATACTGGCGAATGGGGCTCTTCGAAAAATCGAAGACCTGGTGCGGCAGTCGTAGGAGACTACATACCGACAATCGACAGGCAAGCCCCAAAAAACAAAACGCCATTCTCTTCTGGTAGAAGCGTCAAAGGTGCTCAGAGTCGAAGGCAGGCCAGACCGAAAGCTAACCACTCTCACGCGACCCGGTAACCAGTCCCGATGCGTAGAAGAGAGAGAGTCATCGGAGAGAGATCCCTCACTGAGTGGGAACTAGAAAATCTCCCCTAACAAAAAAAAATTAAGTATTATGGAGAAGAGAGAGTTGAGCGGGATTGCCAAGGCTATTAAGCGAGCCACAGGGGAGATAGGATTGGCTAGTAATCAATCCTTAAGGACTGCCAGAGGACGTTATGGGGGGCTAGATTAGGGTTCCTGGGGAAAAAAAGGCGAAGGAGACGGCTCTCGGCAATTTGCAGAACCTTCAGCAACCATCGGTGGGTTGGAAAATGTAGATTTGCATTTCGATAGAGAAAAGGAGGCCAGGTGCCGATGTGGGCGAGCTTCTAATGCCCAATCTTAAGCATTTAACCTTCGGGATCGCAAAACTTAGGAAGATGCTGCCGTGGAGGGCAAGGAATAATTCCACAGAGAGTTATGCTTGGGGTAAAGTGAAACTCGTACGTTGGAAAGCATTACGATATAGGGGGTGGTCATGGGATCTGGGGGGGGGGAGACAGAGGGCACAAAAGGAAATACGAAAAAAGTCTTATTAATCTCCAAAGTAGAACACGTGTAGTCCCGGAGGTGGTGTGGGAATTCATGGGGAAAGATGGGTCAAAGAAAAGAGGGGGAATTGTTGTGGCACTTAACACCTGAGCCAAAAACAAGGAAAAAGTGGACAAGAGCTGCTTATGAGGGGGCGGTGGAGTATGGTTCGTCACCGACTAAAGTCCAGGTTACATTTACGCAAGCTATCAGGAACGCGAAAGACAAGCTCTCGATAAAGTGACTCTCGGGGGACGACAGGCAAACCTAGAGGGATGGGAGTCACAGCCCTTCCCCGAATATCCGAAGCAAGGAACGAAGCTCACGCGGAGATCTCACCTTACAACGGGACGCACCCTGGCGTGCAAAAATCGAAGGAGAAAGTTGAGACAAGGGTTGTTTCGCATGGCAAGAAGAAGGTAAGGGTTTATCACGTTGTTCTCTATGCAATATGGGTAGAAATCGGATAACAAGGGGGTAGGACAATTTTATTATGCATTAAGGAATGAAGTCCTCGGAGACCAAATAAAAGAGGCTCATGAAATCGGGGTCAACCTGGACGGTTATGGCAGTCACAAAGGGGGGAAACTTTGACAGTTTCCAATCTACTTGTGAGGGTTCGACGTTGAAAAGAAAGATTTTTTGTTGATCCATTCGAGGAGTAGGTTACATAGGAAGGGGAACAAAACAAAAGACACCACAACTGAATCAAGAAGGGAAAATGTAGAAATGAAGATGGAGGTATTCGAATCCGCTACTTTCTCATATATAAATGACAGGGGAAAAGAAGGGGACAAACCTATCATTCGAGAGATATAGAGGAAGCCTGTGAGAAGATAAAGCTTTCTCTGAAGTAGGAAAGTGACATTCACGAGGGGGGTGATATCGAAGTGGGAAGTTTTTTTGTCAGAGATCAATGGGTACCCGTTTTGAGGACATGCTTCTATCGATGGAGAGTAGGTGGAATTACAGGCCGAGAGTAAAATCCATGAATTGCGTCCTGTGGATGACAGTCAGGGGTGTGGGGGGTCCAATCCCAGCGTCCGAGCGCCGCCTTTCCTGGTTTGCCTCAGAACGATGAAAAAAGAGGAGGTCTGGAGTCAGATGGAAATAGTGGTCAAGTATCAAACGTTGGCAATTTCTTTGGTATTCCTGGCACATCAGTATAAAAGCAAGTCGTGTAAATGGGCTTCCCAAAACGTAAAATCCTTCAGATGATGTCTCGGAATAGAAGAACTGAAGTGTAGTTGACGACGGAAGAGAACTTCCAGAGTGTCCTTATCGCGGCTTTTTCTGTGGGGGAGCAGTGACACGGGCCTAATGGTCATCATGCCGTCGGAATTGATGCGGTGTGCATTCGCAGCTGCAGCGATACTCACGTCGGTTTAGAGCGAGAAGCAGCGCAAGCGCGGACCTCCTACTAAGGAAGCGAACATAGTGCCTCAAGCACCGTAGTCTTCTTCCCCGGGTCTGAGGCACGCAAACCACAAACACCAAAAAAATGTCCTACTGTTGCGATTTAGAAAAAATACTAGGTGTGCTGCTTCTACGGAAGGGGGGGACCTCGCAGAAATCGAGAACCTGGCGGTTCTTGCCAAACGGGAGCTTCGAATCGAATAAACTGGGTTAGAGGATCAATCCGATAACGCCTGCCCGCACAGGTTCGGCTGAGGGAAATTAAGGTCGAGGTTCATGACATTGACGACTTAGAGTTTCTTTAATTGGGGGGGAATAGGCCCTGCCAGGAAACATCCATGCTTACTTTTGAAACGCAACGGCTAGACACCCTCGACCGATACGCGACTCCGTATTAAAACCGGTAAAGGTCAAAAAAGAAAACTTTCCTCGGGGGATATGGCAGAATGTCAAGAAAAATTCACAGGGAAGCAAGAAAATTGTTTTCCCGAACTGGAGGTATCAAAATGATTGAACCCGTCCCACTAAAGCGTCAACGGCACGGGGTGAAAAACGGCAAAGAAAATTTGGAAATCTGCAAGCCTTTGATCTTTTCGAAGGTTTTGAAATGAGGGGGGAGAAACGGGGGACACTCCCGATTCGGCTAGGGGGGTTTGAACAACAGAGTGTAATCAGAGAAAGACCTCGTGACCCTGTTGGGGGGGTAGAAAAAAAAGACAAGATCTTATTTGAAGAAAGGGGACGAAGCGCGCACGCCTCGGGTTTCCCAAGCAGTGCAGGCAATAAGCTGGGTGGCTCTTCGAGGACAGGAAGGATCCGGTGACGACGACGGCTCAAAATAGTATAAAAGGGTGGGGTGGGACGAGAAGAAAACATAGGCGACAAAAACACGGCTTTCGAGGGGGGAAAAAGGGGAATGGTTTTACCCGGGAAAGAGGCGTATCAGATTTAGCCAAGCGCCATTGTAAAGTATAGAAGCGGCTCAAATGAAATATCCAAAAGCGTGAAAAACATTAATTAGAACAGAGCCGGGGGGAGAAAGCAAGAAGAGCCCAAGCACGATCTTGTGTTATGAAAACAACAGGAAAGAGTCGACGAATCTCTTTTTCAACAGGAAAAGGGGAGGATAGCGTGAGGTAACCGGCTACTCCAAGTAGGGAAAAAAATGGAGAAAAAGCTCATCTAAAGGAGAAGAGTTAAAAAATTTGGGGGGTCGGGACGGTGTTTACAAAAAGATTGCCGTTTTACTTTGAGGGAGGTGGAAGGTTCGAAAAGAAAGTATTGTATACATCAGGGGGTAGTGAAAAAATGTTCATGAAAATGGAATGATTTGACGGCCATCCACAAAGGGGGAAAGGGTAGTTGCGAGTACGGGAACGCCCTTGTGAATCATTTCGTCGCGTGTATCTTCTCTGGTGTCATCTCGGCAGTTAACGGCCCTGAAAAACAAGTACCAATGGGTGGTGCGGAGTCTGGGACTAAATCAAATTCAACTAAAGGGATGTATGATCTTCATAGGTTAATGGGGGGGCCGAGAAGCCTGGGAATTACCATTCCTTCAAGCATGTCCACGATTTTCTTACGGATATGGATGTAGAGTAACAACTTGCGGGTGCGCTTGATAGCCGTTGCAAAAACTCAGGTGCTCTTAACGTGACTGAGCAAGCAATACAATGCGTCGACATAGACAACAACTTTTGGTAGCAGTGCTACTGCGGTAGGAAGAATCTTGATCTAAATAAATGAGGAAATTGCAACTTGCCTTAATCTTGTCGGTTTCTCAGTCAGTAGGTACACCGGATGTGACTTTATTTGGCTAACATCTCGTAAAATCTCCTTAGAAGGGATGTGAATGAAGGTACAGAGCCCTTCCTGGCCATGATATTCAAACCCGAGGCACGGCGAAAAGAAGTCGAGGAGGGAAACAAATAAAGTAATGTTCGAGGACGGAGGAAGCATAACACGCGGAAAAGTCTTCTGGTATCCAGGTCGATCAGGACAGATTTGAAAGCTGGGGAAAGGGGGAATACATGTAAAACTAATCCAGATTTGGGAAGAAAGAGAAAGCATCTGCCCACAGGCCATTTACCAAAGTTTTTATACGGGACTCGTCCAAAAGCACTCACTCCGCCTAGGGGGGTAAGAATTTTAGGGAAAAAACAGCCCGACGCTAAAAGGGTGAGGGAGAAGGGAAGAGGTGGAGTGGGGAACACTTAATAACAGGGAAGGGTAACATGGGAAAAGAAAGCACGGCAGTTTGAATGCCCACATACAAACTAATCGCGCTCTCCGCAATTGTCGCGCTCACAAAGACAATGAGCTTCGACCAACACTAAATCCTGGACCTCTCGACACCCACTGAGGGAAAGAAAGGGAGGTTCAATTGCTGAACTTCCTGCGCGTCCTCTTTAAACGCTTGAACCGTCCTAACTCGAATGATCGAAAATTCAATTCTAGTAGTATCAGTGGTCCGGCATTCAGGTCTTGATCTCGAAGTCCCTCAGAAGGTTTCCGAATCCCACAGATGTCCACGTCCGATTTGCTGCATACAAGAAGTTCGGGTGGGGATGGGGGACCCGTCATGGAACAGTCAGTCTCTGAGAATGGGATAAGAAAAGGAAAAGGTCACCGACATTGATTACGCCAAAGGATTCCTTGGAATCAAAAGAAAACGTGACAGGTGAAAAAAGAAGAGCAAGGTATTCGTTGTTCATGGAGGCCGCACTTCGAAAAGGCCTTACGGGCGCAGAACATTTTAAACAGGGTGAAGAACCGATACTAAGGAACAAGATTGGATAAAAGCAAACATAAGTGAAGAAAACCAAATCTTTTCGGAGTCTTCCATAGAAAAAATCAATTGCCGAGTGTATAAGTACATTCGTGGAATGAACTGACTTTTATTAAGAGATTCAGACTGGGACGTTCGGCCTTCGAGAAAGTGTCTGGCAGTGGAGCCGAAACACCGGTTAGAAGTTGACTAGTAGATCCAAAGTCTCTCAGGGGAGGGTCGAGGGAGGAAGGAGGGTTACAGGACAAATCAAAGGGGGGGGAAAGTCAGATTAGGGTGCGGCAACCAAAGACTCTTATCACATCTGATTGGTACAAAAGGGAAGTAGGGACAGAGGATAATGCCCACGAAATTAACGAGATAGTCTAAACACAATAGGCGGGAAGGTATACGGACCCAAAAAAAATAAAAACGAGCTGGACCGCAGGGAGGAGGGAAAAATTATATAAGTAATGAAAACAAACCCGACTTTCAAAAGTCGATGAAATGTTTTTGTTGGTTAGGGGGGGGCACTAACACAAAAAAAAAAAAAA
>Ga0179591_1220115_pt1 | contig 10619 bp, 9 predicted proteins | sample CZOMad2_1_08_16f_FD_182891 | JGI IMG/M metagenome (GOLD analysis project Ga0179591, IMG submission 182891) | Vadose zone soil fungal communities from Angelo Coast Range Reserve, California, USA - CZOMad2_1_08_16fungal (PacBio error correction) | ecosystem: Environmental > Terrestrial > Soil >...
GGGGGAGCTTCTAATTCATCTGCGCCCCACACTCATTATCGGGAGAAGCCGGAAAAGGAAGAAAATTTGGCAGATGGTAATGGGGGCGGAGGGAGACCCGAGTCACGTCGGGGAAAGTGGGAAGAACTGGTACCGCCGGGTCAAGGGCCTGGCCATGGAGGAACGCTGTCAAGCTCTGGGAAGGGGGGGGCTGCGAGAGTAGCTGTGGGACGGTGGACAATGGAAATGTCTGGATTTTTGAAAAAAATCGTTGTCCACTATGGTTGCCGGAAAGAGGACACGTCACCTGGAGTCGTTGTACCAACCTTAGCGGGGCAAGGACTGAAAAAAAATTTTTGCTTCATGAATACGATAAGTAAAGCCATTCAGTTTTCAGCAGATCCCACCGTCTCGCGAGTAGGAAGTAATATGGCGGGGGGACCATGCGGTCCGCTTTTAGATTGTGGCCACAGCGTGGCGTGGGCCAGGAGAAGAAGGCGCCTGCGCGCTCGAAGATCATCACCGATGGGATTGAATGCCTGGGTCGGATGGGGGACCGGCGTTGGGACTCGGAAATGGGCGTAGTACTTTGAACAAGGCCGGAACTCCCCAGGCCATTTATGGACAAAAAAGTCGCTCTAATTAAAGCTCTCTGCTGAGGGGACAGGGGATGCCAGAAGAATTTTCGGCAGGCCAAAAAGAAGTTTTCATTGCCGGGTTGTAACTCCAACCGCGGCCAGCACCAGCAGGGAGATTCGGTTCCGAAAAAGAAGTGCATACACGTGAAAGGGCCGGGGGGAGTTTTTCCAGTCGGAGGGGGGGAAAACTTAAAATAGTCAGCCTTGAAAGGGAGAAGTCAAACTACCGCCACAGGGAAAAAATTTCAGAAATAACCTTAAAAGTCACTTGAGAAAAATCTCAGAATCCTGGACGCAAATGCTGCTTTTATGGAAGGAGACACGGGATAGCGCATGAACATTGGGACGGGACGGGACGGGCAGCAAGCATACAGCGAATCTAGCAACTAGGTGATTCCCAACTTTTGTTCGGGAGGAGTGCCCGTGCAATGACTTCGGCTGCGGTGGACCGGGGAGGGTACGGGGGGTCGCAGGCACAGAATAACGTAACTACGTGAATGAAAAAAGGGACGACGCAATTGCTAACTACAAAACGGGGGGTATCGTTGAATTCCCGGGTAAAGGGAAAATAGTTTTAAAGGGTGGGGGAAAAGGCCACCGGCTGGCTGGGCAATTGCGGTTACTCGGTCGACCAACAAAATTTGAAGCGTGAACTTAAACAATCACATTGGGACACACTAACGGGGAAGGAAGAAGGGGGTCATTGCTGTTGGTATGCGGCATAAGAGGGGGGGCGTTTACCTAATCCGGTTTTTTGAAAAAGGGGGGGGGCCGGCAAGGATCATCTGAAAACAAAAATCATGGGAAATTGGGCTATTTCCGACGCGAACGACGAGAAAAGAATACGGGATAAAACAACACATTTTACCTTTGCCTGAGGGTAAAAGGGAAATTGGGGGCGCAGTTGGGGGGAGAAAAAAGGCAATCAGTTCAAAGTTTTTTGGTTTGCGCTAAAGCCGAAAAAGCACTGGCCTAACTTCACGGGGTTTGGGGGGGGGGAACTGGCTCGCCACTTCACAATATAAAGCGGCGGGGACTCTACCTCTAAAGTAAAACAATTTATAAGAAAGACGGCGAGGTCTGACGAAGAGGAATTGCCATACAAACTTGCAGTGAGTACCAAATTCCTAAAAACTTAGCCACGCTTTTGGTGATACGCGCAGGATGATGACGAGGGGGGCGGACGGGAAACATCTTTTTGAAAAAACTTGGCTGCGTTAAAAGACCGATAAAGGGAAGGCTAAGAGCGCAATCGACAAGAGAAGTCAAAATGTATTCACGGGCACAACTCCCGTGCCAAGGAGGGGGGTGGCGTCAATGAATGTCACCTGAAGATGGGAGGCGCCCTCGACACAATAATTTTTTGAGATCAAGGGGAGTTCCTTCGGTAACAGTTCAGCAAAAGGGGGGTGCGTCACCATGAAATCACCTACAAAGAAATCGGCTGAAAAAGGAAAGGGGTTCTTCAGGGTCGCATTTCAGCCGCCAGTTCGCCCTACACTTACAAAACACTCCTAAAACACGATCATGAGAACGCAGAGTTTGACCGGCGTAAAAAAACTGACCAAAGAATTTTGCACGTGTTCAATAAAAGATCGCTGGGAGAAAGTGCCCCCCTCTGTAGTTTATATTCCACGAAGGAAAGCAGGGAAGGTTCTGAACCTGACGGGCTAAAGGGAAGAAAGGGGGCACTCGCGTCGGGGAGAGAAAGCGACTATGGACCCAACAGAGACGGGAGGGGGAACATCATGGTACTAGTCTTCGAGGTCCAACTCCGGAGTAGTTCTTCATGGGAGGGCAGGAGCATTAGGAAGAATATCGGTAGTAAACTCTAACTAAAAATCAGGATTGCAGGAGGGTCAATTCGGAAGGGGGGGGCCCGTTGGCAAGCCCAGAAATCACTTTAGAAGAAGCAGGGACCTCTTCCTTTGGGCCGTGCCTCAGCACGAAAAGAATGCACAGGAATATGATGTTGCAAGGGACGCGAATCAACAGAAAGGTGGAAAACGGGGGCGGCGAGGGGCCTAGCTCTCACATGCGGATTGTCTTTACAGGGAAGGAGGGTACAGAAAAAAGTCCTAAGGAAGGGGTACTTCAAACGCCTGGCTCGTGCCGTCAGGCAGAGATGGGCAGGAGTGAAGCAGTTACTTGCGCGCCGAATTCCCAGGCCGCCGTTTCGGGGGGGCTCTCCCCAACTCGCAAGGGGTGTGTGCACACCCGGGCGTTTTCGGAGCCGCATCTTCCGGGGGCAAAAGGCAAGAAACCAAACGAAGAGTCTGGCAACCAGTGGTGACCAGTGTCATTCCTTCAACGACTCCGGGCGATATCGCGCAGGAACCCGGGCATGTCGTTTGGTGATAGAACCGAGCAATACAGATCACTTGAAGAATCGCTCTTCTGGAGAGGGGAGAGAGGAGGGTTGGGACATACCTAGCAATTGTCACACAAACGGGATAAAACCCCATTGGGGTAAGCTAGGGCGGCCGTTCTAAAGAACTGCTGTTGGAAGAAATCCTGCGGGAGCGAGCTGCGGGTTGCTAGGAAGGCCTGAGAATAATGATGAGAAAAAAGTGGAGGTCACAAAATCGTGGGCTTTCTTACGGCGGGCAATTAAGGGCTGAATGTTGGGTTGGAGGTCGGGGAGACTTGACCGCCGAGAGAAGATGTCGCAGCAAACGAGCCCCACAACAGCGAAGCAGTAATCGCGTGCAGTGGCTACTGATTGAATGTGACTCTCTCAACCCAAAAACTTATGATAGATGTCCAAGCCTGAAGGGCACTCAGCGCTAATGTTCGCTGGGTTGGGAGGTTGCTGATGGGGTGGGCTGGCGCGCTTTACTAGGCGGGCCCTTAGCAGAAAACAAGCCTCATCAGGAGAAAGGCCGCATTAGCACGCAAGTGTGCTAAACTTTGCGTCAGCAAGAGATCGAAGAACCGAAGCGCGCGAAAGAAAGGAAGGTAGCAGATGAGGCGAACACAGCATTTGAGGTAGCCTAAGGAACATGAAGGCACGGTGTTGAGAAGGGAATGACTGTAATTGAACAGTGGGCCCGGAGTTCTGCTCAGGTCCATCGAGGGGACTAGATGCTCAAGGTGCTGGTCCGGGTCTAAGGTTTCATAAGGAAGACTTGCCCGGCAGGAATATTGGAGGGAAAAGCTTCCGCCGAGGAAAATCCCTGGTTTGGTGGAACAACACGTGTTGGGGGGGTGGGGGGGGGGGGGGGTGTGCCCTAGATCTTTGGTATGGGGAGGAACGGAAAGTTGCCGTAGCATAACGAACTTGGACACATCGAGGGTTTTGACGATCCAAGAAACGGGCAGCGCCTGTGAAATGAGGCTGGGGCTCCAGTAAAGCTTACTCCGCGTGGCAGGTATATAAAAAATCTGAGTGCCGAGCACAGGCGGACGGGAGGGAAGAGTGAACACTTTACCCAAATAGGAACGTCCATTGAGCAAATCCAGAATTGTTACGAGATCGGCCATGGGGCGGTAACCACGAGGTGGCGTAAGATTGGCAACTCATAATCCATTTGGTCCGGGGGTGATAAATTTGTGGCGCGGGGGGTCAAAAACGGGGCCAATCTTTCGATTCTAACTTAGGGATGGTCAGAAAGTTTCGACAACAACATCGGGAAGCATCGTCAATCAGGTTGGTAGGTTCCAGAAAGGAAGCGGGCCGTGACCATGCGCCTGAAATCCAGAGCTAGAAGAAGAAGATTTTTTACGACCGAAAACAGTAGGGAAGGCTGCGCGATGAATAGCGCGATCGGGGACAGCGAGCGTGCCTTTCACTATGGAGCCCGTCATCACCAAACGCCCTGCAGGGCTGAAGCTTAAAGAGAACAGACAGAGGGGAAATAAATTCTCCCAGTAGGAGATTTCTTCAAAAAACGCCAGTTGTTCAAACATTGCGGTTGACCGCGGAGAAAAAATTCTGCAGAGGGAAGCCGACGGAGGGAGCAGTGACGTTGTGGGGGTGAGGTGGATGGCAGAAGGCTCGGACATGCGTGAATTTTGCTTACGTCTCAGGGGGGGGTGGTCCGGCCGGAACAAACCGTTGCGTGAACGTTTTCACGAAAGGCCCAGGGGAGGCAGGAGCGCCCAGGATTCTTTAGGGCAAGAAGGATGGAAAAAGTGCAATTGAACGCACCACTTTCCCGCAGCACGTGAGTTGCAAAGGGACATCAGCAGGGGAAGTTATTTGGAGTCGGAGAAAAATTGTGCAACTCAAACACTGGGAACGCAGCCCAATTAAAAGAAGATGACGAACCGGAAATCATCCTTCTAGGAGAAAGTAGAGAACGGGGGCCGGGACGTTGGGGCTGATTTTTAAAGGAAGTGAGGGGGAGCTTCCACCTAGCAAAAATCGCAAGATCGAGCCGAGGGGTCACAACGGCGGGGCACATACGGGAGGCTATTTGTGGTACAATTTGAGAAAGAAGCAAGGGAACAAAGATGGCCTTCTGGTTCGGTGCGGAGCGAAACTTGTACGGGATGCGGCGATAGTCTCCGCCAAGGCCGCAAGGTAGGTTGCCGAGCGAATACTCGCTGGAAAGAATGGGAAGGTTGGGCTGGGTCGCGGCAGGGTAATAGGATCAGTCAAGACCGGTGAGGAATTGAAAAAAGGCAGGCCAATAAGGGTGTCGGTGGACCGCCAATAGGACACCAGCCTCCACCCAGCATCTTGAGGACAAGTTTCGGGTGTGTGGGTTTTGTGTTATAGTTCACCCAGGATGGGGGGTCAGCGCCGCGTCCATATCCCAGCCAGCGGTTGGCATGAGACCAGGTGCAACTATTTGAAAGCCGGGGGAGGGGAATAAAAAAAAGTCTTTACGAGCGTAGGTAGCATGCACGTGATCGCACGAGAAAAGGGTATCGGTGCGCGACTTGGGGCCACCCCTCCCCCTCACATGAACCCCAGCAAGAAGAGTTGAACGCAAGCCTCCCGAACAAAGTGTGAATCATCCGAGTTGATAGGATCAGAGGGAGGATCTGAAGGAAGGTGACGCGGGGAACAAGTCTGCGTCGTGTATTGAGTTGTGGGGTGGGTAGAGGAAAGTATCAAGAACCGGAAAAGGATTGGGAGAAAGGTGATCATACTTATGCGGGCGTTGATTGTGAAAGTGGCCATGGCGGGATTGAAGAAGGTAAACGGGAGCCAGTCTGTGTGTGGCACGCGAAATCTTGCAGCCCTTTCCGAGTGTGAGGGGAAAGCATCGTGCGATGCTGCCAAAGGGTGGAGGGTCCAAAACAATCAAAACTTCGGGTTAAGAAGGGAAAAGTCTATGACAGGAGTGACCGCCAAGAGGCGGGGCGTCCTGCGCGGCAGTTAAAATGCAGGGTCTGGAAAAAGCGCATAATATCTATTCTCGTAGGGAGAAACGGTCCTACACTTAAAGCATTCCTTGCGGCTGTGTTATATGAAGGAGGGGGAATGGCAAGAGCATGAAGAATGGAAACCCTCCTCGCTTTCCACAAAGAAAAAGACCTGTGGCCTTGGGCTCAGACCCTGCAACACGCAAATTTCGCGAGGTGGGAAAGCGAGCAGAAAGGACGTGAAGGCAGATACGTGAATAAGAAATCTTCGCCGACAAAAAATAGGTGTCCTTCATCGGGGATCCGTTGCTCAAGAAAAACGTAGACGTCAGGACCCAAAATTGAAGGGGAAAATAAAAATCACCGAACTTCGCATTTTGGACCACCTCCAAGAACAGCCATCCGCCAGACCGGGCCACCGGCCGAGGCGGAAGAGAGTGCGATCACATCGGAACCCGCACGAGTAAACTCAGCAAAACAACATTGCAGCCGCTATCCTTCTGGGAGAGACGCAGTAGAGTCGCCGGGACTCTTTTCCGGCAGGCAGTTTCCGCGGGAGCACGATCTCTGGGGAGTTTGAGGGGCGTCGAAGCTCATGTCTAGACAAATCTACGAAACAACAAAAAGGAGTAGGGAAAAGAAAAAAAAGGGGGGGGACGCTCTACAAGATGAAATCGGATAGCCGCGAAGAGATAGGAGAAAAGAAGGGAAACGCCTGAACGGGAAGGTGAGGAATGACTTCGCGGCGCGTCCAGAGTCACCAGGGGCTTTTAATGGGCTGGCGCGGGGTACCCTCCGGAAGGATCCTGCATGTATAGAAACTCTTCCTCTAGGAGGTGGGCGGCTAGACTGGTGGAAAATGGTGCTGTTGGCAGAATGGAAAGTTCGTGTAAAAGTTTTTCATCAGGGCCCCAGAAATGGGAGGAGCCAGGAAAAGAGGGAAAAGGCTGGGATCATCCCCGGACGCAATTACTAAAACACAAGGAGTTGGGGGGGCAGAGTTCCAGGACTAAGGGAAGAGGGGGTAAGGAATTTAGAGGGGGGGCTCTCGTCAGGCTGAATGTCTCAGATGGGATGGGCGTTGAAATTGAGGCCAGGGGCGGTTTTCTTGGGTTGGACCGGGCTGAGTCTGCAAAGGAAACTCGCAAGACTCGAGAGGGGAAAGCGCATGTGATGCTTACTTGACTTACTCCAGGCTGTGATGAAAATAAGTTCATGCTTTGACCGACGGAAACCAAGCCATTTCAGAGGGCCGAAAGAGACTTAGCGCTTCTTGTTCGGGAATCGCGAAAAGATGGGAGAGGGCGTCAAGACTTTGGGTAAAAATTGCCGTTTGACCAAAGGAGAAGCAACCGCTATAACGTTTAGCACCGTGAAGACACTGTCTTCCATGTGGGTTTCTCTAGGGCGACAGGGAGATGCGACCCGGTCAGAGCGGTCCATCCCGAAAGGTAAATTTCAAAAGCGAACCGGCCGACTACGGACTTCCCACGCAGACAGCAACCGCGGCGCAAGCCTTGGCGGCGTGGCCGAAACAACCTGGCATAAGTACGACAACTGGAAATGAAACTTCGGAAAATGAGGTCCCGAATGAAACAACAAGTTTAAAGGCGGAGTCACACATTGGGTTCAACGGGGCTGGTGAGAAGTCGGCGGCGAGGGGGTCCCGGGGAGGGCTTTGTTCGCATCAGCGCAACAGAAGAATGAACTTCAAAAGCATGAATGGACGACAAGGGGAGAAACTACTCGTGGGGGCCGTTGAAGAGTGAAGATTTTGCAATGGTTGAGGCAACCGCTGCTGTGGGGGCTATGGAGGCTTGGGGGGACAATCACAAACAATTTCCTTTACCCTAGGACTTAACCAACACACATTTCCACACACGAAAAAAAGGGGCGCCCCCTTCATAGGGGGTGACGGTTTGTAAAGGCATGAGAAACAGTGTGGTTCCTGCCGGAAAGCCAGCGGGGGAAACCACTGGAACCTCGGAGGAGGGAAGGGGCCGAACCGGAGAAAAAGCGATCAAAAAAGGTCACATTCCAGAAAAACGTTTCCGGGGGGGGAAACGCAACCTAATTGGAGAGGTTGGCGGATACCGGCATCATGCAAAGTTTGGGCTCTCAAGGGAAAAGGGGAATGCAGGCAAAATTCAATCTGGTTTCACATGGGTCTCCACTTCAAAATAGCCGCGGGTCTAGACGCGGCGGACCCATGGCTTAAAAGAGAGGGGACCGATTTGATGAGATGCCTGTCCTCGATAACACAGTTGCAGCAGGTACCAATTCAAACTCAAACTTCCGCGCCAACGTTGGGGGCATCACGCGCAGATAGGAAGGGGGGGGGTCGGTCCACATCTTCAATCTTGGATGCGGGGGGTTACGAATAACCTCCGTATTAGTCGCACAATCATATAGCATCTCTAGGGATGCAGGGGGGGGGGGGGGGAAACGGTAGAAAATCCCGTGATGACTTGACCGGGGGTTTCGTCAATTTGCTTACCTGCAGAGGGGGGAATTCAACGCCGAATTTCACGCTCCAGCGGACCAGGGGAATTGGAACATTAGGCAAACGGTGGGGGGTGCATTAACGGTACGGGGTCAAACGTATTCCAAAATCTCTCATTAACAACAAGTCGGACAAGACTGACATTCATGAAGCCGGGCCTCGGACCTGAGACTGACCAAAAACTTCAAAGAAAAAAGAAAGCTGCTCCCAGGGGGCAAGGAATGGGGGACCAGTCTCAACTCCACTTTGACCAATAATTTTGCACCGTGAGTCCGAAAGGATCGGGGGGGGGACTGGCGACGTGCCACTCTGGGAAGTTGAATTCGCGGACAGCTAGCAGGCAGGCGTTGCCTGAACCGGGCTATACGGAAAGAGAGGCACGCGCGTATAGGTCTATGCGCTACATCATCGAGGTGCGAAAGAAGTGACTATGGCGGTCCACTCCGGAATTCAGGCCGGAGCGGGGGGATTCGCCTGGGTGCTGCGATAGGGCTTCACTGTAACTCGAGATGGAGGCGTTTCCTGGGAACAGGCGAGAAAGACATCGATGACGATGCACACCTTCCTCAGTGAGGCGCGCACCGTTGAGGACAGGGGCCAAAAATCTCAGAGCACATCAGGTCGCCTTTCCCAGTTGGGGAACACAGCAGAAAAAGGACCTCCATGCTGATTGATGTGCCTCGTCAGGGGCAAAAAAATCAGGTCCGCTTTGCAAAAGGAGGACGCTCGCCGCACAGGAGGGGAAAAAAGTGATGGGAGTTCGATTTCACAGGGGTTGGTCGGGTCTCGGGAAAAGGTACAAAACGCGCGTGCTCATGTCGCTGGATAGAAGGAGCCGCGGCGCAGCGGAACTTGAGGGGAGGGCTAAATGTAAACCCACGTCGAGCTCTAGAGCTCACCGTGCTCGCCAAATAGCTCTCGATGGTTCACAATCGGGCAGGGGGGAGGGGTCGAAAATTCCTCACCGGCGGAATACCTCCCGCGTCAGGGCAAAAAATTTGCAAAAACCACGTGTCAGTTCTAGGGGGAACCACGCAAAGAGCAGCATCTCAAGTAAGTGATATGAACCTGAGGCAAGACCATCATAAGTGAAAGTCTCGCGCGCGGACTGCGGAACATTTCAAGCGGAATGGGGGAAAGACGAGCATTGGAAGAACCTAAAGAGGGAGTCGCTGGACTTTAGGAGAAGAAAGGATGCAACCCGGACGGCGCATTACAACTGAGGGGCGCAAGGATTTACCGGGTCCGTATACAAGAAGCTGTTTCGACAAAAGAGGGCTGCTGTGCGGGAAAAATTCCTCTTGCTGGGATGTTGGCAGGTTGACGGTGTCTTGCTGCAGGAACAAGATCAAGATCTCCAGCGTCAGAAAAGCATCACCAAACATCCTCATTACTCGATGCGGGTTTACGTACAGTTAGGGGAGCTCCTCGAGAAGCAAACACAACGTAAAAGGCGGAAAATACTCTCTCTCAAAAGGAACTCACCGCAAGACTGATACGGAGGAGGTTTGAAGGGGAGGGTTGCGGGAGCAAGCTTGCAGGGATCGGCCGGAGGAAAAGAAACGAAGGCAGCACTAGAAAATGGAACCGGAAGATACAGAGTTTGGCACTCCTTTGCTCCATCAGCTCTCAACGCGGAAAAGCGCAAGCAGCGATACGGACGAAGGCTGCCAGCCTGAAGGAGGCGCCGAAGTAGCTGCATTAAAATTTTGGGGGGGGGGTTATGCTTTTCAAGTGCAGAGGGTAATTGAAAAACAGGCCGCAATGCTCAGTTTCAGCGGACGCGAGATTCGCTCAGATGGTGCGAAGAAGTTCATATCAAAACTCCTTGCCCGGGTCCAGAGGATAGTTGACCCAGATGAAGGAAAGGCCAGGGGGTTTGGGCGAAAACTTTCCCGACGCGGTCTTTGAGCCGGCGAAGACATGAACAGAACGCCCGGGGGGAACGCATTAAGGGGGGGGGGCGTATGCCGTGAAAAACTGAAGTTGCTCGCCGGGGGGGAGGGGAACACTAGCGCGAAGGGACGGGGACTTGGAGCCTGGCGAGTTCAGCTAGGCGGGCAGCAGGAGGTAGCAGCTTGAAATCTATAACCTCTCTCGGAAATCCGCAGTGCTCATTGCAGCAACATGGCAGCAACTGGGCGAAAAAGCGAAACGCGTGCAGAATTCGGGGTCAAGGGAGG
>Ga0179591_1514877_pt1 | contig 10619 bp, 18 predicted proteins | sample CZOMad2_1_08_16f_FD_182891 | JGI IMG/M metagenome (GOLD analysis project Ga0179591, IMG submission 182891) | Vadose zone soil fungal communities from Angelo Coast Range Reserve, California, USA - CZOMad2_1_08_16fungal (PacBio error correction) | ecosystem: Environmental > Terrestrial > Soil >...
GGATGAAGGCCCATCCTATCGGCTCGCGGGCGGCTGTGCGCCGTCCTTCCTGCCTGAGTCTTCAATCAGCACCTCGTCGGCAGCCATCCGGTCGCCAGCCTTATGCCCCACGGACATAATACGTCCTTCAGATAGCCAAACGATCGGAATGAATCGGTTAGAGATCGATAGCGAAGAGAGCATAGGCGGCCAACAGCGCCTGCCACGCTTTTGCATGCCATGGCACGCGCACCGCCTCGCGGGCGGCTAGCCACAACGCCACCACATCCCGCTTCAGCGACTTCGCCCCAGATGTTTGGCCTTTGGTATCAGTTGCCTGGCGTCATCTTGAATCGTCCGCAATCTTTTTCAGCTTTCTTGAGCTGCCTTAATCTTCCATCTTCCGCCCTCGTTCCTTTCTAGCGTCGGCTCTACACATTTTCTGCAAGAGAGTTTAGAAGGGATTCCGATGCAAGGACCTGTTGAACGTGCCTCTCTGCCGGTGTTTGCGCTCCGGCTCGCATTGCCGTCGGCACGTTTGCCCAGACTGCCCAGGACCTGCCCGACCGCCAGACTGGGAAGCCGGCCGCAGCCAATAGAGAGCAGCTTTCGTTTGCACCGCGCGTCAAGCAGACGGCCGGCGCTTGTTGTGAACGGGGTATACGTACCGAAAAGACTGTCCAGCGTCAGTCGCCCTTTGCGGCTATCCCTTGTCGAGCAATTCTTCGGCCACTAGCCGAACCGCAGCGAGAAAGCTCTTCCCTCGCTCGGGGGTCCATCATCGGGGCGAACTGTACTGTGGTGACGCACACCATGTCGTCTAGGGGGCAGATACATCAAGGTGGCCGCGTTTCGGACGGCGGGAGTTTCCGTGCAAAGTGTTCTTAGAGACGACCGTGTCGATCTTGCGGTCCTGAATGATCGAAACAAGGAAGACGTTTCGACGCTGCCGATCGCAATTGCGGATGCGTTTTGAGGTCGGCGATCTCGTGCTTGCCATCAGGAAACCCCTTCGCGTCGGTCCAGACGGTGACGAGCGGCATCGTCTCGGCGCTTGCCCGCACCAGGTGTCACTAACGAATTCGGCTTTTTCATCCAGAACGGATGCCTCGAATCATCCAGGCAATTTCCAGCGGCTACGCTGATGACATGAAGGGCGAACTGATCGTATAAACCACCGCGATCTTTCGCGTGGTGGCGTGCTCCAACGGCCAGCGGTTTTGCCATTCCGCCAATCTCGTCAAGGTCTTTTCTCGCCTCGGCCGACGCCGCGTCAAACGTTCGAGCGCCCTTATGTCGGCGCGACTTCGATGCGGTGAAGCCGAGGTTGTCGAAGCTCTCGGTCTCGACAGGCGAGGGGTGCACTCATCGCAAGTGACCGAAGGCGCCCTGCGGCCAATGTCTGGTCGAAGCCGCGAGATAGTTACGCGGTTTGACGGGATTTCCGTCGAGCATCCGACGCCCTCCGTTATCGCCTGACGACGGCAGGTCTCGGCAAGTCCGGGGGGGGGGGGGGGGGGTCACCCTGACCGTTATCGATACGGAAGCCCTCAGCAGTGGCGTTGGCACTCGTCCGGGCGCCGGAACGTCGCCGCGCGATCATCGCATCGATCGTTGGGCGACGCCGTTCACGGACCGTCGTCGAAAACCTCTCGCCCGGCGTGTGCCCGATGACACTGCGCATGTCCTCCTTAATCGACCGGCGTCGCGTTGCGGACGTGAAGTGATGATTCTCCCTGCCCGGCTCGTTTTGAGCCGAATGATACATCTTTCGATCAACGTCGGCGAGGGGAGACGACAGAATAGCTGGCGCGATCGCCGATAAGCGACCGGCAGCCCTTTGGCGGGTCGAGCATCGAACGCGATGGCCAACCATCCGGCTTTTTTCAGATGACATGCTCGTCTTGCACCGCGCATCCCGGAAGAGGTCGCCAACAGCGGGCCTCTTGCCGATCGTCTGCGTCCGCAACCCCCTTGGCCGACGTCACCGGTCAGGCGCCATCTGACGGGCTAAGTAACTGCGTGCTGCGTAAGGATGATCGAAAGCGGATACGCTCGGCTCGATGATCTTATGGGACCGCCCCGGGACCGTAAAGACGACGGTGGCACGATCTTTCAAGGCGAGGCAGGGCCTTGCCTTCGAACAGATATCCGCGATCTTCTCCGGCTTGCGAATCTACAAAGGTCTTCGAGTCAGCACTGCTGCCTGCGTAGGGACGGCCGTCAACACTGCTTTTTCGTCGATGAGATTCATCGCTTCATCGCGCCCAGCAGAATAGCTTCCTGCCGGTATGGAAGACGGCACGGCTCTCCTTGTCGGTGCCACGACCGAGAATCCGTCATTCTAACTCCCACCGCGCTCTTCTTTCCCGTGGCGCGTGTCCTGACATTCAATCGCATGAGAGGAAAGCCTGGGAAGAACTTCTTGGGCCGCGCAAGACGCTCGAACACAAGAAACTGCGCTGACTGAGGAGGCACGTTCCAGCCTGATCCGCATGGCAGACGGCGACGGGCGTGCCGTGCTCACGCTTGCCCGGAAGAGTCTGGCCTCACGGCCCGTGAAGACGAGACCTTCGACACGAGGGCCTGACACGCATCGTCCACTCCGGTCGCCCGTTTACGACAAGTGCCAGGATGGCCATTACGACCGTGATCGCGGCGCTTCATAATCCGTGCGCGGTTCGGATCCCGACTGCGGCGCTCTATTACTCGCCCGCGATGGTCGACGCCGGCGAAGATCCGCTTTATCTCGGACGCGGCTGGTGCGCATGGCGTCGAGGATAAGCGCTGGCGGGGTTTTTCCAAAGAATATTCGATACTTGGCGATTGACTGGGTATCGGCGGGTATCAGCCGCTGCGGCATTGTACGTGTTTCACGCATCGATATGGCTATTGCAGTACAAGGTGACGGCTTGCTTCGATTCTGAAAGGAATGGCATCGATTTATTACGTGGTGCCACACCCCCCCCCCCCCCCCCCCCCCCCCCCCGGGCGGTGACGGTCACGTCGGGATAAGGCCGCACACAGGGGCGGATTCGATCATGCGATCTGGCCACCACTGCCGTCGGACGTGCAGGATGCTTCGCTGTTGCGGTGAATGCAGCTCCGAAGGTAGGGCATTGCTGTCTTTGATCCTACGAAGTGAGTTACCGCATTTGGCCGTTTTTCCCGGCCGCTGCTACAACTACGGATTGTTGGGTTCCCCCGGAGGGGGCGAACTGGTGTAATTGGCACTCGCTCCCTCTTGCGCTAAACGGGAATATAATGACGGCGAAGTTGACGTTGAGCGTCCACGGGGACGCTAACCGTGGACGTTAGAGAGGTGCGATGGAGACTCGCGCCTTCGGCGCAGCGCCTTACTCTCTTCATTCGGTGGCGAAAGCGCGGACAAATAGAAAAAAAACCGATTGAAACGGTGTTGGGCGTTCTCTTTCAATTTATCGAGTCACAAGTCATCGTTTTTCAATCGGAGAAGACGACTTGCCATTCGTTTTGATTACTCGCGGGTGGCCGACCATTATGCCATCGGCTGGTGGCTGCTGCTGGTGCGACCGAGAGTACGCGGCGTGAATCCACGACCTGCGAGACTAAGAGGCGCGGCAATCCCGGTGGTTTTGATGGGCCTTCGCGCGATTCGGATATGTTTGAGCTCGAGCTGCGGCGGGATATGAGTTTGGATGATTTGCCACAACCGGTGGAGTGCGGACTTTGAGTTTGGCATTTTCACAGCCAAGCGGAGATCAGCGGGAATGTTTTGCGCTTACTCTCGGACCTTTGAAGTAAAGGAACCGCGCGTGCCGCTGTCGAGGATTGAGACTTGAAGACGTTATACCGCATCATCGCCAACTATGAGCGGAGTACCCGCTGTTCTGAATCGGTGGTCTCTGCCAGCGGTAAAAACTTACACCAAAAAAAACCTTAGTGGGCCGCTGCCTTGGGCTTGGTTCGCGCCGATGCTAGACGATTCCAGTGTGAGTTTGGTTACCGGGCGGCGCAAAGGGTGTAGGTTAGGTGCCGTTAGGGGAGGGAAAAAGAGAAAGAGGAGAAAGGGACTGAAGAGGGGGGGTGAAGGAATGAGGGGGGTGAGAAGAATTGAAGAGAGAGAGGGGTGAGGCGGGAGTTGGAAAAGGAAGGGTGACAGGGGGCGATTAAATGGCAAGAAGAGAGGAGGTTAGGGGAAGGGGACGAGGGGGGGGTGTTGGAAGAGGAATCCTGGGGGGGGCGGCGATGGGTTTTGTTTGCGGGCATGACGGTTTGTTTTTGGTGAAGGTGTTATGGGCGTGGACGTCGGAATGGGTGAGTACGGTGGCGGTGGCGGATTTGATTTGGGGAGTGCAGGACTAATGAGTTTCGCTCGCATCGCTGATGGACGGAGTCACGACGGTTTGACGATAGGATTTGTTGTGTAGCGAGCGGGAGCCGTTTAGCGCCCGAAGGCTCAGGCTGCCGTCGCGATCTAATGACTGGTGGTAGCGTTTGAAGACGGAGCGGACTGCTTGGCCGGGATTGGTGGCGGCGTACATGGCGGCGCCGTGGCCTACCGGTGTGACGACGAAATTGTTTTGTGAGCGAGATCGAGGCTGTTGAGGCTTTGTTAGCTGGTCGCAATTGGCCATGGTGACTTTTCGGGAGGGCGGTGAAGATGGTCAGGGTCATGCCGCGGAAGACGGCGTCGCGCAAGGTGATCATTTGCGCGAGAAGACTCGCCGGAGTTGCTTCGCTGCCGGGCTGACCACGGGCCCCTTCTCTACGACGAACTTGATGGAGTGGGTCGGGATCTTCCTCGGCCAGAGCTTGCCAGTGGATTGTTGATCATGGATTCCATTGCGCTTTGCCTTCGCGGAGAAGTTCGTACCAGTCGACGGATCGAACGTGAGGCGTCCCCTTTGGCCTTCGAACCACTCTTGCGTGCGGCGCGCCTGATATTCCCAGGCGTAGTGATGCAGGCAAGCCGTAGACCGAGCGCACTTGCGATTGCCGTTGCGGACGAGTTCGTCGAGAAGCCGGCGCGTCCAAGTTGCATCGTCGCCGTTGGTCCCTGATGCGATCAGCGATAAAGGGTGCGAGCGTAAACGGGACGCCCATGCGGTTAGTATCTGCGAAATTCTCCGGCGTATTCCTGCGCGGTGAAGTTCCGCCGCCAATCCCCAGGATTCCGTTTCCGCCGCCCCAGAAGTTACGTTGTGAAAGGGATCGGGGGCAAACCTGCGCGGCGCGTGTTCCGCTAACGTGGTGCGCCGCGGGAGAATTGCCATACTCGACCCAATGATACAAAGCTTCGGCGGGAAAACTGCGCAGATTCGCGGCGAGATAATCTCTCTCACAAACTGTCGAAACGCGGGGAAGGGGGGCAACGGGGGCTGAAACGGGTAAAAATGGGGGCCAAGAATCAAGAGCAAGAAGAAAAAAGGGGCGGCGGAATCTTCGCTCAGTCTTTTTTTCCCGCGAAGCCTTTTTATCATTGGGTCGAGTATGCATCCCCGCCGGCACACCCTTTAGCGACACCCGCGCCGCCGCATGTTTCCCGATCCATTTAACGTAACTTCTGGGGCGTCGGCAACGCATCCTGGATGGCGGCGGCACTTCACCCGAGGAATACGCCTAGAAGTGTCGCCGCTACACCGCATGGCTTCCCGTTTACGATCGCCACCCTTTATCTCTGATCGCCTCCCGGAACCCAACGGCGACGATGCAACTTGGACGCTCGGCTTCCTCCGGAAGAACTCGTCCGCAAGGCAAATCGCAAGTGCGCTCGTCTACGGCTTTGCCTGCATCACTATCACTACACCTGGAATCTCAGTCGCGGCCGCACGCAACTGGTCGAAGAAAAGGGGAAGCCCCTCAAGTTCGATCCTGTGACTTTGTACGAACTTCTCCGCGAGGCCAAGCGCATGGAATCCATGCTCACATCACGGCAGCTCTGGCCGAGAAGATCCCGACCACTCCAATCAGCTCGTCGTCGTGATGGGGCCCGTGGTACAAAGCCCGGAGCGAAGTCACTCCCGGCGAATATTCTCGATCAATTATCACCTTTCCGCGAACGCCGTCCTTCAGCGGCATGCCCCGACATCTTCAAACCGCCAGCCCGAAAAGTCACCAGGCCAATTTTGAGGCAGCTAATCCCTGCCTCACGCCTCTATCTCGCTCACGAAAACAATTTCGTCGTCATCACACCGGAGCCAACGTCTTCCGCGGCCAGGTACGCCGCCCCCCCACATGCCAAAGCCGGCCACGCCTTCCGCCCGTCTTCAACTCTCCCACCATTCATTACGATCGCGACGGCAAGCCTGCACCGCTGGGCGCTCACGGCTCCGCCTCGCTACACCACAAATCTCTCGTCATCACGGCGTGAACTCGTCCATCAGCGCTGCCGCGAAACTCAATTAGTCCTGCACTCCGCCAAAATCATACGCCACCCCGCCACGTACTCACCCTTCCGCGTCACGGCCCATACCACCTTCACTCCACAACAAACCGTCTCCTCCCGCAAACCAAACCAATGCCGCCCACAGGCGACCTACCCCTACACCTTTGCTCCCGCGCTCGGTAACCAACTCACCTTGAACCCGTCTAGCATCGGCGCGAACCAGGCAAAGAAGGCAGCGCCCCACTAATGTCTTTTTTTGGTTTTATTTTTTTACCGCTGGCAGAGACCACCGCTCAGCACAGGCGGTACTCCGCTCATCGTTGCGATTGATGCGGTCTACTTCTGTCAAGTCTTCAATCCTCGACAGCGGCACCTCGGTTCCTTACCCGTTCAAATGTCCGAGCTTAGCGCAAAACATTCCCCCGATCTCCGCTTTGCTGTGATACTGGCAACTCAAATCCGCACTCACCGGTTTTGGCAAATCAGCCACCTCATATCCCGCCGGCGCTCGATCTTCAACCAAGCGAATCGCGCGAATAGCCCCTCAAAAACCCGGGTATGCCGCGCCTCTTTATTCTCTAGCAGAGGTCGCTGGATTTGCACGCACGCCTAGACTCTCGTCGCACCACCAGCACAGCCCCCCCAGCCGCCTTGGCATACATTGTCGGCCACCCCAGCGAGTAATCAAACAACACGAATTGCCAGTCCGTCTTCTCCAGATTTGAAAACGATGCCTTTTTGTGACTTCGATAACTTGAAAGAGAACGCCCCAACACTCGTTTCATTTTCAATCGGTGTGATTTTGTCCGCCTCTTTCGGGGCCACCGATTTGAGAGGCATAAAAAAAGCCTGCGCCACGCGAATCTCCCATCCGCACCTCTCTACCGTCCACCGGTTAGCGTCCCGTTGACGTCAACTCAACTTCGCCGTCCTTAATATTCCGTTTAGTCGCAGAGGGAGCTGAGGCAATTCCACCATTTCGCCTCCCTCCGGTGTGACCAACAATCCGTTTTGCTTGCATCGTGGCCCGGAAAACTTCCAAATTCGGTCAACTCCTCGGAGGCTCACAGAACATCAATCGCCGCTACCTTCGATGCTGCATCAATCACCGCCACCAGCGAAGCATCCTCACTCCGCCGGCAGCTGGATGGCCAGCATTCGCTGATCGACGCATCCCGCCCATGTTGTGCGGGCATATCTACCCCCCGGGGGGTGACCGCTCCCCGGCTCCGAGTTGATTCACCACGTAATACGACTCGATGCCGTTTCCTTCAGCAATCGAAGCCATCAGCGTCACCTTGTCCTTGCAATCGCCATACGATCGTACACGTCCAAGCCGCAATGCGGCTGATACCCGCCGATACCCAGCTCAACTCGCCACTTAGGAATTCTCTTTGGTTGACAACCGCGCGCCCACGCTTATCCTCTACGGCCATTCGCACCAGCCGCCGTCCGAGATAAGCGAGATCTTTCGCCGTCGTCAACATTCCGTGGCGAGATATAGAGCGCCGCATCCGGATCCGAACCGCGCACGATTTATGCAGCGCCGAGATCAGGTGTAATGGCCATCCTGCGCCTTGTCGTAACGGGCGCCCGGCTTGGCGATGCGTGGTCAGGATGTCTCCTCCGTTTCCGAAGGTCTCGTCCCCTTCCCGGGCCGTGCGCCAGACTCTCGGCAAGCTTGAGCACGGCAGCCCGTCGCCCTCTGCCCTCGTGACAGCGTGCACGTAGCATCCTCATCAGCGGCAGTTTCTTGTGTTCGATCGTCCTTCTGCGCGTCCCAGAAGTTTCTTCCGGCTTTCCTGCCCTCTTCCATGCGAATTTGACTGTCAGGACACTCGCAGGGAAAGAAAGCGGCGTTGAGTTCGAATGACGGAGTTCTCGGTCGTGGCAACACCGACAAGTATTACCGTCGGGTCTTCATTACGCGGCAGGAAGCTATTCCCTTCTGGCGCGATTGAATCGATGAATCTCATCGACGAAAAGCAGTGTCTGACGGCCGTCCATACGCGGAGCCGTGTCTGACTCCCGAATACTTTTTCAAAGATCGGCAACTGACGCCGTAGAGAGTCGCGGGATATCTTTCGAAGGCAAGCCCGCTCGCCTGAAAGCATCCGTGCACAAAACCGTCGGCTTTCCCGTGCCCGGGCGTCCCCAGAAGATCATCGAGCCGGAGCGATCCGCTTTCGATCCCTCGCAAGCACGCCGTCTCGGCCCGGCCAGATGCGCCTGACCGGTTACGTCGGCCATGGTTTTGTCGACGCAATACGGATCGGCAAAGCCGCCTGTTGTCGACCTCTTCCGGGATGCTCGGTGCTAAGAGATCATGGCTCATCTGAAAAACTGCCGGTGCGTGTTGGGCCATCGTCGGTCGATCTCGACCCTCCAAAGGCCTCGGTCGCTATCGGGAGCTGCGCCATCTCTGTCTTCTGTTCGTCGGCACCCACCGCACCTCCGCGCCGTTTGATCCGAACGATGATCCCTTCGGCTCAAAACCGAGTCCGGCAGCGGGAGAATCATCCTCACGTCCGCCACTACGTACGCCGTCGATTTCCGTAGGCATGCGAATTTCATCGCACACCGCGCGGCTAGAGGTTTTTCGACGACGGTCCCTGTGACGGCCGTCCGCCCACGATCGTGCGCTGATCGCGCGGCGACGTTTTCCGGCGCCCTGCCGGTGCCACGCCACCTGCATGCGGGCTTTCCGTTCTCGATAACGGTCTGGTTTGACCGACTTGCCGAGACCTGCCGTCGTCAGGCGATAAGGAGGGCGTCCGGATGCTCGCCGGAAATCCCGTCAACCGCCGTCTATCTCGCCGGCCTTCAGACCAGCATTGGCCGCAGGGCCTCCTTTCGTCACCCTTGACGATGAGTGGCACCCCGCCTTGTCGGAGACCCGAGCGCTTCCTCAACCTCGGACGTCACCGCATCGAAGCTCGCGCCGACTAAGTGGCGCTCCGAAAACGCTTTGCACGCCGGCGTCGGCCGGGCGAGAAAACCCTTGACGAGATTGGCAGAATGGCAAAAACCTATGCCGTTGGAGCCGCCCACACTCGAACAGATACGGCGGTGTTGATGCCGACAGTCGTCGCGCACCTTCATGTCCTCACACGCCTCGGAATTGCCGGGATTGATCGAGGCAATCGTCCTGGATGAAAAAGCCGAATTCGTTTTCTTGACCACCTGGTTGCGGGCAAGCGCCAGGACGATGCCGCTCGTCCACCGTCTACCGACGCCGAAGTGGTTTCGATGGCAAGCACAGATCGCCGACCTCAAACGGCATCCGAAGTGGCCGACCGGCAGCGGGCTGAACGTCTCCTTAGTTTCGATCTTCCGGACCGCAAGATCGACAACGGTCTTTCCTCAGACCCTGTTGCACGGAAACTCCCGGCCGTCGAAAGCGCCACCCTTGATGTCATCTGCCCCCCTCGACACATGGTTGTTGTCCCAACAGTACCGTTCGCCTCGATGATACCCCCCGAGCGAGGGAAGATTTGCTTCTCGCTGCGGTTCGGCATCTGCTGGCCGAAGAATTGCCGCGAAAAAGGGATCGCCGCCGGCAGGGCGACTGACGCTGTACAGTCTTTTCGGCGGGATACGTTCACACAAGCGCCGGCCGTCTTGCTTGACGCGCGGTGGCAAACGAAAGCTTCATCCTACTGGCTTTGCGGCACGGTCTTCCCAGTCTGAGGCGGGTCTGGGCAGTCTGGCAGTCTTGGCAAAATTCGCCGACGGCAGCTACTCATGAGCGCAAACACCGCAATAGGCACGTTGTCAACAGGCCTTAGCAAATCGGAATCCCTTCTGAACACTCTATTGAGAAAATGTTGTAAGCGCCGGAACGCTAGACAGGACAGAGGGGCGGAAGCATGGAAGATGAAGGGCAGCTCAAGCAAAGCTGAAAATTGCGGAATCAATTCACGACTGGACGCCATTCAACGATATCAACGGCCAGAATCTGGGGCTAAGTCGCTGACGCGTGGATGTGGTTTGCGTTTTGGGTGGCTAGCCGCCCGCGTGCTCGCGTGCCCTGGCATGCAAACAAAAAGCGGGTGCAGGCGCTGTTTTGCCTTGCCGCCTATGCTCTCTGCCTACGATCCATAATAACGATTTCATTCCGATCGTTGGCTATCTCGATGACCTTATGCATCGTGTCCGTGGGCATCATGCTGGCGATCCGGATGGTGCCCTCCGTGAGGTATGATTGAACTCAGGCAGGAGGCGGTCACGTGCGCACAACCGCGCCGCAGCCGCATATGGCTTGCCTTCATCC
>Ga0179591_1139942_pt1 | contig 10617 bp, 11 predicted proteins | sample CZOMad2_1_08_16f_FD_182891 | JGI IMG/M metagenome (GOLD analysis project Ga0179591, IMG submission 182891) | Vadose zone soil fungal communities from Angelo Coast Range Reserve, California, USA - CZOMad2_1_08_16fungal (PacBio error correction) | ecosystem: Environmental > Terrestrial > Soil >...
GAGACAAAAACAGCGAACGAAAGGAAAAAGGTAACTGCGGTGACTGACCAGGAGAAAAAAAAGGACGAACGCGGGGGTGCCAGGGGGGGGGGGAAACGGAGGAAGGGGGACTTAAAGGGTCGGGTTCCAATATCTTGAATATCCGGTCAACAAGAGCGGCCGAAACCGTCAAAAAATCGAGGAACATACCCCACCCAGAAATGATCACTTCGGTTTTCATGGGCAGGGAACGAAGGGGGGAAGAAGAAATTAAACGGCGACCGTCACTCGGAAAACTGCAGAGAAATCAACGAAAGTTAGTTAATTTCTGATGACGGCTACGGCAAGGGAGACAGACAAGGGGACGGTGGGAAGGGGCTTGCATTCTGCGTACGACAGAAAGAGAAAACGTCACAAGGTACATCAGGAAGTGACCAAAGTCGCTGGTGCTATGGGAGGATGAGTGAGAAAATCTTTGAGTTAGACCATCTTCACTGAAATGAGGGGGACAAAGTTTCCGGGTTCTAGGTAAGAGCGATGAGAAGGGGAGGGTTGCCAGAAAGAAGGGAGGGCGGAAACAACGAGATTGGCGATACCCTCGGGGTCTAACCCAGCGCGTAGGCCAAATAACAGGGGAATCGACCAAAGCGCTCTGAAACGAACGCGTCAGAAAGAGGGACTGAGCTGCGCGGGAAAAGGTAGAGGTAAAAGGTTGCAACTCTACCGGCGTATTGATAATCCGGATCACGCAGGGTAGACGCTGAGGGGGTGTGGGGCAAAAGTTAAAAGAACTTAACAAGGAGCGAGGGGGAAGGGGGCGGAAGGGTAAAGTTCAGGAGGACAAGGGGGTGTCGTCTGATAAAGGCTGGCCGATTGAAATTACGGGTCGCAATCAACCTCCCTTGGCGTCAGGCTCGGCAGGAAAACTCATAGGCACGAAAAGGGCAGCGAAAAAAAAAAATGTATCGCCATGGGCCGGGTCGACGGGGGCAATCGTAGAAAAGAGAAAAAAAAGTGGGGGAGTTGCCGGTAAATGGGTAGAATTAGAGGCATGAATTGGAAGAACGAGGAAAAAATCGTCGAGGGAGCTGTTTACAACCGGGGGACGCATCGTTGAGAGCTAGATTAGAAATGGGGGTTGCATGATGGAGCCAAAAAAAGACGTGACGATCGGGCGGGGAATCCCCGCTCGACAGATCAAAGAAAAGTCAAAGAACCAAATAAAGATTAGACACTGGGGGCAAGCCAATGACAGGTGCTCCACAGGAAGAAGAAAGCGTCTTGTGGAAAACAACGCCCGATTTCAATAGGAAGAGCCTTGACCGGAAGAAACATCGTTTGTGGCTCGTCTTTCTGGGGAAAGCAAACAAGCCCTTTCGAAGTTTCATGACTCAGAGCAAACATCAAAACACCACGGTCGGGGAAAATAATTTTAAGCGAAGGTTCCGCCGCCATACAGTGGGTCGGGGAGAGAGAGGAAAATGGGGGGGTCGAGAAGAGGGAGAGAAGGGAAGCAGAGAACGGGGGAGTGGAGGAAGAGAGGGGTGGTAGTGAGGGGACGGAGTTGGGAGAGGCGGGGCAGGAAGAGGCGGGAAGGGGGCAGGACAGTACAAGGAATAGGACGTGGGCGGGAAGAGGAGAAGGAGGTAGAAAGAACGGGAACGAAGGGGGTAGGTAAAGTGGAGGGGGGAAAAGAGGCGGGAAGGAGAGGATGGGAGAGGGGCGGGTATGAGGAGGTGGGGGGGGGGTTTGTCACAGGGTGTGTTGGGTCTCACGGTTCAAACAGGAAGGATCCTAAGAAGACAAACGGAGAAACCATGTACCCCACCTTTACACTGAGGGCGGACAACCTAGGATGATTGCAGTCCCGAGATCAATAAAAGGCGTAACAACCCCGATCAAAGCCGGGAAAAACGAAGTATGAACCAGCGCACGACGTCGTCGAAAAGTAAAACTCCTTCGAGTGAAAAAAACAAAGATGAAAATCAGGGTAGAGGTTCCGCCGGGGGCCAAGCCATGAGACCCACGGAAAATTGCGTGTTAGGGACGGGTCGGGTTCGGTTGAAAAAACTGGATCTAACTCAACAACCACAAAGTGAAGAGAGAGAGAAAGACGTGGGCAACGCCAGAAACATCCTCAACCGGATTCTCGGTCAAGAAAGAAAAAGACGCCGTGTACATTCACGTAGTGTGATTAACTTTCGAAGCACAGGCATGCGACGAATAGGCGCGGGGGGGGAGCCTTCGTGCGAAAGGGAGGCTCGTGGTGGGAACTCCAGTGCGCAGGACGGAAAAGATCCGAGGGGTTGTCCCTGAGGTGTGTAAAGGGTAAGGAGGGTGGTCGACGGAAGAAGGTCTTCCCTGTGGGTCAGTGTAAAAACCACAAAACGACACTGATTGCGAGAAAAAAAAGCTTGACAGGGGGGGGGGGGTAAAGGAGTGGGCGGAGAAGGTTGGCAGAATCGGGGAACCGATTGAAAGGGGAATTATTCATGGATGGTAACAGACGGGAGCGAACATACGTCTCTTCACGGGTGAAAAGGCAAGGAAGTGGCCGTGAAACACACGCTCGCATTCGAGAGGGTGTGTAATTGGGGCAGCTGGTCTATGCTTATGCACTTGCAAAAATCCTAGTCGAGCAGCAAACGTCATTAAAAAACCATGCAAGGTCTATAACCCCGATGAAAGACAAAGGGGTTTTCAATATCGAGAAGATCCGGCGCTTAGGAAATAAAATCGGCAAATACCTGATCAACCATGCAAGGGGGCACCGTAACTACAACCGTGTTAGCGAATGGAAATCGTCGAAGGAGGCGATAAAGCTTCGCACAATGAAACGTCTATGACATCTAAGTGTCCGAGGATCCCGAAGGGCCGGTGGGGAATCGGACAAAAAGGGGATCAAGCTCAGCCAGGTTCTGTCCTCCATACGGGCGTCGGAAGAGAATGAGACAAAGTTAACGCAAACAACTACTGGGAGAACACAACATAAAGTCCTTCGGGGAGACGGCTTAAGAAGAAGCCGGAGCGCTTTGAAAAAAATGGGAAGAGAAGGGACAAAAAGCAGTACAACATGCGATAGAGGGTTCGATCTGAAATAAATCTCTTTGAAAAAGGATTCGACAATAAGGTAATTGGGGGGAAGGTCCTCGGAGTGCAAGGGACATCAAACGGGAGGATAGCACAAATGAAATGGAACAAGTCCTATGCCGGGGTGGGATATAGCAACGAGAGGACTAAACTGCATAAAGACAGCTCAAACACTCTCCATGTGGGATTAAAGTTCGAAGGGACAAAGGGATTCGTATCGCAAGAATATTAACAAGATCCTACGGTCCCGCCTGAACTGGCAGGCGTAAGCCAATAATGCCAAAACCTGGCTATAAGAGACTGAGCTTGGGAGGAAGTCTCGTTAGAGTCAATGATTCTACCTGAACCGATGTGATCGAGGGTGTAGGGCCGGACAGTAATCCATGACGATCGGTTAAGGTGCGCATCGGGTAATATATCCGCGAAGGGGCGACCACGCCGGGGGAGTAAGCAAACCAAGGAAAAAGTCTTGGGGGGGGGGTCGGACTTGGGTCCCATTAATCACGTTGGCTTTCAAATAATACTGAAAGCGACCTTCGGGAAAGTCTCACCCACCGGAAAAAAGGGAAAGAGAGTTTAACCCGCGGTGTGCAGACCTTGAAAAACAGGGAACAAAAGCATTGGGCTCGCTGCTCTAGTTGTCTTAAAAAGTACGTAGCGATCGGAAAAGGAAGGGTTAAAAAATTGGGTCGCGGGTTATTGTTCCTCCGGGTTCAATATCGTGGTGAGGTGGCTGCACGAAAAGGGAGAGCAGGGATGCAGATCGTCAGCCAGAGGCGATGGAACTCGCCCAGGTGTAGAGGCGGACAGCTCTCGTCACAACTTCATCTTCGAATGGCAAAGAAGGTCTCGACGACGCGGGGTATCGGACGGTGCCGAGGGAGAAGGACAGGGGGACAAAGAGCATCAGACTAAACCGTTGTCATCTGCACGCTCCAGGCGGAAGACACCCGGGGAAGTTGGTTGCATTCAAAAGACGATAAGCAACGCGACGAAAGGAGAAGCAGAATCAAGAAGCAATCCTTTTCAGAACCTGCTCAAAAAAGAATCGCTATAAAAAAAAAAAACGGAGAGGGAAGTTGGCTTAGATTGACGAGGCGCTAGGGAGGCTCGAAGTCGGGCGTCTATGCGAAGTCGGCGGAGACGATTGGGCCGTGCGGGAAGTCTGAAAGACTCGATGGCACGGGCAATTGTCGAAAAAAGGAGTCGCTAGAAGGAGAAAAGCAACAGTAACACTGGGAAACGGACACGTTAAAGTACAAAGGAGATGACTGATCAGGGCCAAAACATTCTTGCGATGCTGCAGGTTTCCAATACCATGCGAGAAGCGGATCGCAGAACCGGGTGGGGGATGGGAAAAACAAGTTCAACTATGCCAAGGCTTACGGACTGACATAACACTATCGTTTCATACAAACTCACACACGAAATAGACAGCTGCGTAGGCAAAACAAGAAGCCGCGAACCAAAAAGGAATCTTTAAGCAAATGTGAACGGAGAAGATAATAAAAGAGGCGTAATAATTTGTGAACGATATCGAGATCTGGCCAAACGCGAGAGCTGCACAAAGACCACGTCGGGGAAACGCGCGTGAGAGTAAGGGGGGGGGCCGCTTCCCGAAGAAAGCCAAAGGCTCGACGCTGACACGCGAACTGGGATTACTTTGAACCCGACAAAGAAACAAGCAGGGACAGACTTGCAGGCCCCAGAGGGGGTGTAATAGCGGATATCGTCGATCGCGCACACGCCTTCAGCAAGTAGATAAAAGCCCACGATACGATCACGTTAGGTGCAGGTCGGCAGCGAACCCGGAGCCCTCCAGGAATTACCAGGCGACCATGATAAAAGACCCTGGAGAATATACCTACTGGTCTGGAGGGGCCCTGAAACCGCACTTTACAGGCTCGGCTGGAGGGGGTTGGGGGGAGGTTTCGCTGAGGGCGAATAAGCCGAGTTGGTTTGTAAAAGCTAAAAGTGTACCAGAGGCAGGCACCGGTCGCGTGTAGATGGCTTGAGGCTCTAATCGGGGGGTAATGTAGACCAGAGCAAACTCATTAAATTGTCCATGTCCTTTTAGTGACGGGCATCGCGCCGGGGGATGTCAACTGGTACAGCATAATAGAAGGAAAAACAAACGCAAAAAGCTCTCTGGAAAAATCGAGGAAACCGACTAGTACAAAGATCGTATCGCGCAGCGGCAATCCTCTGCTGGAGATGGCCGAAGGGGGCAAAGGTGGGATTTGAACATTGGGCAAAGCTCCTGCGTTATTAAGAATTAGGAAAAGCAGTGGACCTTGATTTGTGTGTGGTTCAAGCGAGGGTGCGAGAACAATTGGGGGGAGAAAAGAATCTAAAAAAATCAGACGAACCGGATAAATCAACGGGGAATAGCGACAAATGAGGCCGCTTACATTTCAATCCCCAAAGCATGGGCCGAGCATCAAAACATAGTAGCTGGCATCGATGGTTGCGAGATAAAGGGATCTCCATCGTCGGAAGAAAGTTTTCCAAGACGGTCGGAAATCGAGAACCGGTGGGTAGTGCAGGTCGGAAATGTGGGCCAAAAGGGATTTCGATTGGCCGGGTGGATTGGAAAGACGCGGAAAAGATCGAAGATGGAAACCGGTAAAAATCGTCCTTCGCCTGGGGGGTGTTTGCATGATGGGAGCGCATCAAGCAGAGGAGAGCGCCCTACTCAAGCCGCGGGCAAAATAAGAAAAATAACGCGAAAGCTCGGAGCGTGAAGGGGTTCAAAATTCCTTGACTCAGTTACTAAATAGTCTGGACTCAAGCAGTGTCAGAGAGGAATCCCTTGCACAAAAGAGACAATCATGGGTAAAAAACAGAGGAAAAAGGAAAGAAGGTTAAGGGAATCCTCGCCGTCGGAAAAAATCAAGAGGTTGAAGAGGATTGGCCGTTCAGAGCCGAATTGGGGGTGGGAGGCACAGCACCCAAAAGGTTATTCGTTGAAACCACGGCCAATCCAAGGGACAACATGTTCCCGGCGGCGCGGGGAGGGAACAAAACACATATAAAAACTCCCATCGAGTATCACGAGGTTCCACCAAAAACTGGGAGGGGGCACGATTCTCACGTAGGTTCAAGAGAATAGTACGTCGCCCAAGGACCGGAAAAACAAGTAGGAAAAAAGGTTCGAGACAAATGTAACAAGGGCGGGAGTTCCTAATTCCCCGATCATGAGCCGCTTCAATTGAAAGTGAGTGATAAGTGTTCGTGGAGTTGAAAATAAGGGGTCTCAAACTCACAAAAAGGATTAAAAGAGTGAGAGTAACGAGTGGGCGAGAGATAAATCACCATAAGCTGGCTACATGGATGGGACCGCGTCAACGAAGAAGTTCAGACAGAGAAAAGGGAGTTGAGGGGCACGGGTACCACGAGAGTCCTTTTCCGCTGATTGACTTGTAAAGCCTCTATTGCTGAATTCTAGATAGAGATTTTGGTTGAACGCCGCCTCGTGATAGTCCGAAATGTCCGGATACCGATGGCGCTTTATGTTGTCGCTACGCAAGAATTTACAAATGGGCCATGGATGTGATGGGACTACTCTCGATCAACTTTACCTTGGCAGGGCTGAAACAACACCAACTTCAACCCTGAGGGGAAAAAATCGAAAAGGAAAAGATGAAGGTGAACTATGTGGGGGGTTATGAAGGCGAGAAAATTAAACTTCGGGAAAAAAGGTTGGGGGGGGCAGAAACTTTAATGGGAAAAAAAAAAGGGTAGGTTGGGGTTCAAGAAACATTGGGAATCGGGCTCTAAACATCAGAAATTCAATTGTGGGAGCTCCTGTTGCAGACACGCAACTACTGCTGGAGGGAGTTACAGGAGGGGGGGTGCTAGGACGTGGAGGGTGCGCGTGTAAAAAGAAACTCTCAAAAGGTCATAAACCACACAGTGAGAAGAAAGTCATATACTCAACCTAGAAACTGGGTCCAAAATGTTTAAAAAATATGGGAACTATTAAAGTTCGTCAAGTCAATAAAAAGCAGCAAGATCGACAATCAAAAGAGACAACTTTCCCCTACCAAAAAATGCTCGAGGTACGGTACATTCCTCTGCTCTTCATTTCGAAAAATGGATTGCGGGTAGGAAAAGGTCCGCATGCGCACAGAGGGGAAGTAGTGCAAAATGAGGGAGAAAAGGCGGCCGGATCGGAAAGGGGCATAGTGTGCCTACCGGGATCATGACGAAATGAACACGGGTCTTTCCTCTGAAAAGGGCGCAGGGCGAAAGCTCGCGAGGAAAAGGGTCTCCCCTTGAGATGAAACTCTATTGCACAAACACGCATCTGGAAAAAAGTCCGAAGCTGGCCGACAATACGAATTCGGGGCAAAAAGGGCACACCAAGACCAGCAATACATAAGGAAGCTCGTGCGGAGCTAATCGCTTTTGGGGTAGAAACTCGCAGCTTATACAAATGTTGAAAAAAGGAAGGAGATCGCCAATCTCGGGGTCTTGGAAAGAGTTCTGCAGGAACGTAGAGACTATCGAAAGCCATGGACAGTATGAATTGGCTGCACTATCATAGAAAAGTTTCGAAAAGATAAAAAAAGGACCACTCTAACAAGTGGGAACTTCGAAGGGAAGTGGAAAGTGCAAAATCTTAGCTTATAGGCGAACACAGGGGAAAGGTACACCGGCCGGTACTTTCCGCCTTCAGTAAGGAAGACAGACATAAAGCCAAGTGAGGGAATAGAATCGTTCATCAGGCGAAGGGGGAGCAAGGTATATGATTCGAGAGCCGGGCATTGCCGGAAATTAAACCAATAGGGGAAAAATAAAGATTGGAGGGGCCCCGGCTCTTGTGGAGCGGGAACGAGAGAGTTTAGGATGGAGGGGGAGGGCTTGGGGCGATATCCGTTTTCTAAACAAAACTCCCTTTTACGGAAGGTCACAAAGAAAAGGTACCTTAGTCAGTGGGAAAAGGTACCTATCACATTTCGCGGTCATCAAGGCGTAAGCAGAATCGGGGTTCCTTCACACTCCTTGACGAAGGAAGTGTTGCCACAAGAAGGGGGAGGTGTTGAAAGAAGAGAAAAACAGATGGGACAAAAATCAGATGAAAAACCAATTGAATGATAGGGACGAATTAATTGCCATAAAATCAAAAAGGGGGGCGGATGAATTTTTACATACAGAGGGGAGAATAAGGAGGGGGGTTTGGGGTGTCAAACGATTTAGCAGAGGACAGAGCGCAGCACTTCGACTAAGAGGGGAACTGGATGCAACCACCCTCGTAGTAGAGGAACGAGATATCGTAACAGGGGGAGGGGGGAAAAAAGGCAAGAGACCTCGATAATGGCCAAAAGCCGACGAATTGATCTGGCACGTAAGGATGTCGATAAAGGGACAAAGAGGGTCTTAGCCTGCTAAGAGAACGAAGTTCTCCATATAGTGTCAGCTCCAGCCACGCCGGGGGAAAGGCGGGGCAAAGAATTTTTTAAAGGACAGCACGAGGAAGCACGAAAGCATATACGCGATCGGAGGAAAGCCTGTTTAACTATAACTGGAGATGGGACCAGCAATAGATAGAAAAAAAACGGAAAGAGGGGAGTTCTCAAGAATTTAATGAAAGGCCGGACGCGAGAGAAGAGCGCGTCAGATTCGCTCCATTGGGAGGGAGACGGGGGGGGGGAAGAAAAAAAAGGGAGGGGGAAAAAATAGGAAGGAGACGGAGGGCTTCGGGAGAGTCCTTGTAGCTAGAAAAGGGAAGAGCTTTTAACATTAATCGTGCCACAAGGACAGGACACCGGAGTACGGGGGAAGCATGAGGGCGATTAGAAGGGGGGGAAATGACGGTGGTCCCCGACCTAAAGAGAGTCTTATCAAGAAAACTATTGGGTGAGGAAAAAAGGTCCCGAGGGCCAGCGAGGAAGGGAAAAATCAGAGCATCAAGGGCTGTTGAAGAAAAAGAACAACAAAAAAGATATCTACATAAAAATTGTGGAACCTAAACAAGAGACAAAAAGGGGCGATAATTTGGAAAGGGAAAAAAGGAATGACGTACTAGACTCGCGGAAAAGGTAGCTGATATAGAGAATTTGGGGGTGTACTATCCAACGTACGGTGGAAACATTGAAGAACGGGCCAGGGGGTTCCTAATCCCATGCGATCACTTAGTCGCTACGCGAAAGGGAGTGAAAATGGAACAGGGAAGAAAAAATACAGACAACGGAGAGTTGACATGGTTTCCCTTGGACGTACTATAAGCGTGTGCGGGGACCAAGGGAGAGGCGGTCAAAAAGAAGCTGCAACCTTCAAGAAAAAATCTTTCTCAAGCAAGGACGCAGGCAAGAAAATCGAGCAAGATTCGGTAGCAAAAAAAGGAATCTCATACCGGCGAAGTCCAATCGAAGATGCAGAAGGGGAGAAGAAAATAAACAAGGGGGCATGATTCTTATTTACAAAAAAAAAAGACATGAGGGACGGGGGGCACGTCTGGAAGGTGGGGTTAAGGCTATTCTAAAAGGCGAGTTTGGAACGGACAAACGTGTGACCCTCCCTGGCCACAGGGCGAGTGGGGGTAAAGGGCTGTTCGTTCGAATCGGTTCTTTCAAAACAGCAAGAACACGCCGGACGGGGACCATGGCAGGGTAGGGGGGGAGGGGGAGAGAGAGAGAGGGGGGGGAGGTCAATTAAAAAAAACGCAAAGGAAAAGAAACGAGTTGGGGCTATCTCCTACGGGGGACGTCACAACAGCGGGATTATCACAATGACACGGAAGGGGGGAGCCAGCTAGATCAAAAGCGGGGAATCTCTGGACTAGAAGAGGCCTGGCCAGGCGTGGAGGTTTAACTCGTTCCCATTTTGGGGGAAGGGGGGAGCTCCTGCGTGTGGGGGGGGGAGGAAAGAAAAGGAGAAAAGCTTGAAGACATTGTTGGGGGGAGAAATCGTTGGGAAAACCTTGGAGAAACGAGAGGGGGCCTATTAAAGCCTTCCCTTGAAAGGGAGACAGAACGGGTGAATGGGAAAGAAGGAATGAATCACGGGGGGGCCGCGGCATTACTAAGAAAAGCCCAGGGGGGCGATGAAAGAGAGGGAACTAATTGAGGGAAGGGTAATGCAGGGAGGGGTCGAATAAGAAAAAATGGATAGGGGCCAGGCCGTCGGACGTGGATCTCTTCAACTTGACGAAAGTGGTTTGTGTCCGGTTCACGGTTAAGGAAAGGGTTGGCCAAGTAAGGATATGGGCAAAACCAAACCCGATTGGGGATGGGACGAAACCGGTAATCGTCGATATCTTGAAAGAACCGGGTGGCAAGTTCCATCGGGAAGGATCGATAATGCGAAGTGGGGGTGGGTTGCATGGGGGTTCGCGAGCCGGAGAGGACTAAGCTCCGGAAAAAAAAAGAATAAGAACATTCTTGACAGGGTCCTACAAACCCCATCCAAAATCGCGATCGGGAGCGGGGTCCGGTTTGCAAAAGGAAAACTTGCATGACCACCATGGAAGAAGAAAGTCTTGGGACGAGAAAGGGGTCCAAAGATTTGGGTAAAATTCGCCACCAAAGGGAATTGGGACAATCA
>Ga0179591_1284059_pt1 | contig 10617 bp, 17 predicted proteins | sample CZOMad2_1_08_16f_FD_182891 | JGI IMG/M metagenome (GOLD analysis project Ga0179591, IMG submission 182891) | Vadose zone soil fungal communities from Angelo Coast Range Reserve, California, USA - CZOMad2_1_08_16fungal (PacBio error correction) | ecosystem: Environmental > Terrestrial > Soil >...
TTCCATTGGGCCTTGAAAGGTCAAAAAGGGAGTCACGCATTAACGATTTTTTGGTCAAACAGGATAAGGGATGACACATCCTCAGGGAGGGGTCACATTAGATCGCACAGGACCGACGAGGGCGGGTGAAGCAACCAATATTATTGGGTGGGAGGGTGATGAGGTTTACCGCCGGAGGTTTTGAGGAGGAGGAATAAAGCGGTTGTCTAAGATTGGTACAGGCTAATCGAGTGCGATAATTGTTAAAAATAAGGAAACTTGCACTTGTTCAGGGGGAGTTGTTAAAAGGAAAAAAAGGAAAGGGTCACCAAGAGGGAAACTTGACGTCTGACTTAAAAGGGACGAGGAATTCCAAACCCGGGGTACCTGGTGGGGGCAACTTTCAAAAAAGATGAGGGTCTAGGTGGTTAGGGTACTGAAGGGGGGGGCTTCACTGGCTCAAAAAGAGAATCAATACTGGGTCTTAGCAAAGACGGTCGTTTCTGGGGGGGACAGTGTTGATTTCTTATATAAGCAAACCGTGATTGTGGGAACGGGCCATTTTTCGAGTGGAAGAGGGAACAAAGGGCGGTCGAACCAGACTTAAGTGTCACGATGCTTGGGAAGAGGGGGGAGAGATATCGGTGGGGGCCGAACAAAGGGAAAAGGAGAATGAGGGGAGGGGGTCGAAATGAAACTTTCACGCAGTTGTGGAAGTTGTCAAAGTTTCTCAAGAAAGGGTTCTACTCGGGAGAGCCAGGAAAAGTTAGTCTCTGTTTGTGGAAACGGGAGGAACCAAAGGAAAAAGGATCGGGGACGAAACTTAAGCCTGGACACAATCAAAAGTCCAGGGTTGGGAATTCCGATCGATGAGGAAGTTCATAAACAGAAGCCACCCATACCGTACCCTGGGAAAAAAGAAGCTGCGAAAAACCGAAGGTTCAGCCTTGCCATCACCAAGGTAAGCACTTGTTGAAAGGAAAAACGGGTTTCCGGGAAAAAACTGCTGAGCGCGCGTGTCAGGAAAAAGGCGTCACGAATGACTGACATTCAAATGGAGGGAAACGGGGCGTGGCATTAACTAATGAGTTCGTGTGCTCCTTGTCGGGAGGGGTAATTGTCTGAACAACGGTTGTTCAGAATCCATAGAGGGTTTGCACCTCTGAACCAGAGTTCCCAACAGAGGTAGGTGACAAACAACAGGAATTGGGACGTTGACAAAGTGGGTTGGGGGAAGTGGGGAGCTGCTCATGGACCCTGAAAAGGGACACAACATTGTCTCCCCTCCAAAAAGGGTTAAACGAGGGAGAAAGTATCGTCCAGTCACGCTTTCAAAACAGAGCAGTTGGAAGGAAAGCCCGCCGCACTTCTGAGAGGCGAGCTTAACAGAAATCAGATACACACGCTTACTGGCAGTGCCGTTTAAGTTGGACAGCTTGGGCCGCTGTTTTGACGGAAAAGGGTTTTTGCTCGGGGGAAAGTTTTGGGAAGCTTTCGGTGATTTCCGTCGTCGTGGGGGAAAGAACAGGCTTTGGGTAAAGAGGGTGCCGCGAAATATCGGCATTGCATAAGGTGTAAAAAGAGGAGCGTTCGAAATTGATCGGGACCAAATCTGGGGGTGCCTCGATAGGGGGGGGAAATGTCACACGGGGAAAAAAGATTCAAGAGAAAGGCTGGGGGTTTGTTGCGGGGGGGGTCTGTCTCCTTATCATAGAGAAGGGGGAAGCCGTCAAAACTGGTTCCATTTCCTTTCAAAAGGGAAAACTTGAATGGGGGGGATCGTTTGACCGCAAAAAACCGAAACTGATAGTGACGGGAGGGGGACTCTATGGGGGAGGATGGCAGAGATCGAAGTTCGTACTTTAGAGGAGAGATAATAAAAACAACTTATTAGGAGTAAGAGAAAAGAGAAAAGGCTAAAAATTCGAGAACATAAAATTCAAAGCTTCCACCGGGGAGGAAAGTGGTAATGAGATCAAACCCCGAAGGAGATTTTAGGGTAAAGCTACAATTAACCGAATAATTTATGAAACGAAAAGTCTCTGTAGCAGCCAGAACTCTATCGACGAAAACCCACCAACCCAAGTCAAGAGAAGCGACGGAACGAATCAGTGTTAAGGAGAAGCGAAGACAACGAAGGGGTTAAAACGCCACAAAATTGGAGGAAAGGGAGAACGCGCACGGGTGGGGGTCACCCCATTCTGAGGATATTGCCCAGGGGAAGGAAAAGATTGAAAGAGGGGGGCGAAAAAAAAACGATGAAGGCTAACTAACAAGGAAAGCCAGAGAAAAAAAAAGGCTGGGTTAAACAAATTAGGGCAGGAATGAACAAGATTAATGCCGGGGGATAGGGTTGGACCTGAATGTTGACTGGGTTAAGAGCGAGATGAAGAAAAGTGGGCTTTTATGGGAGGGATCCACTTTAACAAAGAGGTGGGAAGGGTTGAAGGTTGTCCTTCGAAAGGGAAAGGTCAAATAACCAGGTAGGAGGGGGGGCATTGAGGAGGGGGTAAGACTGTTAAGGGGCGACGTTTTCCGTCCCCGGAAGATGTTTTGGGGGAGCCCTCTCACTCCGGATGGAAAAAGATTCAAAAAAAAAATATTAGGGGTTGCAAAAAAATTCAGGGACACTCGCGGGAATACCAGATCCAAAAAAAATATTGGGGGGACTGACTATACAGAACCCTTGCTGCTGGGAAGGAGAGTAGCCAAAAGGGGGAAGAGAGCTGTGACAGCGGTCAGGGAATATTCTGGACAAAAAAAAAGTGTGACAGGGGGCAAAAAGTTGGGGGGGAAGGTGTGTCAAGAAAAAAAATTTTAGGATGGGAGGGTTCACGTATGCAGGCAAGGGAAAGTACCGAAATTCAAAAGTAAAGGGTAAAAGGGGTCGGGATTTGAAAAGAAAGGACGTTTCATACCAAATTAGAGTCCGGTGGAACAGTTCCAAGAAACAACACCGTAAAGGGGAAATTGGGGCGGATAAAAATGAAGAGATAAAGACACGAGGGGAACTGTACACAACTTGTCTAAAGTCATGCTGAACCTTCAAAGATTACCATGTGCAGCTAAAACATTCCAGGACGAAAAAGCGGCAGAGTCAATAGAAAATCAAAAGAATCTCTGCGGGGTGGAAGGGAAGAAAGGGAAAAAAAAGAGGGAAAGAAGTTCCACACTCCGGGACAGTTGGTTAATTATCAAAACCCAAAAAAGAAAACCGTCAGGTTTAACAATCGCAGTCATTCGTATGTTAAAGCAAAGTGGCAGAAGCAACCTGAAAGGGGGGAAAAACACGTCGTTGGACGAAGAATTAATACACAGTGAAAACGGAGGGGGGGGAGGTGAATCTTAGGCTGGAAAAAGGGGATGGTCAGCAAAGGTTAGTTTCGAAAAAGGTCTACTGCAAGATTTAAGAATGTCAAAGTAACAATACCTGAGAAACTCATTGATTGGAAAAGAATCAGCCTTACACCGAGGTTCTCCCTTCCGTCTCACAAACATCAATACTGACTTAGAGAAGACAACGCAACATCAATGGGTGCTTCAAACGAAGGGGGAGAGCTGTGCTGATATCAAGACAAACGAGGCTGCTTTTGGGGAACGAACTGGAGTGGCCGATAGGGGAAAAAAAAAATATCTGAAATAATGAGGGACTAGACCGGCGATTAGGTTCAAAAGGGGGAAAACGGTCTAAAACAACAAACGTCTTGGGAGGGGGAAAAAAAAAAATCCCTCCTTGAAAAAAACAGGCATAGATAAATCGCTTCCGAGAATAAATAAGCCGCTTTGGGAATAATCTCACAGACTTGATAGGGACAAGCATAAGAGGGGATACGATACTAGATAAAGAGGGCCGCCCATTCTGTTATACAAAGGTGAAGGATTACGGTAGGGTAATGTTTTTAACACTTGAGGTTGGTTATTTTCTATGTAAGAGCGGGGGTCTAAGCTCTTTTTCCAAGACATACTAAGCTCAATGGTATCCTCATTTCTTGCTTAAAAAGGAAAGGCGTCCTCGTTGAATCCTGAACAAGTAAGGGAACTGCGCCAAGACTTGCCTGCATGACTTACGAGACAAAACAAAAGAAAATAAGGGGAAGGGTGTGGGCAAGGAGTCTGAAACGTCTTCGGTCTCACTAGAGGTGAAAAGTGGGAGTCCTGCACTTTGGGAAAGCTGAAAAAGGATATGGAAGGAAAAGAACGGTTGGGAGGGAGGGACATGGGGTGATTAAATACGTTCACCTTGCGGTGTGGACGAACATTTACATAGTGATCGTAACAGGAAAAGGACAGACCATAAAAGGGGGGTCAGTGCTTGGCCGCGCGCAGCGGACACATGGTCGAACTGACCTGAGAAATGGGGGGAGGTATGAAAGCAATTGTGAGTGTCAAAGGTTCAGACGGGGGGGAAAATTCTCTTCTGGGGGAGAAAAGAAGGTCCGAAAAGAAGTTCGGTGCGGATCGTTTGGGGGCTTTTGGGGTCCCGGGAAAAAAGGGGGGTAGGTACGAAAAACGGCATCCGGTGAATTAATCCAATGACAAAAAGTTCAAGTTTGGGGGGGAAGAGAGTAATATTGCCGCGCATGAAAAGATCAACCGGGGAACTAAGGTGATAAAAAAACAAAGACAAACTTGGGATTCAAAAATGTCATCACGGTTGGGGAAAAAACTTGCAGGGGGAAAAGCGTCACACATGACGGGAGGAAAGATAGTCTAAAGCTGACATACGTTCGATCTAACACACAGGGGGAAGTTCGGGTGTCCGATCTTCGGTTCTGAACTCGTTGTGGAAAGACCATGGGAAGAAGTTAAAGGAACCCTCGAACGGGGGAAGGGTACGGTCTGTCACAAAGGGAAACATGTCTGTCTGAGGTCTAGAAGTCCAAATGGAACTAAAGACAGGGAAACCCGGAAACATTGTCTCCACTGCCGGGGAGCTTTTGCGGCCTTCTAGGAAGTGTAAAAAAGTGGACCGACATCTTGGGGAATTCACAAAGACTGGGAAGGAGATAGTCTAACACTCCAGGAGTAGACAACGATTGCTACTGGGACATAAAATCGGTTTCAATGCATGCTTATTGTCCCGAAAAAGGGGGGTCACTACAGGGGGGGGGGTATGGGTCCTTCTGGTCTAATATTTCTTTGTGAGGGGGAAGGAAGGGAAAGACATCTGGAAGGGGGGGACGTGACAGTCCCGTCAATGTCGAAGCATCGGGGGGGGGGGCCGCTCAAAAGAAATTGTGCGGATCTTGCTACAGGATCATCAGAGGGGTCAAGGGAGAAGGAGTGGTCAGTTCATTTTCTAAAGAACGGAACAGTGAATGAGGGGTTTTGTGAGAAGGTTAGCGATAATCAAATTTTTACAGTCGCCAACTTATGGTTTCACGGATTGAGTGGGCCACGAGACACGATCTGCTTAGGGGGGGGTTTCGGAGGGAACTCATAACCACCCTAACAACTGTGGATCTTAAGGTCTGGAAGAGTTGCGGAGGGAAAGAGGAAGGGGTTGCACTGGGCTATCGAGCCAAGGGGGGGAGGAGATATCCTATCAGGAGGAACGAAAGCCTGAAAAGGACAACTAGAAAAGGCAAAAGGAAACATTTTAGGGGGAGCAAATGACAAAAACAGAGGGGAATGGTTGAGTTTCAAAAAAACTTGAAAAAGCCGTTGACGTGTCCCAACCGGGTGAGCGCAGGAAAGGGGAAGAGGCGATGGGGATTGGGTGGGATAGAGGGTGCGGGCCCCGTAGTGTACAGTGTCGCAATAGCTGGTCGCGAGACACGGACCGAACCCACACGAAGGCGCACGTCATCACTGTAGGGACAAGGACGGAATGAGCATCACCGAAGTTAAGACAAAAAGGAAGGAAGTTCAGAAAAAGGGCCGAACGAGACACGGACCCATTTTTGGGAACCTGCGAGGTAGCGATATTGCCGGGAAAAGGAAAAGGTGATTGAAAACAAATCTCTGGGGAGGAAGGACCCACTGTAAGGGGAGAAGTACGTCGCCAACACAGAAACAAAACGTGCTTGGTGAGGAAAACAAGTTAAGGGGGAGATGCAACTATGAAGAAACTGTTCAAGTCAGGGGGAAGCGGTCGATTCTACATAAGTCGAATTTGGGGGGAAGGAGGGTGGGAAGGGGATGGAAGGAAAGTGACGCAAAAAGGGGGGTTGAAAGGAAAAAAAGAGACATCTCACCGAAGAAGGGGGAGTTTTTGACAGGGAGCGGAAGAGATAATGGGCGGGCACTTCTTTACAGGAAAGACCTCAAAAAATGGGTGTCCCTTGGGGGTTTGGGAAACGGTCCCGAACGCAGGTACTTGAAGAGGGAGGGAAGTTGTGCTGAACCAAAGTAAGCAAGTAATATCTAGGGAGAAAACAGAAAACACAACGAAAAGGATGAACGGCGAACGAAAAGGGAACGGAGCGTTATGAGCCCTGAAATCTGAAAAGGCGCCGATTTCATCAAGGTTGGCCATTAAAAAGTCCTGAGACCCCCAAAAGGGGTGGTCAGGGGGAAAGGAGAAACATTGGGGTGTTCGGGTTCCTAACAAACAGTGTATTGTCCGTGGGGAAGGGAGGTGTTCTCCTGGAGGAAGATATCAGAAGGAAAAAAGGAATGGGATGTCTATTGATAGTCCAGGACCTGCAGACGCCGGTTTCCGCCCAAGTCCTTTCGGGCAGGGGGGGAAATTACAAAGAAGAAGTACGAATAAAGATTGGGTCTGAAGGGATGTAAAAACAAAAAAGAAAGAGAACTTGATGGACTCTAAGTTGAAAAAGAGAATGAACCCCTGCGGGAAGTCAGCGAGAAATCAAAGAATGCTACCGCGGGGGGGAGATAAAATTTAAGTGACGAGATCTTACGGGGGAGGGCAAATGAAATCCTCTTATGTTCTTTTACTGAAGGGAAAGACATGGTGAACAATGGGTACCTTGGAAAAAAGATTAGCAAGGTTGGTTGGAAGGAAGAAAAAACTCCAAAAAAAAGACAGAAAAACAGGTCGTGGATAATAACGACACCTACTTAGTGATGGGGAGTACGGGAAGTTCAGGGGATCCCAGAAAATTGGAAAAGAGACTAGTGGAACTTTAAAATACCGGTGAAGAACACCTGTCAAAAAGGTGGGGGGGGAGTGGGGGGGTTCTGAGCGAGCCAATTCTTGGCAGATACTTTTACATTACGTGGGAGAAGAGACAACAGATAGGGAAATTCAGGTCAGAAGAAATTCAAATGGAAAAAAAGGGAGGACTGCATAAACAAAATTACTCAACGGGTCTCTTATACCCCAAGGAGGGGAAATCTGATCAGCCTCCTTGAGTACCAACAAGAGTAAAACCACAATATTACTATTGTGTGAAAGGAACAGAAGGGTAGGCGGAGTAGGTTCGCTAGCTCACTGGCGCTTGCAGGGGGGGGGAAAGGAACGGTCTCTGGGTTTTGAACAATAAAATGAATGCTTACGAAAAGTCAGAGTGATATTCATTTTAAAGGACACCAATGAGAGAGCGCGAAAACAAGAAAAAAACTGAGAGTCTGAAAATATATAGTTAAGGGAGGAAGGGCATTACGCCAGAGAACAGGTGCTTCAACGGAGGAAGATTGTCAAACATAAAGGGAATCAGGTTAGTTCAAAACAAAAACAAAAGCAGCTTCTTAACAGGCGCCAAAGCCGGAAAAAGATGGGGAAATCAAAAACGTTAAGGAAGAGGGGGCGTTTGAATTTTTAACGTACTATTGAGGGGAGGAGGAGGGAGGGAAAGTCATTGGAGAGTCTGCAGGGAAAGGAAGGCGTCGGGTTCTAATTCTATTTGACAAGAAAGGAGAACACATGATGTCACTATGCAGTTGAGGGAGTAACGAGCCCTTAAATTTCAAACCGAGGATGGAAAAAGACGGTTGGAAAAAGTAGATGACAACTATCCCGAATTTTGGGGTACGTAAAAAGGGGAGGGACATCTGCGTGTGAATTCGGTTGGAAGGGTGTCTGTCTATAAGGAATGGGTCCAGGCACTGCAGTCTCAAAGTAAAGAATTTATGATTTAGACAACTAACGGGGTGGGTTATGGAAAGGGGGGGGGGTGATTGTTTTGGGAGGATAGCACTTAATAACTTGGACCTTGAGACGTGTGTACTGTAACAATTTTGACCAGGCCAAGTTGACCCGGCGTCAACCCAAGAGGATTTGAACCTGGGGGGGGGGCCGAGACCGCTCTGCTGGAAATGGGTGAGAAAAAGCGGACAGGATATTAAAAGGGTAAGAAGACTGGAAAGGATGTGGAATTGTTTTCAAAAGTGTCATCAAAAGGGAGGGCAAGGAACAAAAGACTGGGTAGAACCTCAAAACGTCACAGAGGGTGAAGATCTTTTAGTGGGAGGGACACATGCCGCTAATGAATTAGGTTAAGAAAAAAAGGATTCCCATGAAATCCATAGACAAAGTCAAACTGACGGGTGGGGATTAAAGTCTTTCAATAAGTCTAGAAGTCAACATGTAATCTCATCCATAAAGACAACTTCCAAACAAGGGGTACGGGAGAAACAAAAAAATTCAGAATGTTACACGTCATAAAGTGGGGGGGGGGGGAAGTCCGCCTGTTCCTGGAGAAAGCGCAAAGATATCTTGACAGGTCTCAACAGGCGAAGAAGGAGAAACCAAAAGATGTCGAAAAGGGACGAGGGAAAGATTCTTTTGGGGGCTTTGTAGAGGGAAGCCGAGAGTGGTGAAGGGGGGAGGTGTGGTTCCGACAACGCGAAAAAAACGTTGGGAATGAGGTGAGCAGGGGGTGGAAAAATTTACCAACAACTAGTCCGGGGGTTGGAAGATCATTGAAGGAAGCAGTCCCAACCCAAAAGGGAATGATATAACCGCGAAAAAGTGGGATGCAAAAAAAGGTTCACTCGTGGAGCATTGAACACAAAAACTCAGACAAACCTCTTGAGTTGGACAGGAAAGTGGCCTAAAAAAAGAAAAGCATCCAACTTCGGACATAAGAAAAAACTCTAGAAGATCAAAAATGGCTCCAACGACTGGAGGAAGAAAGAGGGCACTGTTCAGGATGGTTCAAGTGTGATGTCAGTGGCTAAAAAAGGTGGTTGTGGTCTCAGGGGGGGGGGGGGGGATTTCCGGCCGGAGAAGATTTGCACTTTTGGGGAAGGGGGCCGACGACTAAACAGTCTAGGGCGTATCGTGAAACTGAAAAAAATCGTATCATTGGTTTGAACAAAATAAAGGGCGTTCGCGTGAGGGAAACAAGGGATATACAAAGAAAAACGGGGGTCTTGAATCGGTTGACGTCAGAGCAGCCCTCACTTGGGGCTTTAAGGAGGTACTTCGTTTGTTGGGGTTGTAAACGGTTGGGAAGTTCAGCGCTGCTCCTGCGAAGAATTATTGTTGCATGGATCTTGAAAAAATCAAGACTTTGGTTGTCGTGAACGACAGTACAACTAACCTCAGGGTAAGGGGTCTTTGCTCTAGTACTAAATGAATGGAAAAAAAACGGCGGGGGAGACGGACTTCTCCTGATCACCAGAGTAGAGGCAAAGGGAGAAGCATAGAATAAATTGACTGAATTCATCGAACTAGAAAAACCTTCAAGGCTAAAGGTAGGAGTTAAATACTCCAAAACCGAAGATTGTGGGCGTTGAAAAATGAACTAATTTCTTGGAGGAAAAAAGACGGGAAAAAAACGTGCCTCCGCGAAAAGAGCGGCAAACATGCATGCAGCCGAAGAAAGGAATCACGGAATAAAAAATAAGGGGGGAAAATACTGAGCTCACTGTAAGAAAGAGCACTCCAAAGGTCTGGGGGGGAAAAAGGGTAGATATTGGGCATTCGTGGAAAAAATAAAGAGGGAAGGAAGAAAGAATTAATCTAAGAGGTCCAGAAAAAAATCAAGGGGGGAAAAACAGTTCTTAAACATCGGACAAGCAAAAGCCCAAAAAAGTTAATATATGTGGGGCATGACTGGGAGTTCGTAACTGGGGGGAGAAGGGGGAGTCTGTTCCCAAGGAAAAGTTGCAAAATATGGTTGAAGGGTTTGAAGTACGAGGGCAATCAACGGTAAACGGGCCGTTAAGGGGAACAAATGAGGGAGGGACTGGTGCACTGGGGGTCGCGTTAGCTCAATAGGGAACACGAAAATAGTTGTTTGTAAGTGGGGGGAAAAAATGCAACTCAAGGGGGGGGGGGCAAATGGCGAAGCAAAAATTCCGTTTTTTCTTAACCAAGTTCAGAAAGTCACTATCGAAGGGGAGAGAAACCAACAAGTCAGGGGTCGCCCGCGATCCCTTTTGCTGGGAAGATAGGATCCATCCTGCGGCGGTCAGGCCGGTGGTAAAATTAACCTCCGTAAGAGGGAATTGGGAACGCAACTCTTTTGGGGGGGGGTGGGGATGGGTTTTTCTCCCTAAGGAGGGGTTGGAGTTATTCAAGAGGGGGGACCTTGGGCGTCGCTAGCATGAACTGAAGGACAACGGACTTTTGGGGGTAGGGTAAGGGGGGGGGGATTTCATGACCAGGAACCAGAACGGGGTCTCCAAAAGAAAAGGGGAATAAGGGGGTAAATTCAAGACCAAAGATACTCACCTAGGGATGTTGTAATGGGGGAGAAAACCACATGCAGTTTAGTCCGGAAA
>Ga0179591_1359936_pt1 | contig 10617 bp, 11 predicted proteins | sample CZOMad2_1_08_16f_FD_182891 | JGI IMG/M metagenome (GOLD analysis project Ga0179591, IMG submission 182891) | Vadose zone soil fungal communities from Angelo Coast Range Reserve, California, USA - CZOMad2_1_08_16fungal (PacBio error correction) | ecosystem: Environmental > Terrestrial > Soil >...
AACGTCCTCCCCTTGCCTCCAGGAAAGGGAAGCTCGAATCTTAAGTTCAATGATTTTCCGGACAAAAAATCATGCGAAAGGAAGAGGACGTTCAAGAGAAGACGTCCAAATTCTGCGGAGGGCATCCGCTGCGTGGGGTAGGGTAGCTTCTCGTCAAAATTCAAACTAATGGAGAAAAGGGGGGTCCTCCAAGGGAGAGGGAAAAACACTCGTAAGATAGAGGAGGGAAATCTCCTTTGGGAAAAGGTAATTCAAGCCCAGCTCGGCAAAAAGCGATGGGCGCGTCTGAGGTATTCCGTTTAACAACGGAGGGGGGGGAAAAGGGAGATTAATGAAGGGGGGGTGATCAGGCGATGCAAGAGACCAATCCGAGCTCGCAGCACCTAAAGGGGATCTCATCGGGAACGAGATATTTCATACGGGAGATTTAAACAGGGGAAAAAAAGAGTCTTTTTCGGAGGGGGAAAAGGAATTAGTCTTCCGAGGGGGGAGAATTCTAAAGGTCATTTCATTCTGAAGGGGAGGGAGAGGTCGTCGCGCTTGTAATGAAAAAAAAGGGGCTAGTATATTGTCGTTGGCCATGATAAAAGGGGGGGTGGACCCAATATTCTCCTGTAAGAGGGGAGACATCGAAAATAGCAGGACGGGAAGGAGGAGGTGCTTCTCCCGGCCTCAACTCACGATGTAACTTGGGGTACAGAATTAGGGAGGGGAGAAGGGGACATTTTGTAGGGGGAAAAGAAAGCCCCCCCTGCAGTGACGTTTGCCACTATGTTGGGAAAAAAAAAACGTAAAAAGAGATTGGGCAGGGAGCTGATTGGCCAGGACAATCAAAACTTTCCTTTCTCGGGAAGGGGGAGGCAAAGACGGTGCCAGCGAGGCCTTTTTCCCGGATTTTTCGCCCAGAGGGGACCAAGGAAAGGGGTCGGGGAAAAGCCGCGATGAAAAATGTCGTCCTTTTAGAAAAAAGCGGGGGGGAGGAAGAAAGCAAGGTGGAAGAGGAAGGCCTAAGGGGGTACAGTGAGAGGGGTTGGCCCTTCAGAAGGTAAACCTCCTCATTTTCATCTGGGGGGGGGGAGGCTTATTTGAAAAAAACGTTCCGAGAAGACATGAAAATCAACCTCTGGGAGAGTGGCGAAGCGATTGATATGAAACAAAGAACTATATCTAGTACGAAAGGAGATTCTGACGGATCGGGGGGCCGCTACTGGAAATGTCATTCAAGAAGGAAACTCTTAGGAAAAATTCACTCAAATATGAGCAAAGGTCGGAGAGAAACAGCGATAATGGACATATAACCAGAGAAGGGGGGACCTAGTTGAGTTATTCCGGAAAATTTTCTACCTAGAAAAGTTCCAGGGGAAGTGAACCGTCCTTAACAATATCTTTAAAGGAGGGGGGGGTTATTTATAGGAGAAAAGGGGGAAGGGGTTGAAGAAATCTACCCGATAAATTCTCATTACAAGAAAAGGGGGGTTCCGGGAGAGTTGGGAGGTGTCCGTACATTTAGGACCTTTACTAGGCTGAGGGGGGGAGACTATCGGGGCATACAGTTTTTTCTAGTTAAACCTTACTCGGAGGGTCGGTAATTTGAAGTGGAGAGTTTCTCCCATAAGAGAAAGATTCTCTGGAGTTTCAAAGACCCCTGTATTGAACGGCCGCCGCTGAGGCGTTTCCAAAAAAACCTCTCTTACGATGACTCCTTTCCTCCATAAAAAGGTCAAACCACGAATAGTGTCCACTGTCATGCAATATTCTCCTTACGGTTCTTCCCCGGAAGCTTCTATCGAATTGTTGGGAGTCGCGCCATCAAAGCAGTGCTTCAGGGGAAAGGGGTAAAATAATTCCCGTCAGGGAAAGGAATCAAAATCTACCACAAAATCAGAACGGGAACTTCAAGAAAGAAAAGTATGTTTAACAGGATCACCGAGTGGCCTCTCCGAAGTCAGTCTTCGTATCAAGGGGAGAGGGGAAGCAAGTAGAGGGAAAAAAGGACCTTGCCACTCAAGAGGAGGTTCACGTGGGAAGGGGGGTTCCGGGGAATTCATGGAAAAAACAATCACGGCCATTATGTGCCCGAATTTCGAAGGCGCGGGAAGTCCGGAGCTGGTGCAATCCACTAAGAAGTTGTCCCCTTCTTATGAAGAAAGCGCAGAGGAAGAAGAGGGGAATAGATTGGTCAAAAAGGTTGTTAAGCCCTTGACGCCGTCCATGACAGTAAACCTAAGTTCACCCTGGGAATAATACTTGGAGGTTTTGGGTAGAATGAAATTCGAGTAAAGTCTTGTATTTGGCGGTGGCCGATAATTAAAAAGGAAAAATCCCTTTAAACTGGAAAAGAAGGAGGACCCCTCGAAAGAAAGAAAGGTCAAGTCTCTCTACCTTGAGGAAGACGTTCCGAAGGTAATTAGGGCTCATGATCAAACCAATCGAGCTTCCTTCTCGAAAGACCGATTAGAGAAAAAGGCCTTCAACCTGAGTTTTTGACCGCAACCAGAGCATACGAAAGCCGTAAAGCGGCCAGAAAGGGAAACGGTGACGATTTTGTTTCGGGGAAAAGGGGGAATAAAAGAGAAAGGGAGAAATTAGAAGGACTTGGGGGGCCGCCCAGTGGTTACCTCATCTCTATGAAAATGGTTAATATCGCAAAAAGAGGGGGGGGGGGGAAGAAGTTCTCCGCCGTTCAAATCTTCGCACAGGAACGACTGCCGGCATTCAAAGCGGTTGCAAGGGGGGGGGGGAACACTCCTAGAGGAAGGGGCGTACGGGGAAAAAAGTCATCCCAAATACAGGGTCTCCCAAACTGGGAACCCCACGTACTGTCTCCTGCCTCCGTGGAAGGGGAGAGGAAGTGCTTAACATGTCTGAATAGTCTTTGCCTCAGGGAGTGTTTGCCAAGGGGAAAACGGTGCCATTGGGATCTAAAGAGGAATGGGTCGTCTATTTCCACACCGGCCTTCGAGGGGCAGAAAATTGAATTCCGAAAGCACTGCCGCGGCGGCACCCCAAAGAATAGGGGATTATTACCTCCTTTTTCCTTCGGAGGAAGGGGGGCGTGCCCGCACTAAAGAGGAGATCACGGGGAAAAGACGCTTCTCACCACCCAAAAAACTTGGTCAAGTTTGGGGAAAGTGACGCTTATCACTTTTCCTAAAAGAGAGGGAGGGACATCGATAGGATGCGTGGGGAAAACAATCGTCCAATTATTTATAGAGACAACACAACAACGAGTATATTATTAAAATAGAGAGATAGGGGGAGAGAATCCTTGGAAGAAGGCGATTACTCTCCTATTAATTAGAAAATGTGCTAAGCGGTCAGGCGAATGGAAATGGCGAATCTGGTGGCGAAGAGGAAGGGGGAGACTTGATCTATTTCTTTGAAAAGGTGGTTGAGAAGAGGGAGACAGCAAGAGTTTCATCCTCAAGAGAGGCCCGCGGGCCTGGCACAATATCAGCGGCGTCGAAATGTCGGAAAAAGACGCCTGTTCATCCGTGTCCGAAGGAAAAGAGCGTCCAGGGGGAAGAAAAGGTTCTTAACCCAAAGGAAATACGAGTGAAGACAATTGTGAGGGCGACGCGCACGTCAGATAACGCCGTCGAAAAAGACTATTTTTGGGTCGAGGGATGCGCGACACGAAAAAGACGTGCCAAGCGGATGAAACCGGCACGCCGCATGAATGCCGGACGGAAAGAAGGGCGACACAATAGCTGGAACCGTCGTAGAGAAGGACCAATCGGTCACGGGGGGGGAGCTATTTAACAAAGGAGTAAAAGAGAGATATTTAACACCTGGGCGGAGAGGAAACCCGGAAAAAGAAAAAAGGGCGATTTTATTCACCAAAACTCTTCACGTGACGGGAGGGCCGGATGCCGGTTGGGGTACAGTAGGATATTAATCCTTAAAAAAAGGGGGGGAGAAATACTGGAGGAGTAGGGTTTACGGGAAGGATTGCTGCTAGATTCTGCATACCATGACACTAAGGACATCATTATTCACCTAGAAAGGAAACTAGGTCAGAAGAGGAAAAAGCGAAGTTAACTTCGTTCCAAGGGGTTTTCACTGAGGGAGGCATGCGAGCGGTCAAAAGGGCCTTCGATTCTCGAAGGGGCGATGGACAGAGGGATACTTTAACTCTACGAAAGGACCTCAGAATTTCCAGGAAATCTGACCGGTGAGGGGGTACCTGCGTCGGAAAAGGAAATAACAGGAAGGAGGGGACCAGTTCTGGGAGGCGCATCGGAAAAAGTGATGATTCATCAAAGGACCACCCGTGGGCTAGTGAAAAAAAAAAAATCCGGAAAAAAAAAGAAGAGGGCGAATAGTACGCCGTCTCCGTGCTGGACGAACGTGACGCAGGAAACGGAAAGTCCCCCGTGGGAGAAGAACTCTCCTCCCTGGGGGAAAGGGGGGGGAATGGAAGGATAGTAATTGCTCACCGAAAGGTGTACGCAGCCTGCACCTGAGACCGAGCCACGAGTGGGCAGGAAACAGAGACTATTCCTAATTAATTTCCGTGGGGAGATTTTTGGAAAGGATTACTTTTGAGTGGGACTCCGCGGGATGGCGCGAACAACAATCGATTCGACATTCCGCACGGAGAAAGATTTCTCTAATCTACTATTGAAAAGGGGAAACATCGTTAGTTTGCAAGGGGAAATACCTTATTCAAGAGGAGATTATTGGGGAAAAAAAAAAAAAGAGCTAAAGAGGCCAGTGTTCTTTGCAACATTCGCGCGGGAGAGACGCATTCTTACTTCGAAAAAAAAGAAAACGAATATCCCTCCTCGTCAGAGGTTCCTGTCCCCAAGGTAGAAAACAGATCGGGGGATGCCGTCACGTAGTGGCGTTAGGGGTACGCAATTTCGGAAGAATCCCGCACAAAAATAGGATCCTGTCTGGGTATCGGAGGGGTACGGAAGGAAAAGAAATTTCTCAAACGCTGCGAAGAAAAATCCAGGAAGGGAGAATTGGGAAAAAGCGCCGACCTCTTTGAATTCTCCAATGACGTGGAATTATGGGGGACTTCATAAAAAACTTGATTTACCTTTGGGGGGGGGGGGGGGGGAAGATACAAGAAGGGAAGGGGAACGCTGAGTGGTCTCTCATCTTGGGGAATTGTGACGGCCTCAGCGTGAAAGGCATCTGAGTGATGAAAAAATACACTCTCCTTTCGGGACCCTATCAGGGCCCGAAGTCGTCCTCTATTCTCATGGCGGTTCTCTAAATCTGAGAAACTCGAGGTGGGGGGAAAGGAGGCCGTATTAGAAAAGCATTTGCTCAATCGAAAAAGATTCCTCCAGCTGCAATCCGGAGGTTTACCCGTCTTTTCCGAGGAAGGAACTTGAAAGAGTCCCAAGGGGGCCTTCCATGAAGAGAGAACTGGGACAAGCCTTGACAGGCTACGTGACTACTTGAAAAATAGATTCTTTCAAGGGGGGGGGGAGCCGATGCGAAAAGGGAAAAAGAGAAAAAAGGGACAACTTGCCTCTACATCTTAAAAAGGAAAACCTTCAGATCCGAAGGAAAGGGGGGGGGATTGTACTATGTGGCCATCAAAAAAAAGAGCCCAATCTCTTGTTTCAGGAAAAAAAGGGAAAACTTCAAAAAAAAAGGGCGGTTGGTAGGGATTGTGAAACTACAAATTTCATTTGGGGGGGAGGAGGGGGAAAATCCATAGGCGGAGGTAAAAAGGGGGGAGTTTTAGGGGACGTAAAATTCAATAGACGCTGGCATCGGGTCTGAGAAAAAAAAAAAAAAAGAAGGGCTTCCCTCATTACCAAGGGGGAAAACGAAACCCTGGGGAAAGGAGGGGAGGGAAACTAGAAGAGCCGTCTTGAATTCAAGAGGGTTTTCACGAGGCAAATTAAGCAAAGAAGGGGCCAAGCGAGAGACAGAGGGGCATCTATTACGACCAAGTTTCATCGAAGGGAGGGAAGGGTCGGGGTACCGCATTATCCGAAAAGGGAGCAGATTGCGAGGGGGGGGGGGAAGCCGACTATATCCATATGCTACACCTGAGGAAAAACTCACGAAACCGGGTTTCAAAGAAAAGGAAGGACGCGCCACAACGGAGGGAAAAAGTGATTACGTCCATTGAAAAACAAAATGCGCTTCAAGGGAAAGAGCTTACGCGGGTGAGCGATTCAAAGGGCATGGGCAAATACTTATTGAGAAAGGAAAGGTTGGACGAAGAAGAACAAAACACGAAGCGCTTCTTTTCTACATCACAGGGAAGCTCGCTGAACGTCACGATTCAAGAGGGGGGAACATGAAAGCCATCTGTCCGACGCAGGCAAAGAAAAGGAAAGGAAGACAAACCGACTGATTCATTTTTAGTACGGGAAAAAGTATCTCTCTAAAAAAAAAGGAGAAGAGTATCTGACGTTCGACTACCCAAGGTGTCTTCCGCTCAAATCTTCTGTAGGGCAGCTTCTGGCCATGGGATCATGAGAAGTATAGGAATCTGTACTTTCACGCGCAGAGAAGGATCCGCAAGAGGTAGGGAAGAAAGACAGAGTCTTGGGGACAAAATCTTCAGAAGAGAGGAGAAAGGTTTGCCAGAAGATGGGGTGAATAGAAAAAAAGCTGTAATCTCTCTAAGGGAAGGGGAACTCATTTGGTACAGGGGGGAGACGGGGAAATGTGACTTAATCACTTCCAAGAAGTTGCGCGGGACAATGATGGGAAGGGGAAAAAGGTTTGTCGGGTTCGAGTAGGCAATTATCAGGCAGATGCAAGAGGAGAGCGCATAAAATGAGGGGGTCTGACTCATCGTAACTAAGACGATGAAACAGAAAATGTCGGTAAAGGGGATAATAGATGCCCAGGAGTGAGTAGAGTCCGGGGGGGGGAGAATAATTAATTTCAGTCTAATTGCCGCAGGGGGGAGGGAGTAGGCGCGGGGGAAAAAAACAAGGAGAGTAGATGTCGTTTTAGCAGGGCGTTGTCCAAATAGGCTCGGAGTCCGCCACCAAGAACATCAGCGGGAAAAGAGGAAAGCGTCGATCTTTACGTGGAAAAAGGAAAAAATACACCTCACATACGAGGTAGATCAAAACAGACCGATATTGTCTCATTAGCTTATACAAACGGCAGAGGCCAAAGTAATACCCCCGGCAAAGGGGGACGTTTGCCCTTTTTGGACCGCAAAAAAAAAGAGATTGGTCTAGGTAGTCTAAGACAAAAATGTCAGGAGAGAGGGGGGGAGAAAAGACAGGGACGCTGGGCGCGGCGTGGTCCTAGGAAACGGGCGGTTCGCCAAGTCGACAGACGGGTAAGGAAAGCCGCATTGGTCTACCAAGGAAGGGGGGGGGAATCCTGTAAGGAAGGGAACTCAAGGGAGAATGGAAGTCCACCTTGAAAGATTTGTACAAGGGAATGAATTGGACAGCCGGGTGAAAAAGGAAGAATTTTCCAACTGGGGGGGAGGAGGGCGCAAAAGGGGAGAGTTCTACTCAAAAAAACGGAGAAGAAAGCCGCTTTTCGAAAACGAGAAAGAGCTGACTACTGCTCCGGATAAAAGGGAACATACCGGCGAAGTGAGCAGGGAGGGCATTCAATGAAAAGAAAGGGGAGGTAGCAAAGGCACTCAAGATGAAAGGGGGCAGGTTGAACTCGCTTTAAAAAACATCTATATTGGGGTAGACTCATACCATCGAAGAGTTGGTCGTGAAAAAAAAAGAGCAAGTCATTTGCGAAAGAACCAGTTCGGAGGTGATGGGGGGGTCGATCCCTGCTGAAACAAGAAAATGGGGGGGGGGGGGTGGATAGGAGACCGTAGTATTGAGAGGAGACCAAAAAAGCGCTCCGATACGAAGGACAATAAAATTCTATCATAGGGGGGGAGGGTTTTGGTTTTAATGGAAACGGAGACCTGAACCTCACTAGAAGGCATACTTTTTCGAACGTGGGACCGAGAGTCAGGCGTTCTCGGAGGGTGTCGTTCTGTTCGAAAAAAAAAGGGAAGGGCTATGCTGTTGAAGAAAGGATAACGCCTCCTCTTGAAGCCTAAAACTCCGCCGGGGAAAATACTGAAAATTGGCTACCAGCATCAGGAAAGAACTAGTGTAAGGGCAAAAAAAAATAGTCATCCTTATCGTCCAGGGAGAAGTGGGGGGGGGGGAATGCTTTCGATCGGATTGTGGGAAGGGAGAGCATCCCGCTGTCTTCCCAAAAAAAGTATCCAGGGGAATCACGGTTCTCCAACTAGACCTCGAAAACGGGAACTGTCCATTCGGGATCGGCGGGGGAGAAATCGTGGAAGATCAGTCCGGTTGCAGGAGGAAAGTCGTGAGGGCAAGTCAAAGGGAAGAGCATGACCCAGAACAAATTTCAACGCAGGGAGGCGAGCTTCTGAGGGGGGGGGAAGGTCCGTTTTTTCAAGAGGCTTCGGAAAAGAACTGCCAGGAATGTGCAAAGGACTGCGGCGGCAGTCTGGTCCGGGGGGGACAAAAGTCACTAGCCCGAACGGGTCCTGCATCAGTAGCCGAGCCGCCGCGGAAGGAAAAGGGCATACTAGAAAAGGGGGGAAAGCCTGCCGTTAGGTGGTAAGAGACATGTCCAAGGACAGGAAAGGGCAATTACGTGCGCCGGGAACGTCTTCGAGTTATACTTGGGGGGGGGGAGGGACGTTCCAGGCGGAGGGTCAGGGGAAGGCACGTCTTGTAGGGAATTCGACGGAAAAGAAGAACGGATCGCATCCATAAAAAACCCTCTACTATTACTGGGGGAAGAAGAAAAAGTAGTCTTCTACCTTGCGTATGAACTAAAGGGGAGTATTTTCTCTTTTTCAGCACATAGGAGAGAAAAGCCTGCCCCGGTAAAAGAAAATCCGCGGCCCGCAACAGGAAGAAGCCCTTCTTTTCCGCCAAAGGGGAAGAAATCGCAAAGCCTGGAAAAAGAACGAAAGTAAACTTTACGAGGGGGTTGCAATCACAGCAAAGGAGAGGCCCGGGTTGGGGAACTCCGAAAGGTGTTTAACTAACTCATCCGGAAGAGGAGTAGCTCTCCACAGTGGGAAGAGGGGGAAGCAGTTCGTCTCCTTTCCAGAGGGGGCGACGCCCGGCATTAAGGGGGAAAAGGAAGAGCGGCCAAGTCGCGTGTAGCGAAGAAAAAGAAGAGACAAGTTCTCACAACCTCTTCTTAAAAAGGATCCGGGTTATGAGGAAAGAAAAAAAGAGAAAAGGTTAGACTCGTCTGTGCCAATCGGGGGGAAGGGGGGGAAGGTGTTTCCGACCAGGGAAGAATACGGGTCTCGCTACAAAAAAGGTCCGACTCTGAACCGCACGTAGAAAGCGGGACCATTGATGGCCTCCTCTATCAGATTTCCCGAAGGGGGGGCCCCAAAGGGAAAAGAGGGGAAAAAAGAAAAGACGGGGCCTTCTTCTCGGGAGGGGAAACTAACCGAGTCACGAAATGTAAGTAGTCGCCCAGACGAAGGGAGTCTCACCATCTTAAAAGAAGATCAGGTGCAATGATGGAAAAATCACATTGGTCATATCGGCAGGAAGGGAGGGAAGAGGAGACTTTGGAAAAGGGGGAGGGATATTCCACCTTTATGTTGATAAAAAGAGCTCAACAAAACAAGGAGGGATCAAAATCAAGTTTTACTAGAAAACTCATCCTATCTATGACCGCCAAAGCCTATATTACCATTGTGGGAAGAGGGGGAGAGTCTTAACTGGAGAGAAGCTTTCCTTTCTTCGAAGAAAGGGGAATACTGTTATTGGCGTTAGACGCGGAGAGGGGACGGGGACCCGGAGTTCTCAACAGGGGGGGGGGTTTGTCCTTCCTCTTAAGGGAAAAAGAGGAAGGTCAATGGAGGCAAGAAAAAGAGTTCATCTTTTCCATCTAGGAAGATTTCTTCACCGGGGAGAACCAAAAAAAAACGGGCAGAGGGCAAGACGAGGTAATTTGGAACGAATAATAGTCTTCACTCTCTAACAGGGAAAGAGGGGGGGGAATAATAGGTTGTAGAGAAGGGGAGCTTGTGCTTGCTCTACACAGGGGGAATTCTTTCACACCTCACGCGAGGCTGCCGTCTCCCACGGAGGGGATACTAAAAAGAAAAAAGGCGCTAACTGTCTCCCTTGTGAAAAAAGGGGGGGGGGAGAGGGTTAAACGAAGAAAAAAGATGAGTTAAACACACAATCGAAACCCGGGCCGAAAGGAGGAAAAGGGCGAGTTTAACAAGTTTAAAGAAAAAACTCGTCACGTTACTTCGGGAAAAAGGGGGGACCGGCTTGACGATGGGGGAAAGGTGTGTCGTAAATAATGGAGGGACTGGCCGTCGGATTTCTAAAACGGGTTCGGTGCTGTTAGAGTACGAAAGAGTGTCATCGAAAGGGGAGAAATCCCTGAGTGAAACTCATCCGAAAAACTTTACCTGCACGGAAGGGTCGCAGCTAGGGTTCCTTATTCGGGGAAAAGGAAGGGTTAAAAAGCGTTTAAAAGGAAGATTCTCTGAAAGCCTGCGATGGGACGAAAAGGACCTATCGGGGGACCCAGAAAAGACAAATTCTTACCTCAGGAGAAAAAAGGAAAAGATCTGAAAGGTAGATGGCCTTTCGTCTTCAATGAGAAGGGGAGTTGAACAAGTTCCGAGTCCTCTTCCCT
>Ga0179591_1232579_pt1 | contig 10616 bp, 5 predicted proteins | sample CZOMad2_1_08_16f_FD_182891 | JGI IMG/M metagenome (GOLD analysis project Ga0179591, IMG submission 182891) | Vadose zone soil fungal communities from Angelo Coast Range Reserve, California, USA - CZOMad2_1_08_16fungal (PacBio error correction) | ecosystem: Environmental > Terrestrial > Soil >...
TAACGCTCTTGGGTTTCGTCTGCGGGCGCGTTAGGTGAAGCGGAGCCGGAAAAGCTGGGGCGGGGGGATGGACGTACCTGCCCCTACTAGTGAAGGCGTCACGGACTTCGCGCGGTGAAAGGAGGTGCCCCGTACTACGAACTCAAACGACAGGGGTTTGCTAACGGGCTCGACGAGGTGTACAACACGGCGGAGCACCCCAAACCGCCGCTAAAGGGGTGAACTGATTCCACGCCCAGGTATAGGAACTGCGAGAACGCTACCTCTGGGGGAAAAAAACAAAAGCAACACTGAAAAACTGTCACGTCCGGGCATCACCAATCAAGGAAAAAACCGCTGTGGGCCTTCTCCGGAAAGGAGAACAACCTCGCAATACTAATAGACGGAGAGTTCATTAGACTAACAGATAGGCGCCAGCAGTCCGATTCCAACCAAACTGACCCACATCCCAAACTGGAAGATCCGGAAGCGGACGTCCGTTTATATCAGTTAAACTCGCGGAAAATCGCAAAAAAAAGTCGGAGCGGAGAACCCCTGAGGGAAAACTGCGGAGAAATGGCTGAAAAGATTTCGAGCTGGGGGCCACGTGAGGCGAGACAAAAGACTCGATAGGGAAAAAAAAACGCTTTCATACGGGAGAAAGGCAGAGCAAAAAAGCGTTAGGAAGATTGAGCTGTTGCATGATCGGGAGCCAGATTTATGAGGCAACGCCAGTCAAGGTGAGGAAAGAGGGCCGTTAGGTACTTATAGCCTTGATAGATCTCTCCTGCTCGGCGGTTTTTTGAGGAGGCTCATAGGTCGTTTTCTTGAATCTAAGAAAGGTTTGGGCAGGGCGGAAAAAAGGCGAAAAAACAGGCATAGGACTTGGCAATGAAAAAGGAGCGGTTTGGGAAAAGTGGCTTTTGTAGGATGGATGCTTCGGGTTCAAGGAGATCGAGACGCGAACAACAGCGCTGCAGACTACCAGTGAGCGTCTACACGAAACAACAGGGTAAGGGGGGAGGAGAAAAGAAGGGGTCCGCGGGAGGCGCCGGTTGGTAAAACATAACTAGGTAACGCGGGTAACAAAACGCACAGACGCCAAAAGGAGAAAAGTAAAAACACCGCCGGAACAGACACATTATTACCTAAGGGTTTATAAGTTGGGGCCTCCTTACAAAGACGTGAGCATCAAATGGAAAAACAAGCGAAGGACGAAAAACAACCGGGAAAGAAGAAGGCCTGGAACGGAGGATAGTATCAATTCCTCGTTCTCGAGATGACGAATTAAAAAAAGCGCTCGGGGGGGGAAAAGAATGCCACGGAGAACACAGCTCTCCAGCAGTCTGTGCATGCAAGTGACGCAGAAAATAGGAAAAAAAAAAACGTCAGGAGGGGGATCTCGAAAGGTCAAAAGGGTCAGCGAGCAAAGAGGAAAATCCTAGGGAAAAACTGGGAAATGCTGATAAAAATTAAAGATTGCGTCGGGACGAGGGAAAGCGTAACCGGAGGGAACATGGTCACTGGGAGGGGGTTCTGGAAAGGAAAGGCGAGGGGTAGCCTGTTTCTCGATGAAAGGCTGAATACCCAGGCGACGGGAAGCAAAGGTAACTCGCTGTTGCAAGTCGGGCTTACCAGAAAGGTGATGGTCAGTGTCGCCGGGGGGCGGGCATCGTAACGAGGTAGAGGGGCTGCCATGGAAAAAAGGGAGGGTAAGGGAAGAAAGTTTAAAAAGCGACATGGTGCGCTTCGGGAGGACTCTAGAAACATAGAGCCAATAGCGTGGAGGAACGAAAAAAAGGAAGGAACGCTCAGTAGAAAGGGTGAGGAGGGGGGGGAAGGACGTGCCATCTCCAGAGGGGAAGGGACTCACCTGCCCTGAAAACTAAGAACTAAAGGAATAACCATAAAGCAAGAATAAACGAGCTTTTTTAAGTTTAAATATCGGAAAGAAAGGTTGGACGCAAGACGGCCAAGGCAGGGCAAACCGCTATGTCTTCGGAATAGGGGAAGGTTGCCCACTCAGCCACTTGGTGCACAAAGGGGAAAATAACGTGAAGAAAACTCGCGGACACATCCAGAATCAGAAGACGTATTACCAAATAGGCAAAAGAAACAACTTAAGCCGTGGGTGGTGAGTAAGACTCCGCGGGCAAGTCGTCTACGCATGCAAAGAAAGGAATCGAAGTGACAATCCTTGCCCATAAACTCTGAAAAGAAATCGGCATCTAGAGGCTCCTGCCACGCACCCAAAAAAAACAAAGCATGGAAAAGGGGTTATAGGCGTCCTCGCGGTGGAGTAAAAGGTAGAAACGCTAAAGAAGTAAACAATGAAAAAAAATAAAGGTGGGATCAACTTGTGAAGCAAGGGGCAGGGGACTGAAGCGCTGAGAAGAGCTTTACAGTATAGGTAGAAGAAAGAAGAATTCATACAGGCGGTCACATTCCGGAAGAAGTGAAGGCATATCATGCACGGCAGTCACAAAATTCAGCGAGGGTTGAAAGGGGCAAGTGCAAATCATCGTGGGGAACCTTCAAAGGCGTCGGATTAGACGCGGAAGCGAAGAAGGAATGGCCTACAAAGCCGCGGGGGAGGAGGAGTACAACCCCCTTATAAAAAAAAACTGACGCGACGCGTCCAGAACGGGATCCGTACAAGGAACGCGGAGCATCGGGAAGCTGGCGAAAAAATGGGCAAAAGATGGAATATGACAATGAGACACGGTGAAGGAAAGGAACTGTCGATTATCCAAGGGTGGACAGTCATTTCAATGGAAGAATCAGTGCTAAGAGTTAGCAGTCATGTCGAAGGGGGAGTTTAGCTCGGCAGATTTAAAAAAGGGGAAAAAGACGGTGGGCGGATAGCTACGAAAGAGCAGTGGACTTGCTATTCCAACTATCAGGGAGAGGACAGGAAGCGGGAGGATAAAGACACAGTTAAAAGGGAGGGTTAGGGAGTGGTGGGTTGGTGGGGTTTGGTGTTGTTGGGGGTGGGGGGGGGGGGTGTTGGGGAAAGATTCCTAAAGCGGAAAAAAGGAGAGCATGCGCATAAGAATGTCGTTATAGGCAACCGAGGGAAACCCGCCAGTGGGGGGGTAAAAGCAGCTCAGCAAAAAAACAAGAAAAAGGAGAAGACGAGCTGGAGGGGAAAATGGGAAAGGAACGAAGTTGGCACCCTAAACAGACAATGACTGTATAAGGAGAAATCGGGGAGAGAAGCGGGAATGTAAGTTTCAGCCGGAAACCCTTGGCATCCTGACCTTAATCGCTCGGCCCCTCGCCGAGCGCAGTTCTCAAAGAGAGGGAGTAGTATAAAGTAATAAATCGCGGTCTGGTTGTCACTAAGATCCTCGAGCCACCGAGAGACTGCCCAGAGCTCTTCATGATCAATTAAGAGCATGACAATTGTGCATTTTTCTTCAAGGTGACCCCATGTGAAGCACTAAAAGTTCCGTCTGTCCATTTTAACACTAGTCCCTGGCGCTTTCGGAGGGGAAACTGTACGTCCATCTCTAGGAATCGTTAGAATCTCAGCTCAGCTCGCCTTAATGAGGAGGGCCACTAGTCTGGAACAGCAAAAGTTACGGGGTTGATACCCAAAAACTCTAAAGCTGCTATTCTGGAGGACTCAAAAACGACCAGCATGCGCAAAAAAAGGGGAGAAATCAAACTCAGCAAAAAAGTGCCAAGAATCGGAACGACCGGATAGGAGCGCTGGATTCATGATTAGTCTTCGCAGGAAACGGATTCCTGGAAGTGCGAGAAACCTTACTTCCTGGGGGTCGTACGCGTACAAGAGAAGGATGCATACGACGATGCGCCGAAAAGGCTTTCGGGGAAAGAATCTTTATAGAAAGAAAACAAAAAGCGGTGTGACTAAATGGGGAGTAATCTCGTGAGCACTTGTGAAAAGCACCCGCGAAGGAGACAGACACTCGGAACAAAAGGGGGGCTGGGGCGTTTAACGAAAGCGAAAAAGGGGTTGAGATATATCAGCGCTCTAAGGAGATCTAAAAAAATTCTCCCTATTGGAGACAGGGGGCCCAGCTTGCGGTGAAACCGCGGAAAGGTTAGGAAGGTCAACGCCGTTCAGCGGCGAGGGAAATTGCTCATAGCAACACGAACTGCAGAGCAAAGAGAAGCCCTGCACGTGTCTTTCATGGGCGTTAAGGAAATTTCTGGAATATCGAAATCGGGGGCGCTGGGACGGGGCGGGGGTTGGACGTTCTACAAAAGGGGCAAGAGGGGTAGCCGGCGCTCGGGGAGGAAAGTAAAGAAGGAGGTCGAGACGTAGCCACAGGGGGTTGCAGGGACAAACGCCGTCTTGAAGATCAAAGACAAACAGGAGAGCAGAAAGACGTAATAGGGAGGGGGGAAGGGGGGGGGGGACTTGGATTACTTAGGAAAAGATGAGGGATGGACAGTCGCGGAGTCCTCTGGGAGGGAGGGGGAGGCCTGCCCGCAGTAGAAAATAATGTCGAATTAAGCGGACCAGAGGGGAACCGCAGAAGAGACATTTGGGGGTGGAGATCGAGGAGGGTCGGACGCGAAAAACAAAGTGCAGAAACTGTGAAAGTTAGTACCACAGGGGATAAAAAAACGAGCGAAACGCGACCAGAGGGAGACCAGACCATCTCCCAAGGAACAAGAAAAAGTAATCATCACGCCAGCAACCGCGATTGAAAGTGTGAGACGGCGGGCCCACCGACGAAGAAATAAATGAAGGGGAGAAGCGTAACCTCGCCAAAGGAAGGAATTCACAAAAACAGACAGACAAAAAGAAGGGATCCGTCGGGGAGAGTATCCGGAAAAAAAAGAACCAGGGCGAAAGAGCAAAAGGACTTTAAGCCTGGGGAGAAGTCGCAGTTTGGAAAGGGACTCCGGTGGGATCGGCGGGCTCGCCAGGAAATGGAGAGATCAAAAAACCGATCTAGTGCTACTCAAATGGGATCCGGAAACGCACTGCAGAGGGATTCAAAATGGTGGGTGGCACCCCTGGGGCTTCCTTGCCGTTGCTGCGGAAGTACGACTCAGCGCACGACAGGGAAAAATGAAAAGCTAGTTTGCGGAGGATAAATCCGTACTCTAATCTGAACATTCGAAAATGCGGTTTTAGGATAGAGCGTAAAAGAGTTGGATTGCTGTTACTGAAAATAATCCCTGAGTCTTTGTAAAGCGACAAAAGGAGAAAACCTTGTTAGGCTTCTGGGGGGGGTTTGCACTCTGTGTGAAGGCTGGGATGCGGGAGCAAAAAAAAAACTAACGGTTTCAGGTCCTGGAAGGTTCAAAATACAAAACTACACAACAGCTCTCCACCGTGAAAAGACTCATCAGGCAAAAACCACAGGGAGGATACAGAGAGAGGGACGGTCGTAGGGTTTTTTAAAGTCTCAACGCGGAATGTCCCATAAGTGGAGTAGATAACTCCTCCAACGCTCCCCAGCGACGATAACAGTCACACGCTCAGGAAACGCCGCAGGACAGAAAGAAAAACGGTTAGAAGTAAAGCAGGGGGGCAGTACAAAGTCGAGAGGGAAGAAAAACTTGCCTAAAACCGGCTCCGCAACAAAGAAGGTAAGCCAGAAATCAATGAGAGGATAGAAAAGATACGAAAAAAGTATCACTAAAGTAAGTCTTCGGAAGTCAGTCCCAAAGTCCCATACGAAGGAGCAAGACCGAAGGAAAAATCGGAGTGGGTCTGGTCATATGTAAAAAAACAAGAGGCCAACCCCGCTTCGGGGGGGAGAAGCTCCGGAGAAAATCGGGGGCAAAAATGCCATCTTGATTCAAATGAACTCAAAAATGAAAAAAAGGGGACGCGTGCCTACATAGGAAAGAAAAAGTTGGGGCTTATGCTCGCGAGCGGGAAAAATCTATCCAACTACAAAAGAGAAGAAGAAAAATGGCCGGGGGATGTGTGCTTGGGTAAAAAGAATGCTGGAGAAGGGAATGTTGTTCAAGGGATCGCGTTTCATCTCGTAGGGAGTTTTCCGCGCAGAAAGCAAAAAATTGCCTCGGCGAAAAATACGCAGAGAATCTCAAAGGGGGCACCCGGGAGGCTTTGTAGAAAAAAGGTTAAGGGTCGTCGGCAGTCTACAAGGTCAAGGACAGACGGCACGTTTAACAGAGGGATGCAATGGGTGAATCATCTAGTCCCGAACTCAAGATCCGAAACCAACACTGTCATCGGGGGAAGGGGTGCCTCCTGACCAAGGGGGTTTTACATGTCGCGCAAAGGGGGATGGGGGACGGAGAGAAAAGGTGTTCCCACAGTTCCTTGAAAGAGACAGAAAAAGACCAGAAAACTCATGAACATTCCTACGAAGTTGGTCGTGAATCGAGGCCGGTGGCTGGGGCAAAGACTTCCAAATGGGAATTGCCGGCAACTTACTGAGGGGGAGGATACTGGAGTACAGCGAGCAAAGAACAAGTACGAGAAACTTCAGAGAAAAAAGGAAGAAACAGCCTCAAGGAAAGGAGAGGATATTAAGAAACAGATTTCATAGACAAAGATGTGAGGGATGGTCGGTGGGGAGATTCAGCTCGACAAGCAAGAAGGACCCGAGTCTAAAGGCTTCTCGCATGAAGTTTCCCTAAAAGAAAAAGCTTCTGCCAGGGAGAGATGTAAAAATAATGTATAGCGAAAAATGAGGACACCTTCAAAAGAAAGTCATGTCGTGGTCGAATTGGATATCTAAGGTACAAGGGACACGTGGGGTGGACGCTTACTAAGAGGGAGGAAAACGAAAGAAAAGAAGGACTCAGGAAGTGTGTGAGCAAGAGGGGAAAAAAGGACATGAGCCGGAACGGCAGAACGCGCACGTGTTACTGAACGGAGCCGCGAAGTCAAAGAAACATGGGATAAGCAGGCGAAAGAAACCTGGTCATAGGCGAAGAGACAAGGAAGAAATGCATCGCGATGGATCAATGGGTCCCTGACAGGAGGGAAGGATGACAGGAGACTAAAAGCGCGCAGGGGACCTATGCAAGGCTCTGAGGAGGGGGATACCTCAAACAATTAAAAGGCAAAGGGGGCGACTGAAGCCATTAAGGGTGAAATCTCCCTCGAGGAGGTATCTCGTCATCAAAGAGGAAGATACTACAGTGCAAGAAGTTAGTGGCCAATGGGGTGAAAATTGAACTGAACTGAAAGTAAAGACGGGGGAAGAATGGCCAATTTGGTAAAAGGGAAAAAAGGGACAATTAATCGATTCCAGTTACTGTGTCCGAGGGGTGGTCTTTACTCGATCGAGTACCAATAAGAGCAGGAGGGAGCGATTCTTCTCCGTCAGGAAGGCTCAAAAATGAAGGACCTAGCTCTTCACGAGTTCGCGGGAAAAACAATCAGGTTTATCAAGGTACGGGAAAAAAGGGGGGTTCAACCGTCCGAAGAAAAAGACTCCTGCGGCAACCGCGCAACGTGTGATGTATAGGTCAAAAAGGGAGGGAAAAGCCATTTTAAAAACGAGCCCAAAAAAAAAACTTAGTAGGAAAAGAAGAGTGAAGGAAAAAATGGCATGCACAGGGTTGGACTAAAACGAGTAAGAAATATTCAAGCCGGAAGTCAAATGCAGAGACGGGCTCCCAGGGGATAAATTAAGGGAAAGCAGGACCTAGCGCTCGGAGAAAAAAAAGAATGTAAATTCAGAGCACCAGGGAAGACTATCGAACGGAAGAACTATGGGGGAAAAAAAGCTCTACAACATCGGGGGAAGGCAAATCATATGAAACTCTAATAAAGAAAAGGTTCCAATGCAATGGGGTCGTAAAGGAACTTAAAGAAAAAAAGCGAAATCCGGAGAACAGGGGGAAACGACAGTTCTTCTTTGCCAGGAGGAAACAGCATCTTGAGGAAGAGCTATATTCTGGAAGAATCAACTTCCGGGGGAAAAGAGGACCCTCCAGTTTGGCGAATTGTGGTGGGGAAGAAGACATCACGCGAAGCTGCCTCTTCGGAAAACATCTCGCGGGCGATTCCGACCTGAAAACTCAGGGCTCCTTGGGCCAAAAAAAAAGCGCGCGCCTGAACGTCGGAGATCTGCATCTTTCCCGAGAAGGATGACGTCGCTGTTCTCACCTTCATGACAAGGGGATAGGCTGCGCGGCACGATTCGAGGAGAAAGCAATAAAAGGGGAGAATCAGCGTAGGAGCTGCTTTAAACATATCGATAACAAAAGTTCTTCTGACGGAGGGGACAATGAGGGAGTGAATTGCGAGGAAAAAAAAGAAACACTTCGCCAAGGGGGGAGGGGGACGGAGGCTGAAGGTGAGATGGGTGGCCGAGAGAGGAGCAGTGGGAGGGGAAAAGAGGGAATGAACACAACGCTGATTCGAAGACTCCTGGAAAAAGGAGAAACTAGATAAACACCCGTAACCGACGGCACGTTGGACGTTGCAGAATCGTTAGTGATAGACGGGCTGGGGGGCGGATGACTTGAGTCTTGTTTTTCTCTTTGCTTTCTGACAGAGGAAAAAAGAGGAAGGGGGAATCCGGCCTGGCTTCTGAAAAGAAATTGATCGACGACAGCGCTCTGCTGAGGTTCGAAAGAAAAGTGGAATGAGGGGAAAACACGAACAACTAGACGGGGAGGGGAAAAAAAACTACACGTAGAAGCAGAAGTATGCGACTGTGGGATTTATGCGATGCGGATTCATGTTGAAGAGGGAAGGAAGCTGTGATGGCCGATGGGGGGAAAGACCCACGTCAACAGACTCGCGGCGCGACGGAAGGGAAACCACTGCCCTCGACAGGGTGTTGGTGGTTAGTGCAAGAAAGGGAAAAAAACCGAAGGGAGTCAAAAAAAACTTTCAGAAAGGGTAAACGGTGTAGAATGGAAACGCCAATATAGACAAATGAAAAAACTCTCCACCATCGGAGAGCAGCTCTACCACGGCCAGGACAAAAAGTCACTGCGTCAGGAAAAAGGGAACCCGTGATGACCGGCAGCGCACCTACAAAAGACCGACTACGTGTCTCTAAAAGGCAAAGGAAACAGTCCTATGCAAAAAAAGACCCATGCCCCACCAGGTCAATGGAGAATACGAGAGTTCAAAGTGTTAAACCGTCCTCAAGAGAAGAAAGAGTAGCGAGGCCCTAAAGGGGGAGGACTCGGCAGGGACTTAACATCTGGCTGCTCTTCCATACTTAAGGAAAAGCAACCACGTATTTCTAAAAAAAAAAACGTGCGAGAGGGGAACTCACTTTCTTCGGAGAAAAGAAGGGGCTACATGTCCAGAGAGAAACGGATTCGAAGGAAACCGTAAGTCATTCCTTTCAAAAGGGAAAAAAACCGCGCACGCCTATACGGGAGAGAGAGGACAAAGTCCGGCGGTTGTTGAACGGTTACGGGAGCAGAGGGGTCAGCCCCTTGGTCATGGGAATAAAACCTCCCTTGTAATCTAGGAAAAAAGGAGAAAAAAGGGAGGGGGGGGGGGGGGTCACAAGGGGACTGTCTGGTTGTGCTCAAGGGGATTTTTGAGCGCTCTGCGTTTTGGGGGGACGGAGAGACTTTTGGGCGGGGGAGGGAAGGGGTCTACTGAACCACAAGCGTAAACAAGGAACATTAGAGCAACTCAAAAAAAGTTAGTCTGATGGAAAAAAGAAAGGGAGGGGCCGTCGATCGCTTGGGGGGAACTCAAGAACTCAGGAACCGAATCAAGCATCCTCACCGAGCCCTCATCACACACTCCAGAGAGAGGCAACACAGCAGTCGTGACAAGAGGGAAAGTTGTTAAGCGTTACAAAGACGAGGGAGATGTCAAAAGGGGCAAAAAGCGAAATACCCTACGCACCAACCCAAGCCAGTCGCAGATCTAGAAGAGGATGAAAAGGAATCACGTGCCGCGGTTGTCAGAGAAGGCGCCTGGGATTCAAAAAATAGTAAAAAAAATCAGAAATAAACCAAACCGCACTAGTCTGAAAAAGGGCCTAATCGTAGAACTTACGCGGCGGGGGCTGTTTGCCTCCCTCGGAGGGCAGCGCCGCTAAGACCGCTAAAAAACTCTGATCAGAGTTGGCGTATACTAAGAGCGGGGGAAACGAGATACCAACGACCGGAGGAAGAGGGGGGGGGGGGGGGGAATTTGGCTGTTGGGTAAAAGAAAACTTTGAAGGTATCAGGTCGCGATCGACTGCTAAGGTCGAGCGTCGTCCGGCCGATGAAGTCAGTAAAGCCCCGCGGTTTACAAAAGGCTGGTGACCGGGCTTCAACTGGGTTGGGCTTGGGGGCGAGGAGCTCTGGTCACGAGGGAAGGGGTGTCTTCAGGTAGACCTGGGAGTTGCCGGGGGTGGACAGCGAGGACCTGATCGAAGTAGGGTGAGGAAAAAAGACCAAAAACAAAAAAAAACAACCCCAACAAAAAAAGAAAAAAACCCCCCAAAAAAGACACCCAAACAAACCCGGGGAGGGGGGGGGGGGGGGGGGGGGGGGGGGGGGAGGGGAGGTAGGGGGGGGAGGGGGGGAGGGGTTGGGGGGTGTGGGGGGTGGGGGGGGTGGAGGGGGGTGGGGAAAGGGAGGAAGGGGGGGGGGGGGGGGTGGGGGGGGGGGAGGGGGGGTGGGAGGGGGGGGGGGGTGAGGAGGGGGAAAATCGATGTGGGGGGGGGGGGGGAGAGGGGGGATGTGGGAGGTGGGAGGCA
>Ga0179591_1187871_pt1 | contig 10615 bp, 12 predicted proteins | sample CZOMad2_1_08_16f_FD_182891 | JGI IMG/M metagenome (GOLD analysis project Ga0179591, IMG submission 182891) | Vadose zone soil fungal communities from Angelo Coast Range Reserve, California, USA - CZOMad2_1_08_16fungal (PacBio error correction) | ecosystem: Environmental > Terrestrial > Soil >...
GGGGTGAACCAAAAAGGGATTTGTCCAAATATGTAGCCCAAAAATGAAGCCTCGATCAGCTCATACTGCGGCAATAGGGAAAAGGGAGAAAAGGCGGGGGGTGTCAAAGGACACAACATCTCTTTGGGGGGGACGGTGGCAAGAAAAGGACTTCGGGCTTTCCGTCCAGATGAGGCCCGTTGCCAAATTGAAGGAAAGAAAGTCAAAACAAACGTATTATTTGTGGGTTCCCGTGCAAGAATGCGGATATGTGGGAGCAAGATGGATCAATACAATCACCAGAGGGGGAAGTTCATTCAGAGGGAAAGTATGAGACAGAACGGTGAAATAAGAGGGAGAAAGACGAAAAAAATTCTTAAATAGGGGGAGATTCAATCCCAGACGTGAAGGGTGAAGTAGGGTCCAATTCAGGAGTGGACGTGATCCAGAGTCGGAAAAAACAAGTAAGCCAGTCTTCTGGATAAGTAACTTGAGGACAGAAGAAGAAAATCCGTACGGTCAGAGGGTTCACGCGATGACTCGAATCAGGATCAGGGAAAAAAAGGGGAAAAAGGGAAAGGGAAAGTGGGGGGTTGTAACATCGTCTTCAATCTACTAACCCCCCGCGTCAGGATATTTCCATAGAAGAGAAAAAACGAGAAAAAACTCCAGGGGTGGCTTTGAGACCTCGGTTACGCAAGCGCACAACAATCACGTAGAGAGGGCATGGTGCTTGACCGACCTTCAGGGTGCGCAGCAAGACAGCTGAGAGGGAGAGAGACCGACCTAGAAAAGAATAAAGCGATTGCCCACGAAGGGAGGATCGGGAAAGAAGCAAAGACAGGCACCATTTCCGATAAAACTAAATAGCGGAGGAAGGGGGAGGGAGGAGATAACTACCACACTCCTGCCTGAAACTTCCACCCATCAGCAGGAAAAAAGAAGAGGACTCCAGGACTGATCAGGGGGGAGGACGGAAAGGAATTTTCCGTCACCGAGACTGGGGAGAAGAGGAGAAAAAGATGGTTCTGCTCAAACGACCTTCTTTAGTGGGGTTTTCATTAGGGAGTCTTCAGCAAAGGGAAGAGAGTGAGAAAGATGACGGCACGGAGTTCTCAGCCATTATCAAGAATGGGAAAAAACAGAAGGAAAAAAAAAGAAGGAAAATCATTGGTTGCGAAGCCACCCGACACCAATGGGGTGGGGAAAGGGAACTTCCGAGATTCCAAGGAATAAGGGGAAATGGGCAAGAAAGATGGTTTAGGACCGAGTTTCGAAAATGTCCGGAGAGATACTGGGGCCGATCAATCCCTAGAACGGATAAGATGCGGGTTAAGCGCCAGAAGGAGGCTCCTCCGGAGGTCGAATGATTCTTCAGTCCAGATGAATCGGCGGAGATGGGTGAAGAGAAAAAATCATTCTCTTGGTATAATCCCCGAGGGACGTTAAACTGGCGAAAAGGGGTCAGAATGCTTGTTCACTTCGAAAAAGCCTGGGGAAAAAGCACATGCCACCGGCTAACGGGGAACGAATGAAAAAGAGGGAGGCTTCTGAAGCTCCATCGGGGTGCTCCCGAGCCGGTCCTGTTGAAAAGGAGAGATGGGGAAAAAAAGCAAACACCAAAAGGGAGGAGGAAGATGTCCCATCTCTTTCACGCCTACTTGTTGATGGAAAAAAATCAGGCGCTGGTGGAAGTCTCTCAGTGAAAAAGAGGGGAAGCAAAAGAGGGCCCATTCCGGATTTGTAAGTAAATGGCGAAAGAGGAAGGCCATGATGTGGTGAGTGGGAAGATGGGGTAGTGGGGGAACAGGCAGTCCTAGCATGGAGCGATAGACGGAAAAAGAAAGATAAGGTTGTGTTTCTACCGAGAAGGGGGTGGACAGGCTTTTAGCGCGCGTCTCAGCACAGCACCCTGTGGTGTCGTTGATGTCTTGGTTGTCCGAGTAAGGTGGACAATTCAAAAGGGAAATAAGCAACTATCGCGGATATGCTCAGAATAATTGGCTGCGAAGAAGAACGAAATAAAGAGGGGGAGAGCGAGTTCGATCAAGAAGTCCAAGTTAAGTCATCCCCCAATAGGAAAGACTGCGAAAAAGGAAAAGATGAATTCCAAGGAGTAACGACTGTTTCTCGAAAAAACTTGAAAGAAAAGGAAGCCGTCTTTTGGAGGACTCCAGCTTGACACCACCAACGCTTCTCGAGGGAGTTTTTCAGGAAGATCTCAAAAAAAAGGGAAAAAGAGAGATCGAACGCACGTCGAAACAGTGGGGAAGGGAAGGGGAGTCACGGGAACACCACGGAGATAATCAGTGGAATGAAGCCGGAGAGCCAATCGGGGGAACGAGAAGGGAATTAGGATGAGTCATATAAACATCTCCGGAGCTATTGGGTAAGTACTACCGGGGAGGCAAAGTCTGTCTAACTCCGCTAAGAGAGAAAAGGATTTTCGTCTTTTGGCGACCATATTCGTAGCGCGGTGAAGAAGGGGAACCTTGCAAAACTTCCCATCGACTCTCACAGGATCACACAAGAATGATGGTGCTGACAATATAAGAAGGGAAAAAAGAGAAAAGTTAAGAACACCTCATCTCTTTCCCGTCTAGAGACTAGCCTTGACGGCAGACTCACACATGAAGGAAACTCAAAATATGCCGAGCCTATGTCAAGTGGAATTAAGAATGACCAGTAAGGGAGCAGGGACCCAGGTAACTAGCGTCCTTCCACAGCAGAAAGGAGGAGATGAATCATGGGCGGAAAACCCGAGGGACCCTATCTTCTGACGGGGTTGGGGAAAAAGACAGTAAAGGGAAAACGCGGCATCGGGAAGAACCCCGATGTATAGAACGAAAGAAAAGAGGATTGTCGGGAGCCGAAGTTAAGTGTGTGCATTGCAGGTTTGACTGGAACACGAAGGTGCATAAGAAATGTACGCGGGTTAAGTAGAAGCGACAAAGCAAAGGGGTATCGCATCCTCTCCGCAGAGGTAAGAACCCTCAACGAATAATATGGCGAATGCCGAGGCGCATAATGGACGTGCCGAAAGAAATCTCGATCTAAGGGAGAGGGTATTGTAGAGACAGGCGAACTCACGACACGGAAAACATCGTGGCTGCCAAGAATTGGAGAACCGTTCCGCCTTCTTATTCGGAATATAGGCAGGAAAGGTGACAGGTGCTGCGGGTGCTTCAAGAAAAAAAGCTGAAAAAAAGAGTAAGTTGGGGGGGTGCATGGTACTAAGGGGGGGGAAAAAACCCAACCTCCCGTGCCGTCGCTACTCGATGGCAAGTTTTAGTTGGGGAAAAAACATTCAAAAACACTCAACTAAGGTGTCGAATGTGAAAAGCGAGGAAGATCAAAGATCTGGTGAAACTCAACAAGGAGAAAAGAATCCACCTGATCGAAGATTACTCACTGAAAAAAGGAGGACGTCTTAGAATGCTGGAAGTTTGGCAAGGTAAGGCAGGGTCGTATCGCATCGCCATCCCAATCCCGAAAGGAGAGGGAGACAGGGGAAAATTTGGGGGGAACGCGGGCTTCTCCACGGGGGGAAAAAGATGAAAAGAAGAGGAATCGATTTATGAGGGAGGTGGAGGGTTCGGTAGAATAAGAAAAAAGAACTCTTCGCCCGCCTGTCAAAAGGGGAGGAAAACAAAGGAACGTGATTTTGGGGTTCGGAGGGGAGAAAGAAGTGTCGAAAAAGCCAAAAAGATCTTTGATCGTGATCTCGTTCACTCGGTCTTGTCCCATGAAGGACGCTGGGGTAAGGGAAGATGTTCAAACCTATGATCAAGTACAGAGGGGAAGGTGGAGATCGCTTTTGGGAAACGGTACCTCATGCCGTACGGAGGAGGTAAGAGGGAGAGAAAGGGGAGCGAAGCAGAAATTGGCTTATGCTGAGGAGAGATCAATGGATCAGTCCAAAATAAGCGTGCCCTACTTCCCGCATTAGGGGGACGGAAAGAGGGAAACATTTTCAAAGCTTGAGGCAGGACGTTTCTTGCGCATTTTGAATAAAGAAAGGAGAAAGGCATCCATCAGGAAAAAGGGGTACCTCTTGTTCCTGAAGCAAGATAGATCTAAACAGGGAAAAAGTCCATCGATACGGTTGGGAAGGGGGGACCGGGGTGCAAAGGTCTTCAACAGCAGGACCGGCAGCAATCTATGAAAAAGCCGCAAGCGAAAAAGGGATGTGGACTTGAACCTCCACCTAGAGATAAAGGGGCAACGAAGACAGCAGGGGAAGATAAAAAACTCTCAGAGAAAAAAAGAGGATGAGGGAAAAGGGAAAAGAAGAGGGTGCCCGGTTGCCCTATAGGGGGGGGGGGGGGCACGCGAAAGATTTTCAGCTCATCCGGTCGGAGCGGAGTTGAAGGGGAGCTAGAAGTCCCGGAACATCCTTTGGTCGATGCCATAGAGATGGGGTTAGAAGGGGAGAGCCATCTGCTGAAGACCGTTTGCCACTTCCGGGACTAGAAAACGGACCAAGGGGTAAACTGTCAACGATTAGGAAGGGAGATTCAAAGGACTCTGTACAAGACAAATAATGGAAAAAGAAATCAGCGGGAAGTAATGACTCTTCGCAAAGAAAAAGGGAAGGGGAAAAAAGGATACTGAGGATTAATGCGATTCAACCGTCCATGCAGGGTGCGTGGGAAAGACATGAGTGAAGATACCAACCAGGGAGCTAATCCGACACAGGGGCCAAGTCAAAGAACACGTACTTTCTTCACATCAAAGGGAAACTGAATGACGGCAGGGGTAACGCGAAACAATCGAAGACGGTCAATGCAAACGAGGAAAAACAATCGTGGGGAACATCGGAAAGCGACTCCCCAACCCAGCGCAATGATCTGGAGGACGAGAAAAAGAAAACACCAAAATAAGAGTGTGGCTTTGCAAGAAAACTCTGGTATCCTCAGCAAAAAATAAGTCAAAAGGGTGACTTCGTAAGAAAAGTTAACGGGGGAATTCGGGATTTTCTACGATGATTACGACAGCACCATCAAGGGAAAAAGGACAGAACGATGGAATACGTCTCATCATTGGCCGGAGACTAAGAAGAACAAGCCTGGATGAAAAGCTAGAGCATTGAGATGTGGGTTCGCTAGAGAAAAAAACCCGAAGAACTTGAACCCATCATGAGCAGAAGGACCGGAGATGACCATTATTCCGACTTCAGAAGGGGGAACCACGTATGTGAGAAGGTCCTGTTCACAGATCGGTGCTAGAAGTGAGCGGGGGGGGGGGAGACATACCTTCGAGTGGGGGGATGAAATGGCTTCAGACCAACCTTTTTTTTGGTTTTTGGAAAGAGCGAGCACTGGATTTCAATCGCCAATGGAAAAAGGCAAAACCACAACGACTATGTTCGAAGGGGAAAAGAAGGGGGGGGGGGGGCGAAGCCAAACGCACCATGGGTGCAAAGTTAACAGAAGATAGCCAGGGGGAGGAAATAAGAGGAAAAAAAAGATGTGGTTAGGATGGAGGAGAGAACGGGAAGATCAAGCACTCTCTATCCAAGGTTATAGCTGGGGAGGTTCGGCACATCTCAGGTATCGCCGACGGATAAAGGGGGAGATCTGACGAGGACTCGGTCGGGAGATTATGAGATAACATTCAGCTGGTCGCTGTCTATTAAACCCGGAATAAAAGTGAAAAGGTGCAAGGGAAAAACTGTCGTGGTTCACGGGTCGGAAAAACGCCTGGAAAACAAAAGCTTACCTTCTTCTCTATTGTCCCCAAGACAGGATGCGTCGAGATGAAAATCGGGGTGCTTAACTATCACTGTGACGGTAAAAGAAGAGATTTTAAAAAAAAAGGAGAGATAGGGTCCAAAGCTTCTGTCACTGAAGACTTGTGAAGGGAATCTGAAAACTCTCGGTAAGTCTCGACGTTAAAAAAACAGGTAAAAAGACGGGGTCCCTTCCAGGAGGGGGAAGTAAATGACAAGCAGCCAGAATTTTAGGGGAAAGAATTCTTGTGATTCCAGGCAGTCCTCCATGGAGCTCGCAAGGAAAAGGTGAGGAGTTGTTTCTACCTCGAGGGGGAAAGGGGATCGGCCGTCATCACCAGAAACGGTCTTGGGGAGAGAGGGGGTTGAAGGATTGGAATTTCTAAAAGGGATAAAATCCTAGCTCATACTAAGTGGAAGGAACAGAACTAAAAAATCTGAGCTGGAGCCGTAGGGCGGGAAGAATCACGATCGTTATGAAAAAAGTCAAACAAGGAGAATAACTGAATTATCTACTGTCAATGAAAGGCTCCCTGCTGCAAAGACTGAGAGAAGGTAATCCCACAGAATTATCCGTCTTTTGTTTAAATGAAGAAGAAGGGAAACCTCACGCTTCTCGAAGGGGGAGGTGGGGAGGAGAGGACTCAAAAAAAAGTAGAGAAGAGAGAGAGCAACGGGAAGAGAGAAGCGTGAGGTGGAAAAAAGAGGAAACAAGGGAACAACCATACGTAGATAGAAGTGGGGAACTGAAGAAGAGCAGCGTGAAAAGGTAGCATGGAAAGATTAAAAATGAGAAGAGGCATCGCTCATTGGGTAGTACTACATATACCGGAGGGGTCGCGAATCGGCTAGACCTCCTCACAGTATGAGAGGACCTGCGTAAAAAAACAAAAACGGAACATTTCGATGCAATTCAGGGGAGTGAGGGGAAATTCCAACCTTCCCATCGACTCGTACCATATAGACACAAAAAGAAAAAAAAAAAAAAGTGAGTTTGGTTACTGTACGAGAGGAGAAAAAAGCCTGTCACCACTATAGGGTGAAAAACGAATATAAGGTAACGTTATCTCCATTCCGGACTGAGGAGCACCTCATTCATAAAACCGAAGGGAAGAGAAATGGGGGACGAGAGGGAGACACGACTTAATGGTTACCCGTAGGGAGGGAGACAAAAGGGTGAAGACGCCTACCACAATCGTAGGAGTAAGAGGAACATCGAGGAAGCGCCGAGATGACCTCTCAACTGGTTTGGGAGAAATCTATCAGTGAAAAGACACAAGGGCTCGGACAAAAAAACAAAAAAAAGGGATCTCCGAAATCTCTATGGGACAAAAAAGAGTAGCGGGTTGACAGGCGTGGGGAGGAAGGGAAATCTTATGCAAAGCTCAGAAGGACGAGGGGGAATTAGACAGCGAAATCAGACCTGTTAGAGGGAAGAATAAATCCAATCAAAAAATCGAAATAATAATTCTAAGGCCGGGGAAGACCGGGGGGGAGCGTTAACGAAACAGCATCTCTCATCCGTTTAGATGATGGGAAATCGGAGCAGCTACCGACCATCGAAAAACATCGGGGACTAAAAAAAGAGACAGGGAAACCCAACGGAGGAGTGATTAATATCGGCATGGTACACGTTGCAAAGGTGGGCGAATGGAGCCACCCAGATGGGAAAAGGCAAAAGAGTGAGGGGGGGGGGCCATGTGCTAATTTGGCGAGAACTCAAAGTCAAAGGACGATAAAAATGCGAGAAAGGTGCAGGTTGAAAAAAGGCATAAACCCTCAAAGAGGGGGGCGCAGGGAAAGGATCGAAGAGAAAAAGTATGATGTGAAAGCAAAAAAAGGAAAAATCGAATGGGCGCTCAAAGGGGAAGGAGGAATCCTGGTACATCGCGTAAAACTAAAAAAAGAGGGGCAGGGGGGAAAAAAGGTGCAGTCGGTCGTATCGCTCGCTACCACTCTCCATGGGAAAAATTGGGGGAAGGGTGGAGGCGGATTCGCAGGAAAAACGATTCTCAAAAAGGCAATCGATTGCGGCTTATTGTGGATTGACTGGAGGAAGAAAGGACTAAGCAAAGAAAGGAAGAACGACTGAAAACCTAAAGTTCCGTAAAAGACCAGCGACGGGGGGTTGGCGGCGGCGCAATATTTCCAAAAATGAAAAAAGACCGGAAGTGGGGAGGACGGATCAATGTTCGAAGTCTATTTCCCCGATCCGGAAAAGAGGGGGGTCTGGGGGGGTCAAACCTGATTGAGGAAACGGTGCCTATTGAAGTGCAACGCGTACCGAGTTGTCATCTGTCGGGAAACAAGACATCCCAACTGAGCTGGTCAGTGCTGCGGAAGAAAGTGTAGGGTAGAAAGCAGACTGGGGAATTAGGAAATGAGGGAAATCGATCAATTTTAGAGTCTCAAGCAGGCAGCAAGGGAGAATCACAAACGGCATGGCCGGGCGTAATCGCATTAGACTGGGAGAGAATGGAGGGGGAAGCGTTTTCTTGGCGCAGAGTTCAATTCCTGGGCTAACGAGGGAATTAGAATCGGGGTAATGTGGGATCGTGAGTGCCTGGAAGCGCCATCACAGAAATCGGTGCACAGAAAAAAAAAAATCATCGAGACTGTGGTTGCAAGATTGAAAGGAGGGGGGCAAAGTCTTCACTGCAGCCCGAAGTCGCAAAAAGGGGGCCGAGGATCGAAGAATGTGTACGGGAAAAAAGAGACGTCACTGACAGGGAGGAAAGCAGATGAGCTTATCGAGGGCTATTCCCAATCTCTCATCAAAAAAACAAAAGGGAATTTGCAGGCATCTTTCATCTCCATAAGGGGGGGGGCGGACTTCTTGCCATTTATCTATATGCTTTAGTGGCACGTACACATCGCTGGGTCGATGAAAGAAGAGAGGGAACGACTTCGGGGCTTCCGGTCCGGCTGAGACCGTTTGGGCAAATCAGGAACTCATGCACAAGTCTCGATGATTTGGTTCCGCTGCAACTAGGATTATAGGGAGAGGAAAAGGAATACGGGATCATACCAGAAGGAGCCTGACTCGAGCAAGAAGGAAAAAAGAGGCGCAAAGAAGGGGAATGGAAATCAGCTGACTGCGAAAAGGGAGGAGGAGATGAAAATACATGTCCGGGGATGGAGGGGAGAAAGCAAGTATTGGAAGCCATTGAGCTATCCTCCGCAGAATACCAAGTAGGCTGACCGTAGGGGCTTCCACGCGCACGGTAAACATCATCGGATGAGGGGACGGCGTGACAAGGCGAAGCTTCAAAAAAGAAAGAAAGGGGGGGAACCTAACATCTTTTTGCACATCTTGGCCCCTCGACTGACCCCCAAGGAAAAGGAGAAAGGGACATATGAAAAGGAAAAGGATCACTACTCCCAAGCAGAGGGCTTTGCAACCGAGGAAACCGCCAAAATCACGTCGCAGCTGGTCGAGGCCGCCACTTAGGGGGGAGTCTTCGAAGGATGTTAGAGATGAGGACGAAAAGGACAAATACACACTCAGCCTAAATAGGGGGTAATGCACAGAAGGAAACTCAAGAAGGTTGCAAACGGATACACCCGCCTGCACAACCTTCCGGAGAAAACAGAATGCCTGGGGTGAAAGAGCTACTACCGCAACACAGGGACGGGAAAGCAGGAGCATCCGTACCTGAGAGGAAAAAAGTATTCCTCCTTCGAGAAGGTGGCGCTAACGGTGAGAAGGTCGGTACAAAGATCGGCTATAAGGCGTTTCAAGTTCGCACAAGAGGGGAGTTGGGGGGGGGGATGGAGTCAGGCCAATCCAACCTTGCTCTGAGAACGAACGTGAGTTTCCCGCACAATTGGTTTTTTAGAGAATGGCAACAAAAAACGACATTTCGCCTTTCCCATCCGGGGGAGAAAACAGCCGCACTGGGGGGCAAAAGGAAAAGTGACGAGAGGGAAGGGAGAAAAGGACCGTTAAAAGGGGACGGGGAAACTATGGGTCTATTTAGGAGAGACGGAAGGGATCAAGGAAAAATCCCTCTCACCGGTGAAATAGAGGGAGGGGAGGAAAACTACTCACATTTATGCGCATCCGGCATCTGCAAAGGTAGGAGGAAGATTTCGATGAGAGGCTGAGAGGTATCGATAACCAGGAATGGAGATGTCTACTTCCACCTATTAAGAAAATGGATAATTTGCCTCCAGGTCGAAGGGGGGCACAAAACTGGCACAACCGCTTGTAAAGGAGGGCGCAGGGGAAAAAAAAAAAGCTCTGATGCTTCAGATCTCATCTGGTGACGGAACGAGAAAAGAAGGGCAAGTTGAAGATATATTCTCCCAAACCAGTCCGAGATAGGTGACAAACAAGAAGGGTGCAAGCCTACGGGTGAGGAATCGACGCCTCGCGGTTGGAATTCGACGACGGGACATACGGCAGAAATACTGTTCCATTAAGATTGGTAAGAAAGGGGGAACGAGAGAGGTCCATATTTTGGATGTGGGAAAACCCCTTTGAATTCTGGGTTAGTAAAGAAGCAAAGGAGCCTCTCGAATGGAAAGGAGAGGGAGGTTCTAAATATATCGTGCAAATAGGGATCTCGAAAACACCCAGAACCGGGTTCGCGGGTTATGAGATTGGGTCAAATCGGGTGGGCATTGCAGAAGGGAATAAAATCATGAGCTGAAATACGACTATGTTCGAAATCAGAAAGAAGAATACTGGGAGAACGAGTGAAGAAAGCCTCCCGTCATCCGGGTGGGACCTCAAAAAACCAATTACGCCGCCTGCGAGGAAGCAAAGGAGGAAAGGAAAGGGGACTCCCTTCACTCCACTACGGGCTCTCCCTGCTGAAAAGGTCCAGGGGAGGAGGAGGCTTGTTTTGACCGTGGGACGCCTCTTTCAACCGGACAAACTGAGCGAATTGCGGGGTGCAG
>Ga0179591_1248379_pt1 | contig 10615 bp, 11 predicted proteins | sample CZOMad2_1_08_16f_FD_182891 | JGI IMG/M metagenome (GOLD analysis project Ga0179591, IMG submission 182891) | Vadose zone soil fungal communities from Angelo Coast Range Reserve, California, USA - CZOMad2_1_08_16fungal (PacBio error correction) | ecosystem: Environmental > Terrestrial > Soil >...
AGTGGGGGGGCAAGGGAGAATAACTACTGAAACGCTAAATGCATAGAAGATGGGCACGAACCTTGTGGGTTAGATAAAACTGGCAGAAATGCTTAACGCTGAAAGACGACAAAGAAAAAATGAGGGGGAAAGTGGCCAAGATTTCGGTCTTCTTCATTTCGGGAAAGGAGCGACCTGTTCTTCGGCCTTTACGAGGTATGGGAGAGGAGAACCTTGCTTTCCGTGCCGCATGGACCATAGACTGCAAACAACAAAAGGAAGGAGGAAAAGGGATTAATCCATGCTTGCCCGACCTGAAAAGGAAGGTGAGAAGAGAAAGTGGGAATTCAAGTAATTTACGAAAAGGTCAGGGCCATCCGTCGCGGAGAATCTGAGGAAAAAAACTCACAAGTCTCTGGAGACTAGGAGAACCTTGGGTGCCGATTAGTAAGAAAGGAGTTTACATTCTTATAGAGGGGTCGGAGGCATACGTCTAGCAAGTCGCAACAAAAGGCCTGACCCCGGTGCGGAAAGTCCGCACGCCGCGTGCACTGTTGGGGACAGGGTCAGAGAAAGCAGAGAGCACGTCCTCCAATCGTTTCGAAATAGCAGGGGCACCACCGTGAGCCGTGCTCGGAAGTCTGCCAAGCAAAGAACCTGAGAAAGAGGGAGCCGTCGTTGTAGGTATTCTACAAGGAAGGACAAAGGGGTTGAAAAGGTAAAAAAAAGTCCCGAAGAATTGAAGGGCACGAATGCAATTGAACCGGCTCCTTATAGGAGAGGGGGAACAAAGCCGTCCATGTCCGGGGCCAGGGGGAAATCAGAAGCATGGTCTTGCGAAACTTTCGCCATGCAACAAGGACATGGTGGCGCATACCGACCGGCGTATAGTTTGAGAGGATCCAATTGAGGGATTCCGTCACAATTTGCCGGGGACATAAACCGGGGCTGGCCAGAAAGATGTATTGTTCCTCAAGGTGGAAAAACTCGGCAAGGATTGGAAAAGAGAGGAACTATCGGCTAAGAGGAAAAGTGGTTCTTCTCACTCTAGTAAAAACAGTCGCTCTCCCAAGACGTCACGGGAAATTGGTACGTGGCAGGGGTTCCCGAGTCACCGGGATGCAAGAGGAGCTCGGGTTACTTATTCAGATAGATCAAAAGGAAGGACAAGAGTAACGTATAGAGGAAGGGAAGGTACACTTCACGGGCCCTTAAAGTCGGTAAAAGTTAGTATAATTACATCTCTACGTGAGGGGGGAAGGAGGGTGTATAAAAGGACGAAATCGAGGAACCCATACGGTTGCCGTGAGAGAAATCGGGTCGACGTCCAACCCCAAACAAAAGCAGAGGGGGAATAATTTTCATGGGGAGAAAACCGATCGATGTTAAAGCCGTATGTTTCAGCATTCCGCTATTTGGGGAGACTTAGGTCTGGCAAAGGCGAGGGGGCACCAGGATATCGTCGTCTTCTGAAGAAACGAAGAAAAGGGGCAATACCATAGAGCGACGGGCTCGGCACTGGGGTAGACATAAACGGGTATTTGACTTGTGATAAGAGGGAGCATTCCTGTACTGACCACAGTGGAGGGTTTCTTCAGGAGGGCTGGCCTAAGATTCACCAACTTGAGTCCGAAAAGGGGAACCTGGAAAACCAGGCAAACAACAAAAGAGGAGATATGACCCGTGAAGTGGGGTTGAAAAGGTTCCCCGCCGTTCTGAGATCAAGTTGAATAGTGCGAGCCTAAATTACGAAATCGTGTGGAATGAAAACTTGACTGCAAGGAGCTGGTCCCAAACCGGCAAGGAAGGAGGACAAAAACTTCAGACAAAAAGGGGCCGATGGGGGGCAGAGGGACTTCGTTGCCGTCGGCAGAAGAAATCTCAAGGAAAGGAAGTTGGATAAAGCCGAGATCAACAATGAGAAGAAAGGATAAAAGAGAAAGGGCGGGGATCCCTGAAACGGATGGTCCGCGTCAGTTGGTTCTGGGGATACGACTCACTTGAAATCGCCGGAAAAGTATGGGAGAAAAGAACTTGCAAGGAGGGGAGGGTCAACCCAGGGTGGGGGAATAGGCAGGAAAGGGATACGTCGGAACCGTACTGAAACCAACGGTGGGAAGGGAGGGTTGAAACGTCGGGAATACTCGGGTGGTTACGAAGTCGGTGAGGGTACGAAAAGGAAACAGTCTAAAAAAGAGAAAAACTGCTCGATTCCAAAGGAGCAGGGGAGAACCGAACAATTGAAAGGGGGCAGGGAGTGAGCGAGGATTGCGCTGGCAAGGGGGGGGAAATACATTAACCGTTAAAGAATACAGGGGTATGAGAAGAGGGGGGGAAGTAAAAGGCCAAGAGGGGGAGAGCATCAATCCACTCGTTTTGGAAACGAGAAGAGCAGCCACTGAAGGAGGAGAGGACAGGTTCTTATGCATTTTAAGAAGGAAAATGTAAAAAAAAAAATGGGAAGGAAGATAAAAAGGGCATAAGGTAGGAATATCGGTTTTCCCCAGGTCAGTTGGGGGGGGACTGGCCTTGGCTCACGGATTAGGTAGCAGGGAGAGGCACGAAGAGCGACTCTTAAAGAAGGTGATAGAGGCCCCCTTCTCATTGAAACGGAAGAGGGAGAAAGAAGGAAGGAATTAGTGCACCCAACGCTTTGTAAGTGTTTATGTATACGGAAAAAAAAAAAACACAAGAGATCACCTGTTCGAAACGACAAGAAAGGAGGGAAAAAGAGAAGGGTCGGGCAAAAAAAAAAATGGAGATGGGGGGGGGCAAGGGAAAGGAAATACGCCGAGTCACCTCAGCCACCGGAGGACCACAAAAAAGTACGCTATGACCAAAACTCATAATAAGAGGAGGTGGCTCTAAGAGGATTTCACTGACTACTCGAGCGGAATCGGCCAGAACAGGGTCGAGAAAGGGGCGACTAAAAAGTGCTAAACGTGAACAAATCTTTTCCTCAACCAGATGTCAAAATTCTGCTGGAAAATTCCACGGCTGTCTGGGGAGAACGGAATTAGGGAGGAGGTTCGACAAGGAGGATTTCCCGGGGGGACGGACAGTACCTTAGAATTTAATCAGAGGCGCCGTTGCTGAGCTGTAAAAGAAAGGACATTCCTAAAAAAAAAAAAAAAAAGAAGGAGGGAGAGATAATCCATTCTTAAAGAAACGAGAAGCAACGGAGGTGGATCCCTACTAGGGAAGGCCGACGAAATAGGGAAGAAGAAATAATCGATGTACCACAAACCCCAATCAGTTACGGATGACAAACTTCCAGTGAAGTAAATTGAATAAACAGATGGGGGAGTGAAACTAGTTCTGACTAGAGTAGAGTCACTTTTGTGGTAGTCTCACGGAAAAAAAAACGAATTAAAGGGTCGACGATCGCTCGAAGACTGAGGAGTGGGGGGGGGAAAGGGAAAGGGCCCAAAGACAAATTGGGAATCCATATCGGTGAGGGAATAGCCGGACTTTGAGGCGGCCAGAAAAAATGGTGACTTAGGCCATCGGCGAGGTCAGAGGACCCGCCAATAAAGTCCACAGGGAGGAAGAACGTAGTTCTCCTTTGTAGTAGGAGAACAAGGGGGGAAACAGGGTGAAAAGTAGGGGAGATACAAGAACCTTACAAAAGGCAGTGGATTGACACTAGTTCAGAAAGAGCAAGATAGACTCGACCAAGCAATTGGAATCCAAAGGGAAGTTGGGACTATGGAGGTCATCTTTCAATATTCGACATCTTTAGCTGAAAGAATAGCCCCCCTCCACATAACTGTTAAACCGCGGTAAAGGAAAGAGAGGACCGGTTGTGGAGACTGACACTCAACAGTTTTCTGGGGGAAGTGACAAAATTTTCATAGAGAAAAAAGAAACAGTTGACGTCGCAGACGGAAAAGTATGGTCCGCTAGGGGAAGTCAAGGGAACGCATGAGGATATTAAAGCGAGTAAATGCTCATAAACGCGAACGGGGATTTACTTTAACTGGGTAAATCCCCACTTGGGGGTCTGTCCGCAATAGGAATAAAGGGCAAGGGGCAGTGGGGTGAAAAAGCCGTTACAGGTACGGGGGAAGGAATCCCGGTTGAGGAGTGGGAGGGGGGTCCAGGCAAGAGGTCCCGGGACACGGGGGACATACCGCATAGGATCTAGAAGGCTGGAAAGTACCCGGTCAAAGGTACACGGGGGAAGGTTTCAATCGGACATCAGCATTTCCCGGGCAAAAGTCGTGGGTTTAAGCTCCTACCATGAAGGATCCGAGAGAAAAAAACGAACACGTTCGAACCTCGGAACAGACAAACAAAAAAAGAACAAAGGGGGAAAGACTAGAGGGAGTGGTGAATCCCTCGCAGGATACGCATATTGATGTGGAGCGAGGAATATTGGTCTACGGAGGCTTCAAGTCAAACGTGCAGTTATCACAAGGGAGGGAATAGGACTGTCAGGGGAGACCGGGGCGACAGGCAATTAATAGAAATATCGAAATCGGTATTACTGGAAAGAAAGGGGGATGGGGGAGTGGGGGTAAGGGGAGGTCACTAACGAATCAATAAGAATTCAGAAAAAAAGGGGAGGGGGAAAAGGGGTGAAGGAGGAGAAATCTCCATCAGGAAGACGTATTCCAAGACCGTTAAAAAGCGGGGGAACAACCCAAGGAGAGCTTTTCACTCAACACAAAATGAGGAGGGAAGGGAACGACTCTATTTCAATTAATGGGGGGTGGGGGAAATTTGGCCCGCATTCTGCAGTAATGTTGGGGAGAAAAAGCAACTCATTCTTCCGCACCATTCCTCTCAAAGGTGAAGCTACGAAATCGGCCCTTAACCGATCCGCCGGCCCGGGAGGCTGCTCCCGGGAAAAACGCGATCTGCAGGAATCTTGGAATCCCACGAAAAAAAAAATAAGAAGAATGCTAGGGAAAAGGTTGGAGGAGTCTAAAGGAAAAAAAGAGAGATCAACATCACTTCTCGGGACACCTCAGCGGTAAGGGATCAAAGACGAAAAAGAAGAGAGTGGGACTGGGAGGGCATGGTTTTTGGGGGGAAAACTGGGAAGGAGAACGATTGTCAATCTCCGGAACTTAAGGGGGTAGATAAAAAAAATTTAGGGCCGAAGAAAAACCGAAAAGTCGCAAAGGGGAACTGGTAATCAAACTTCACGCTGACCAAGGAAAAACAAGGACTGGAAACGGACCGGTGTACGTGAAAGGGATAAGAAATCGCTATTGGGTCCCGTTGGAAGAGTGTCGGAGATCCTTCTCAAGTAAAAAGGAGCTCAGGATGAATCCCGGGGTCAAAACCGGGACGGAAAAGTAATGACAAAAACAAAAAGTTTCTAAGGGAAATGGGGTTCGCTTCGCCAAGGGGGGAATTATAAGTAGTGGAAACGGTCTGTTAGAGTGCGGAGACGTGAAACGAGATCTCCGGACAATGGGGGAAAGCGTTTGGGGGAAAACTTTACGTAAAGAAAGGACAGCTTAGCGGGTCGGTAAAGAGTCGAGGAAAAGGTGGAGGTTATTTCGTTGACTAAAGAATGTGGGGCTCCAGGGGGGCAGGAAAGGGGATACTCTTTCGGGTAGGCGGGGGAAAGGAGTTGAAGGCCTTGGCAAAGAGGACGGCGCTGTCAGACACGATCGCGACTGAGCCATCCAAGGGGGGAGAGAGGAAACCCGAGCGTGGTGGAAAAAGCTCGGGACGTGACTGAAACGCACAAGCATGTCCGGGAAGTGGGTTGTTCCGGAACTACTGAAGTCGAAGGTTAAGACGAAGAACCGTCGAAAAAGACGTAGGAAAGTCGGAAAGGAAGCGACAAGAAAAGAAAGGGAACTGACTCTACCACCAGGGGGGGCTGCCGAGTACTGCTATTCAAAAAGAGAATATAGAGAGATGGAGCAGGCGGAAGAGGAGATTCACTAACAGGGCAATCGGCATAGTCAGTCCAAGGGTAGAAGGGGAACTAAAACTCAACAAAGGGGGTATTCCTCTACTCTATTCAAGAATTCAACAGGGCAAACCGGGACTGCGAACGGAACTTCAAATTACTTCCCGCAGAGAGTCCGAACGAATGAGGGCTGGAGGGTAACCTACAGGAACTCTATTCAACAACAAAAAACACACAAAACACAAAAAACAAAGAGGGACGCGACTTGAAAAAGGGGGGGAGGTCAGTCCAGTACTTGAAGTACAGAGATGGAACTCCGTTGCTTCTCAAAGTCGGGGAAAAGGGAGAAGAGCTCAAAACGTAGGAGGATGAGGGAGGAGAAGAATAAAGCTTCCCGCGGAGTATTCCGAGAGATGAAGGGTAATACTAACATTCTGGCATCGCCGCGGGCGATGCAGAAGACCGCGAAAAAAAAAAAGGCGGAGAGACGGGGCTCTAGCGTGAAACGTCCTGAAGGCCAATCTCATGAGGGCGAAATTCGGGGGACAAAGATCATCAACCGGAGTTGTAGTAGCCAAATGGAGGAACTGGGAACTATGCCTCGACGAATAGTTCTGGAAGTGCGAGGGTTCTTCCATGAAGCGCGGGACGAAGACAGTGGAGAAAAAAGATCCTTACAGGTGGGACGCGGGAGGGAAGGAAGAGATAGTCTTCCAATAAACTTAGACTAAATCGGCTTAGTAGTAAGGAGACCAGGTGCAAAGGAGGACCAAGAAAGCAGTCCCGTACATACGGGAAAAAGGGAAGAAAGTAAACATAACAGTCGAATGAAGAGCAGCGGCGGTGAAAACCCGTGCTAGACACTTATTGGGTGGGAGAGAAAAATCAATATCGGACGAACGAAGAACGTGACGCACAATAAAAGAAAGAAAACGACCTGAGGGAGAAAAAAAAGAGGACAGAATAAAAAAGAAAAAAATCTTATGTCCTGGGAGAGGAATCAAACAGTTGGAAACAAGGGAACAATTTAGATGGAAACATATTGGGCCTGCTACCGAAAGAAAAGGAAAAAGAAAGGATGGTTCCTTCATTTTACAAAAAAAGAGAAGGGGAGATCTGGGCCAAGCGTATTCACTCAGACGGATACATCGTTCAAAAACGGCTGAATCAAAATTTTAGGCAAAAGAAAGAGAATGAATCAATCAGACGGGAAGATGCGCAAAAACTAACCCCGGCCTTCACCGGGAGGCAATCGAGAGAGGAGGTAACCACGATGAATTCACCTAAGGGAATATCAAAATAAAAACAGGGCCGGACAAGTACAAGAAAAAAATAACAAAAAGGAAGGGTGGGAGGCCGTCAACGTTAGTATAATGGAAGGAAGATTCGGTACTCGAATGAAGAAAGAGAGTCTGGAAAAGAAGGGGGAACCTAGGAGAAGCCAGAGGGGAATTACCAGAAACAAAGAAGCATCGCTTACCTCGCGATGAGGGGATGCAGGTACTGCGCGCTGGGAACGCCTTGATTGTGCTGCAAGTCCTTATGGGGGTTTCATACAGTGAGGAGGGGAAAATTCCAACGGCAGGTTGAGCCCAGGTTAAGAGTTCGGCGCCAAAAAGGGCGGACGTTTAAAGGGAGGGTAAAGGGGGATACGGCAAAAGGGGAGCATCCGAACGGGTCTTCGATTTACGGGAAAGAGAGGAGGCGCAAGCTGAATTAACCCGCGGGAGGAATGATTAATTAAGGAAGGGTCCCGAATATTCGTGAAGAAAAACCAACCAACGTCTACTGTTCATCGCTGAAAAAAAAAAAGGAAGGGAAGAAAACCTATATTATCCCGTAATTTTTTGGAAAGGTAACGGTCTTCAAGGTCGACGCCAAACGCCTTGCTCACGCCTCACAACATCCCGAGGGGTACATGACGACTCAGAACCGTGCGCGAAATTACAGGACAAAAGAAGAAGGAAGGGATGATTCATCACCGTGCAGGGAGAACGCGATCTGAAGCCGCGGGAAAAACTCGGCAGCAAGAAAGGATCCCTGGGCTCAACTGTTGGAATGGCCTACCACCATAGCAAAGGAAATGGACAAAGGGGAGAGGTGCTCTTACCCGAGCGGTAACACCGTACTCTGAACGGGGAAAAAAAAAGAAAAATTGGGGGGGGGTCACTGGCGTAATTGGCTCATCTCAGTAAAAGTGGGGGGACTAGGCCTCCAGAACGTTCATGGGAGGGCTTGAAAATCCGAAGGCCTCCCTTTTAATCCTAACAAGAGGAGCCATAAAAAAAGTAAGGGTAAACGTTAAACTGTACTTTCCAATAGATAGAAGGAGGTATTGTCTGCCTTCGGTGAAGCGCGAAAAGAAATCCAGAGACTAGATTGAGAACGGAAAAAAAACTCGACGGAAAAGTCCTTGAAATCCCTTGGAGAGGGGGGGGGGGATGGGCGTCTCCAATTTTGAGAAGACATTAACGTATAAAATACTAGCCGGGCATTGTCGCCAGATCTCGACTCCTTAAAAGAGTTTTGTTTGAAAACGTGGAAAGAAAGACTGCCAAGCAGTGCTTCCGATTCGGGGAAACTTTGCTTTAGGTCGTGTCCTCTGATGGCGCAAAAAAAGGAAGTAGACCAACCGAACCGGTTATAGCGAGTTTTTCAAAAGGGATGTTGCTGCCTTGTCCTCTACTGTCGAACCTATCGCCCAAGGAGGGAGAGAAGAGTCCAACTTAGCCCCGTGGAGGGGGACCGAAGAAAGAATGAGAGCGTTTGGAGAGTCAACGGAAATGTCTTGTCTGTGCAGAATAACGGAGGAACATTTTGGACTACCAACGAGGCAGAAAGAGAGGAGGTCAGAGTCCAGGGACGGATCGCAGGACACGCCCCCTCGCCGATTAAAAAGGCCGAGATCCACCGGCTGAGGTAGGAACTATTAAGGAAAGAAAAAGAAAAAGATAGCTGGTAAAAGACTCAAGAAGAGGAGAGCGTTCAGACTGTCCTAAAAATGTGGTAGAGGCCATGTGTGGGTAGAAGGGCGAAAGGGGACGGATATCAATGTCAAAAATCGTTTCACGAAAAATGTTCCGTAGAAGGAAAATGCACAGAGGTTCACATATTTTTGTGAATCCGGGAGGGAGGAGGATAGGTTCGAAACGCTGAGCCCTACCTGTTCTTCGGCATAAGGAAGAGAAAGTCGAGGCGAAACCGGAAAAACTTGACTCAAATAGGGCAAGCATTATTCCATCGCAGTAGACAAAAAAAAAAAGTGAAATGATGACACTTAGAAGCAGGGGGGCAATCGAAGATGAGGAAAAGATTTCAAAGAACTAACCTTTCTCACATCCAGCTCGGGGGAAATTAAATAAATCGTATGGCTCACCAGACGGATGAAGTCCGTCTCGAGAGGAAACGTCCCGGTAACCTTCAGGAGTTTCCGGACAGAGGGGGGAGGGGGGGGAAACGAGTTAGTACACGGGGAAAAGGGACGTTGTTAGTCCAAAGTCGCAACCCCTGCCGTTACAAATGGGCGAGATGCCTCTAAGTCGGAAAAACAAGGAAGGCATAAGATCCATCCTCGAGGGGACAAATCGGTTACTCCTTGGGGAAAGCATCACCAGGTGGGCTGAGGCCGGTCAGATGGAAAGGCTTAAAATCAGAATTTACTGAGACGGAGGGGCGCGTTAAAGTTACAGGGAGAAGTTTGCCAAGGGCAGGATAAAAGAAGACGACATAATAAAGTGACCACATTTCAGCTCCTGAGAAGAGAGGAGCTCACGTGGAAACCCCTCAGGCCTAAGACCTAGGGGTGACTAGGTTGAAAAAGTGCGAAATCAGGGGAAAAAGAAAGGGATCTCATGCACAGAAAGTGGAAAAAACCGCGTCAAAGAATAAAACAGAAATGGAGGGGGACTCCGACAAAAAATGGGAGGGTTCCGGAAACAAGTTCAGGGTAACGACTAAAGAAACAGTGTGGTGAAAACTACTCGGGACGATAAGTATTGCCGCTAGGCCTAGCCAAAACGCGCAGAGGCGAGGGGGGAGGGCAAGGGAAAAGCAATATAGCGGTGCCTCAAGTGGTCGGACGAAGTTTCACGGTCGGAGCCAACACATTGGCGCGGAAACCCGGGCCGAATCAAAATGATAGGACCTACTGGGGGTCGGAACACGTGGGATCTAGCTAGGGGGGGGATTAATGTCCGATCTCCTCAAAAATGCAGGGGACAATACCTCATCGGTCAAGATCAGAAACAGGAATGAACGTAAACCACGGGTACACTGGATTCAACGTCAAATGATTCCTGTTAAGGGGCGACGGCTTCGTAAACGCAAGGAAAATAAAAAAAGGTCGGAGGGGGGGCCTCGAGTAACCATCCGGGGGCCGGCAAAACAATCGAACAAAGAAAACAGCAGAAAGCTGGACCTCGTATCGAGGAAAAGGCAGCCGGTGCAGAGGGTGACATAATGTTTTGGAGCATTACTTCGATGGGGTACGAATGCGAAAAGTCCAAGGTGATTGAAGGATGAAATCGGCTTGAGAAGGGGGCGGACGGGAGCAACGAAGGACAGTGTAAAACAGATCGAGGGGGCTTCACGAGAAACAAGAAAGGAGCGGAGGGGTCCTTTTTATAGGGGGGGGAAACTCAGAAGGGGAGAGAAGGAATTGTCATAGGGGGGAGCGTTAAACAAGGGTCTGGACCGGCGGCAAATTTCAATATTCAGAGATACCGGGGGAAACAGCTTTCAAAAACAAAAACACAATAAAAC
>Ga0179591_1266281_pt1 | contig 10615 bp, 12 predicted proteins | sample CZOMad2_1_08_16f_FD_182891 | JGI IMG/M metagenome (GOLD analysis project Ga0179591, IMG submission 182891) | Vadose zone soil fungal communities from Angelo Coast Range Reserve, California, USA - CZOMad2_1_08_16fungal (PacBio error correction) | ecosystem: Environmental > Terrestrial > Soil >...
TGAACAAGGAGAAAAGACCGAAGTTGGCTGGATTACCGAGCCGAAGTGGGGTCAGAAAAAATTGCAGGGACAGCGGGGGAAGACCCGCCGGCCAAAAAGAAAAATGGGACCCCGTAACAAAAAACCCCAGGCGGGGTTCTGTGGGGAGGAGGGCCATGGAGGAAAGAAATGACGCAGCACCCAAAAGCGAACACGGCTCGCAGAAATACGGACCGTAATCAGAAATCCTTTCGGCCAAGAGAATAGGGGCCTCACGGCACAGAGGAACGTACGCCGTCACAGATGGGTGGGGTAGTTCTCGTCATTTTGGGGGGGCACATCGGAAACGTTAGGTGTTGGCCACAGGTCGGTGGAGCAAAACACACGGCAAAAGGGCTCGGGAGGGCTGCTTCATGAAACGTGACCGTATGCCCATACCCAGAAAAATTGGGAAAACAGCCACCGGAAAAGAAGAAACGAATCCAGTATTGGGGTAAAAGGTGCAAAGAAAGAGCATCTCTAAGAATCTCTTCTCAAGACGGGGGGTCGGTGGATCCGAAGACTCGGTAGTCCTTTGTAATCGAGGGGTCCAATGTCCCTGGGACGCTAAGGGACGGGCAACAATCTCCCACGACGAGCAACAACAACAAAGAAAAAAAAAAAAGAAAGTAACAATGAAAGAGAAAAGAGGAAGGAGGCGGAGATGTGGAGGCCTTCTGAATGTAAAAGTTACTAAGGGGGGGGGGGAAACATTGGCGCGGGGGCACAGCGTGGAGGGGGGTATCAATGAAAAGGGGTGAGGCACCGGTTTTTATCGGGCGCGGTGGGGGGGGGGGTGGGCCGGCCTGAGGGGTGGGCAAAATGACGGGAATGGGTGAAGAATTTCACTAAGGAAGAGTACAGAAAAGAACTGGTGTTAAAAACAGTGTACAAGAACACGAAATGATACGTCCGAAGAACAATACCAAAACACTAAAATGGGGGCTTGACTCGGAAGGGGAAGAGTTGCTCAATACGGGGGGGTGGAATGGTAGCAAAGAACGCGGGTATGTGAAAAAAATCACGCTTACATCCTTTCAAACAGATACCCACCAAACTCCTGGTGACCTCTCAAAGGATGTTCTGAATAGGGAAAAAACAACAGCCCAGCGACCTTGTTGGACTCACTCATAAGACTGGGCACGTCCCTACTGCTAGGGGGAAAAGCTCGGGGGTGGAACGTTGGGGTTTTGAAAAACGGGGGGGCTGGGGCACAGAGGAGAGACGTGGAAGTGCAGTCGGACCGAAGGAACCATGTCAAAACTTAGACCTCAAAGCCAGCAGTGAACTGGGCACAGTGTGAAAAAAAAAAATAAATATAAAAACAAACCAACGTGGCTAAATCAGCGAAGAACGGAGGGGGTTAGTGGTAATGGCAGGAACCGCGGGGTATACCAGTAATTGTCCAAAAAAGAAAAGAGACCTACGGCCTTGGAACAAGTGGCCACCGAAGTACTTTGTGTTTTGCGGCGTGCCGCCGCAACCGGGGGGACGGGCCTCTGAACTACACGTCCGCGTAAGAAACAGCGTTCACTTGGTAATTAAGCGGGAAACGGGGGGGTAAGTGCTGAGGAAAGGTACCTTACATGGAAAACGAGGGGGGGTTCCAGAGTCACACAAGGGGTAAAAAAAAAGGAATACTGGGGAAGGATAGTACGGTACCGCGTCCGAAGGCGGGTTGAAAAAACAAAGTAAAAAGAAAATCCGGTAGATATTTTGTGCCGGGGCAGCAAAATATGGGTGAGGGCAGAACAAAAAAAAAAGAGTGGGTGTTTACCCAGTCGAAGGGGGTATCCTAGGTGGCACCAAAACGCCGGCGCCAGAGGGATTGGAGGGGCAGTGTCACTAAGCGCACACCATTTGACACGATCGGATGGACGAGATATGGAGGTTTTGGGGGCCGGGCCACAGGAGCTGGGGGCAACACCCTCGAGTTAGGTCTAGTGCCGAAAAGGGAGGTTGTGCAGAAACGCCGGGGCTTTTTGTCAGAAAATTTTGAGAAGGATCGCCCTAGGACGGGAAAGCGCCTGGGCCTTGGAACGGCTTTGGGGATCTCGGGAGGGGGCGCTTGGGGCCTCTAATGCATGGGGTCAACGGGCTTGGGGCGGGAACGACGGCAAAAAAACAAAATAGTGCCAAGGACGTCAAAAGAAAAAAAGGTTTTCGAGTGAAAGTAATCAAAGCGAAAAAAGAGCCAGAAGAACATGGAATGTCTAGAAAAAGCAGTAGGGTGGCGCTGATTGTCAGCGCAGCCCCGGAGAGAAAATTGATGAATGTAAAACGAAGGAAAAAGGAGAATCAGGCGTCGGGTTCGAGCAAACGTGCGGGTAGGGAAGCAGACAGAATAGTGTTTTTTACTTCTTGCACGGATGGAGTGCGGTGCTGCAGGGGATTGGACGATACATTCGTGTGGTGTGGGAGGGGGGGGCAACGTGTTCCCCTGAAGCAAGCATTTCGGGGGGGGGTTAGGATGAGGTCTGGGTTCATGCATGGTAGTAGAGGGTTGTAGAGGGTGGGGGCAAGGTCCAATCACGCCATCGCTGGGTGTTGGGTGACATCGGCGGGCCCTAGGATGACCTAAAAAAAGGGGTAGTCAGAAAAAAACACAAAAGGTGGAGGCAGACCTTGGCCGTGTCGACTAAGAAAAAAAAGAATCTTGAGAGAAATCGCAAAATGCGAAGTCCAAGGCAGGAGCCTAGCCAGCCTGAGGGGAAAAGGGGCTGGGACAGATAAGCATTGGTACACTAAGGGGGGCTTTATGAGCCTGGAGGTAGTAGGATGGCGCGGGAAGTCTTCTAAAAAAGGTCCGACACAGAGGAGGTCTACCAGCTAGGGAGAGCAGGAAACTCAGTCACTCGGGGAAATTGGGGAAAGATGCGTGGAAAGCAGGAGGGCAGAAAGCAGAAATAGGACGGGGATAAAAAAAATAAGAGAGCAAGACATACCAGAAATAGTCACGATGTATAAAGAAAAGTATCTTTCAGCCTGAAAGACGAACGGTGGAGATGGCGGGAAAAGTGGGTGTGAGTGTTGGGAAAACCCTCCCTGTCGGGGCCTGAAGCTCATAGTCACTGCGGAGAAAGAGTGGGCAAGGTTTAAGGGGGGGAGACTAGTGACTAAACGCCTTGCAAACTGGGATTGAACCGGGGCAAGCTAAAAGACAAGCTTGGAGACTACGAACAGAAAGAGAAGAGAGAGAATACACGAATGAAAGGGAGAAGCGCTTAAAACGCAGAAAATGAAAGAGCCATAGTGCTTTAAGACCAATGATTTCTCGAGGGGGGAGAATATGGGGGGGGCACAAAAAAAATGTTGGGAAAAAATGAAATGACCATGTCCCCAAATCCCAGTGTACGCCTCCACAACGCGTGAAATAAACGGGGGTGTCCTCAAGGAAGCTCGGTCTCAAAGGGAAGAAAGAAAAGGTGGGCGTTTAAAAAGGAATTGAGAGACGCTTGTACGCGTTCAGGGGTGGCCTCGGGGAATTGCCAGGGAGTGAGAGGTTGGTAAATCCAGGGGAAAGGCGCGGGGATGCAGAAAAACCGACCAATAAAGAAGCTCCGGCACGAATAGTAGTCACAGCAACTGGGGGGTACAAAAAAAGAAACGGGAAGTGCCCCATCGTGCAAACCCGTGACTTAAGAGGCAAACAACAACAATGAGGTGATGGAGGGGTGGAAGAAATATGAAAAGGGAACACCACGTCAAAACCAAGGAAACCGGAAGGGGAGTAAATTGCCTTGAGGATGGGGTTTGGAAATCGTCGGTCAGGGGGGTATGCATCTGGCAGGGTCTTGTAAAATCCGCAGCAGGGGAGGGGGGCATGCGGAAGGAAAAAAACCATCAGGGTAAAAAGAGCTGCGGACAGGTGAACACCATGTAGAATAACAGGTGGGGAAGAACGCGTTGGTCATCTAAAGGGGGGATGAATCTAAAACCGTTCTGGAGTGGAAAAGTTCCTTACGCAAGGCGCCCGTGGGGGGGGACAGGGGTATGGACTCGGCAGGCTCACAGTGCCCCTGGCCTCAGTTTGAACAATCTGGGGACGCTGAAAAAAAAATCTCGCGACATCCTTGAACTGTAAAGGATGGAGTGGGTTTTTTGTGTGTGGGGGGAGCATTTGTTAAACGGTGCTGCGGACTGAGCGGGGAATTGAGCGCAATCGGCGTAGAAAAAAAAGTCACAAAGGAAGAGGGGGATAAGCCGGGAATACTTGGGGTATTAACACAGGATGTGGACCGAGACCTACTGGGTGGGGGGGGGGGGGGGAAGGAAGGGTCAGAAAAAATGGGTGCCAAATAAAAGAAGTATCGGAAACGAATATAAACAACCAAGGGCCTAACCAATGAAAATCAACTTTTTCTGTGGACCTAATGAAACTGGAAAAAAATCAAAGAAGTTGATCTCTATGTGGTTTTGTCCAAATCGGCCTAATTCCTGTCCCTAGACAAGAGTACAAAAGTATATTCGCGGGTCAATCACGTGATTGAATAGCTTGTCACTAAAAGCATAAAATCGTCACGGGAAAGTTCCAACGAAAACCTTCAGGAGCCGTTTCAGGCGTCTATCCAGCGCCGCTATCGATTGCATCCGGTCATCTCGAAAGTGCTAGATACTTCCTAATCCATAAACTCTTCCACAGCTCCCCAGCCAGCAAACTCGAGCGCTCCGTGGGGACTGGAGGGAGGTTTGTGCCGAGAGGAGGGTAAGAGCGGAGAGTTCCTAAACTTGAAGGGAAACTTTCAAAAAAACCGCGAACGCAGAAAACTCCATCGGCCCCAAAAAGGAGTAGCAAACGGGCACGAAAAATCAAAAAACAATTGACCCGGACGCGCGAAAAAAAACCGGGGAAATGCGCACTCAGGGTCGTAGGGTACGGGGGGACGAAAGACCGTGGGGAAAGCTGCGGGCACAAAAAAAAAACCGATCTCGTGTGGGGGGTGTAACCGAGATAAAAAAAAGGAAAAAAACTGATCACAGCAGACGCCCAACCGTGCACGGGAACACTCGTAAGAACGCATCACGCCAAAACCCTTGAGGGGAAAAAAGGGGGGCGAACGGCGCAGTCCCTGCTCGCCTAGTCTCCGGCCGGATAGAGCATCCCGGTGTATGTGAGGGGCAGGAAAAATTAGAAAATAAAACTCACTACGAAACTCCCTTTTAAGAAAAAGACCCCCCATATAATCATGCCGCGTACGGTCCTACCGCGGCCTTTTACCGCGTAAAGGGAAAGTCCATTTGCAAAGGGGCGTTACGTGAAGGGAGGGAAGCGGGGAATCAAGTTTCCGACGAGCTGGGGGGTCAGTCCCTAGACAGACAGGGGGATAAACTAGGGCCGCTTTTTGGTGGGGGTTTGGGGTGGTATTTGTCGGGACCAAAAACGTCGGTTGGGGGTTTGGTTTGGGGATCAAAAAGACAACGGGCAAAGGTGTGGTTTTGGGTTACCTTTGGTTGGGACCTGGGGGGGGGTGGGGGAGGTGGTTTTAATTGTCCGGGTTCAAAAAAAAATTTCCCAAAAGTTGGGGGTCAGGGAAAAAAGAGACAAGGGAAAGGGGGGCCCAGGTTTGAAGTCTTTCCAATTGGTCGCCTCGCGGACTTAACGCTCTTAGCATCCAATTCCCCGAATTTTTTGATCATGGAAAATAGGAATTTTGACACCAAAGTGGAGATAGAAAGGTTCACAGGTGCCTGGGTCTGTTGCAGACCTCTCCCGTCCCCAATTTATAAGGAGAAAATACCTTCACAAACGCCTGGCTACCAGTAGCAGGCGAAGGATCGCTAGACCAGGACCCCGTCGAAACGAGGGGGGCTGAAAAAGGGAAAATACCTGCCCTTATAAAAGATAACAGAGCAGAAGACTCGGTAGGGACCTCAACTCAGGGAAAAATCAGGCAAAATGTGGCACACCGGGGACTCAATCTCGGCTGTGAGTAAAGACTCATTTGCCTACGCTTAAAAAAGGAAAAGAGCACTTTGGGGAGTACACCCAAACCAAGAATTGGAGGAAAGTGGGCCATGTAGAGCGGTGTTCATCCACTAGGGGGACAATGCAGAACCCGTGCCTTCAAAAGGGGGAGACCGAACAAGGATCGCTTATAAAAAGATTCACCAAACTCGGGGACAAAAAAGTTTTTTGTGAAATTCCGAAACCCATCAATCAAAAGCACTCACGCAGAAAACAGAGGTGGGGAACGTCGATCGGGGCAACCAAAAAAGGGACCCGAACTCTGTCCAGGGAAGAAAAGACCGGACGAAAAGAAAGAAGAAAACTCCACAAAGCGCCCAGAAAAGGGGGATGACACGAGCAGGTACCTTAAAGGGGGCTTCTCAGTAAAACGAGGGGTAGCTTGTTTCCAGCCACGTTCGAAAAACCAACAGACTCACAGGGGACGGGCGGGCAAACTAAAAGGTTACCATAAGGTGGTCTGTCACTTAATTACCAAGGGGGAGCTGGGTGGGCAGGTACACGAATCGGGTCACGTAGCCTTGAGAACGAAATAAATGTAAGCAGGGGGGGGGGGGACTGTGGTGCATACCTAGTTCGGAAAAATGACCGGAGACGTCCTCAAAACTTTGGGTCTGTGGGTGCTTGAAACGACATTTGGTGGGATTGGAGTGAGTGGGTGGTGTAAACCGCAACCGTATGGCAAAGCCCACTGCAAAAAACCCCAGAAATTTCACGGGGGCCGGTGACTCAACTGCCCGGGGGGAGCCAGTTTGCTAGGGTTGGCAGGGTTGTCCCAAAAACACAAACACCGTACGGAACCTAAGAGTCAAACCAGGGCAAGATCACGGTGGGTCCCAGGAATCTTTACCCAAGGGGTTCATTCAACTGTGACCGGGGACCGTACGTCCAGGAAAAGGTCAGGAAAAATTCTCGTGGATAAAAAACAAAAACCGGAGGGTAGGAGGGAGGGGTCTGGCCCCTAAGGTACCAGCGTCCGGGACGACGGGGGTCAAGAGAAGACCTGAGCCGTTGCTGTTTTCAAAGAAAACCACCAGGCTTCATCAAGCTCCAAAACTCAACTCTCTCAGGGACCGTGTCAAGACGAGGCTCATCAAAAAAGGGGGAGGACCTCTTGCGCCACTCCCGACTCAATAGAGGCAGGCTCTCCGAGTTGAACCTCTCACGTTAAAAAAAAAGGTTTGGGGGTGGGGTTCTTCCAAGGGTGACTTGGATTCCACTCAGGGGGGTTTCCGGGGGCATCTGGGGAACTGAGTGAGGGGGTTTCTCCGAAAGCTGGGAAAGGGCGGCAAAAAGTGTTATGTCAGACTGACTGTTAAGTGGTAACAATACTGCCAAATCAAGCTGGAAATTGTCCAATGCGCGGGGACGATGGGGTGGGCAGTAGGGCGGGTCGGGGGGGCGAAGGGGGGTGGGCCCAGAAACCACTCGAAGGTGTAATGGGGTTGAAAAAACAATTTGATCCAAAAGTAAAGGAGTCCTTAGGGGTGGTACCGGGAATTCCGGTAAGGCGCCGCCCTCGACTTTGAAAGAAAAAAAATGCCCCGTTCAGCCAAGACAACAAGATCCGATAGCGCTCAACAACAGAGGAGAGAAGGTGGATGTTGGCGGGGTTCAAGTCATGGATTCGAGTGAACGTTCGCGGTGTGGGACCGGGCTCAGAGGGGGAAGGGTTTCAAAGGGGGGTGTCAAGTCTGAAGCAGATGGAGGCGGCGAGGCAGTTAAACAAAAGGGGGAAGCAGATGGCAGATGACCGCTCCAGCACACGGTGGCCGGTGGCCTCCACAGAAAAGCCGGAAAAAAGAAAAAAACGATAAAGAAGAAGCCCAAAATCCTGTAGACCGTTTAAAGACGGATCAGGGGGAGGTTGCCTTCAGGGGACTGTGAAAGGAGTCAACGCAGGGAGACTTGGTTGTTGACTGAGACTTCCCCTTCACAAAAACGAAAGCCACAAAACACAGGGGAATCCAAAAAAAAAAGATGTTGAGCACAACGGTAAGGAGTCGGTGGGGGGACCAATCAAAAGACGGGGTTTGGGGTTGGGCGTGACAACCAAAAAAAAGTCTAAAAAGAGCTACGAAAAAAACGGGATTGGGGGGAACACGTGGGGCCAGATCCCAAAGGGCAAGGGGGGGTGAGTAGCGTAAACCAGAAAAACTGAAAAAACCATACAAACCCTTCCACCAGGACCGTCGGGGCCAGTTTGTAGATTTTGCAAAAAACCATTAACTTTTAAAAAAAAAAAAAGCTCAATATGGAGAATAAAAGATGCGTGACGGGGTGTGGTCTCCACAGACTGTGAGACAACAGAAAATGGTGTCAAGGGGAACGAGCGAACCAAAAAAAAGGGTGGACCGGGCAGCCGGGAGTTAAAATTTGGGGGAGCTCCTTGAAAAAAAACCCTTTTGTGACGACGGGCGCAGGACAAGCTAGTAGTTAGACAGAAACCGGAAAAAAACGCCAATGGGTATCGCGGAGGCGAGTTGAGGGGCTTAGTCCCCCCTGCGAAAAAGGACACGATGGGGGGGAGCTCGTGACGAAAATCGAACGTGTGCAAACGCGAGAGGAGTAACAAAAAAGAGAAAGGGTTAAGTGGGGGACAAGAAAAGGTGCGAGGGTCCTGGCGAGGACCGTGGAATTGTTTTCGAGGAACGGATGTCCCACAAAAAAAAAGGCACGAGATTCCTAACTAACAGAACGATCCAAAAAGTGAAAAAGGAGGGGTTTTTTGGGCACGAAAAACACGTGTCCACACCGAGGGACCAGGACCCCGAAGAGGTTTCTGCACCGCGAGAAGTCCTCACAGGAAGAGGAGTAAAGCGGAAGGAACCGGGGAAACGTGGTTGGGCCAGCCGTGAGTAGGGGCGGGGAAAGCGAGGGAAAATCGAAAACCAGCACGGGGGGAAGCCCGCGAGTTGCTTCGTCTTGGGGAAAATGTCGCCTCTCAGTTGACCTAGATGCTTGAAACGGCTGGGGGGGGCGGCTACCCGGCGGTGTTCAAACGAAAAAACGAAAATAAAAAGCCGGGAGAGCGCGCTTGGGGGGAGAACGGGAAGCTCCTGGCACGTAAAAAAAACCACCGGCATGCGAAGAAAAAGCAGGGAATTTTGAGTGGTGAACAAAGGGGGCGAACCCGAGTCATCGACCATGATGAGTACGAACTGGAGTAAGGAAAGGGTCTGCGAAGCAGAGTTAACCTATCGGTCCCGAGACCCACCGCGTGTTCGCAGGCGTTGCTTGAAAGGTTCAAGTAGCAATCACACCGGGCCGTAGGTTGTTGGGTCTGGGTCAAAAGATTAGGACGTTAAGGCCTCGCGGACTGGTGGCGGGGGGTGAGTATGAGTTAAAAACTTCTGGGAGTCCAGAGGTAGCGGTTGGGGAGGAGGGGGGGTGAGTCAGAAGTGGGGGGGGAATATGGAAAAAAAAAAGGGACACGGCGTTGTGGGGGAAGCCAAAAGACAAGAATGCAAAAAAAAAAAAAAACTGGTACTAAAAGCTGTCCCGAATATTGAATCGCAAAGGGGCCGTGGCTAGCACCCTGGGGAAGTTGACCCCGTCCACAGGCCAGCGGATGCGAGGCCTGTGAAAGGACCCCTGGCGAACGGAACGGTGTTGGCACTGAGGGAAACTTCCCCTCTCGGGCCGAATCACGGCAGTCGGGAGCTGCGCTAAAGAACGAGCAGAAGGGTAGAACAAAAGGGAAAAAAAACGGGAAAGGGACGATAGGATATATCCGAAAAAAAATCGAGGAGCTCGGAGGTTCCGCGCTGAAGCCCAACGAGATCGTGGGGGGTGGAGCATGCAAGAAAATCAGATCGGGCATTAAAGAATCCCGATTAAAAGAGGTATAAGCGGGGGGGCAGCGAAACTTGGGAGATCCGATGATGGGTGTGACGAAATGCGGCTGGGGAAAGAAGGGAGGCGTATAAGTTCAAACGTAGCGGGTGTCGGAGTGGATGCAACGATTGGGTCGACCTGACAACGTCGCAAAAAACCAGGTCAGAAAAAAAAAGCGTAGAGACAAGAGCGGTGCGAAAAACAAAAAAAAAGTCGGAATCAGATGATCGCGAGGGGAAATAAGGGAGGCCGCGCGAAAAAAAAAAAAAAAAAGCTCAAAAGAAAAAAATCAACAGCCCCTCATCTCCTGGGGAGAAAGGAAATTGGATCGCTGCGACTCTGATGAAAAAAAAGGAAAAACGCCTGTGTAAATGCCCGCCGGAAAAGACATGCGCACGGGACCCGAAACCACTTGTGCGGGAAACCTCCTGGTGCGGCAAAGCTGCCGTTACCAAGTCCCGGGCGGCCCGGGTTAGGTGATGCCGACGAAACGGAAGGGTTTGTCGACGTGAGGCCTCAGTTTAAATAGGGGAAGGACGAGTCGACAACTGGGTCTCCGGGGGGGAGGAAAAAAAAATCCCGGCTCAAAATCACCCGACCCGAGGACCACGAAAAGAAGGGCCATCCCGCAAAGCAAAAAGGAAAAAAGGTAAAACACAGACTGGCCATCGGAACAAAAAGAGGAAAAGGCGCAGATTTCAAAACAAAACAAAAAAAGAGGAAGTGGAAGAAGGTTGCGTCCAAAGAGGGAAAGTGGGGGGGTTTACCTAGGTTACCGGAAAACGGGCGTGTGTG
>Ga0179591_1285486_pt1 | contig 10614 bp, 16 predicted proteins | sample CZOMad2_1_08_16f_FD_182891 | JGI IMG/M metagenome (GOLD analysis project Ga0179591, IMG submission 182891) | Vadose zone soil fungal communities from Angelo Coast Range Reserve, California, USA - CZOMad2_1_08_16fungal (PacBio error correction) | ecosystem: Environmental > Terrestrial > Soil >...
ACCTAAATGCAAGTAAGCCGCCCTGTGGGGGAAAACAAAACGAAGCAAAAAGGGGGAAAAAAAAGGATGGGGAGTTATAAAGGAGGGAAGGAAAAAAAAAGATATCTATCAGTTTCTTAACAAAATTGGTGGGGGGTGGCGTCCTTGTCCGGAGTTCGTGTCCGCCAGGGCTTCGATGTGGGATGCCGCCGCACCAATCGATACTACTAAATTTATCTGAGAGAAAAAAAAAAAGGGGGAAAAAAGGATATGGAGGGGGAGGATGGAGCGATGTTATCGTCCTACTCTTTAGGTCAGTAGCAGACAACGAAAAGAGCAAAATAGGCAAAGAGGCAACGAAAACTCGGTGTTAACTCCACCGAAAAGGGAGATTCAAACAAAGGAGGAAGAACATAAGGGTCCTGGGTAACTGTTGGCAGAAATGAATGGTCAATACAACCGTAGGCTAGGCAAAAAAAGCGAATTTCAGAGAAAGGACTGATAAAACTGGATAAAGCTAACGAAACCTCGCCAGGTGTCAGGGCCAATGATAGGAAGTTGCATCAGCTGAATTGTTCCAAATTCGTTATGGTGCCCGAGAGAAGGGCGAATGTCCCAGGAAGAAAAAAAAGGGGGGGGCCCTGGAAACTTTATATACCAAAGCACTTACGAAGTTGCAGTTTTGGGACACATCGCTCTTTAAAAAGTCTTTTCTGATTCCCAGATCGTTAAAGAGTCACAATAGCAGGGAAAGAAAGGGAGGGACGGCCTAAAAGACACAGCGTAAATGTGTGCCAGCCCTCGGCGATAGGTTTCGCACGGGTGAAGAGGAATTTACGGATGGGGAAAAAAAGGGGGAACTCAAGAGGGAAGGTGGCCATTTCAAGAAGGGGGCTTCGGGGGGGTTTAATTCTACGGCGCGGGAATCATAGATCCGTTGCTAAAGATAAAGTGGAAGAAGGTTTCTCGAGGGGTAGGACGGGGGGGGAAAAAAATCAAAATCAAAAAAGAATATTCGATAAGGTGATGGGGGGGCAGTTCTGGGAAGCTGGTGGAATTCGGATTCGGAGGGGAAGGAACAGCTCTTGCCGAAGAGGGAAAAAAACAGGGGGGGTGGGGAACCACCGGTCAGTACAAACAGCAAATAGAGATCTCTGCCTCACTACATTATGCATGGAAAGTCTAAACCTGCCAAGAAAAGAGGTCAAAAAAGCAGGGGGGAAAGGGGAGGGAGGAGCCTCAATGGGAGTCATTCCAGGTTCCGCAAGCGTGGGATTGAAAAGTGCGGTCCAATCTCGAAACTTTTCCCGGGGGCGGAGGGGGTAGGAAGAGGACGGATGAGCAGGAAGAGAGGGTCCTATCTCGCCATGCCCGTGCTCCAGCGGTCCTTTAGTTCGAGGCGTAGTAAACTGGACTGCAATCTGCTTAATATGGAGGGAATAGAAAAATTGAAAGTGGGAAGGGGGGAAGGGAAGGAAGCATCCCGGACTGCAGTAGAGAGGCCCCAGGAAAGACCGGGTTAGGGGGGAAACCTGCAAGTTGAGAAAAAACGCAGGAATTTGAGATAGGAAAATGGGTTGGTCAATACTCGGAAAAAAAAGAGTCTGGAGTCTGATAGGAAGGGATCCATCGTAGATCATGCCTATCTTCATCAGAAAGTGTGGGAGTATCTTCTATGTCTAGGCGACATCCCTTTTTTTGATAGGAAGAATAGCAACTATCGGAAGGAGAAAATGAGGGAAAATCCATGTTGTGCCCCTCGGTCGCTTCAGCGAAATAGCGTTGGTAATAAGGTTGGGGGGGGAAGAAAACCCGGCCAGGATTTGGAAGAATAGCGGGAAAGGGGGGGGCAATTTCCGCACTTGACTGCGGAAAAGGAAGGAACTTTTTTAAATAAAAGCTAGTGTTCGGCAGGTAATTAGATTACGGGAGATCAGGAAAAAGAAGAGGAAGGACAAAGGGGCGACTGTTGTACACATCTTAAATGGGAAGGGAAGATGTCAAAGTTAAAAGAAAGAAGAAACGGGGAAGGCGCTCAAAGGGCAGAATATCTGATATTCCCAAGTCTGCTGCTAGCTTCACGGGTAGTAGGATTAGAGTCAGAGTCCCTTAAAACTAAAAAAAGGGTTCCATTGGGAGAGAAACTCTACAATCGGACCCAGCTGCGTCAGGCGAATTTTTTCAGGAAAAAAAGGTTCAAGGGGAGAAGGTCATTAGAGAGAAAACATTCCATGGGGGGAGAAAGTGAAAGAGATCTCTGAAACATGGAGAACAGACATAGAATGGACACGTGGTGAGCTGACCCTTGGGGGAAAACCACAAATATTTGGGTCCAGGAAGAGAGGGGGCCGGGCACCAACCTAGCAGGTGTAGAAAGAGGGCAATCCGGGGACTTTTTAATCGCTGCACAAGGTCTGACAAAAGGTAAGCGTTGGGTATAGGCAGGGAAGAGTACGGGGGGGAAGGAGAACTCGAAATGGAAAAAACTATGGGGAGAGACGCTTACCATGAGTAAGCGAGCCTCTGTGCATGATTCGCGCACAGAATGCTCATGAACAAGATATCAGTAGAAGAAAGCTCGACAGGGACCGAGGGTATCAAAAACCTTTTCGTAAGAAAGAACCCTTTTGCGAAAGGGGAAAACTTCTAAAAGGCGGGAATGGTCCGCAACAATCTGAAGAGGGGGTCAGGAGGGGGAGGATGCATCTGGGGGATGAAACAAAGGGAACAAGGAAATAAAAAGAAAAGGTTTAGGGAGAGATCTCTCAACAAAAAAAAAGGGGAGGAGGAAATGGATTCCTTCTCAACTTGCGTATTACCGGGAGGCAGGGTGGTGGAAGAAATCTGCCTCTCAAACGAAGGAAAAAATCATATTAGGAGGAAAGGGAACCATGAAATCACTCGGAGGAAACCGGTTAAAGGGTAATTCACCGGTGGCTGGCTCCGAAGTGTCGGATGCCGGACGAGGCTATTACTCGCGCGGTTTTGTAATAAAAAAAAAAAAGACCTGGGCAAAGAAATCGGGAACAAATAATAGTCTGGCTGAGAAAAAAAAAGGAGAAAAGGGAGAGGAGGGGGGAGGTCAATTTGGATACTACGACGACTGACAACGAAACAAGGGAAAGACGCGTCTTGCAAGGAGGATTTTAAAAAAAGAGATGTGCCCCCAAGGGGGACAGTCTGTTCGATATCTTGGTCCCGTCGGCGATTGACAGGGATAAAAAAAAAACCAAAGTTTGTTTCACGGGAGGGTGGTCAAACATGGGTTTTAAAAAACTCAAACACCTTTTCATCTGTTTCAAGGATTCTGGTCACGGAATGGCTGGAGAGGGGAAAAAGAAAGCTCAAGAAGCCCAACATGGTGAAAGGGAGGAGGAGCATTACCGAAAAAAAAAAATTGCAGTCACACTGTAGGTGGGGAGGAAAAAAATAGAGGAACGTAAAAAAAAAGTGGGGGGAGGAGGGAATCCAAATGTCCAAATTTTCGCTAACTCCGGATGAGAGGTACCAAGAAAGAAGAAAGGTTAAAGGTGAGAGGGAAGGGGTCAATGCTGAACGGAGAGGGGAGGGGGGGGGCCTAATTTAAAAACAGGAGGGATTTAAGGTGGGGGAGAAGGTCAGGGTCGGGGAAAGGGGCATCCATTGACCGCATCCAAAAGAAGATTTAACAAGGTGACCATGGGGCTTTGGTTGGAGGAGAGAATTACACAAGTGATCGAAGGAGGAGGGTAGAACAAAGGCAGTTACGCAGAAAAACACTACCGTGTTTACTACGTCTGGGACGCAGAAAAAAAATGAAAAAAAAAATCATCGATTCGGGAAACAACGGCTGACTGGAAAGGGAGGAAAACTTTCTTCAACGATTTCTCCTCGAATCGCAACATAATGACGAATTTCAGGAAGAGAAGGGAGAGGAATAGAACCGGAAAGTATCTCAGCCAAAAAACTGAGCTGATCAAACACTGCCAAAGAGGTCAATATATCTGCTATCGCACGCGAATTCCACGGGAATCTGCGGGGGGGGGAAGCCTTCTGATGAGACGTAGAAAAAAAAGTCCTGCTGTGGGGGGGGAGTGAACTTGTTCCAAAGGGGGGGAAACAGTCGATCCAGAGGATCCGCAGAGGCGCAGTCACATTTCAGAAAGCCTAGTGGTAGGACTCCTCAGCCAGCTTGGGAAGCCTCAGGGGCGAAAAAGGGCGACTCACGCCGAACTACGTCCGCGGCGCCGGCATGGCCCCCTATAAAGACTGGAAAAGGAGACTCTAAACCAGAGGAGAAAAAAAATCCTAGGGTGGGGGTGCATCCTATGGAAAGGGGAAAGGAAATCTTTGAGGAGGAAAAAAAAAAAGGGGGGAAAAAAATGATCTGCCCTTTGGATCTCTTCCTCCACGTCAACAGGTAGTTTGGACAGTGCCGATCTGTTCAGTTTTAGACAGGGGGGGTTAAGAAGAGGGACTAGTTAGAAGTCTCGATTTCGGGGGAAAAGGGGGGGGGCCACCTATGGGTGGGGGAATGTAGTGAGAAAAAGGGAGGAATTCCCAATCAATCCGCACTGCGCAACATATACGACCAAACCCATCCACCTTAGAATAAAAAGAGGATTTACTACGTGGGGGGGTGGGAGGTGTGAAGGCTTAAACTAGGGAACAAAAACGGACACGTGTTATATTTGGGCCACGGTCCGGTCTGGGGGGACAGGGAAAAAGAGGGAAAAAACAAAAGGAAAAGGGAGCTAAAAAAGGGGTGGATAAAAGTTGGGGAGGGGGGTGAAAATCAGGACCTTGACGCGAGTCAACGAACCTATTCTTTCCTCCCGCTGGCACTGGGGTACATGGCCGGTTTTAATCCAGCTAAAAAAAACACAGGGGAGAGGGAATTTGTACCTAAATCTTAAACAATAGAAAACACACATACAGAAAAGGAAAAAAAAGACGGACATTAAGGCTCTGAAGAGGAAAACAACCTGCAATTTCAAAGTGTCAGGCCTCGTGCCTGGTCGGAAAGGGGGAAGGGGGGGAGGGAGTGAGGGGGAAGAGTGGAAGGGCAACGTGTTCTCCAAGCAATCACAACAACCTTGGAAGCGTCTAACTCAGAAGGGAATTAGGGCCACCAAACGTTTCCACACTACTACACCGGCAGGCATTTTTCTGGGACAAAAGAGAGAAAGATTGAGGAGGGAAGAAGAGGAGGGGTTGAAGAAAAGTAAAGAAAAAAAAAAGTTTCGACATCCTGGGGAAAAGGCAGAGGGGTAAACTCGGTTCAATTGAGGGAAAAGGGTCTAGGACAGAGACGGCGGCGGTGGCGGAACACCGAGTTTGCGTCTGTGGCGGCCTGTGGTTCGTAGGAGGAAAGGGATGGCAAAAATCAAGGAAAAAAAGGGAGAGAAGAGGAGAAAAGAAGATTGAAACTATCGAGTATATACAACAAAACAAAGGGGAGAAAAAGATCTACGGGGAAGGGGGAGGTTAGTCTCGATCTGGGATCGTACGGACTTGAAGTAAACTCGAGGCACTCTCCCTCACGAACCTCCGGAAGGACGCAAAAAAGGGTCAAAAAGACGGAAGCAAGAAAAAGGAAGAAGGCCTATTAATCAAAAAGGGCCGAAAGCACATTGTACTTACTGATTCGATGTTCCAACCTCTGGAGAGGGAGAGGAGATAGTCAAAGAGGAGGGGAAGGATTTGAGCTCAAAAGGCCAGCACCTGAGGGGAGAAGGGGACTGGGCAGCAGAACCTGTTAGTAGCCACCGTATGAATGAAACTTTGTGTGGAAAGGAAAGGGAAGCGAAGGGAGAAAGGAGGTGAATTCCGGGCCTTAAAAAGGAGGGGGGAGAGGGGAAAATCTCAAACCCAGCTTACTCCCGGCGTAACTCCGTTCTTCGACCATATCACGAGGAATTGACGATGGACTGTAGGCGTTGACAGTTACTGAGAAGGGGAGGGGGGGGGGGTAAGTGTCACTATAGGAAGAGGGGGGAGGCCCTCTCATTAATAAGGTAGCCTCCGTCCTGAGCGGAAGGAACACCTCCTGATCAAGGAAAAAGGAAAGACGGGCAGGGAAGAAATAGGGGGACGCTGTGAAGTTTGAAGGTAAGTCTTTGTCAAATGTACCCGAATGTGTGGAAAAACCGACTGCTGCGGGGGGAAACTCCTTGGGAGGTAGGGAAAAAAAAGACTGGATCGCTTTGAGAAAGGTAAAAGTGTAGCCTTAGATGGGTGCCGGGAAGGGGAAAACTCTAGAAAGGGGGAGTAACGAGCGGACTCAGGAAGAAATTTTGGGGTAGGGGGTACCGAGTTCTCAGTGGGGGGATCGTGCGATTCGCCTGGGCTTCCCATCTCTGGGAAACCGAACTAAGGAACAAAAAAAGAGGGAAAAAAAGGGAAGGGGAAAAAAATCAATAGACAAGCGAGATTGCCTTTCACGCAGTAACATGCGCCACAAACCCTAAAAAAGCTTAAAGAGGGGGAATACCTTTTCCTGGGAATAAGAGAAAGGAAAAAAAAGTTAGGGGGGTAGAAAAGATGCACCCATGTGGTCCGAAAAAATGGGGAGGGCAACGTCCTCGCACTTTCCCATCTCCCGGCCGCCCCTGGTCTTCTGAAGAGGCACGGTGAGAGGGGGGGAAAGCTAGGGAAGATCTAAGAAATGCGTGATCCAGGGATAAGGTAGTTCGGTTAGTCGAATTGCTGGCATAGGCTTTGAGGAGAAGGGGATCGTAGAAGAACGGAATTTTGGAAGTAAAGGATTACGCCGAAAGAGGGAGGATACTATCTGCCAACTTCTATCGGATCGACCGTTGTCTTACCTTTCGCTCAAAGGGAGAGGAGGAGGACAGAAGAAAGGGGGTGCATAAGGGGAGGGTCCCCCCGAAAGGAAAGGCAGGGTATAGGGCGATCTCGTAGGGATAGCCGATGCCTACACGCGCCAGGGGGCTAGCGAGGGGAGGAAGGGGGCTGGGGGAAAAAAGAAAGGTAGTTTTGTATACCATGGATGGCAGGGGATCAGACATCCAGAGTGCCCTCGCCCAGCTTGAATGCGTGAGTTTCCGGAAAAAGGGGGAAAGGCGCAAAGGGGGGGGAAGTAACGAGCTGGTCCGCGCTTTGATTGCGTCACAGAAATGGTGTGTACCGCGAGGTTGCTTCCACGGGACACTTGGGGAAGAAGCATCAGGGGGTCAGAAAGAATTGGAGATCCTTACCACAAATCCGATGGCCTGTCAACCCCAGAGATAGCAGGAAGGGGGGAAGGGGGGGCTAAGGAAGAAGGAGAGGGGGAAGGACGGAAAAAAGGCCTATCCGGGGGGTTGAACCTTCGAATACCCGCGCCTACCTTCAAATTCTATCAGGGGGAAAAGGGGGGGTTCTGCGGGGAGGAAAGCTGAATCGGGACTCAAATCTGTTGAAATTTGTTGTATCTCAAGACAAAATACGCTCCGCCCTTCTCTCATAGAGGAGGACAAGAGCAAACGTGGAGGAGGGCAAGGGTGGGCCAGTAGCCGCAACTTGAAAATTTTGGTTCGACTGGGGGAAGGGAATTCTCGCGACCATGCATTCCCACCGACTTAAACAGAATGAACCGTTTTTGTGGGGACGGGGAGAATGGGAAAAAAAGGGGTTGGGGGAAAAAAAAAAAGCAAATAATGAGAAGACTGAGGGCTCTACCTCGCCGCTCAGTTGTCTGATATACGAAGAAACATTTGTCCCGGGGGGGGGGGGGAAGAGGCTTAAATCGTAAGGTGTCGGGGTCACTTTGAAAAGCGATACTTTTCGTCCCATGAATCTCGTCCGCAAGCGCACTCTTCCCCGGGCGGGGGGGGGGACAGACTAAAAAAGAGTTTGGGCATATTTCTAGAAAAAAATCGTGCTTTGTATTCTCTTCACCAACGCGGCCGATCATATCTATACCTTCGGTAGGGACACCTTTGGGGGGGAGGAAGGAAAAAGGGAAGACCGGTAAAAGGGGCAGTTCCGTCCCTGGCTTGATGGAATGGTTCATCCAAATCTGTCTTGGAAGGGAAACTCTTCTTAAAAAACAGGGGGGGGAGAAAAGGGGGTAGCTCGCGCAAAGGGGGCTAAGAAAGAGATATCAACAAAGAGAATTCTTCTCAACACTGTCCAAGGAGTCTTGCGACAAAGTTTTTACAGCTGCCGCTCCCCCTCCTGCACAAGAATATGAGAAACCATCAATCCGTTAGGGAAGGGGAAAGGAAGACAACTGTTTGGAGAACTAGTTGTAACGCCTGGACAGATGACGAAGGGGAGACTCCGCAGTTGTTTCATATACTAAAAAAAAATAATCTCTAACAGAAAAGGGAAAAGATCATTGGAGGGGCGAGAAACCTTTATATGGCGCGGATGGTTGGCGAAGCTCTCTGCTCATGGACGTAGCGTATCGCGGCGAAAAGACACCTCTGGACTAAATTTCCTGGCGGGGGGGGAGAGGGGGGTGAGAAAAGGGAAACACTTTGACTGGCGTATCTTGGCCCACCGTTTACGGGGTTGAAGACTCACCAGCCTACGCAGGGGACTGGGGGGTTTGGGGAAACAAGGGGGGGTGACAAGAAAAAAAAAAGGTTGACATCAGGCGTCGGGAGGCTTTTCTCTAAACTACCTGGACAAGTCAGCCCAATGGTCAATTTCTCCGAAAGAAATTCTCACAGGTGGAAAAGGGTAAGGGGAAACTGGTATTGAATAAAACGAAGGACAGGGGGTATTTGGGGTCGGCTTTAGTCCACATTGCGTTCGTCGCCAAGACGCGGATGCATACTCCCTAAATAACCCTGGAAAAAGGGGGAGAAGGAAGGGGGGTACGAAGGGAGAAAAAATAGTAACAGGTGTGTATTTCAGAGACTCTGGACCTTTGTGATCATTCCGATCTTCATTCAGGTCAGAAAGACGGGAATTACCTTCATCTCCTGGGGAGAGGGGAACATTAAGCAATAGGAGGGGGGGAAGAGATCATAAGGTCACCTGATCTAACATTATGTCCTTCCAGGGAAGTGCCGCCGAACACTTCTCGTTTTATACCTCCTGGGGGGAAATCATCACGAGGAGGAAAAGGAAAAACACATGAAGAGAAAGGAAATGACAAAAATCAGTTGGTCACCCCCCCCTTTATTCCCAACGCATAACCCTACTAATCTAATTAGGAAAACCATTTCTGAATAAGGGGAAGAAAGGGGCCGTCGAAGCAGTCAACATGTGGACTCGGAAAAAGCGCTAGCCAAACTGGAGCTTCAAGATAGGCATGCTTCACCTACTAATTTGAGAAAGGTGAGAAGACGGGGGGAGGAGGGGGGGAAATAAAAAGTGAAGGAAATATTCTTCGAACAGAAAGCCTCGTTGGGCTCACTTGTCCTTGAAGCAACCTGAAAAGCCGAGTGGCCGATGCGATCTCATCCCGGCGCAGTGAGTCATGTTCGAACAAAGGAAGATTCGGATAGAACGCCATCCGGTCAAGAACTAAGAAAGGGCTATTCGAACTACTTATCCGGTGCGCCGGCCCCATTTCCCATGAAGGATGAAACTGGACTATCCCCTAGCGAAAGGAAGGAAAGGGAAAACGAAGATGTGGACAGACGAGGACAGTGAACTCCACGTTCTAAAAAACAACTGGTTGCCATTAATTTGTACTGTTGTGCGACTCTGCACTCAAAACTTCAACTAGCGGAAAGGGAAGGGGAAGGGTCGGGCAGATGTGGGGGGATAAGGACGAGAGGGGAGTGGGGAAGGAGCGATATAAGGTGCTGGTGCTGACCGTGAACGGTTGTTTCTCTCTGAACCAGAGATGTATTAAGACCCAAGGCGAAAGCGCAAATGCTCAAAATCAAGACGTACCCCCATCAAAGAGTTATCTGTCGCTTCTGTGAAAAAGGGAGGAGGAGTTTAACGGGACAAGAAAAGCACCGCATTATATTTGGGAGACAGGATCGTCGTGGAGGGTGCGTTCCACGCGCTTTTAACCAGAAACAGTCTTCCTGACAACCGGAAGGGGAAGAGGGGTTAGGGACTGTGAACAAGGGACGGAGGAAGTAAGGCACGCCGCTGGCCCTTGGCCATTGGAGGACATGGCCGGCGTGTTCCGTCCCGCTCCGTCGTCGACAGATTATGAGGGGGGGAAAAAACTGAATCTTCTCTTGAAAGGAAAAGAAGAAAATAACAACGAGAAAAGGGCGCGCCTAATGCAAACCTGCAACTGTCGTCAAGTGGTTCTGAGTCTAAGAGGGGCTAAAGGGGGTGGAAGATTCCAGGAGAATCATTTGATCAATCTGACTAGTAAAAGCACCTTCCTTGTAGCGTCGAACTCTATCTATGAGGGCCACAAACTTTCAAAGAAGAAGGGGTTACTGAAATTCTTGGGTTTTCTCACTAATTCAAAACGTACTTTTTCTGGAGACGTGATATAAATAAAGGAAGGGTAAGAAGCAACGCGTTAATAGGGGCCCGGTCGTTAACCCTTCACAACGAATCAAGTACCTATGTGAATTCTCAGTTCTGATTACTATACGGCGGCGGGGCTTAACACCTTTTCTTTTTTCTGGGGAAAGTGTGAGCGTGTTCGGGGAGGGGAGAAGAGGAGGAGAAGGTCGTGCATCCTGACATCAGGAGAGAATCTCCAGAGAACGAACCTGGTTA
>Ga0179591_1330642_pt1 | contig 10614 bp, 12 predicted proteins | sample CZOMad2_1_08_16f_FD_182891 | JGI IMG/M metagenome (GOLD analysis project Ga0179591, IMG submission 182891) | Vadose zone soil fungal communities from Angelo Coast Range Reserve, California, USA - CZOMad2_1_08_16fungal (PacBio error correction) | ecosystem: Environmental > Terrestrial > Soil >...
TCAGCCGGCGTCGATCAGGGAAAACGAGAAAATGAAGTTTTGTGGAGGGAGGTAGAGGACTCCGGTTGTCACTTACGGGGCGTGATTTAAAGACGGCCCCAGAAAATGGAAAGTGATTTGGTGGGAGATATAGAAAAAAAAGGAATGCTGGAAAGGGTGGGGAACACATTTGCGGGAGTATCGGAGGAGGGGCGTGGCAACCAACACAAAAGGAGGCGAACGGGGGAAAGCACCGCAAAAAATTCAGGGAGAAAGGAGGGAGGTTCAGATAATAAGTCAAAAAAAACGGGAAATAACTTCCTTATGGGGGGGCGCAAAAATGGCGGCAGGAAAGTCTGACGGCGATCGTAAAGTGGGGTTGTAAGACAGGCAGTTAACAACAGAAGCACAAAATAATAAAAGAGTACCGAGCATAAGATTTGCCACTGTCCAAAACGCCCAAAAATCTCTGAAAAAACGCCAGAGTGGGAGGAAAAACGCGGAGGCGGGCGGGTGAACAAACACACGAAAACCGTTGCACAATTTAGGCTGAAGAGGGCCGAAGAAAGAGAAAATCGTCAGCTGAGCACTCTACGCAATCCAATAAAGCCGACAGGGGACGACCGGAAAAAGGACAAAGAGGACTCAAGCGGACCAGCGGCACCCAGCAAAGACAATGGAACAATGAAAAAGAAATCAGGACAGAAGGAAAAAGCTAAAAAAGGGCTCGTAGGAAAAAAAAGGAACGTATGGTTAGGAGAAAGAAAATTAGAGCAGGACGCCGGAAGCTTTTATTAAAGTGCAGGTGGTGCTAGCGACCAAGAAGAAGGGAAAAGGGCAAAGATAAGCAAAGAAAAGGAAGAAAAAGAAGAAGGTCCAAGGCTATCAAAGGCAACGTGGTGAAGGCCCGAAAGCCGGAACACGAGAGAAAAGAGGCTCAGAAAAGAAAAAAACAGGCGGTGAGGGGGGGTTCAGAACAAAGAGGGTAAGCGTGCATGTGTGCTTAGGACGGCCTTAGGTATTATTGCTCCAGGTGTGTTTCTGACTCGATGACGTCCTAAACGGCAGCACATGGAGCCAGGGGAAACAGATGAGCTCGCAATAAAAATTTAAACGATTCGGCTTCCTGGTGGGATGTGGAAAATATGGCTCATCAAGGAAAAAGAAAGTGGATTCGCTTGGGAGAACAAAAAAAAAAAAAAAACCTGACCACATCGGGAGGCAGTGAGGCGCGCAGAGGCACTCGGAAAAAAAGACCCCCGGTAGCAATTGGGGGGGGAATGCGAAAACTGAAGGAGAGGCACATCTCAGAGGGGGAGAGAGAGGCTCATGTGCGCTGAGGGCCTCCAATAAAAGGTGCCAGTGGGTGCACAGAACCGAAAAAATGAAAGACTAACCGCGGTTCGAGAAAGAAAAAACGAATGGTAAAGTCCATAAGAAGCCAGGCATTGAATTTGAGAAAGACCGTGAACCCAAAAAAGAAAAAAAAAAAAAGAAAAAAAACAAAAGAAGAAATAAAGAGAAAAAAAAAAAAAAAAAACAAATTAATTTGAAGAAGAAAAAAAAAAAAAACAACATCATACCCACCGGTGTTGTACAAGATGGGGAGTGTTGCGATCTCGCTCAACAACACAAACAATGAGGTGCTCTCGGGAGATCGCAAATCCGGAAAAAAGGCGGATGGTACAAAGTACCAAGCCCCCTTCCCTCTTAACGAAGGACTCAAAAACGGACTTCGGACGTGGAACGACAGATCAGTAAAAGTCGGCGAAAGATTGAACGCCGAAAAGTGGAAAATCAAGATGCGGATAAGCCCTCAATCCTCCCAAGAACATCTCAAAAAAAAAAAAAACAGTCGGTGCAGCAAAGCCAGAGAGACTTACCACCAAAGGGGGAACAGGGACGTACTCCTTTAACCCACCCCAGGAGACGAGTGCAATGGCACGGAACCACCAGAGGAAGGAGGTGATGAAGGTCCCTGAGAAAAAGCTGAACGAGAAAGCCTTCGCATTATCTAGCTAGCACGAGAAATGAGAACTCAACGGCATCCGAAATATGCCGGTTCAAATAATCAGAGTTAAATAATAATAGGAAGGGAATAGGGGCACATACCCATAATGAAAGGTATCATGGGAGAAAGAATAAAAAAACGGTTAAGCGGAGCGCCAAGAAAAAAAGAGGGTTCTTTTGGTCGGGAAAAACAGCACATGGGGTTCCGCGTGGCCGGAGTTCCACCGGGGGAGTCACCGAAGCCTGTTAGCAAAATACGAGCGTTACTATGGTCAGAGGGATGAGTAACGGCCAGGCGATACGTAGAAAAAAGAGACTTGGAGCTGGCTGTCGACGAATGTTCCATGACGCAATAGACAGCTTGGAAAGAGCAAAGGGGGACTTCCTCAGACAAACTCGCCAAGTTTAAGACTGTTTTCTTAGGAGAAAATGTTATAGGGGACGGATGCAAAGGGGTGGTCAGGTGGCAGGGGAATTCGCGCAAAGGTCACTCGTCACGGCCTTCTGATGAAACGAGGACTTACGGGGGGAGCAAATGCCTGAGATGTGGGGAAGGGGGGAGGGATAAATGGTGAAAGGGGGGGCCCACCCGAACGGTTTTCTTTTGGAACGCCAAAACGCAAGCTGACCGCACGGGGTCGGAGGGGGAAAGATGAGATTGGGACAAAGGCAGCTTTGTGAAAGGGGCAGGCATAAAGGAGGACCAGAGGTAAGCGAGTGTCGTTCGGTGGGGAAAAAAATTCCTCTTAAACACAATTTACAATAAAAGTCGACGGGCAAAAAAAAGATTCTCCAAAATCTAGAGCGAAAAGGAGGAAGAACGCACTCAGGAGAATTCGAGGGGGGAAGCCGAGGGCTAAACGCAGGGGATAAAAAACGTTGAGCGAAAACGGCCGGAAAAACAGTTAGCCAAGGGCTTGCGTCTGGGGGGGATAGGAAGAGAACGCAGGAAGAGAAAGTTTCCAATCACGGGAACTCATTCCTTGGCAGGAGCAGCTAAGAGAAGAAGAAAAAAAAGGAGCACCTTCTGCTCTGGGACAAAAGTAAATCACACGGACGTAACCCGTAAAAAAGAGCCGCATCGCCGCGCCAAAAAAAAGTAATAAGGAGGCAGACACGGGAGAGGACGAAAGCAAAAGGAGAGATCTAAGTGAAGTACAGACATCAAAACAACAACAGGACAGAGGATATAAAGGGAAGAGACAAAAGGGATTCGAAAAGCAGGCACAAGGGAAAAGGTAGTTTTGCAGAAGAGGACAGAAAAGGGGAGGATGAGAATGAAGGAGTGTTACTCCCAGATCAGAAGGAATTGTATTATAAAGATGGGAAAAAAAGTTAAGATGGGGAACAAGGTGAGCTTTCCGATAAAGGCTGGAGGATCCGACAAAAAAAAGCCAGTGTGGAGAACTGGGCTGAAAAGAAACCAAACGCGGAGCGAGAAAAAATGGAGGGTGTTTGAAGCCATAATCAGACGGCGATGACAAAGGTTCCTGCATGATAAAAAGGGGGCCGAAATGGGATGAGACAATTGCGCCGCAGTCAAGTAATTGGTTTGGTGCTGAAGAACGATGGAACACCGACAGCCAATAAACGGTACCGGGGAGTTCTAAAGGCCAATGCGGAAGAGGGCAAAAAGAGGGCAACTTGCAAAAAGATAAACTCAGACGGATTGCGGAAAGGGAAGCGGAAGAAACAAGACCGAGACAACCGGGCACCGTAACCAAAAGTAAAATACCCACCGTCCTAAGAAAGAGCTCTACCGCAAGTAGGGATCTCGGGAACTTGCGGGGCGAAGCGGCAAAACGAACGAGGAAAAAAGACCATTAACAGTGCACAAGAAAATAAGGGCCTGCGAGAGGAAGCGAAAAACTCGGATCTGGTGGAGGAGAAAAAGAAACGGGGTAGGCTGTGAATTCAGATGAACCACGGGGTGAAAAAGGATTGTTTGCAGGACGGGGGGGCCAAATGCAGAAAGCAAATGAAGGCAGCCGAACTATAAAAAGGAACTCGAAGGACAAGCCCAAGGGGCGAACTGAGGCCAGGGGAAAAAAGAAAAATGGTCCGACAAAAAAAAAGGCAACCATGACTCAGATAAAAAAATGAACCGAGGGGTGATTGGTGAGGAACGAGGGGAAGTCTTCGGGAAAGTGGAGAAATTCGTAATGGGCTGGCCGCATGTGTTATGGCCTCTTATTCCCGGCTTCCCAAAAAATAACGGAGGGCGGGACGGATTCGACTGAGATCAGAGCCAAGGGCAAGTTGCGTGAAGTAATTTTTTCTTTTGCAAAAGTCAGGAGCATTCAGAAACGGGTAGAGTGGCTGATGGAGCGAAAAAAAAACAAAGACGCCGTTGCACGTCGGAGCAGGAGAAAAAAAAGCAAAATACGCCCCGGGAGCAGGTTGGGGGGGGGGGGCATTCGGAATGGATCTGAAGGCTGCCCAGCGGGGTAGAGATCGGGGGGCGCTGGGACAGGAGGTGGAGTCAGAGGACGGAAGGGGGTCAACAATTGGGCCGGCGTGGAAAACCTAGGTTGGAAGAAGAGGGAAGAATTTTCGAAAACAAAGACGGAACCAGAAGAAGGGACACAGGGCCACGTCAACTGATAGGTAAATGGAAACTAAATTGACCGAGGAGCTTTTTGATTTGATCTCGACAAAAACGGAGGGAGAAAATAAGAGGGGTATCCTCAAATCCTTAGCTGAGTACAACCATATAGGCCAAACCGCCCGCTACCTAAGGAAATAATTCTAACTCTTGTTATTTTTGATCGACACGACAAGAGGAAAGGTGCAAACCGAAGTTACAGAAGGGGAAAACACTTCGCGACGCCATTAGCCGAACCCGACGAGGGCACAAAAAAGACACGCGATCTATAATAAACCCCTATCTGGACAAAAATAAAGCGAGTTGAAAGAAAAGGGCTAAACCAAAAAGCTAATGCCTAAACCTAAAGCGTACCGGCGGCAGGATGGGGATACGAGCGAGCCGCAACTGACGCTTGAAATGAGCCAACCTCTGAAAGAAGAAAAAGAAAACAGGAAGCCGACACAGCGATCGGAGCGCGGGGGGGCCGTTTATATAATCTGCAAAAAATAGGCAACATGGGGCAAAGGGAATCGAGTCACAGAAGGAGAAACATAAGAAGTGAAGATAGAAACCTAAGAACCCCGAGGTTCTCGAAAAAAAAGAATAAAAGGTTAATCCTTGAATCAATTCAGGAGTTGTTCGGATTCTGCCGCCCCCACATGGGAGATACCGCACGGGGGAATTTTGGACGAAAGGTTGGGGTGAAATGTCATGAGAGATGCTATTTATGGCAAGGCATTGAATTCCTTTGTTCGCGGGAGTAGAAAAAATAAAAGACTATAACAAGGGATTGGACGGCAAAGAGAGAAATTTTCCGTGGAATGACAATCGGGACTGCCAGAGCAAGCGGGTTATGGCAAGATTTATCGGAAAAGAACAAAGCGCCGCTTTGTGTCCGTGGGTTTTTCTAAGTAAGTGGATCAGTTGGGGAGGAGTCACTGGTGCGGGAGCTGTCTACCCAGTTTGAGCAAGAGAGATGGCTTATAGGACTAAAAAGGTCAATGCTGATGGGGGCTGTGACTGTGTTCAGCGCAATCTGCAGGGGTGAATTCACTCTTGGCGCCGTGTGTGACTGGTTGCCACGAACGCCGATCAAGAAATGGCCGAAAGAATGTGAGCACTCTGGAGTGGAGATTTGGGACAAATGACGTAGCAGGGGCGTGACAGTAGGATCAGCGAGGGATGGGAGGCAGGGTGGGCAAATGGATTCTTGAAGATGTAACCCAACATGTTACGGAACGTAAGAGAATGTCTCTGACGAAGGCTAACGCACCAGATACGATGGGCCAGCGCTCATTGCAGGATTACGGTTTCAAGGGAATTATGGGCTGATCGCAGTTTTATAAGGGAAGGAGGTTGGATGCCCGGGCCCCATTCGCCTAAGGCGTGAAGGCGGGAGCTGCGGAAAAGAGAAAAAAACAGCCGATATCCCAAAAATGCGTGGAAAATACCTGTTCAGCCATGAAGTCGGGAGAGAAAGAAGAAAAGAATTCCAAAGGGAGAAAAGGCTGGAGATGGGCCAGAGGGAAGTCAAGGTATGATACGGCTGCAACATCGACCGCCGCCAAAAAATCATAGATTTTTCAAGACTCGAGAATAGCCGGTAAACTCAACACAACAAGGAGGAAGAGAAGTACCGGAAGATGCAGGGGCGTGAGAACAAGAACGGGGAAGAAAGGACAAAATGGTTTTGGCGACGGGGTCACGTGCAACTTGGGGTGACAGATGGCCCCACAGAGGGGCGATGAAGTAGGGGGGCCAGCTGAAGCAAAGGAATAATTGGCGATGGGACGCTTTCAGGATATAGAGGTGGCGATGCCGCATAACGAACGCAAAGAAGTGAGGTAGTCTGGCGCAGCAAAAAAAAAGGTCAGTAAAAACTCGATTTTTCACATGGAAAAGAAAGGAAAGGAAAGGTCTGAAAAGCGGTAAATAACATGAAAAGAGAAAGGGGCTAGACAGGGTCGCGGCTGGATCGTAATGTTGGGGCTTGAAGAGGCACCATGAAAACTACTAAAGGAGTTACCGGGGTGTAGGGGAGGATGAGAAGAAGAATGTCCAACGGAGGGCCAACTAGATCATCTCCATCTTGTTGTAGACGCGTACGGGGGGCGGGGTGACAAAACAACAGAAACCATGTTCAAAGAAAGGAGAGGATAGCAGGCCGAAAATTCCGCTCATAACATGAATCTAACTATAAATCACACGAAAGACGTTTGAGAAAAGGGCGCGAAGCAAAGCGGAACCGTTACTCCTAAAAGGGGACAAATAAAAAAAAAGTACAAAACAGCTGACGAAAAAGGGGCATGGCAGGAAAAAGAATGTGTGATGCAACGGAAAAATGACACAGGAGCCCAGGTAAACCAAAGGGAGGATTGCGAACCAAAGTCAAGAAGCCCGGCTAAAAAATGACAGAAAGAACTTGCTAGAAGCGAAGGGGGCGGATGAAGAAAGTTGAGAAAAAACTCCGAAAAAACTTGAAACACCGACCTTAAGAAAAGAGAACCTCGGGTCTTGTTGCTGGAAAAGCGGTACCCCGTGAAAGAACTGAAAAGGGGTTAAGGGCTACCTGGGCGTGTTATGGGATGGGGGGGGCCGCGAAAAATTTAGGGGGCAAGGGAGGTCCGACAAAAAACAATGATTAACGGGGAACGATTCGATGACAAATACAGGAAAACCTTGAAGGCGGGAATGCGCTGAGGTAGGTCTCCTTGGTGCTGGGTTGACATGCAAATTCAGCTGAGGCGTGCTGGATGCAATAACATCGGGGAAAGAGGAAAACCGCGAACCGCTGAAGATTAGAAACTTGGGGGGTGGTCTTCGCAATGGGTGCCCCAGGCGGTCGTTGGGGGAAAAAGGCCTTTGGGGGGAGGCTCAAAAAAAGGGGGAAGAAAGTTGTCAAGAATGGGGACCAATATACAAGCAGAGTTTGAAGAAGTGAACCGCCTTGGGTTCGAGCCACAACGGGAAACAAGAGAGTGGCAGGCCACCGGAGGTAGGAACAACAGGTGTTTGTACAGAAACGGGGGGTACGTTTAGATCGCCGAACAACAAGAGGAATATGAGAAAGCACTTTTCAGGTAAAAAAATCGGTCAAGGAGAGGGGCAAAACGGGACCCTCGTAAGAAGGCACTCATGAGAAGGAACACTGCGCTCATGGGGACCGTTGGAAAGGCGTCGGAAAAAAAAGGCAGCGGAATTACGCGGAGGTGGAACCCACCACTTCTCTCCTCATAGATAACTCAAATCAAAGAAAAAGCAGGCACTCGGCTAAACAACAAAAAACCAGCGAGCAAAGGACAACTGACCACAAAGGCTAAACGGGGAAGGGAGGGGAACTGGTGAAGGCGCGACTAAACGGGAAGGATGCAGAAAGGAGAAGACAAGACAGCACAGGAAACAGGAGTTGCGCATGGAAAGGAAGTCAAAAAAAAAGAAACAGAAGAAGGAAAAAGCACGCAAGAAGGAGTCAATGTACTTGGCAATTGACGAATCAGTTTTCCTGTCTGCGTCAGTGTGGATTTAATGGAAGTGAAAATCTAGGCAAAGAAAGAGAGCAGAAAGAGAGGGTAGGCGAAAACCTAACGCTTACGCAGGGTTCGAGGAAAAAAAATCGGGAGGATTTTCAGGAATAGTACATAGGTTTCGGGGAAATTCTCTTGCTCGCCAAAGGGGCAACTAAGGCCGACATGGGCCTTTGCAACTCAGCGGGTGGTTCATTGGCATGACGCTTTCGGGAGACAGGGGGCCTTCTGGTAGAGAAGAAAAAAGCGCAGGGGGGAAGAAAGAGGCTGCCGAAGGAGGAAATGTGGTCCCACAGATAAAATCCTGGATTCTGCAGAAAAAGGTTTGCTGAAGGGGAAAATCGGGAAAACTCGAAGGGAGTTTAGGGTGGCTCTTCGATTGTGAAGACCTGGGATAGGGGGCATGCTGGTACTGAGGGAGAAAGGGCTCAAACGCGGGCAGTGAAGGGCTGCCCGAGAAGGGAAGGAGAAGGAAGAGGAACTGCGAAGATCTTATAGAGGCTGGGACCAGGCTCAATCGAAAGGGGGGTGGAAAGTGGAAAAAAGGAGCGGTTTGTCTTTGTTTACGCTCCACGCCGGGGGGAGGCTTCAAAGAAGATGGGCGAGGGGTCCTCTGAGATGGGGAAGGGCCAGTGTGGACCCCAGTAAGGAGAAGCTTATAAGAAGTGAGGCGATATGGTAGGAGGGGTTTGAAGCTTACATAAAGCCAGTAAAAAAGCGACGGGGACAGCTCAATGCAAAATCGTGAAAGGAGTACGCTCATTGGAAGGGGAAGCACAGTTCGCGATGATGGCAAGTCATGGGAACTTTACGCCCGGAGCATTTTATAACGGGCTTTGCAGGGGGTGGGGGGGTGTGCGGGGTGGCATATCAGACGAAGGGGGAAGATCATTGAACTGACGTGGCTTCAGCATAATAATAATTTCGACGGCGACCCGGTCTGAATGGGGCCGAAGGAAGATAAAAAGGCGCAAGAATGAAAAGCGAAAAAGGACTCCGGGGTTTGCCGGTTGGAGACGCCTTTGACTGAAGGCAGCGGGATTCTCTCAAAACGAGAGGAAAAGAGAGATAGACGAAAAAAGGCGCGAAATCCAGGAGAATGTGGGGAAAGGAAAAGGGCTTTGGTGCCGGGTACGGGCGGATTACGAAGGGGAAAAAGCAGAGGGCCATGAATGATTGCCCGCTAAGCCAACGCCTGTGAGGATTGAAACCAGGTCTCCGGATAACGGGGAGCTGCGAAAAAAAGAGAAAAAACGAACTCAACCAGTGAGCAAAACGAGGGAGAAGGGGAGCGAAAAGAGGCAGGCATAACTGGGAGTGTTAGAGGCAGGATTCACTGAGAATGGCCAAAATGGAGAGTGAAAACCGACAGGGTCGAAGGCTATCTAATTTGAAAAAGGTGCAAAAGAGGGAAAGCCTGGGGAACAACCGCCCAGAGGACGGTCATAAACGAATGACAGGGAAGGACAACGGCCTGGAAGCAATCTCCGAGGGGAATCCGCAGGGAAAGGGTTGCGAACGTAGAGAGAAGGAATAAGGAACAAAATAACACGAAAACCGGTGCAAAAGGGAACCCTTGGGACAGCCCCAAAGACAGCTAGTCGAAGAAGTCATAGAAGACAAGTTGACGGGTCATCTAACAGTGCGAAGCTCCGAAACCGCGCACCGTGGGATTAACAAATCGAAGTCAAGAAAAAACAAAAAGGGCAGACGCGGAAAAGAGAAGAACAAAGAAAAATAGAAGGACTGGGATGGGGGATGCACGAAAAGTACGTCTCGTACATCGACAGATTGGGAACAAGGTAGTGGGTGCCTACCAGTAGGCAAAAGTCCTGAAAGGGAGAAAGGCGACTAGAAAAGAAGGCTTTACGGAGCGCGAGGAGAAACTAACAGTCAGATTGGGGTCGAAACGAAAAAAGGAAAAAGCCGACGATGCAAAATGATAATCTTTTGAGAAGGGGTTAGAACCGTAAGGCCGTTTCTTAGGGGCAGAAACACCTGCAGAAAAAAAATGATAGTTGATGTGCATGGCCAGAGGGGCGTGCCAGACCTTGAAGCCAATCACTGGGACAGGGTGCAAAAAGATTCTCTAAAATAGCAGCAATTGCAACGTAGCGGTGCGTTTCCTACAAGGGGTGGAGGGTTCAGGGAGCTCCTTCGCAAAGGAAGAAGTTCAGCTTAACCTGCGGTATCGAAAAGACCTTCATCGATGGGTGCACGGGCAATGGCAAGATCGCATTAAAAGAAAAGGTGGTGCAGTGAGGACCAAAACGGGATCTGCTGTCACAACGCGGGCGTTGGGGGAAGAGGAAAAGCATTTGGAAAGGCTGGAACGAGTGTTCACAATTGGATTGAATCGGAGCAGCGCAAAAGTGGGAATACTTGTGCCGCCGGGTTGAGGAGACAAAGAAGGAAACAAGAGGAAGGGTGGTGGGGTGGGTTCCAAAAAACAAGTGCAAAAGGAGGGAAAAGGGGGCACTCAGAATGAAAGCGGGGGAAAAAGTGTTGAAGAGG
>Ga0179591_1223517_pt1 | contig 10613 bp, 11 predicted proteins | sample CZOMad2_1_08_16f_FD_182891 | JGI IMG/M metagenome (GOLD analysis project Ga0179591, IMG submission 182891) | Vadose zone soil fungal communities from Angelo Coast Range Reserve, California, USA - CZOMad2_1_08_16fungal (PacBio error correction) | ecosystem: Environmental > Terrestrial > Soil >...
TAAGGAAAAGGACATGCGCGGCCTTGGGTGTGGGCTGGGGTGACGCTGGGACTTCGGGATCCTGTTCTCGGGCTGTCTGACTGAAAAGCGAGGAACCTAAAACGCTTCAGATCGAGAGGTTGGGCCGGGAGAGAGCAAAGCCGGCCCAAAAGGAAGTCGGCGCAATTGACTCTTAGTGGAATAAAAAAGCCTTCCTGGGTAAAAAAACAGCAGGGAGACTACACAGTCACAGTTAACTTTCCCTTCTTGAAAGCAAAGAAAAAGGCTCCTGGGTCCCAAACAAGAAAAAAAAGGGTCCGCTCACTCTCTGGGGCCTTCCACTTGGTAGAAACGCGAAAAGGGGCCCGACTTGTCAGGGCAAGGAAGCAGAAAGGAACCCTTGTGGGGGAAAAAACAAATTAACAGGGCGTGAAATGGGGTGGCAACTCAACGACATGGTGCCTGGATTAGGGTCTAATCGCCAACTTTCGAGGGGAGGTCGTTCGGAGGGAGATGTAAAACGCGTAACTGCACATTCAGGCGTGGGAGGGGCCACGCGACTCTTCCGATATCAAGAGGGGGGAACACGAAGGACGGAATCTCCGATCCATCACTCGAAAGGCCCGAAAAACCCCTTCAGTGGAGAATCCAAAAAGGATCTGTTCACAGAGGGGTAAGGAAAGCTGAAATAGTGAAAGGGAAAAGTAGGACACGATCGTCTAGGTTTTATCGTGTTCAAGAGACTGGGGGGGCAGGGCACTTAAAGGCTTATGGATGGTCGGGTACAAGAGAACAGACTTTAAAAAGAACAAAAACCGAGTTATTGAAACTGATTCCGTCGGGAAAGCGGGAATGAAACATTGTGCAAACGGCAACAGAGCGGTGCAGAAAATATAGCAGAAAGACTTTTTACGTGACGCCTCGAAAAGCAAACCCCTTAACGGTTTTCAAGGACAGCAACTGGAAGGAAAGAAGTCAAATCAAGACCTCGGTTCAATTGGTAAGCGTTCCTACTAGGCGAAGTAGAAGTGGTGACTATGGTCCTCGGGGTGGTCTGGAGGGGCTGGGTAAACTGGAGTTCGAGAAATCAAAACGTCCCAACGGGGCAAGCGGAAGAAACAAGAATGTAACCGTCCGTTAATGTGGGGTGGACGTTTGGTGGAAGGGGGGGGTCGTAGGGATTTCATGGTCTCTATTACCGTTTTTTTTCCTAAAAGGGGGGTGGGAGAATTGGAGTGTGCTGCGTATCAAAGGGCCTAGACGGGATGGGGAAGGTAAAGAATCTCCTTTCTTAATAGGGGGAAGGTGGCAGGGGAAAGAAAAGGTACGCACCGTGTTACAAGGATGGGAGAAACGGTAGGGAACACTGGAGCGGAATAGAAAATTGAAGAGTGTTCGGGCGTTAATGAGTTTGCCGTAGAGATCGGGCCATCACGAGACGGGGAAAGAGAATACTGTTCCACAAAAGGAAGTCGCGCATTGGTAGGCACTTAGTGAGCGCAGGGAGACATAGGATGGACAATTTTTAACGGTGCGGGATCCACACCGAAAGGGGAGAAGCAGCATGCGCGGGCGATCTTATCGATTGAGAATGGGGGGCAAGAAACGGAGAACATTCTGGTTGCACGCAAAAGACCAAAGAGAAAAAAAAAAACAACGGAGGCGCGGAAGCTACGATATGTGGCAAGGGAAAAGGCGGAAAAACAAGGGAGGGTGGAGGGGTCTGCATCCCGATCCATTAAAGGAAACGAAAGAAAGCGGCAGATTCTCTGAAACAGAGCCCTGATCCCCCACAAGGGGGACATAAATGGGAACTATACGCACCTCAAGAAGAAAAATTTCGGCAAAGGGAGGCAGAGTGAAAAAGGAGGGCGGTACTGCATCCGGGTTTAGGCGGGGACTCACCTGAAGGGAAAAAAAGTCACAAATCAAATAAAAACGACGGTGAATGTGAAATTAAGAGAAATTCACCGGCGGCGTAATGCGTGAGATCCCTAGTTAGGAAAAAAATACGAATCCGGAAAATCGCAGAAAGATAAACGGATTGATGTACCTTCACCATAACGCGTGCAAGGTCTAGAAATCCGTCAGGGCATTGTATATCACCAAAGGGACGTTTGGAAACAACTAAAATAGGAAAAATATCTACCATCACACCACTACCTAAAAAGGTACCCGACTGGAAAAGGAGGGGGAACATGGAAGCCGTTGCTGTGGAAGTTTATGGGCAATAGGAAGGAAAGGTCGCCAACGCACACGGTCTCTGAAAAGAGGCCCGCAAGAAACGAGAGCAGGATGAAAAGGAGGGGAGCGCATTACACTTAAATATCTTTACAATAGGGGGGAGGGGTAAAAGGGGGACCGGAAAAATGTTGTCATTCAACCGCTTACAGGTGGTGAAGGCTTCGTGGAAAGGAAAAGTACTAATGAGAAAGAGTCCATATTGTGCTTGTTAAAAAAAAAATAGGCAAGGTGGCTCTACGACGAGAAAAAGCAAAAGGGTTTCAAGACCTTAAGGAAACGGGAAAAGAAAAAGCCGAACTCCTAAAAGATCCTTCCATCACAAGAAACGCAAAAGCTTACCGCCCTATAACATACTTAATAGTGGGACTAATGAAGAAAACCGGAAAAAAGGGCTGTACAGAGCACTTTGTTGGTTTATGCTCCGCCAAGGAAAGGGTCTGGGGGGAGGAGTGCTTTCAAGTGGGGGATCCTGACGGTCCGCGGGGCCCATGGAACAACTAAGGGAAAGACCTGACTTGAAAAAGGGGGAAAGGGAAAACGGACTTTCATTTTACGCTGTATCGAACAGAAAACAACAAGACCTCATAAAAATCGAACCCGCCAGGGGTAACTGCCGCCAACTACGCAACCGCAAGACATAGCAGTCTGGGGAAAGAGGACAACAGGAAAGGGAATGTGCGAAACCAAAACGGTTCTGCTTTACTGAAATCCAGTAAAGAAAGGGAGGGGCTAGTAGTCCGTACAGTGAGAGAACCTCTCTCCGGACCTGGGTGTTGGTTGATGGGTTGGCAACGAAGAGAAAAAGAGAGAAAAGAAGCCAATTTTGCTTGGAACGTAGAACGGGGAAGGAAGCCTGATGAGTGCCCTAGCTTAGGCACTGACTCGAACTTGGGCTCGCGGAATATAGCCAAAGGAAAACAAGAGGGGACAATGGACGCTCGTACGTTAGCCGAGAATCAAAAGGGAGAATAAGGAAACATACCAGAATCCCTGCAATCGCGACGTGTAAGGAGAAAAAGGGGCCGGGAAAAGGGTAATTCTATGGTCCCTCAAAGGAGTCGTAGATGCCGCTCAGTATCCCATTTCCGGTTGTCCAAAACCCTAGAAGGAAGAAAAAGTAATCGCAATGGGGTCCCCAAACTGGCGACCTGAATCCACCGTCCTCAAACGGAATTAAGACCGGGGGCACCGCGTTGGGCAGCCAGGTAAGTTTTGTTGCCAAAGCACGCTTCCACAAAAAAAGGGAAACGATAACGAAGACGCCCAGACCGAGAGCTGCTAAATCCAAACTCGCCAAGAGAAAAATGAGCTGAGGAGCACACTTTGGGAACTCATTTGTTGTGCTCCCTTAAAAAGTTTTGTGGGGGGGGAACAAAGGAGAGGAAGAGGGGGGGAAAAAGGGGGGACCTGAAAAAGCCCTCAAAACCCAAGAGGAAGATTACTCTTCATTGAAAAACTCTTCGCTGTTAGTCGAAATGGAGGGCTAGTGAGAGGGAACTCAAGGGAGGGAAAAAAAAACCAAAAAGGGGGCTGTTCACTCACAAAAGCCGACGTAAGGAGGAAAAACAATACAAACAGCGACTGTCAGGCGACTGAAGAGATCCTGGCCAGTTTACTACGCACGCCGAGGCATTCCGGGCGGAAAAGGGAAAAAAAGAGGAATAGGGGGGGTGCAAAGACTAATTGGGGGGGGGGGGGAGGTTATTTTGGGGTCTGCGTCGGGTACCGTAAATCCAAAACGGGCTGTGGCCCTTCGCCTCAGGGGAACAATGAGGAAAGGGGGGAGTCTTGGGAAGAAAAGTGGCTTAAACTCCGACGTGAAGACTTGCCACGAGAAGATCAACCCTCGAGGGGGAAGTCGCCAACCACAACAAAGGGTCATGAGGTAGGCTTCCGAAATAGTTCGGCTCCTCTCGTGGTGAACCTGTCGTCGGCCGGAAAAGTGGGGGGTTTCAATATAACCTACGCCCTATTCGGGACAAAAAAAGAGCAGTCGCGGGACGAGGAAGTGTTTAATCCTGGGATTCCTACCAAAGGAGGAAAAAAAACAGTTACCAGGGGCGAAAGGGGGAATGCTTCCGGGGTGATGTTTGCCGATCAAAAAAAGGGTTTCCCTTAGTGGGGAAAAAGAGTCAAGGAGACCCAAAAAGGGATTGAAACACCAGCAAATCAAAAATGGCTATCACCCCGTGGCAGTCGGAACCACAACACAACAGAAACAGCCACCACAAGCACGGTCCTAAACCGTCTCGTCGGAAAGGGCATGGCCTTTCGTAGGGCCGGCTTGAGGTACTCAAAAAACCAAAATGTTACGGGAGGGAAGAAGAGAACTAATCTCAAAAAAAAAAGTGAGTCGGAAAATAGTGTAGAGAGAAACTGGGGGCAGACGAAAAGGTGGGGTTGGAGCGACAAAGAAAAAGAAGCACAGGCCAATAAAACCAAAACTCGCCGGTTGAGAGGTTTCACTCTTGTTGGGGAGAAGAAAGAACAGGTGGGGGGAGGGGACGACTTCCACGCGGGAGCGGGTAGTGGGATTGGTGGAAAGAATGGGTGGGGGAGTCCATGGAACTGGTACGACGGTGCCACGAAGAAAGGACAAAAAGGGGGTAAGAAAAAATCCCAGTACGCAGAACAAGGGAAAAATGGAAAAAGGAGTGTGTCAAGCCAGGGGTAGTCAGAACCCCTTACTTAAGCGAAATCTGGGCCCGTCATCCGGAAGGGGGGGGGAGGAAAAAGAGCTGGGAGATTTAAAACAAAAAAGTCGGGGCCTGCCTGGACGAAAAGGTTTCCCAAAGAAGGGAGAAACATCGGGGGGCGCAGGGATACCGTCCGAAAAAAGAGTTTTGGTGGGTGGGGAAGACGGGAACAAAAAGCTGTGTTGATCTTGTTTTGAAGAATGGGGTCCCGGAGGATTTTAAATGCCCCCGTCGTGAAAAAAAAGAAAATACACGATGGTATACAGAGGGAACAGGGCAAGCCGAGCTCGGAGGGTTCGATAAAACGCGAAACAAAAACAGCCGTAACACCCAAAATCGTTCAAGGGAAAAAACAAAAGGGAGGCAAAAAAGCGTTCAGGGATACGGGACATTGAAAAAACATTATATGCCCTGAGGAGTCGGTAATAAACGAAGAGGGAGCTAGCTTAGACGAGATTGGGTTTTAAGCCCAAGGAGAGACTGGTTCTGAGAAAAGCCAAAATTGTTGGGGGGAAACCATCCGGGGAGGTAATCTAACGGCGCACATCGCTTGACATAGAAAAGAGAAGACTGTCAAAAGAAAGCTACTGCGGCAGGGGGCTGGGAGTGGATGTATATTCAGAAACCTATGAGGAAGAAAAGAAAAATGTAAAAAAGAATTCTTTGAAAACAAACTTTTGCTGAAAATGAAACGGATATGGCGCTGGGTGGGGATTTAGCTGGATCTCGTAGGGGGCTGTCCGGTCTCTGCACAAAAGATATTAAGGCAGACCAAGGGTAATGGGTTGGGGGTGCGCCTGTTGCTTTGCCACAACCCTGCCAGTGCAAAACGCAGGTCAGGGGGAAACTGAGCACATTTGACTTGCTAAGGTCTCCATTTTGGGGGAAAAAGGGGCGACGATTATCATGGGCGGCCGTCTCCTGGTTTGGGGCAAACACACAGGACCATGGGGGTCAGCGCGGGGCTCGAAAGCCCTAGGGGGAACATAAGACCGGACAACTTTTCATTGGAAAAGGGGGGGCCCTACTGAAAACTACCACGAGAGGGCAGGGAGTCTGGGTTCCCTTGGCCTCTGTAGAACTCTTGTTTATAGGATCTCGGGTGAATGGAAGCAAATAAAGATGGCTCCGACACGGGAGCGCGGGATGTGGTTTTGAGTTGGTCGTGATATTTCCGGAAGGGGGAACCTGGTCCGCGTAGGAGCAAGCAAGGCATCAAGCCTGATTAAGGGTCAAGGGCTAATACACAGAAAAGGAAGTTCTTAGCTGTCGAGCAGACCATCTGATGGGAGGGGGTCAAACAATCAAAAACCACTTGGACGAGAGATGAGGGAAGCCCAAAAAAAAAATGTATAATCCGAAAACCTCAAGTAAAGGGAAAGGGGGGGGAAAAAGGCATAACACGTTGGGGGGGTCTCACCACCTGCTGGAAATAAGTGTTCAGAGCAAATAGACTGAGGAGTTTTGCGTGCGGGGAGATCTGTAACAAGGTTCGCAAAGGGTAGAGGGATGGAAAGAAAGGACTTTTGCTGTGCTGGACTTGAATCCCTCTTGACGGAAACTAGCTGAAAGGGACACATCTCCGTCATTATCTCTAAGGAAGGTTCCAAAAGAAAAGTAAGAGAAGAACCCAGAACAGCACTAAAAGGACACATAACCCACTGAGGGGGTCTTTATATCAAACAGTTGGTGGGGACTGGAGAGGGTAAAGGTCCTGGCTGACTATTTCCCATTGAAAGTATATTGGGAAGGCGGGTAGGGGGGTACAAGAGCTTTTAGTTGACCGGGAAGCTTTAGCTAGGCGGAGGGAAACGCCGCTTTGGGGTCACACCGATTGCAGGGGGTCGACGAGGAAGGAAAACTTGGCAATCGTCATGTGGGCAAAGCACCATCTTGGCAGAAATACATGCTACATACCTGGGACGAAAAAAAAAAAAAAGATACCAAACAAAACGGGAACATGGGAAGGTCCCATTTCCGTCTCACCAGCAAAGACACGAGGGGGCACCGATCTGGAAAGGGAAACGGGGAAGAAAGAGAGGTCATCCAGTGTCGATCGTTGGTACGAAAGGGCAGATGGGGAAAGGGAAAAAGGTCTGTGTCTCACACTGGGAGGTAGGGCAATAACACAAAGGGGAGAATACAAAAAGACATTACCGACTGGAAACTCAGGGAAGAAAGGGTTTATGTAGTGGGTTTGCGGGTGCAGGGAGGGGTGTGCTAGTGTGTGGAAAAAGGAAAAAAGTTGGGTCCTCACTGGGACAAAGGGTTGATCTCAGAGGACATAACCTTGGCCCTGCGAGGAAAGGTTGACGGAAAAAACTCCGTTCTTGGAATAGTGGCCGGGATATTTGTGTACGACGAGGAAGCAAAGGGGAAGATGAAAAAAGGAAGGACCTCGGTGAAGAGAAAAAGAGAAGAAAATGAGAAGGATGTTTCGTGCTTTCGCATGTCTGTGTGAAGAAGGTGAGGAGGGGGTCCGACAGAAACTACGGAGACGGGTCCACGAACAGGGGACACAAGAAGGGCAGTGCAGGAAGTGTGATCTAATTAGCGGTATTCCAGAAAAAGGCCAGTGAAAAGAGGTATCCGGGGAGGATGTGTCCGCCAGCGCAGGGCGAAGTAATATCGGAAAGGGGAGAAGGAAAGGAAAGAGCAACCCCCTCCGAAGATGGTTGACTAAAGAGAAAAGAAGCTCTCACACAACAAATGATTATGATTAAACTAGATATATTGTGGGGAGAGGGGGATTCAACATCCTTTAGGAGGGGGGGAGGAAGAAATACCGAAGTTAGAGGATATCCTCTCCTCTCAAAGGCGCTGCAACGAGAACCTTAGAAGCAACGAGTCACACTAAGCCGGGGGGGGAAAAACTAAAGCTCCGGCTGAATAAGGATTAAAATAAGAAAGCGGGGACCCGATTGCGGGGGACGGCAATCGGGGAGTGGGCATCCTCAACGTGACACAACGAACAAACAAAGGAAACACAACGAATGGCTGAGAGAAAGAGACGTCTGGGGCATAACTTCGGCTTCATTCAAGAATGTCCAGAGAGGGGTACAAGAGGGAAAAAAAACGTCGCCGCCAAAGAAAACGGAGTGCTGACCGTCACCCGGAAAAAAAACTAGTGGCAAGGGCTAGACTCACCGGAGGAAATGAAACCAAAAGGGGAAAGAGGAAAAAAACGGTCATCGAGCCAGAGAATCAAATCAGAACAGCAAAACACACGAAAGGAACCTCAATCTCACCTTAATGGGGCCAATTCTGGTCAGACTGCCGGCAGGGGAGGTTGGTCCCTACCGCAGCGGAAAAAAAACACCCTGACGCTTCACCGATTCCAGTCGTCCTCAAGCCGAGAACTAGAAACGAAAGAGTAGGGGAAGAGGGAGAAAAAATTCCAGATATTGATCAAATCGTGCATGGTAGGGCGGAAATGTTTTTCCTTTCAAACAATTAACGTGGTGGGGTGTAACTTGACGGGACCCATACACAGATGAAAAGTAATTTGGCGAGGCACAGAAGTGGCTTGGGGGGGAACAAAATGGACGAAATCGTGATAGGGGCATACCGGAAAACAAAGAGTGGGCACCTCAAGTATTTAGGATCCAAAAAGAGGCAGAAAAAACCGGCCATACAAGCGGGCGGAAAAGAGATAAAAGGAGACTTCCGAGGAAGATTCATCCTGGAAGAGGCAGAAGAGACCGGGCACCGCTGAAGAGCCGTGGGGGGGAAGATAAAACAACAATGTTCTGGTACTGAAATATTCTTGAGTGGTGAGAGAAAGGGGGAATTTCCCGTGCCCGCGCAGAGAATACAGGGGAAGATGGCCCTAAAAAAGGCGCCCGGGCAGTACGCTTTTAGAGAAGCAAAAAAAAAAAGACAGCTAACCGGCCAGTTTCGACGGAAGGAACAAAATACGGAGGCAATGTGGAAAAGAAGAACGGTAAAGGGGCGCTGAAAGAAGGAAACAGGGGGGGAGACCAACTGGTGCGCTTGTTGTACTGAAAACTGCAGTCCCTTTCTGGGGGTCTATAGAGGACGGACAGGGGGGAGGGAAGTCGAGCGGACCATTTGGGGGGTGGATTGTTTGCCCTAGAATCATTAACAATCATCCGGAAAAGGGGAATTGTAAGTCGACCGTTACGTAAGCAAAGGAGGGGAGGATCTAAAAGGAAATGAAAAAGCCTAACGGCCAGTGGGTCAGGAGGCACGATGAGGCCCGCCCCCAAACAAGGCAAAAAAAAAGGAAGAGGATCTCAATGACGCGCGTACGGTTGCCGAAGCGCATCACAGGCAGAACAAGGACATGAACCAAATCCCCAATCGCGTTCTTGGAAAGGGACTAAAAGAAGGGCCCGAACATTTGAAGGGGAATGAGGGGAGAAAAGGGTAAGAAGTCGATTCCTGGGATTCTCCCAGGAGGCCAGAGGGGACCCATACCTCCATTGAAGAACGCCAGAAGTTATCATGGATCCACTGGGGGGGGGGGGGGGAACAAACAATGATCTTCGCCCACCGGGCGAAAAAATGTGATCCTTTCAACCAGGGCAACCGAGGTTTTCGAGCGGGGGATTGTTGTTGCCATAACAGAAAGGGGGAAAAAGAGTCCCATGGTCGGAGGTACTCTGTCAAGACCCTGGACCAAAAGGAGAGGATCTAAAGCCCAACGCGCAAAACATAAAGCGCGCAAACAGTAGTGTTGAAATCAATGGGGTGTGGACCTTCATGGTTGGGGGAAACTGAAGACACGCTCGTGTCGACTGATAAAAAAAGACGAGAAGAACGAACAAAACCGCCTAGCTTTCGGGGGACTTGGGACATGCTTCGCTTCAGAGGAATGGCCGTGCATCGAGTGAAAGAAAGCTGTTAACAACCAACTTAGTGGGGCAGGAGAAACAAAAGCTCCGACGGCGGAAAGTGCTAAAAAAAAGACAGAAAACAGGACTTTCAGCACGAAGGGGACCTGGAAAGGTGGGAAAAAAGAAGAGGCAAAGCAGTCGTTGAATTATGACGAACAGGAATCAGGTGGAAAAAAGAAAAATGTGGGGAAGGGGGTTTGTGCTGGAAAAGCTGTATCTCCCAATCCACCGGATGGAAAAAAAAACGCGTCCACTAGTGACAAAAGGGGGGGGAAAAAAAAAGAGGGGTTCAACTCCTACGGTAATAAGTGCACACGAAGAAGAAACACCTCTTGGGGCGAAAAAAAAAAAAAAACTGTTTCGTTCTGGGAGGTCTGAAAAAAGATGTCGGAGACCGTCGGGTGGTGAAACCGTAATTCGGGAAACACGATTGGGGTTTCAATAAACAAACAAAAAAAACAACAACAAGCAGGCTGAAGGGCAGTACATGTGGCGGAACAAGAAGGGGGGAAAGAACCCCGGCCACCCTCTCCAGAAACCAGGGGGGAGGGAAGGATTCATACGGGTGGTGCCGACTCAAAAAAACAGGTTCCCTTCGTCTTTAAAAATTACCGCACGCTTACTCCCAAACAACCTTTAGTCATCAAAAAAACAAAAAAAGGAAAGAAAAAACCACCTCAAACAACCAGCATATCACCCGCGTGGCAATCATCCCCACACCCAAAAATATTTGGGAAAATCAAGAAAGCAAAGGAGAAAAAGGCCTAATTCTGCAATGTCTAATGGCCTGTCCTGGGAACGGGATGGGTACAACCACCAAGGGGAGAGGACGTGA
>Ga0179591_1261436_pt1 | contig 10613 bp, 14 predicted proteins | sample CZOMad2_1_08_16f_FD_182891 | JGI IMG/M metagenome (GOLD analysis project Ga0179591, IMG submission 182891) | Vadose zone soil fungal communities from Angelo Coast Range Reserve, California, USA - CZOMad2_1_08_16fungal (PacBio error correction) | ecosystem: Environmental > Terrestrial > Soil >...
CACCGAAACTTCCCTAAAGAAAAGGCAAGCATCAAAAAACAGAAATGCGAAAGAAAAGCTGGCAGAAAAAAAAATTTGTTGCTCTAAAACCGTACTCGGAGAAAGAGTAAGTCGGAGAAGGAATGCCGTGGGGCGGGGAAAGGTTGGGGAAGGGAGGGGACTATCCAAACTTAGACGCGATGGCTAAATTTACCTGCGGGGGGAAAAAGAAAGAAACTACAGGGTTATTTGGAAAGCACAAAATAGGGGAAAGTTAAGGGGGGGGTTATATTTTCACGGGCAGAAAAAGAAAGCCAGGGATACAAAGAAGAAGACAATCGAATAAGAAAGATGAAACTCTCCTATACATAATAAGAAAAAAATAAGGGGGGTCAGATTCAACCGAAAGCCCAAACCTCATTGTCGACAGCCCGCAGGAAGGAAATGAAGTGAGAACGGGGGGCAAGGGTAAGAGTGGAGGGAGAACGTCGTTTGCGTTGTTTAATCTGTAAAAGGGAAAATGTGGCTGAGAAAGAAAACCTTACCAAGGAAAAAAAGAAGTCCAGGAGGAGAAAAAAATCACACTGCCCCCTTTCCGCGGATTAGAAAAGAAAGGAATAGCAGAAATGGGAGGGAGGCGATAAAAACTGAGGAACCAAGCATATGCTAAAGAAGGAAAGAAGGGATCGAAAACACACCCACCAGCCGAGCGAGGAAAGAAGGGGAAACGCAAAAGGGGGAGCGTGTCGGGGGGGTAGCGTCGGCTGGGTGGGGGCGGGGGGGGGGAGTATAATTCTCAGGAGCGAACCAAGAGCTGGGCATAGGATGGGAAGAGATGCCATGAAGGAAAAAAGTAGCACGAACCCCGACCAGTTCCTAAGACAAGCTCTCGGCTGGAAACATTCCAGCCGAAGAAAAAAAAAAGGAACGTATTGACTTTCAATTCTCGGCTTGGCAAAGAGGAGGGAAGCTGGTTGATAAGCCAAACACCAAAAGGAAAACGCTGCGGTCGCGGTGGAGTCGACAGGAAGGAACTCCGCCACTGCGTCATTCTAAAGGGATGAATGGTCAAAAGATTGTCGTTCGTCGAACATCGAAAGCTCGTTAGGAGAATTGGGAAATCACCTGTTCTTCCTCCGCGCAAATCTCTATTACGGCTAGAGAGAGGGCTCGCGCCTGCCACGCAGAAGGGAGGGAGCTTTATATTTCAACTCCAACCACGGCGATGACTCAAGAGGGAAGGTGAGGGGGGTTGGGATTCCGTATCAAACAATACAGAAAAAAAAACACGAGGAAAATCCAAGGAGAGAGATAAGCAGGGAATAAAAAAAAAAGCATAAACGCAGGGGGGGACGCATAGGAGGCTTGAATAAAAAGAACTAACGCAGAGAGGAAGTGGACTCGCGCCGGAAAAAAGCTCAGGGGCCGAATAAGAAGCGTTAGCGGCGGAAATACGCGACTTAAAACAGAACCCTCGGTCAGAATTTGGTCGCCTAGAAATGGTCTCCACGCATCCTAATCTATCCTTCCTAAAGCCTGAAGATGGCCAAGAAACAACTCTTGTCTAACCGAATGTCAAAGGGTCTGGGAGCCTGCGATCACCCTCTCGACCCAAGACTTAAAAGGTATGCAAGTGAAATAAAAAAGTACTGGGTTGCCTATTAGAATTACGCCATGTCATCAGGAATGTTACATGAAGTTAGTGGGATCCTTTGCGCGGCTCACAAAGCGCAGCACACTCGTCCACACACAGGCCATCCCGCTTGGGTGAGCGCGGGGAGGAAGTCTCTAGGCATGTCTCGAAGACCGCAGCGGTCGGCAAATTTTTACAAGGCTCCGCTCGGTACGGTGTGGTCTCCGCCGGCGCACTCTCAAACAAAATGCAGAGACGCTCAGGAGCGGAACAAATGGCTAGTACTCGATGGAGATTCAAAGGGGGTCATTTTATTTAGAATCAATGATAAAAATGGCGTTAATTCTGGCGCTCTTACACAAAAACTTAAAAGGGACCAAGACACCAACTTCTTCAAAAACTACGCTACACCAACTTGGGAAAGCGGAGAAAACGCCCTTCAAAGATGAAAGATTGTCAAAGGGTAGGGTTTGGTATTCTGAGGGTGGGCGTAAACCTATTTTTCGGCCTGTGCAAAAAATTGGATTTTCGGAGGGACCTGGCAAGGCAGGTAGTCAAGGCCTCGTTCTGCACCGATGAACGGGACGACACCGGGGACTCAAAGAGGCGTTGAATTAAAAGAATTTGTCAGGGGTGGGCCCTGGACGGTTTAGCAATAAACGATCAAATAACGCGAGAAAGAACTAAAAAGACCACTCAAAAAGCAACCGGCACAGAAGAAAAAGAAGGAAAGCCCCGGTTTTGGAAGTAGCCTTGGAGGCAAAGGGGATTTTCCGGAAATCCGGGCCAAAAAAACGGGACGCGTTTCAGCTGGTTGTCCGAGGGTCGCGTCACTTGCCAGTCTCCCAAGTTAGGTGGGGCTGTCTTGAATGCAATCCGCCACGCGCAGGCAAGGGAAGGGATGGCAACCTGAAAAAAAGAAAAAGTCGTCGTAACGAATTATTGAAAGGATGGGAGGGGTAGCAAGAAAAGCTTCCGACGGAGTCTCCGTGAAAAACGCAGGACGTAGCCGAGGGAAGGATGGTGCCGAAATGGGAATTTAAGTTCTCAAGGTAACTTGGTAATGGAAAAAAAAACCACGCTATCAGTGGAGGAGCATGCGGCCAGAAACCACGCGCGGGGCGAAAGGAAGGAGGAAGGGGTAGTATGGGATCAAAAAAAAAAGGCGACTTTTTTGGAAGAGGAACTGGTTTGTCTGCGCTGGCGACCCTCGCAAGCAGAAGGGGGTCGAATGTGGGGAAAGCACTGAAAGAGCAAATTTGGTAGGAAAAAGGGGATACTGCGAGACGAACGCAAGGAGAAGAGGAAATCAATTGTCGACAACGACAATGTTTTCGTGGTCCAACGTAAAGGAGAACAATGAGAGGGGGGGGTCGGACGGGACCGGAGACTTAAGAATGGGCGAAAGGGAGAATGGATGGAAATTACCGGACCGAACGCTCTTCCAGAATGGTTCCGGCAGCTCTGAAGGTTCAAGAACGAAGCGGAGGCGTCGCCGAGCGCGACACAATTAGAGGGAACTGTGTGAAAAATCAAAATCCCTGAATACCGAGGCGAGCGGTCGGCTCGCGCAGAGATGAAAAAGAACTTGACAATTCCAATTGTCAGCGATGACCTGTCCTGGGGAGAAGTGAGCGAGACCCGCGGTCTGGCGGTCCGGCGTAGCCCGCGAAATCATCGAAAGAAAAGGGGGGGGGGACCGCCGCCAACTCGATCACCGCCGGAGGGGCGGCGAGGAAGCGTTGCGAAAAAAATCACAGGGTCTCGGCTCCGCGGAAAAAAAACCCAACACGAACAATCTGAAGCGCTAGCGATCCGCGAGGCGTGTGCAACAAAGAGACTATACCGGAGGAGAGCAGTAATCACTTAAAAACTTTGCGGCCGTCAATTATCTCCAGTAACAACGGGAGGAAAGAGAGGGCGGCCAAAACCGAATGGGGAAGGGAAGGCCAGGGGGGAGGAGGCGAGGCGAGCAATGCCCACATCGCTTAAGGGACGAGGAACTCAGAAGGGGACAAGGTTATTGCAGGCCGGCTCGGACGCGGCCCGCGAAACTGCTGCAATTCCAACTGGCCCGCCTCCGTATCGAAAATTGCGAAACTGCAAAGAGGCGATATGGCCTGTTCGGCTCGCCGACGCGAGGAAGGCCAGGCGCTACCAAGAACGGATAACGAAAAAGGGATAAAAGATGAGATTCCCTCAGGCTGCAGAAGCCGAGCGGCAGGTTAGTCACTGAAAACGAGAGAGGGGCGGAAATCTTACCCGCGATCAATGGGTTGGGTTCACAGGGAGTCTGCTCAAATCCGAATGTCGCTGCACGTCTGCAGACATTGACCAGCGAGGAAGAAAGAGGGGGGAATATCGTCTCAGCCCTTTCCTTCGAACTGGCATGCAATGAAGTCTAATCCAGCCGCACCGGGGTCGCGTGTTGCCGAAAGGGCCGCGCTGACAAGATCGAGTCGCGCGTAGCGCGGTCTTATCCCAATATATACTCAAAAATTGGGGGAAGGAGGGGTCACAGTATTTTGTGTTCAGAAGGCTCCGCAGCGTGAGCTAAAACCGAAGATAAGGGGGATGGGGGAAGCCACGATCAACGCGCCGGAAAAAAAAAACCAACGCTTTGTGTGGAAGAGAACCAGCTACGCCAATGAAATTGTAGGTAAGATGGCGAGCGCGGTCGCGACTGGCCCCGGGATGCCTAAGGGAAGGCATGAGGAGTGTGGGTGGGAATTTCCGCGACCAGAAGAAAAAAAACAAAAGGGTCAAAATACACCACGGGGGGCTACTGGAGAATGGGGGTGTTCTACGACAACGGGATTCATGTCCATTGAGTGACGACCGCAGAAGAAAAACGGGATTAAAGGGGGATATAAGATCGCTTAACATGAGGGGAGAATCCCCGTAAGGACTCTCAGGGCATTAGTGAATGGGCTCACCACCGACAGCAACCGGCAAATTGGAAAGAAAAAAAAAAAACAAAGCAGAACACGCCGATGGCGAAACTTGAACTTAAAATCCAACGAAGGGGGGGGGGAAGGAGCCAGGCGCGGAAAAAAAGATTCGGTATGGGCAACGTTCAATTTGGGGGTCAGGAAGGCTTCGTTTTTGATGGTTGAGAGGACGGAGAAACTAAAAAAAATGGCTAAATTTAAAGGCATGGTCACAAGACATGGTCATAAAAAATCGTGCGTAAGAGTTGAAATATTCCACAGAAAGCAGGCCGGGAACCGATAAAAGAAGACAGAATCGAATGAGAGTCAAACTCGAGAAAAAGAAACCACACATTCAAGGTTTTAGGACCCGACTCAGGCCCACACCAATCATGACGCATTGAAAAAAAAACGGTGCAACAGGGGGGGGACGGGGGAAAAACTGTTTCGAGACGTTGTTTTATCGGGGGGGGGACACCCGTTCGTGCTGAAAAAAAAAAACCACGCCATGCGCCTGCAGATACCACCCTCCCAGCAGGGCTGTCGCGCACCAGAAACGGGGAGAAATGGATCTTCAAGACTGAGAAGAAACCTGCAAAAGCGCAGGAAGGGAATAAAAAACCAAACTGATCGATGGAGATAAGAAAAAAAAGAAAGGCTCGGCGCTACCATTCTGCGCTTAGCAGACGAAACAAAGGGGGGAAACGGGCGCTGATGGGGGGCCGAGGCGCTCTGCGGGCAGGGACGGAGTGCTCAGCACCGCCGAAAAGAAGACGCTCAGAAGGGGAAGTGGACATCAAAAAATCAGCGTCCTTGGTTCAGCCTCGGCAGCTCGGGAGGCGCAGTGGGGGGAACATGCCGCTGACAGCCCGCAAGGGGAAATCGGCCAGGGGGCGCTCCTGAAAAAAAGAAACGCCACGCGACCGCTGATGGGCACATTGGAGTGCGAAGGATTAAACGAAGCTGCCGAGTTGCGGGACTCCCGCGCGGAAGCAAAGGGGGGGAGGGGCTAGTCAAAGAGAAAGAAAAAGACACGCACGGACCGAGGTCGCGCGTTATTACAACTCTACAGCGCGCGGCGGGCAGAAGTTCGGTGGGGGAAGGATAAGACTCACAACACAAGATGAATAACGGAGTTCACATCCAAAAAAACGGGGCAAGACGCGTAACATAGCTATCAAAAAGGAAGAATCTAAAGGAAGGACAGAAAGCAAGTCGAGGAATGCGCGGTGACTGCGCGGAATACGGAGACGAAAAAAAAAAAAAGAAAAAGCGAAGCTCGTATTGTGGAAACGCATCACTGAAATTGCCTGCCCATAGCCATCGCCTGCAGCGTGGGGGGAAAAAGTAAGCACGCAGCTAAAAACTCTTGGCGGCACCTCCTGCGGGCGCCGGATCACCCGAAATACAGAAAAAGCGGAACCCGAGGCAATTACGGAACGAGCTCACTGATGATAAGGCGAGGCAACTATAATGGGGGGAAAAAAGTCGAAAGGCTGCGGTGCGCCGCGAGACACCTCAAAAAAAAACACAATCATCGGCCGTCCCTAGGGTCGTCAGCGCGAAGGATGGGGGGTTCTTCCGAAGGGGAAGGGGAAAGGCGTAAGTTCCCGAGAGAGCGGGGCGAGGTGCGAAACGCTGCTCCTGAAGGCGACCCCTTAGGGAAAAGAGTCAGAAACAAACAAGACAGGCGCTATCGAGGCGCGAAGCGCTGCAAACAGGGGCCAACCGTAAGGAACTGGGAGTTCTTGGGGGGAAAAGTTTCAGGTAGGACACAAAAGGGAACTGGAAAGAAAAAACGTCCGAAACGAACGTTCCAAGCGCAAGAGCTGGATCAAAGACTGAAGGGGAGGGCAAAATGAGTTTTTGGAGTGAGTCGCATTGGAGGGATGGATTTGACTGGAAGAGAGGGGGGGAACTCTTCGTATGAGTGGAAGGTCCTTCAGATAGGAGAAAAGGGGCTTCTTAGGCACCGCTGTATGAACTAAAGGCCGTGCCAGGGGGAAAATATTCTTGGGATGGAAAAATAAACTGGGGCTTGAAAAAGTAAAGTTCTCCATCCAACGCTGAATCAAGAACAAACGAAAAGCAGGACCACTCCCCGCTGAAAATAAAGACATAAGCGACGTTTGGGCGGCCTGGGAAAAAACATAGGTGCTTTGACCTGAAGCTCCCCGCGTCGACTTTTGCCGAGTTCGAGTCACGTGAAGGGGAAAAGCGGACGTGTATTTTCGCTAACTATCGAAAAAATTAGGCTCGAGTCTTCCTGGAGGGCATATCAAGAAGAGTGCTAGGAGCAGTAAACTCAGAGTTTGACGGATGGGTGAAAGAAAAGCGTTCCACCGGCGGGAAGAAGCCTCCTTGTCCTGAAAAAAACAAGACTAAGGAGAAGAGCAGAATGGTTCCGAGTGCAGTTGAAGGGGGTCGGGGAAGGGGGATTGCTGAACATGAAAAACAAAAAAAAATAACTCACTTAAGGGCGGAGGCAGGAGGGGAAGGCCAGCGCGACAGCTGAAATGCGGGAGGAAAGGCCAGGCAGTGTAAGTTTTAGGAAAGGGTCATTCAACGAAGCGTTTGCCCGGAAGCGGGGGGGAACGGGCTCACCCATCGCCGCAGTCGCGCTCGGGAGTCTAGGTGTGAACAAACAATTGAAAAAAAGGCACTGAGCAAATTCGGGGAGGTATCGGGATCAGCTGGAGACTACAGCGACGGGGCCTTGTTCTGGGAAAAAAGAGGAAAACCATTGGGGTCGGGGTTCGCAGAAGGGAACGGTTGAGGAGGCAAGAGGAAGAGTGAGAACCTGTCGGCATGCGGTCGAAGGCCGGCAGGACGAAAAAAAAAAAGAACGATTACGAGATGATGGTCTAGCAGCCGAATTGTCAGGTACAGGACAGAAATAAAAAAAAGGGAACGTCGCAAGGGGCGAGGTGAACACCATGGAAACGGGCGTAACCGAGTGAGGACCACAGAAAATCTGATCCGGTAAGAAAGGGAAGAAGATCGGCTAGGCGGAAGAAGGAGGACTCATCAATGTCGACACTGGACCGGCGATTCGCGAAAAAATTAACTGGCGGCACGCGGTGGTCGTCGGCCACGAGAAAATAACAAAAAGGCAAACATCCAAAGAAGGTGGGCGGAAAAAAACACTAGAGCACCTGCACGAGGAAGCGGGGGGTTCAAAATTGGGGTCTAACGGCGCATTGGGGAGCCATTCCCGCAAGGGGGACGACAGAGTGTGCAGAAAAGCCGGGAAAGAAAAAGGGGGCATACCTCCTCGCCGAGACAGCGCAGATATGTCGGTGGTCGGCCGGGGAGAAAAAAAAAACAACAACACGTATTAGGGTGGGAAGTGGCGAAAGGGAGCTTCTCCGAAGGCGGTCGAAAAAAGAGGCTCGATAAAAAAGAGAGAAAGGATCGCCATCTCGACGTGGACATGGGAGACTAAAGAATTGGCCGGAGAAACTGGGCTGCCGTTCGGACAACCTTTTCAAAACCTTCACATGGATAGAGTGAGCTGGGGACCGGCGAAAGGAAGTATTCTTCGAGGGGATGCTGCCCGGGGTCAAGCGGCACAACCAGACCGCGACGCAAGGAGAACAAGGGGAGGGGAAGGAACGGATCGCAGAAACTGTTCACGACATATGGTTTCAGGAATCACTGCCTCGGCAGCGGTGGGGAAAAAAAGGGGAGATGAGGGTCGAAAATCGGTTACCGCTCATTTCACCAAAAACTCAAAAAAAAAACGGAAATTTCGCGGTCAATTCTTCAAAAACTCATAGTCAGAAGAGGTTGAGATTCAGAGGAAGGGGACTGGACGACGGAGCCGAACAGGAAGGCTCCACCGCCGGACGGGCACAGAAAGGAAAAATGGGGGTCGCGTCGTTGAAAACACGAAAACATTGGTGACACGTCGAAGCGCGAATAAGGTATATTCGTATATAAAGAAACACCCGATAATAGCAAAATTGATTAAACAGGGAGTAAAAATTGGAATTCCGGAAAGAAAAACCCTCGGCTACCGGCGGGGCTTGGTGAAAAAAAATCAGAAGTCAACAAACCGAGGCAAACACCAAGCGCTTGTGAAGATGGAAACCATGCGAAAACTGAATGGGGCCGTTCCCGTGCTCAAAAAGCGGTAGAAGAGGGGAAAAGGAGGCGAAGAGGGACAGAAGAGGGGGGTGGAAATTTCCATCGGAAACAGGCTGCAACCACTGCGAAGGGGACTGAAAAAAAATGTCCTCAATAGGCTAATCTTCTGTGGGGTACGAAACAACGATGCTTCAGAAATCCGGTTCTGAACAAAGGGTTCGGCAGAAAGAGAAAAAAAAACATCAAAATGTCTGCGGTGAACTGGAAGACTTCAGGCATGGGGGAAGATGCACGGAAGCCTCAGGGAGCTCAGGATATTGCAGCAGAAGACCCAGAAAAGGACAAAAGAGACCGTTCAAGGACAGGAGAAAACGAAAAAAGCAATGCGCCGGGAAGCTTTACAATTGAAACCGAAATTTTTGGAAGAAAATACCAAGGGCGGCAGCGTAGGAGGAAGGGACGGAAGGGCCGGGGAAAAAACGGTTTACCGCGGAGTATGGAAAGGAGACCGCGGAGGACGCGATTTCTACAGGAATGGGTCAACCCGACGGGGTGGGGGGGAAGGGGAAAACCCGCATCGTGCGAGGTGGGTCGTCAAATTTCACATAAGGTTCAAAAAGCAGGCGGTGAAACGCTCAATTAAGGGAAGGATATCGGGAAAAGTGCAATACAGAAAGCCAGAAAAAAGATTGAAAACCGACCATCATTTCGAAAAGAAAAATGTTCAGGATAAGACCGTGACTCTTGCAGGATTCAGGGTTAAAAAAAAAAGGTGGGAATAATGGGGGGTAGGTTGAAAGGAAAAGTGAGCCAGGGGCCAGAACGCCTCATTAAAGACGAGCCTCCCCTTCCCCCTTTTCCTCGACATGGGAAAAAAAAACGCACCTACGATAAGAGAATGAGAGAGCGACGAGGGCTCAAGCGGGAAGGAATCTAAACAAAAAGAGCAACCACCGAGGCGAGGACAACGGCTCGGCGGCGTCTAAAAAAATTCACGGACTTAAACGACCAAAGAGGCTGACGCTGAGGGTGCTGGCCCGGAGGGAGAGTTTAAGGTGCAAGAAAAAACCAGAGAAGTAAAAAAAGAAAAGTAATACAAGGGCGAAGGCGAAGCCATAATAAAGAAGCGGCGTCCTTTCACTGCCGAAACGAAATTGCGCCGTCGGGTGATCAATACCACGAAAAAAGAAATGGAAAAATCTGGTTCGGAGAGGAACCAGGGAGGGGGTCTCTCAACGGCCGACGAACGCGGCATGCGATTCGTAGTAAAAAGTTCGTGACTCGGCGAAACCAAGAGCTTCAAAACTTGAATGCGCAAGCGACTGTTCTCCGCGCGAAAAAGATGAGAAAAGGAAGGGGGAAACTCGCGACTGGAACCGTGCGCTTTACAGCCTACCGCGCGTCGACCATCGGCCGGGAGTTTTGGAAAAGCCTTGACGCTCCGATGGAGAAAGACAAAAAAAAACCGAAAACACAAAAAAAAAAATAAACAACAAAAGTCATCCACCGGAACCAGGAGGGAGACGGGGGTATCTTGTAATGAAGGTTGGTAAGACTCGGGACCGGGGAAAACTGGAGAGGAGCATTGGAAAAGAAAGGAAGGGGGGCGAAAAGGACTGGCCGAAAACGCTTCGATGGGTTGAGCAAAGATGGCCAGAGTAAGCATCCCGACCTGGAAAAAAAGTGTGCGCGTACGCCAGAGCAGCGGGAGAAACCCCCGAGGGAACCTTAGGTTTTCGCCGGGAATGGATAAAGAGCCGAACCCGGAACGCCCGCCGAGATGACAGAACGGACTTGACTTGTTGGACAGGGGGGGTTAAAGCAGGAGAGGAGCAGGTGGAGGGTCGGACGGGAAAGAATGGCACGCGTAGAGAAGCCTAAAGAAATCAGCGCCAGTCAAGTTGGGGGGGGGGTCACGCGATCACGCGTAAAAAAAAAAAGGAACTCCGCCTAGAAGACGTCTGGGAAAAAAACTGATCGTC
>Ga0179591_1200400_pt1 | contig 10612 bp, 13 predicted proteins | sample CZOMad2_1_08_16f_FD_182891 | JGI IMG/M metagenome (GOLD analysis project Ga0179591, IMG submission 182891) | Vadose zone soil fungal communities from Angelo Coast Range Reserve, California, USA - CZOMad2_1_08_16fungal (PacBio error correction) | ecosystem: Environmental > Terrestrial > Soil >...
GTGGGGAGGGAAAGTTTTCTCTGATTTTCCTAAGTGGAAACTTCCTCTCCGAAGAGGGTCCAAATCGATCAACCCTTCAGACTGTGGAGTCTATCCCGTATTACGTTGGGGTCTACTTTATCAAACCAGTCAAAATCTTCCGCAGGCCTGCGGCGCTGGCATCGTGGAACCCTTACTTGAGCGTGGGATGGCGCTCCATACGGTAGCCGGATCGCCGCGGCCACGGTCTCATGTCCAACTTGGGGGGGCCGTATGGGTTAGAAGAGATCGGGCGCGAGGGGACCTGCCAAACTTATTAGCGCGAGATCGTGGGGCCCTGGGATTCTACACCGCGCGGTACGAGCGATTCCCGTTGAGCTACCGTTATTTGGGTGTGGAAATTCTGAAGGCGGTTTAGGAGTTTTAGGGAGGCCTTTGGAAGCACACCCAGGACTCCAGTAGTATGTTTTGCAAGCCTTCACCCCGTTGGGGTGATGAGAAGCGCCAACGATCACATGTTCGTCGTGGACCCGTCTCGGTCCCACATTCCCTCTCATTGTTCGGTTACCGTCGCACCACGGCGCGTGAGACAGTGTTGCTCCCTTCGGAACTCTACGATGCCAGGATTTAGTTCGGGAGCCCCGGCTGTCAAAGATAAAGCAACTGGCAGAAACTTCTGTCTATTAGGGGGGAAGTCACCCCGGTCTAGGGAAACATAAAAGCATTAATCAGCAAGCTAAGAGAGTTGTCGGAATGCCGAACCCCCCTTAGGAACAGTTCGAAACGTAGGTAAAAACCAAATCGCTTACTTAACATCAAGCATTTGGGGTAAGGTAGCCAAGGGGACATTGTACAAAACAGTAGGAGAAAAGAAGGTTAGGATTTAGAACCATGAACGGACCACAAGGTTTTAGAGGGAATTGGAAGAGCGAAGAACTCTTATTGGTAACAAAAACCCAACCTAATCGAGGGTTGGTATAAGAAGGGGCCGATGGAGCAATCGCTACGCCTTTCAAATAGGGCCACCTGACGCGAGGAATGGTAAAGTGAGGGGTCATGAGAATAGACCAGGGGTGCCGACAAATTCACAATAGGAAAGGGAGAGATAAGTTAAGTCATTGTCAGGTAGAGAGTGACTTTCCTCAGATGGGAGTCCACTAGAAAACGTACTCACCGACGGCAACGTGGAAAAGCAGACAAAGGTACGAGGAAATTGGGGACTACACCCAAACGGTTCGATTGACTCCTTGGGGTGGCTTAGGTGAAGAACGAGTCGGTCTTAGTCTCATGTTGATCAGATCAGAAAATGGGGCATAAAAACACAGCGGATGGGGACGTCCGAGGATCAAGCGTCGAGTGGCATTTGATCCCAGAAAAAGGGACAAGCGAAAAAACAGGAAATAAGAAAAGAACCATCACGGTGAAGGTCCCAACCAAGTTATTAAGGGAAGACAGGGCTTCTAAAAAAAACCGGAAAGCAGGCGCTATTCTTCAAAGTGGAAGGAAAACAAAGCTGGGAGGAAAAGACAAAGTTGGGGGGTTCTTAGAAGGGGGGAAAAGAAAGTATCTACACAAAAGAAAACAGAAGAACAGGATTACAAAAGATAGTGTGTCGGTACATTTAGTGCTAACACCCCTGTAGTTGATAAGTGCAAGTGAACGAGGGAATTATTCAGTATGGTTAGGAAGCTTTGGGTCGATGGAGTGGGGGGAGGCACCTCCGTAGTGAGTTGGCCAGAATCGGCGGCTGATGGTGTATTAGGGGGAAAAAAGGGGCGTAGTTGTTTATTCTACTACGGTCTTAACACATTCTATCGAGGAAGACTAGAAGCTGTGGGCTTGTGGGGTTCCCACCGGGCGGATAAGAAGACCAACTAAATAGAGTAGCAACCGACGGACAAGAAAAGGATGCCCTTGTACAGGGAGGAGACGGGGGGTTATAAATAACGGAGGAAGTAGAGTCGGACAAAAAATTATTACTTTGGGGAGATGGACCTACCAAAAATGGACAAAAACAAAGCCCTTTTTTCTGGAAAGAAAGGCGAATAAAGACTGCAAAAGCACGCTAGACTGTACAGGCTTGCGGGAGGCGGAGTTGGGAGTGAATGACTCTACATTACGGGAAGGAGGTTGTTTGGCTGACAGTAATGTTAAGGATTGTCAAACAGGAACAGGGAACCAAGGTACGGATCCTCGAAACACAAAACAACCCTAGAATTAGGGAGAAAAAAGTGAGATATACTGAAAAAATCAAGAATTGTCACAGGGGAAAGGAGGGGGCGGCCCGACCAATACAAAATAGCAAAGAATGGCGGACTAACCTAAATAACGAGATCGGCGGAAATCAACATGAATTCGCCAGTATAAGCATGTTTGTAATTAATAATGTCTCTTGGTCGTAAAAGAAAAAAGAATGGAGGTTTTGAAGGGCAAACGTGTTCTTATGTTGGAGAGCACCACACTAAAAAAAAGTACATATGGGCGAACTTACTTTGAAAAGAAAGGTAAGTTTGGATATAGAAAAAAGTTCCCCGACGTTCGGGCGTAGGGGAGATATTTCTGGCGTTGGCTTTTAAAATCTGGCGGTGGGTAGAGATCGCCAAGCGTCTATTATGTTCAAGCTTATCTAGCGTACAGGGGGAAAATACAACCTACTTATGACAAAAAAGACGCAGTAAAAAAATAACCTCCGATTCCGGAAATACTATCTCAAAGGCAGGTTGAAAAACTCCACCACAAGCGGCCCGGACCAAAGTTACCTCAAGAAACTGCGTGCCATAGAGGGAAAGAGAGCTCCACGGGATTAAACGGGAAAGTAGAAAGACGTATTGACAAAAAACGGGGAATAAGCTTCGTTGGATAAGTCCTAAGAATTCCTGGGTTAGTATATGGATGGGATAAAACATAGCAACGTTTCCTGGGAAGAAAGCGTTAGCAGGGCTGGTATAGGACTTCATATGCCCAGACATTAGGTCTGAAGAAGAGGAAGGAAAGAACACAGATGAGGGGGGGAGACCCCATGATGGTTTGGTTGCTTAGGAGTGACGCTATGGAAGGTGAGGGGGGAAGAGAAATGAGACAGAACTTAACAACCGAGTCTTGGGGGAAAAATCAGGGGGCAATAGGATGAAATAGACAAGGCGTTACTAATCAAGGGTCGAATGCGAAGGGGATTCCATGGGCGAGGGACAATTTGGAGTTTTAGAATGGAAGTTGGCAGGAGGGTAGATTATCAAGAAACATTTTAGAAAATAGAACAAAGAAGGGAGGTGAAATGGGGATCGAAGCATGACACAAAATCAGGAACAGGAAGTATCGAGTGGGGCGGACACACCAGAACGAACATTTTCCAAAGAGTAAATTTAAAGGAAAGCTGATAGAGGGAGAAAGGACCATATCTGTCAAATATGTATTGGTGGAAAGCGGGTAGGGCATTGGGGAAGGAAATCCAATTGGTGTCACAAGTGAGCGACCCCGCGATGAGGGTCGCGGGGGGGGGCATTGTGACACTACATAATTGGGAAAGAGAGAAAGAACAAAGATGTGAGAAAGATTTTTACAGTGAAGTCTACGGTATAAGTGTATGTCTGCCGCAGTCAAATATAAGTATTGTAAGCTGGTTCCACTACTTGTCTAAAAAAACGAAAAGTAAGGAATAAGGTTAATACAGAAATTTGATCGGATGAAATAATACTGAGAACTCCGGGGCCAACTGGAGAGATTGTCCCCATACTGGAAAGGGAAAAGGTGGGGACTGTCCCTGGCAAAGGGGAGATTCTGGAAAACATTGAGTGAAAGTAAAACCAAGTACACGCCTGCTTTTGAATTTTATAAGAGATGGTTTGCTGGACGATCAAAAAGGTCCTTGTCATGTAAGATGTTCTCTAGAAGATAAAGAGTCAGGCTGTGAGAGCAGAGGAGGGGTTCTTTTCACATGTTCAAGGGATGTAGTACCCTGGGGGAGGCAGCTTGGGGAACTTGTACCCACCATTTGGATCCAGTCATATAAATACAAGGTCTATGCAGGCCTGTTTTTTGCCGGGGGGTCCAAGGTTGGATCTCCTTCTTACAAGGGGTGGGGGTATCCAAACTAGGGAACGGAAAAGAGTGTCATTTGCACTGTAGACTACGTCCAGGAATTGCAACGTAAACCGGTGTGGGGAAATCCACCGCTGAGGTTCTGGAGATCTTGGAGTGTAGGCAAGAAACAGTTTGGGGGTAGTAAAAACATCAAAGAGGGGGGGTTGTGAGGAGTGGGCAACAGGGTGACAATGAAAAGAAAAAAAGGTTCACACGTGTGGGTCGTGGGGTCAATCTAACGGCGGAAAGGGGCGTCAACAACGAACCAAGCAACGCAAAGTAATGAATAGGAGGTGGTCAGGTTCTGGGTTCCATTAAAAAGTCTCATTAATTGTTAACTCCAATCATCCTAGAAGAGGGGGGCTATGCTGAAAAAAAAGGGAAACGACTCCTCCAGACCTTGGACGGTCGTACAACACACCACGACCTCAAGAGCTGACAAGTCGAAGAAAAATACGTGAAGAAGGAAATCTACTCTCCCTCAGGGAAAAATCAGAAAGAGACCTTGAAAATATATAAAGACTCTTGTGACGGGGGACATTAAAAAAAACTGACAGAAAAAGGCGATACCATGAAAAAAAAGGGAGCCTTGGGGTTCAAGCCCTTAAAAAGCACAAAACCGAGCCGAAAATCAATGCGTGGGGGGAAATAAGGCTGCACCTAGAGCACCTAGGCCCGACACTAAAAGAAAAAACAAATCGCGACCAATCAATCCCCATACGCACCACAAGAAAAACAGGGGAAAACGAAGAGAGTGCATCTCCCAGCGCTCCCCATCCCCCAGGGTGAAAATAGGGAAAGGAGGGGGGTCCTTGGAGGGAGAGGTCCTGAAAAAAAAATTTTGTAGGGGGAGGGTGAGTATGGGGAGGTAAGTGGCAGAAGTTGAGCGGAATTGTGCGCTGGCTCCGGGGGCTCTCTATGGAAACCGGAACGATCTTACCAACAAGGTAATGTAGGGAGGACAGGAGGTTGAATGGGAAGCGTGGGCTGTTACAAGGACACCAACTGTCTTGGAGGGACCTTTTGAGCACGATGAGGTCATTTTACAGGCAAAACCACCCACATCGTGGGGGGGGCGTGAAACCGTTTTCCTCCTTCGAGAAGGAACTTCTGGAGATATAGAATCTAGTCCTCGAGGGAAGGTTCAGACGATCTAAGGATTTTCAGGGTAAAGAAAACGTCCAGGTCGGGAAGAGGAGGGGCAAGCAGAGACAAGATTAAGGAATAGTTGTAAAAGAAAAATGGTCGGGAGGACAAATTTGAAGTGGTTAAATGGCATAGAAATTTTTACTAAAGGATTGGGAGGGTGCACTGGAGCATGAGTGGGGGTAAACGCCAAGACGTGGAAGTGCCTTCTACCCTTCACCATTCCTCGGGCAGGTCAAGGGACGTACTCAAAAAATCACAGCGCACACTTGGGAAAAAAATTAGGTTGGAAAAGAACAAAACGCTGGACTCCAAAATTAATGGGGGGGGATAACGAACATAGAGCTGGCTAACAAAAGTAGTGGTCTTCGGAAGAATACACGGGTCTACCGGAACTGCAAAAGAAAGAGGCAATCGCGGATACAAACAAGGGCATCTGTGGCGGGTAATAACAAAAGTTCAAAACTGAGGATCATTCAGATCAAAGATTATGTTATTGTCAAATACCAAGTGGACCAGTCTGTGAGGGGGCAACGCAGACTTAACTCCCTCAAGGTAAAAATAACCCAAATGAATCAGTTAATCAAATTGAATAGCGCTGATTCTCATACATAACCCCGACTCTTGCGAGCTGACCGAAGAAAAAGGGGAAAATTAAAGGCCCAATTTAAGGGGCCAGAAACGGAAGCTTCTTAACTCCATAAAGGTTAGTCGTAACTTGGGGTTTGGGGAGGGTGCACAAGCCTATGGGGGTTAAAAGATAAACACAACGGCTTACAGGACAAAAGTGAACAGGCCATCATTCATGTCAGTACAGTGGCCAACAGGATACTATAATATGATCAAATGCAGGATAAATGCTTCCAAACTCTGGCTTTGTTCATAAAAAGGGAGTTGAAAAGAGTGAAAGATGGGACTAAGTCGTGGGAAACGTGCATGCAAGGGGTTAGAGGGGGATCAGGAAGAATTCAAGAGAATAAGGAAACTTAGAAATAATTTTTGATGTGGTGGCTTGTACAACCTCGGAGGAAGGAAATGAATTTTATCGACGAAAACGCCGTCTATTTAGAGGACGACAAGGGGGGTATCTTGACTTGAACACACTAGACTCACCTCGTGAAAAACTCATCCTCTTTTTAGGGTTCGAGCTGATCCCTCTCAGAAGTCAATTCAACCAACTTCGCTCTTCCAGGGAAGTGATGGACAAAGGGGAATTACGGGTTTGCCGACAATGCTATCAGTAATTGATAGACTCGGGATGACTTTCTCATAGATAAAGAAGTTAAAGGGGACTTTTGGTGGCATAGTCAAATAGAGACAGGGAAATCCCTCCAAGATAAAAAAATCTAACACAGACACAATTGCGAAGTGGGCACCACAAAAGGGTCGAATTAAAAATACAGGGGGGGTAATGAAAACAAAAACACACAACTTGTGGCCATAGATACCCTGACTCTAGTAGGGATGAAGTGGCCTACGTTTTGGGCTCTCGGGAGGTGGAATAAAAAGACGATGGTACCCTCGATAAAGTGCTCAGCTCTGAAAGGAGAATAGCAAGCTGAAAAAAAGAGGAAAAAATCCACATGGGTTGGACCAAATCACAGGTTGGAAGGGCATCAATGTCCTGGGGATGAAAGTAGCAAGAAACAGAAACGGCGAGATTACTACTTATGACAAGAAGAAGGCTCCGCATGGTAGTGCAAGAACTTTTGTATGGGAAACATTTTCCATCCCATCAATTCCAACAAAAAAGACGCGAGCTGGTGTAAAATAAGATTGTCGGGGAAAAGGGTTAGTGCCTTGGATAGAAGGTAATAAGGTCTATCACGGGAACATAGAAGCTTTTTTATTATGGGGTGGGGGGGGTTACATGGTGGGGAGGCAACCGGCCGCTTAAGTATGGGGGAGAAGAGGAGGATGAGGGCTGGGGAAGGGTGCTTGAGGCCGGACGGATTTTTTTTTACATCACGACGTGGAGTTAAAAACTTGGACGATCTGGGCGGAATATAAGAGAAAAAAATTGGAGGGATAGATCTTTTTGAACCACCGCAGATTCGGAACCACTGAAAAAATGGAGAAAGCATACAAGCCCTAAGGAGCCGGACCCTGTCTTTGGAAAGCAAGACGGCAGGGTCCAGGGGGCTCCAGGGGGGCTTGAAATTCGAGTACCTCCCATAAGAAAGGGAGAAGAAAAAAAAAAAAAAAAAAACTCCCGGGGGTTTTCTGCACCTGAGGAGAAAATATTCCGAGGCATCGTAGAACTGGAGATCTGATATTGCATTAGTAGTAGGGAATGGTACAGGCTTTGGGATTTGGGTAATGGGGTCTTACTAAAACACTAGGAAACGAAAAAGGGTGCCATGGAGCCAGTGGGATTATTCACCTCAAAACAAACAAAAAGAATAAAGGAAAGAGATACTTAAAAAGATTCATGGCAGTTGAAAATCTATGGAATGAATGTCAGACCAAGAACTCGAAAAACTATGTAAGAGGGCATGAACCATAGCTAAAGGGAAGGAACGCAGTCCAAAAGCATGAGTACCCAATGCTATCGTTCGGAAATAGGGACAAAGAGTGAATGAAATAAAAGAAAAAATACGAGGGTGGTGTGGGGTAAAAAAGTGGGAGGTAATGTCAAGCCACTAGAAAAACATGTGAAAAAAATCAACTTTACCCGCCCGTGCCGTGGAGAAGACGAACTACAAGGGGTGACACATGGATCGTGCTGTGCCTGAGTGCACCTTGTAACTATGGAAAAAAGCGGCGTACGTGCCCAAGTCTTCTCACAAGAAAAAGGGAGGGACGGTAATAGCACGGGGTTTATCCCGGAAGTAGATACAAAAAATACGAAGGCGTAAGCAATACATGGGGGGGAAAAGCAGATTCGGCAACATCCAAATCAAACGGAACGTGACTCACCCACACTCTGAAAAAATTTGGTAAAGGCCATGAAAGTGCACTAGAGAAAAATGTATCCAAGATCCCTCGGGAGGGGGAACTATTTTGCAAGAATGGACATAAGACTTGGATTAGAGGACTACGGGGAGGGTGTGGGGGGAGAACTTTGGCTTTTCAATCAAAATTTGAGGTATACATTGATGCAAACTCCGTGATGGGAGGGGGAGAAATATCTGGGGCCCAGAGCATTAGGTTATTGTAGTGGTAAGAAATGGAGGCACTTGACAGAAAATGTGGATTGGTTGAGTACGGGGGGTTGTCTAAGGAGTTCTTCTAATGATGGGGGGAGGGAGGAAATATGAATAAGAAAAGATGGATAACTAGGTCCAAATCGCGTGTTAAGTCAGCGGACAATGAAGAAATAAGGAACTGATAGTCTGGACATAATGATCTAATTCAGGGACTGTGAGTTCACAGGCACTTTTCTATGGAAAAAAGAATGGGAGTGTAGTAGATTGTAAGATTGAGGGTCACACAGTGGAAATTCAGTAAAGTAATGTCGAAGCATGAAATGACAGTATAAAAAAGGGCTGGGGTCTGTATTTGACGCAACCAAGAAGACGCATGGCAAAACATGTGCAATGAATAGCGCAGGTGGGGGGAATGAAAAAGACTTATCCACGAGAAAAAAAGAGGAAGAGAACGATATAAAAGGAGGGATTACTTTTTACAGCGTGCTTAAGGAAAGACAAAGGGGGGGGTAACTTTATCCACGACGCGGCTTCTAAAGATTAAGGGCAACTAAAGAAAGGTTGTAAAATGCAATGAGAAAATAGATTGATGAATACGAAAGTCGGGGGGGGTGTCTTTATAAGGGATTACTGTTAGTCAGGCAAAGAATGATTAATCTTTTGGTAAAACTACCCTGGGTACTAAAAACAAAGACAATGGGGCGAACGAAATGCTTGAATACAGTCAAATAAATCGGTATAAGGGAAAATTGAACTGGGTCAAAGAGGGTCCGTTTATTCTGTCAGTGGATGCTGAAGGGTTATTACCATTGGTGACAGGAAACCAGAGCCAAACATTATGTTGCGGGGGTCGAAAGAGGGAATGTGGAGGCCGAGCCCCTGGACCTTTCAGTAATGTTCGGAGTGTTAAGAAACTTCAAGTCTAGAGGGTATGAGACAAGAAGGAATGGGAGGATGGCATTGGGATGGTGACTGGAAAGAAAAAGGGAGCATCTTACTTGTCCGAGGAAAAGGGGGTAGGAAAAGTATAAAAAGAGGGGGAGTTATGGTGTGATGATAAGAATGAACTTTTTATCAAAGGAATAAAGGTTTGGAAGATCAGGAAGCGTAGGGTCAGTGACATATCCTCTGGGGGAAAACGAGGTAGAAACTTAGGTTGGTAGAAAGGGGATGAGGTTTTTTCTGGTACTTTAGGCAAAAATGGGTGACCTTGGAAGTAAAAGTCCAAGGTTAGCCACAGGACACGGAGATTTTTGGAAACGTAAGGGGGGAAGGGGGACGGAAAGGATTGGGGTTGGAAGGTTCCAAAGGCCGATACAAGAGGCGCTGCCCCAATCGAAAATTTTAACGGAGGGCAAAAAAGGGTCTGGGGATGAAAGTCAAACTTCTCAAGTTAATTGAAAAGGAAAATACATGAAGAAGGGGCAAGAGCTCCTCTCTCCTTCTAGTGACTGGTAGCACCCAATACTCTCAACAACCAGGGTCATTTACGACAAACCGAACAACGAAACTGCAGAATATCCGAATAGAACCGCAACGAAGGGATCCATACGTAAAGAAGCCACAGGGAATTCAAAGGGCTACAGGAAACGCGGAAAAACATTCATAAAGAAAATAGGCTGTATGAAATGTAAAACTGACACATAACTCGTCTATACACAAAATCCCAACCCAACAAAAATGGGTCCCGTGAGGTCAAAGAAAGCCGTCCGGGAAAAGAAACCAAGACAGACAATCATTAATGTGAGGAGAGAATGGTCAAAAGAGATGAAATCGTGACCCTACAACACTACGGAAAAAGGCCCAATCATCACACAATCGACTCCTAATGGCAAGGGCAACACAAATCCTACAACGTTTTAGGACATATCTAGGGGAATCGACCATATGTACAAAAAAACAAGGTAATGGATTGCCATGGAAGAAGATAGATGTAGATTTAAATGAAACTCTGTGTCAAAAAAAATGTGTGTCGGCTTTTGGTGTATGTGTCGGGGGGGTCGAAAGTTATCGCTTTGGGAAGGGCTTTCGGGCAAGAGGGCAAACTGGTGCAGGGCACTCTCGATCGGACAAAACAGTCCAGTTTGAAGGAAAGTTGAGGGGTAGGAACGTAAATGTTGAGGTAAAAAGAAGGAAAAAAAAGGGGGGGGGGTGGTTTTCGCTACGAGGGTTATGTGAAAAGTCAAAAAGAGGCTGGGGGATAGAGGAGAGGTTAAAGGGAAAGTTACGTCGGGATACATCTAGAGATGGACAGTATG
>Ga0179591_1256652_pt1 | contig 10612 bp, 18 predicted proteins | sample CZOMad2_1_08_16f_FD_182891 | JGI IMG/M metagenome (GOLD analysis project Ga0179591, IMG submission 182891) | Vadose zone soil fungal communities from Angelo Coast Range Reserve, California, USA - CZOMad2_1_08_16fungal (PacBio error correction) | ecosystem: Environmental > Terrestrial > Soil >...
TCCTGGAAGTGTCGTCGTTTTTTCTTCGGGGGTTGGGGAGGGGGGGGGGGCAAGAGTTGTGGGAAGTAGGGGGGGCGTAGAAGGAAGGAGGGAAGGGTGAGGGAGTTCGTGGAAAGGGGAGGGGGGAGGGGGTGAGAGGGTAAGAGAAGGTAGAGTGCAGGGGACGGAGTGGGGGGGGGAAGAGAGGGGGTAGTTGCAAGGGAGAAGTGGGGTGAGGGAGCGGGGGATGAGAAGTGGGGCAGAGTGAGGAATTGGGTTGGTGCAAAGAGAGGGGAGCTGGTCGGAATGGTAAAGGTGGGGGAGAGGCTGGGGGGGGGGGGAAGGGTGGGGGGATGGGGGGGTGAGGGGAAGGGGGGGGTGGAGGGGGGTTAGAGGGGAAAGAAGGGGGCTCGGGGCGTGTTGTGAGGGAGGGGGGAGGCGCGGGGGGGGGCGAAGTGAAAGTGGGAGGAAGAAGGAAGGGGGAGGGTTCGGGATGGCCCCGAGAGGATGTAGGATGGGGGGGGGGGGGGAGGGGAAGAGGCGTACAGTTGTGAATCATTTTGGGTAGGTTGGGAGAAGTGGGGAAGAGGAAGGCAAGGGGGGATAGGAGGTGAGGCCTTGGTTCATCTGCCTCGGGATAAATTCCCACTATCGGTCAGTCTCCTCAAAGTGAGGGGGGGGAAGGAAAGATCGATTAAAACCTGTCAGTTTGGGTACTAGTGAGGACATCTGGTACTTCGAGATGCAGCGTTAAAAAAAGTGAAAATAAAGATAGAGGCTAAGGCTTGGGACCATGATAAACTACAATGGGCTGACTCATACCGAGCCTAAGATTGTCGCTAAAGGGAATTTTTTCGTTTCGCGCGTGGGTGAATCAGAGATCTCAATTCAGTTACGTAAGGTCACCCTCCCGATGGCGGCATCCCCAAAGGGTCGCTATCTGGTGCAGCGGATCACAACGCTATTTCCGCATTAAAAGTCACTCCAGGCCCGCTGGGGACGCCAGGCCGTAGAATAATATCGGTGGCCAAGAGATGGGGTTGGGGACCCGCTTCCGATCAAAAAACTACATGTTCAGCTGGATCTGGAACGCCCATTCCACACGCGGTTGGGGGGGGCACGGACCGAAAGTGATGGACGGAGTCATTTTCGGAAAACGGGGGGGGTCTAGTGAAGTCGGTATTAGGGTTATCCTTTTGGTTGTTTTCTCTTCCAAATATGGGGGAGGGGGGGAAGGATGACAAGCAATACATCTTTTGCGGGGTGCGCAACTAGAAAAAGTAGCAAAAAGTGGGGGAGCGCCTGAAGCCGTCTCACTCCAAGGTACCTACATTGACGTTCATCAGGTTTGACACATGAGCGTTTCCTTAACCGGACACTAAACCTGGATGTAAAACAGGGGGCCTCTCAAAAAATCAAACTTGTCTTCAAAATGGCCGGGTGTCGTAACTCGGGAAACACCTCTCGCAAGGGAAAAAAGTATCCGGGGCGATATCACCCAGTTGAAATCGCTGGGAGGGATGCATTCGGCAGCATGGGAAACCCCCGCAAGTTTGGAAAATCGTGATGGAGGAGCTCAGGCATCAAGGGGGGAGGACCAACAAGGAGCGCTGGGAACGCAGGTAGGAACTCACTCAAACGTCTTTCCTTCGTAACCAGAAAAAGTTGGACGAGCACAGAAAAGGGAAAAAGGGGGGAGGGCCTCAAAGGTTGAACCAGCAGATTTATCGGCTCCCGGATGGGAACGGTCAATAAGGGGGTGTACTACAGTTTACGGAACAGGGAATCAAAAATTCAGAACAAAAAGCGTCAAGAGCGTTGAAAACGGGAAAACAGCCAGAGGAGGAGATTTGGTTCGGTTTGAAGTAGGGTCGTCCGTAGCAGAGAACACGAGACTCCGAGCAAAAAATTAATCAACGAGAAATTGGAGGGGGGATTAAAAAGGTTTCCGGAAGTCTTGTTGGGTGCATAAACAAAAGGTCTCTTAGGGGAAGAAAAAACTTAAGAAGATAAGGAGGGATTAAATTAAATAATCAATCCTCGAAGAACAAAAGGGATCTGCCGTTTTCGAAATCGGTGTTCGAGGGCATAAGGAGGAAAAGACGTTGCCTGAAACGGCAGGGGCTGGGGTGGAGAATTTATTGGGGGGGAAGGGTTGGAAGGCTGTGAAGGGGGGGTTGGGGCTGCGGGTTCTGATTCTGTTATATAATGTGTTTAGCAAGGGCATTGTACAAGTAGCTGCAAGCACGACGGGGTCGAAGGTTGCCAACCGGGTTGGGGGGACAGGCAGGGGGTTCGGCCTCTTAACGATTAGAGAATAAAAAGCCGTCAACTTTTCTGAAAGGGGTTAACCTACTTAGATGGAAGAGAAAGGTGGGTAAATTACCCTGTAAAAGAGGGGATCGGGGACGGTGCGGACTTACCCAGGTTGTTTGGTTCGGGAAAAGAGCAGTAAAAAGCTGGTCGTGCTGTTGGGGGGGGGAAAAGCACGGGGGTTCAGTTGCGATTACGCCTCGAGAGAAGAAGAAAGCCGGAAAAAAAAAACTAGGTTGCCTAAGCGCGTCCTTGGGGGGAAAAGTTGTCGCATGATCCGTCAAAAAACGCGGAATCGCTGCATTCCTGAGTTCTTCCTCTATTTCAGGGGGGGGGGGACCAACGCATAAAGACCAAGGGTGCATTCGATTCCTGACTAAGTGCAAACAACCTGGGGAAGACGGGACAATAAAAAAGAGGAAGAGCAAATAGGATGCAGGGTTACGAGAAAGGTCTGAAAAGAGGGGGGTGGCGAAGAAAAAAGGGCTGCGACATCAATAGGGCGAAAAAAAATCAGGGCCTAATCAGGTAGAACCGATCGAACTGTATCAAAAAGGGCGGGAAAGAAACGGAATTCACGAATCAGAAAGGGAGCACGTAAAGGCTCGGATTGACATTTAATCCAACGTTTCACGACCAACGACGCCTATGGGGGGGGAATTTGGTTCGGACCCATTAAAAAGACCATCGAAGACCCAAAACCTTCCCTAACCCCATGAAGCCGAGCACATAAGAAGTCCACCGCATTATAATGAATTGGGGGAGTCAACTAGACGCAACAAAACTTATCACAACCAAGGTAAGGGAAAAAGAGGGAAAATGGTTTTGGGAAAAAATCCTCGCAAATTAGATAATTGAGGGAGGATCGATTGGGTGACGCTATAAGGAAAAAAAAAAACACTGGCATATTCCTTGGCCGCGGGGAGGGGAGGGGGGTGTTGGTAAAAGCGCCAGAAAAAAATCTGAGCTCCAAGTCAGTCTAATGGTAAGTCTTGGGTGTGAGCGGAAGCCGACGGGCGCACGAAGTCAGGAAAAGGGAACGCTAGCTGGAACAGGTGGAAAGGTCAAAGTTTAATAGCGGTTAGGCTCGGTCTACTTTATGGAAAAAAAAAAGCGGGATTTCGGACGGACGTAGAAAAGTAAAGGTTGAAACAAGGGAGGTAAATCCCGTATGGGGGATAGGATATGAAGGGAACCTTATATTCCGTGGGGGGAAAACTTGTAGGACAGACTAAAAATGGGGGGGGCTAGTCGGTGGTAACACACGCAAACTGCGAGGAAACATTGGAATCAATTCTCTTTAGCGTTTCGTGGGAAAACTCACTTGGGTGACGACCACGGCACAACCGGTGTTTTGGGGACAGATGCAGCAAAGGGAGTTTCTTCTCACGGTAAAAAAAAATCACGGATAACAGTCAAAAACAAAGAAAATGTACAACCCAAAAGGTGAACCCCGGAAAAACCGAAAACAACAATGGGGGCTCAAGAATGACTCGGCCCGAAAGCTTAAACAGTTTAAGAAAAACCAGGATGATCCTAATTAGGGGGCAAGAATTGGAATAACAGGATTCCATTCTTAAAGGGGAGGACTTGAACTCGCCTGAGAGGGGGGGACGTCAACCTAGACGATCAAGGGCATAGTTCTTGCGCCAGCCCTTAAACCATCGGGCACATTCCCCAGGGAGAAAAAGCGCAACAAATCGAGTAAAAAAAGGCAATACACATCGGCCCAGTCATAAACAAAAACGTGACCATTAGGGGGGCTTTGCAGGCCATCAAACATAAAAAGAGGAGCCAACTCATTAAGAGTGTCAGAGGGAGGAGGGGCTGGGGGGGGGGGTAGTTTCACGTCCAGGGCGGGAAGAGGCATTCACCAGGATCGCCATGCAGTGGAAAAGAATTACCCTGTTGAAAGGAGAAACTCGCCGAAGGGAACTTGTGGCTCCAAAAAAAAATCCCCGTTGATGTCTGGGTAAATTGTATAATATGATAGGAGCTACCTCTTTGGGGCATTTCATACGGACCGGGAGGGGGGGGGAAAAATCAGCTTGCTTGTATCCTGTTTGGCAATTGCGAATACTGGCTAGCGTGGGTGGGGGAGGAATTCGGGTTCCTGTATCGATTTAAAAAACAAAAAGGCCTGTCAATCTGGGACACATGCCGGGGGGACTATAGATCTGCATTGGGGTCAAGGGGCATATTGGGAACTGGCGTTGAGGAAGGGGTCGGTCGAGATCATGGGAAACTCCAAATTTATTACGCTTTTAAACTTAGTCTAAAAGAAAGAGGGGATAAGTTGCCTTGGGGGGGGGCCAGCAAGAGATTGGTCGGAATCGTGCAGGGCGCTCAGATCCCATCCAAATCAGGAAACCACTTCATAAAACCAGAAAAGGGGGGGTGGCCCACAAAGGGAACGGGCAGGCTTGAAAGGATGACGGGAGAACTGTCACCGGGAAAAAGAAAACGGCTTGGTGAGATGGTCCATATAAAGTCAGCTATGCAGAACTCGCTGTGTCGAAAATCAAGCCCAAGAAAAGGAGAACAAGGACCGGAGTGGGAGGGAGGTCAAAAAACTCCATTTATTTCTCAAGTGTCCACCCATATGTGGACGGGCCAAAAGAGGATCTGGATGACGGGAGGAGGGGGGCGTCCTGGAAACGGCCCAACAACCAAGCAACCCAGTCAATTGGTTAGCAATCCAAAGTTAATGTCTTACAAAATAATCAAAGGGGGGGGAAGCGAAAAACCAAAGAAGGGGCAAAGAAGGAGCAACACGCAATACAAAATGCCGACGCCTAAGACCTTCTTACCCATGGGGAAGTTGAGACTAAACAATTGCCGGGGGGGGTCGTAAGAGACAAAATAACATGCGATCAAGGAAAAGGAAAAACCAGTCCTTGGATAAGATGCGCGTCTCAAGATTAAAAAAAATATGCTGTTAGGGTATTCGGGAAAGCGGGGAAAAAAAGGGGGAAAAAATGGTGCCAGAGCGAATGTTTTTGTATAACTGCCCAGTGAGGCCGCTTACGATGGAAATATCTGAACCTCGCACAATAAAAAACTATCCCGTCTAAGGACAAAGAGAAGGGTTTTGACTAGACGAGGGAGACTCATGCCCGAGATCATATTTCTTTTACGTTGGGGGTCTAAAAAACGGCAGACATAGACGAAAAGTCCGAGTTAAACACAACAGTACATGTGGGGGGTCGTTTATCGGGGAAAATTACTATCCAGAAAAGGGAGGAAGTGAAAGGATGGAGAATGGGAACAGCTATCAGGACGGATCAGAAGAATCAAAGTCTGGGATTAAGAGCCACAACAACTGGACAACCATATTCTCTCACAACAAGGGTAGGAAAGGATCTATCCGTTATTTCAATCTGAAAAGAGTGAGCGGGATAATCCCTATCTCGTTTCCCGGACGCAGTGGGCAAGTTAGAAATATGCTAGCTCATGGGATTCAGTTTTTGGAGGGGGGATCTTCCTTGGGGGGAGGAAGATGGAATTGTGTGGGGTCACGAAAAAAATTGTAAAGAAAGATTAGACGGCTGGAGGTTATCGAATTTTACGAAAAGTATTAAAGAAGCAAAAAAACCTCGTCGACGTTTTGGGGGGTTAGGACTGTTCATCAAAGAGGGGCATTCGTGAAAGAGTAATACTTGGGAACAAAATACAAATGGGGACAAATCCACGAGGGTTAAAACCTCGGGCAACTCATCACCATCAAATACAAAAAACGTGTCGAAACATCCTCTGCGAACATAGCTACCCATTTGGGGTCCTCTTCGCTTCGCATTTGTTCATGGCAAACATGCCACACAGATGTTGAGGCGGGAAATCGAAGCCTACGGGTACACGGTCAACGGACGTTGCGGAAAACCGCGCTTATTGTAGCCGGGTTGTCTGCCGGTCTTTGGTTGGCAGGACCTAATGGGAGGGGGGCACCAGTCAAGGACAATAAATCGTTGGAGGGGACGCAGCCCCTGAAGCGATCCGAAACAACCGCAACAGATTAAAAAAAAAGAATTGACTAATAAAGAGGGGGTAAAACGCCAATAGATCTTTCCTTCTGGTCTCAATGGCTGTTGGGGGGGTCCACCCCTCACATCCGTAATGTCGTTCATGGCCTTGGGAATTCAAGGGGCTGAGACGAAGGACCTCCGAAGATGCGACGCGATCAGAAACGCATTTGAGACCGTAGATGACATTCTTAAAAAAGAATTCCTCCAGTCCAGAAGAAAGTTATTGGGGGGGGGAAAAAAAAGAGGTCTTGAATCCAAATGGGATGGAGATAATCGTCATTGGATGGCCGAAGTGGGCCAGTTCCTCACATAAGATGGAAAATGGCCGGAAAGCTCCCGAAATATAAATCGAAGAATGTTCAAAACCAGCTCCTCAATCGGGTCACAAATTGTCTTTTCCCTCCAGGAAAAGTGAGGAGAACCGATGGGGGGGGCCATAAAACTAGGGGTTTTGAAACCATGCAGATGTTCGATAGTCGCCCTTATGTGGGGGCATGGGGTCAATAAAGGTTTCTCACGAAATGTGATCGTCCCCGGGAAGGGGAAAAAAACGCTGGCACAGGGCCAAGGGAAAACGAGAAGACCGCCCGCGGAAGGATGGGGGGCACCACCCGTTTCTTACCGGTTTATCGACCTATCATCCGGGAAGGAAGGAAAGACCGAAAAATTCTGAGGCCTGGGCTCAGACAAGGGCCTGCGTATGCGGTTGGACAATGGAACAATGTGCAGAGTAAATTTCCTGCAATCGGTGAACTCAGGGCGGATATCTATGAAAAGAGGGAGGCTCGCAGTTTTCTGGGGGGGGCAGGGGGGGGAGGGAACCAAAGTACGAGAGGATGGGTAACAGGACCGAAAGGGTTGTCCTGTGGGTGTGCAGTGTGCCTGCAGTCACTAATGTTCGCTGGGGAGAAAAGGCGGGGGAATAGAGTTGGTTTATCGCATATGGGTATACATTGTATCGAGGAAGGGAAGGCTCTATCTTAAAACGTATTTTCAGCGTTCAGAAACTAGAGGAAAACTACTTAAAAGGGGGACACTAGCCTGCCGAATCCGTTGCGGCCATCTGTGAGGACCGAAAAGGGTACAGTGGATTCCGTTCATGGAAGGGGGGCGTAAAGGGAGGGGCTCAACCAGGGGTGTCGGTGTTGGTGCGGGAAAGGGCTGGGAGTCCAAATTTGTTCGGCTTTTGTTCCGGACTACGGGTGGATTTGGAAATCAGGCAGGAAACAGCCGCGGACGGGAAAAAAAAAACCGAGGTCCAAAGGGCCGTGGGAAAAGTGTTAACCAGTGAACCGGCAAACATTAAATCGAGAAGTGTCATTGTTCGCGCAAGGTGCAGGTCGATGGGGGACAAAAGAAGAACCCCAACGGGTGCATTCGGGCCTCCTTAAACAACACCGGGAAAGACTACCCGCCATGGAGCGCTCATACTTTATGGGATAGCACTGGAACAGGGGGGGGGCCTGAAAAGGGAATACCGTGAAGACGACTAAAAAAAGAGTCCACGCCGTGGGTTAGCCCCGCTCGAAGAAAAGGTCAAAACAAATAGACTCTAAAGGTGACCGTGGATCCAAAAGTTTCGACGAAGAGGTGACTCCGAGGGGGGAAAGTTGGGGCACCGACCGTTGGGGAAATCGTTCGATTTGAAAAAGGGGGCTAAAACTTCGACACCGATTGGGGAGGGATCTGTCAAATTCAGAAGGAAGACCATGTCAGAGCCAGGCGACCGACGATGATCTGCAACTAAGGGCAGACCGCATCTTCCTCTAAGTCTCAAAAAAAAAAAAATATGGTGGAAGGTCATCGCAAATCTCGCGAAAAAAACAACGAGAGAGGAAATAGATTCAAAAACTGGGGTGCAGTCCGCGAACTGTACCAAAGTTCTGGAGGGAAGCTTGGATTATCTTAAAATTAATATCATTTTCTCAGGTTAATCGGAAAGGGGTGCTTCGGGGATGGGAAAAAGGGGACAAGGACAAAAAAAGAGAGAAAATCAAAAAAAACTTCGAAGGGGGGGGCGTCGTACAGCTAGTTTTGTCAAGGGTTGTTGAGGGTCGCCCTTTCGGTGCTAAGGGGGGATCCTTAGTTTATTTCTTAGGTGATTATGCGGGGGGACTTCTAGTCTGATTGGAGAAGTAACCGGCTATCCTGGATTACTATATTTAAACCACAGTGATTTTGACAGGAGGCAAATTTAAACTGTGCATAGTTTGGGCGAGGGGGAGTTACTCCGGAATTCCCGCTTTCCGTGTTGTTTCCTTGGATGAAGAGAACTGGGGCAGGGGTGGGGGAAGGTAAATGGGCCGGACCAGCGCATAAGATTGCATAATAGGGGGAACCATTAAAAGCGTGTTGCAAGGATCACTGGAGAAAAACTTTCACAAAGGCAGGTAACCCGTGTATTTGTTTTCGAGAATCTTCTTGGCTGACTCGGGTTACCTCGATCAGAAAGCAAAATGAACAAACCCAAACCCCAACGTTCCAAAAAAAGCATTACTACCAGCATCGCACGGGGACCACAAAAATGGAAAGAAGGGAAAGTAGTCAAAAAGGGCAAACCGACGGAAAACGGAAACTTTGAATCACCCACCCAGGATTAATTATGTCAAGGGGCGACAACTCATCGAGGCTTAATCTCTTTTGAGAGGGTCCGCGAAATCTGTCCGCAGCTCGGGGGGTTAAACTCTGGAAGATCTCTGGGGTCAATTCCAGCCTACAATGCCAATCAAAAAGGGGTGAAGGAACCTGTATGCCAGACGCCCAAGAAAAAAATATGGGAAGATCACCTCTGGCACAAGTTCCCACAGCGGCAGTAAAAAGGAGCGCATGAACCAGAAAAACCAAGGGCAACGCAGACGGGAGATGGGTATCATGGTGTGGGGGTGCACTCGAGGTGATTTTGTAGGTTTTGCCAGAAAAAAAAAAAAGAAAGTCATCCGTCATTAAAACACCGATAAAAAGGAAGAGGACGAACTGGGGGGGGAAAAAGAGAAACAACCTCCCCGGGGTGATTCGGAAGGAATGGGGATTGGATAGTTCATAGAAAGACCGGCCGTAAACGTCATGGGAAAGAAATACTCCGTACCAGAAGGGAGGGCTTTTCACAACGAAGGTTCATGGGACTATGCTGAAAAAAAAAATAGGGGGGGGTGCTGGTGATTTTTTTCGAAACCTTTTCTGTTTGGGGGGGGGGGGGGAAAGAGGGGGAAACAGACAGGGGCAGGTAATGCAAAGGGGAAAAAGGGGGTCAAGAAACCGGGGGATACATCCGGTTCGTCTGTTGTATCTGGAACGCAGGGGGGAGAAAGGAGGGACATGAAAGAGAGTAGAAAACTGACCTGCCTTGGGAAAAGAAAAGCGAGGGGTCGCAACGGAAAAGAGATCGACAATCCCAGCATCTCCACGAAGGGGGTCTCCGGGGAACCTTGAACGGGGGAAAAATGGGGACGAATGAATGCCTTCAAAGCCGAAAACGAAATGGGGTTTCTCCGCAGGGAGAAGAGGGCGGGGGTCAAGTGGAACTTCTGCGGGGGGGGAAGGGTCAAAGCCAGGTTAGTTTTATCCAAAGGGCAGGTTGGAAGGTGTTGACAAGCCGGGACGAAAAGGTGAATGTGTTTACAAGTTTAGATTAAATTCAAGGTCTGGACAAAAAAAATAAGTACTTCTCGGATCCGGGAGGAAGTAGTGTCGTTGAGAGATCCAAGAGGTATTGTTGCAAACCTGCATGTGACAAAATCCAGAGGGACGGCTAGAAAGCTGCATAATTACTCCCCAACTAAAAAAACCTCACGAAGAAAAAAGGGGGTACGAAGTAACGTATTCATTCGAGAACTCCTAAACACTTGTGGAAGTGCATGTAAGACAAACAGACATTAGGGGGGATTAAAACAGCACTTGGGGGAAGGAAGAAGGAAACGCAACAGATGTAGCAAAAAAAAAAGAGAGCTAGGGCTGAGGGGGGGGATGGAGTCGGTCGAAAACCTTAAATAAGAGGAAGGGGGTTTATACTGCACGGGGAGGCCTCTGGCGAATGCGATAATGGGTTAACCCTGCTCACAAGAAGCGTAGATACAAGGGAGGGGTCTCTTACGCCTTTGGCATTCATCGGCCTTAGGTAAGCCGCCTAGAATTACCAGAAAAAGGCTCGGGTGTCGAAAACAACAAAAAAAGGGAATCAGCGAGAACAACAATGCCATCAGAGACCAACAGAGACAGGGCTTTCACGTATATTAAAGGTCCCCACTACTGAAAACGAGGGGGACGGGGGGGGGGGAAAAACAGGCAAGTTGGAATTACGA
>Ga0179591_1532900_pt1 | contig 10612 bp, 14 predicted proteins | sample CZOMad2_1_08_16f_FD_182891 | JGI IMG/M metagenome (GOLD analysis project Ga0179591, IMG submission 182891) | Vadose zone soil fungal communities from Angelo Coast Range Reserve, California, USA - CZOMad2_1_08_16fungal (PacBio error correction) | ecosystem: Environmental > Terrestrial > Soil >...
CTCGCCCCGGTGCTGGCCACGCGGCGGGGGCGGCGGCGACTACCTCGGCCCTCGTCCCGCGCCACGTCCATCTCGCGCTGCGCCCCCCGATCTATCTGGGTAGAAGTGCGCGTTTGCTCCAGCCGGCCACACCAAACGCTTTTGCGCTCTGGGGCTGTGATGCCACGGCGGGTGAGGTGCTCGTCGCTGATCGTGCCCTCGTTCACGGTGAGCACGCACAGCCGAGTCGACTCCGGCAGCATCGCCAGCACTGCGGCACCTGCAGCAGGCTCGGCGTGGCGTACCGTCAACCGGATCCGCTCCACGAGCTCGCGCTGGAAAGGCGAGGAAGCCGCATCACGTCTCACGCGCGCACGCCCGCTCCACCAGCCGTTGCCCGCCGCGCACCTCGCCGAGCAGCCCCGCGGCCCCCCCGCTCCACCACCAGGGTCCAGGGTCGTCTCGCTGCCGGGGCAGGTCTCGACGCCACCGGTATCCGTAGCTGCGGGCGTTGCCGAGGTCACCCGTCGGGCTGGGCAACGTGTTGGCCCACATGACCACGACCGACGTCCAGAACCCTCACCCGGCACGCGCTGGCGCAAGGCTCCCTCCATATCGACTCGAAATCGACGATCCCGACTCGTTCGACGCACTCGACGCAGGTCCGGCTCATCCGTCAGCTCGCGCGGTGGTTCTGCCGCAGCAGCAGCGCGCAGACCGCGCGATCGCGCAGCCGCCGATGACGTCAGAGCGAGACCGCCCTTGCGTTCCGGTCGCGGTGATCACGCGGTGCCAATATCGCCGCCGCGCCCCCAGATCGCGCTGCACACCTGTAAGGCGGACGAGGCGCCGGTGTAGCGGACCCCGGGTGGGGAGTGCTCGGTGTACAGCGCCCCGTGCGCGAGCAGTCGTGCGAGTTCCCGATGCCGAGCCCTTCGCCAGCGCCCAACCCAGATCACCCTTCTGGTGCGTATCGGCCAGCCAAAGACTGGAACGCGTACAGCTCCAGGAACACCGCGCGGATGAACAGTACACCGGCCGCCGGCCGATCCGTCGGACAGGATCGCGAAGCCCGGCATGGTGGATGAACTCGGCGGCCGCCGCGATGATGCAACCCCGGTCAGCGCCCAGCTCCTCGCGTGCAGCACCTGGTCACGTTAGACGCGAGTACACGTGAACAGGTTATACGCGATGTTCGGGCCGGTTTGGATGAAGGTGAGCAAGCCCGTTGGGCCGGGCCCGTGCGGAACAGCCCACCAGCGGCAAACCCTGGCCAGCCCCGCCGCGCGCCTCCATCCGCTGGAACAACAGCGCGGCGTCTCGACCAGCCCGACGCGCACGTACACCCCCGACCGCCAGCGCATGCGCTCAACAGGAACGGCACCCCTCCATCCCCACGCGAAGACTGCGCTTCGGGCAGCGCCGAGAACGCGCCCAGCAGCCCCGAGCCAGCAGCTGCCCCGCCGGCACGCCCATCTGCATTCCGACGCCGTCGGCCGCGCTGGCCGCCGGCGCGTTTCTCGAACCGCGAACCAGCGCCGCGGCCGCCCCACTCGCTCGCCGCACGACGCGACACCCTGCACCATGCCAGCAGGATCAGCAGGCACCGCGCCCACAGGGCCGATCTGGGCCTCGCCGGGCAGCACACCTCCCACCATGAACGTGCTGACCGCCCATCATCACAAGGTGATGATCAGCTGCGGCCTTGCTGCCGAGCCGGTCGCCGAAGTGCCCGAAGATCACCCCACCCCCGCGACCGGGCGCAGCAGGACGCCACCGCGAGTCGCCATTGAGACGAGCTGTGGCCGTCCGTCGGCCCCAGCTCCGTGAAGACAACCGGGGGACCACCACGCCGCGACGCTGCCGTAGAGGAAAGTATGTAACCACTCCGCGACGTGCCGACGAAGCCGCACGGCGGCGCGCCCGGCCGGTTTTTTTTTTTTTTTTGTTTTTTTGTTCACAGCGCGGGGGCGGGTCTGGCGGACCTCCTCCGCGTCCAGCGATGCGTTCATGCAATGGTCCGCCCTTCGGCAAACTAGGGCGCCCGGCAGCCTGCGAAACTCCTGCTGCGGTTGCATGCAGCAGTGTGCGCGTAGCTAAACTCGCGGACCGCGCGGCTGTCAAAAGTTCCCTACGTTGCCGAACTCAATGGCATGATTGCTGGATTCTATTCGCTCTGCGCTACAGAACTCTGTGTCCGGGTGGCCGCTCCGCGCATCTATGGGTCGTGCCGGATTGCATGTGCCGTGGAGTCGGCCGGGCACTATTGCTGCTGCGGCGGGTCCTAGCTGCCGAACACGGCGTGGAGAACCTCAACGATCGATGCAGAACCGTCGCCACCGTTCTACAATTGCGTGTGGAGTCACAACGCATGCGGTTGTCGTCCGCGGCTCCCCTGTAAGGAGAACCTCTGCGTCAGCGACCCCCTCAGATGTTGCTTGCAACGTGCTTCACAACGGGCAACAGCAAACTCACTAAACTCAGTGACTGCTTCGATCGACTTTCCAGCTAACGCTGATTGGCCATATGCAAAGCCGATTATTGCGGGCAGTCCAACGCTAGCGCCATCGCTTGCACAGGTCGAAAAACCGCAAGGCGACCATCGCGCATGCACTTCCCCGCACCACCACCGCCGCCCGCTGCCGAGCGTGAGGATGTGCCGTGATCGCCAGCGGCGTCAGGGAAAACACGTCACGAATACGCTGGTGTTCGCCATGCCGAGCGCGGTCCCTGCGCTGCCGGGCGCCGGCGATGGTATCCGTCGGTATAGAGGCGACGCCGTGCCAGGCGAGATGGCTGACGCCGGCCAGCCCAGCACGACAATCAATCAGCGTCCCCCATTTCTGGACCCGATACTTGGCGACTGGCGGCCATCGTCACCACGGCGCGGCCAGGGCACGAAGGCGATGGCGCTGGCGATGGTGCAGAAGCGCAGGAATTCGCGCCGTGCGCTTGCGGTCGGTCCCAGCGGTCCGCTCCATACGGCCATGATCATGGCGCCGCATTGCAGCGCGCCATGCGTGGTGACGACGGCGATGCGGCGTGGCTGAAGTCATGATAACACGGCGCCAAAGAACAAGATCGAACCTGCGGCGCGCACCAGGGCCGTGCGGCGACGATGCGCCAAGCTGGCGGTCCTTCAATGGCGGCCGACGTTGCTGGCTGGTGTGTGCATGTGCTTTATCTGCAACGCTTTGCGCCGGTTCTACAGCCATAGCCAGGTTAAAAAACAGCGTCACTGCACAGACCAAAGGCAGCACCCGTACACCGAAGCAAAAATCCGAATGGGAGCCGCGCCGGCAGGAACATGCGCCGATGGCGCCGCCCAGCGGCCCTGCAGTCTGGCGATGCTCCATCGCCATGCCGCGCTCGCCTTCCGCCGACCCGTTCATCACCGCTCGTCGCTGTAGCCGTTTAGCTCTCCTCCAGCAGGCCGACCAGCAGCAAGCCCAGCGGCCAGCAACGTCAGGCCGTGCACATGCCTGGGCCGGGACAACAAACAACGCCATCAATGCCAGCGGCCATGGCGGTGGTACCAGGCCCGACAACAGCAATCACCGGGCGGTCGCCCCAGCGTCTGTCATCAAGCCCCCAGGCAGTTCTCTAAAGCGCTTCGATACCCATCAGACCCATCACCAGTCCCTTTTCCGCGTTTATCTAGGTGGTAACCGAGCGTATCAGGACGCGGTTGTCGGAATGCCGCGAAGGTCGGCTGAACAGCTGGCGTTGGGCGCAACGCCTACACCCCGCACCTCCAGCGATGCGGCGGTCATTGATGCTGCATCGGTGACAACGGCTGTTGACGACATCTTGAATTCTCTCTCCTTTATCGATAGGCGCTGGTATCTCTGTGCTGATTTAAGCGCTTGCAGGGGGGGCGAGTATCGCTTTTGCGCGATACTTTTGAATTCAAGATAGTTTCGAACGAACGTTTTTTGAAAACGGTGTTGTTCCATGCGAACAAATCAGTTTGAACCTCGATGGCGGGCTGCGTACCTTCACCACCGGTATCGACCTCGCAGCTACGCCAGGCGGGCCGACCGCCTTGGTCGCTCTACATCTGCGTTGAGCGCCCAGCTGAGAACTGAGGAGCAGGCCGGCTCGCCGATTTTCCGTAAAGCCGGGCGCGGCCTGGCGTGACCGCGGCGGCAGAATCTTTCTGGGTTACGCCGCGCCGCCTGCTTCGATCTCAACGACGAAACCGCCCGCCGTGCGCGGCTTCGAGCTGGAAGGCGAGGTGAGCTGGGGCTGCAGGAAGATTTCGGCGAAGCCGCTGCTGGCGACCGTCTGGGACTTTTCATGCTCTCCCATCCGAAAGTGCGGGTTGAAGTCTGCTGTCGTTTGCGCGCGCAAACACGACCTGCGCGAGCGCGTGAACGCTGGGCCGCATCGTCCGACCTGGCTTGCTGTGGGAAAGCGGTACACACCGGCGCTGACGCGCACGGGTGGCCGACCTTCCATTGTGGGGATCGGAACCGGGCGCAGGATGCGCCGCAAGGCAGGCCGCGCGCCCTTCGCCGCTGGTATTGCTGGATGCTCCTTGCATGCTGTCGCGCGATATCGCTTTCGAATGCGCTGGCCGCCGCCGGCCTTGCCGGGCGCCCATGCTTTCCCCCAGCGCCAGCCTGGCCGCGCTGTGTGCGTCCTCGCTGCGGGGCTGGGACTGACGGTGCGCACTCCGATCGTCCTGCCCGCCAGCTTGCGCATCGTCTAACCGAGCGGCCGGCTTGCCTGCGCTGCCCGCGATCGGCTTGGTCCCTGTATCGGGCACAAACTCGCGCTCAAACGATGGCGGGACCGGCGTTGAAACGGCTTGAAAAAATACGCTGCAGGCGGTGCACGAACCCATCCGCAGGATTCGGCAGCGTGACTGGTTTTTATGTTGGCTGAGTGATTAGCTCGGTCGATTCTGATCGATGCCGATCTGCGCTTTCAGGCCAGCCCACCTTAAGGCGTGACCTGGACAGCGCGCGACGACGGTGACCGGCGCAGCCATCCCGCCGCGCATAACGCGGCGCATCCAGCTGCACGCCGAGCGGAACCGTCCGGTGATGGCTGCGCTCGTTCCAGTCCCAGGCCTTGCCGCGCCAGTCCGTGGCGCGTATCTGCTTGAGCGCGGCGCATCGAAGGGCCGATAGCGCGGCGACCCAAGGCGCGGCCGGCCGCGGACAATTCAACCTGCTTGTCCGCGCCCTTGAATATCGGCGCCACGCAATTTCCTCTTCCCCCCTTCCCTCCTTGCCTCCCTTCCCTTCGTCTTTCCCTTCACCTTCATCCCTTTCTTCTATCCCCTCCCCCCCCTTACTCCTTTCCCCTTTTTGTCTGCCCCCCCCCCTTCCCCCCTTCTCCCATCCCTTCTTCCCCACTTTCTACCTTTTCCCCCCACGGAAAAAAAAAAGAGAAAAAGGAATGGCGCCTTGTGCCCGCTGCTGCTACGACCACCTGGCCGGACACTGGATGGCGTGACCGGCAACTGGCAGCAGCGCCAATTGATTGTGTCGGGCGCGTAACAAGCCCGTTTGAATTGTCCGCGGCCGGCACGCCTGTTTCGCGTTCGCGCCGCTATCGGCGCGCATGGTCGCCGCGCGCTCAGCCGTACGCGCCACGTACTGGCGCTGCAATGTCCTGGACTGTCCGAGCGATTCCATCAACCTGTGCCGGCCGCGCGTCGTGCAGTGATGGCGCGCGTTATGCGCGGCGGGAGGCTGCGCCGTTCACACACGCGTCGTCGCGCCGCTGTCCAAGGTCACGCCTAAAGGGTGGGCTGGCCTGAATCGCATCTCGGCAATCTATCAAATTCCCGCCTCATCACTCAGCCCACATAAAACCAGTTCACGCTGCCGCGATTCCTCTGCGGATGTTTCGTCAACCGCCTGCAGCAGTATTTTCTTCCAGCCGTTTCACCGCCGGTCCGCATCGTTTTGAGCGCGAGTTTTGTGCCGATACAGGGACAAGCCGATCTGGCGGCAGCGCAGGCAAGCCGGGGCCGCTTTGCGGTTCGATGAATGCGCAAGCTTGCGGGCAGGCCGATCGGCGTGCGCACCGGCAGTCCAGCCCCGCAGCCGAGGCCGCCCACCGCGCGGCCATGCTGGCCGCTGTTTGACGCATGCGCCAGGCAAGCCTGGCGGCGTCCAGCGCATTCGAACGATATCGCGCATCATGCAAGCGCATCCAGCAATACCAGCGCAAGGCGTCGCCGGCCTGCACTTGCGGCGCATCCTGCGCCTGTCCGATCATCACAATGGAGGTCGGCCACCCGTTGCGCGTTTCAGCGCCGTTGTACCGCTTATCCTTCCCCACATCAAGCCAGGTCGATGCGCCCCCGTCACGCCTCGCGCAGGTCGTGCCTGCGCGCAACCCAGACTTCACCCGCACTTTCGGATGGCGCGCATGAACGTCCCAGCACGTCCCGCCACAGCGCTTCGCCGAAATCTTCCTTGGCAGGCCCCAGCTTCAACCCTCGCCTTCCAGCTCGACGCGCGCACTGCCTGGCGGTTTCCGTCGTTGAGATCGAGCTAGGCGGCGCGCGTAACCCGCAAGCTCTCGCCGGCCGCGGTCAACGCCAGGCGCGCCCGGCTTTACGGAAATCGGCGCGCCGGCCTGCTCGCTGCGCAGTTTCTTCAGCTGGGCGCTCACCTCAGATGTAGAGCGACCCGGCGGTCTGCCGCCTTGGCGTAGCTTTCCGGTCGATACGGTGGTGAATGTACTCAGCACGTCGAGGTCAAAACTGATGTGTCGCATGACAACCATCCCGTTTTTCAAAACCTGTTCGTTCGAAACTATCTGATATTCAAAAGTATCGCGCAAAAGCGATACTCGCTCAATCGCTTAAATCAGTCCCAGATCCCGCGCATATCGCTACAAGGAGACTAAGATGTCCGTCACCCGCCGTTGCAAACCGCTGCAACATAATGACCGCCGCCATCGCTGGAAGGTGCTGGGTGTAGGCGTTTCCCCAACGCCATCTTTTCCAGCCGCCTTCCCGGCATTCCGACAAGCCGCCGCCTGATAGCTTCTGGTTCCCACCTCGATAACGCTGACCTGGGACTGTGCTGGTCTTATGTGTCTCGGCATCGCTTTAAGCGAACTGCCCTGTGGCTTGTGACCGACCGCTGGGGCGACGCCGGTGCTGTTGTCCGGGCCTGGCGACCACCGCCATGGCGCTGGCCTGAGTGCTTTGTTTGTTTTGTCCCCGGCCCAGTCCATGTGCCCGGCCTGCCGTTTGCTGTCCGCTGGGCTTGCTGCGGTCGGACTGCTCGGCGGCAGCGTCAACGGCTCCAGCGCCGCGCTGTGATGACCTGTTCGGCGAAGCGAGCGCGGCATGCGAGAGCATCCGCCAGACTGCGGTGCCGCTGGGCGGCGCCAATCGGCGCCCTGTTCCTGCCGTCGCTGGCTGTGCCATTTCGGACTTGCTTCGGTGTTCGGCGGCTTGCCTTTTCTGTGGGGGGGGGGGCCAAAAGTTTGGACGCTGTTTTTTACCTGCTATGGTCTGTACGAACCGGCTGCAAGCTTGTGGCAAAAGATAAGCCCCCCAAAAACAGCAACATACCATCCAGCAACTTCGGCGCCAGTGAAGGACCGCCAGCTGTGGCGCCTCGTCGCCGCTATCGGCCTCCTGTTCGCGCCGCAGGTTCGACTGTTTCTTTGGCGCCGTGTTCCCTGCATGACTTCACCACGCCGGCAGCGCCAGTCGTCACCACCGCCATGGCGACTGCGCAATGCGGCGCCATGATCATGCGCGTATGGAGCGGGCCGCTGGACCGACCGCAAGCGCAACCGGCGCGAATTCCTGCGCTTCTGCACCATCGCCAGGCCATCGCCTCGCTGCCCTGGCCGCAGTGGTGCGCTGGCCGGCCAGTCGCCAAGTATCGGTCCCGCATGGGGACGCTTCTGATTGTGTGCTGGTGCTGGCGGCGTCAGCAATCTCTGCCTGGACGGCGTCGCCTATACCGAACGGGCTACCATTCGCCCTGCGCCCGCATCGCAGCACCGCGCTCGGCAATGGCTAACACCAGCGTATCTGACGGGTTTTCCTGACGCGCTGGCGATCCCTCACATCTCAGAAAAAAAAACGCTCGGCAGCTGGCCGGCGGTGTGGCTGCCTGGGCAGTGCATGCGCTCTTGTCGCCTTGCGGTTTTTTTCCGAAACCATGGTGCAAGCGATGGCGGCCTAGCGTGGCTGCCCCGCAAGAATCGCTGTGCATAGCCAATTCAGCCGTTTAGCTGGAAATCGATTCCGAAGCAGTCTCTGAGTTACGTGAGTTGGCTTTGGCCCTTGAGTCACGTTGCAGAAACATCTGAGGTCGCTGACGCACGAGTTCTCCTTCCAGGGGAGCCCGACGACACCGATCGGTGTGCCCACACGCAATGTAGAACGGTTCGGCGTCATCGGTTCTGCATCGATCGTAGAGGTTCTCCACGCCGTTGTGGGCAGCTAGACCATCCGCATGGCGCAATAGTGCCCCGTCCGACTCCACGGCCCATGCAATCCGGCACGACCCCTAGATTCTCGAGCGGCACCCGACACAGAGTCTGTAGCCAGAGGAATAAATCAGCAATCAGGCCATTGATTCGGCAACGTAGGTGACCTTGAACGCCGCGCGGTCCGCGAGTTTAGTCTACGCGCACACTGCTGCATCAGCTCGCATTCCGGAGTTTCGCAGCTGCCGGGCGCCTCGGTTTGCCGAGGGTCCGGAGCCATGCAGCATCGCTGACGCGGCGGAGGTCGCCACCCCGCCGCGCTGAACCGCCGTGGCGTCGCCGCCGTCGCCGGCTTCGTGGCACGTCGCTGGAGTGGTACGACTAGTCCGCTACGGCATCGTCGCGGCGCTGGTGTTCCCCCGGTTGTTCTTCCGAGCTGGGGCCGACGGCCGGCAGCTCGTCTCACTGGCGACTTTCGCGGGTGGCGTTCCTGCTGCTCCCGGTCGGCGGGGTGATCTTCGGGCACTTCGGCGACCGGCTCGGCCGCAAGCGCATGCTGATCATCACCTTTGGTGCTGATGGCGTCAGCACGTTCCTGGTGGGGGGTTGCTGCCCCGTCAGCCCAGATCGGCCTGTGGCGCCGGTCCTGCTGATGCCTGCTGCGCATGGTGCAGGGTGTCGCGCTCGGCGGCGAGTGGGCGGCGCGGCGCTGGTCGCGGTCGGAACGCTCCGGCGGGCCATCGCGGCCGCTACTGCGTCGGCATTCAGCTGGGCGTTCCCGCGGTCAGCTGCTGGCCTCGTGGCTGCTGGGCGCGTTCTCTCGCTGCCCGACGCTCATTCTTCGCGTGGGTCTGGCGTGTGCCGTTCCTGTTGAGCGCGGGTGCTGCGGCGGTCGGGGTGTACGTGCGCTTCGGGCTGGTCCTGACGGCCGCGTTCCAGCGGATGGAGGCCGCGCGGCGGGGCGGCCAGGGTGCGCTGTTGGGCTGTTCCGCACGTCCGCCCTGCCCACGGTGCTGCTCACCTTCATCCAAACCGGCCCGAACATCGCGTACTACCTGTTCCCGTTACTCGGCGGTCTACGTGACCAGCGTGCTGCACCTGCGAGGAGCTGTGCGGCCTGACCGGGTGCTCATCGCGGCGGCCGCCGAGTTCATCCCCATGCCGGCTTCGCGTATCCTGTCCGACCGGATCGGCCCGGCGGCCGGTGTACCTTTTCTCCGCGTGTTCCTGGCGCTGTACGCGTTTCCCGTTCTTCTGGCTGGCCGATACGCACCCGAAGGTGCTGATCTGGGTGGCGCTGGCGATCGGGCTCGGCAATCGGCACTCGGCGGCCTGCTCGCTGCAGGGCCTCTGTACACCGAGCACTTCCCCACCCGGTCCGCTACAACCTGCGCCTCGTTCGCCTACCAGGTGTGCAGCGCGATCTGGGGCGCCGGCTTCGTCGTGGCCACCGCGCTTATCACCGCACCGGCCGACAGGGCGTTCTCGCTCTACGTACATCGGCGTGCGCGATCGCGGCCGGTCTGCGCGCTGCTGCTGCGGCAGAACCACCGCCGCCGAGCTGACGGACTGAGCCGGACTGCGTCGCTGTGCGTCGAACCGAGTCGGACTGCGTCTGATTTCGAGCGATTGGAGGATACACTTGCGGCCAGCGCGTGCCCCGGTTCGGTCTGGACTCGGCGTTTCATGTTTGGCCACCACGTTGCCCCGCCCGCGGGGACCTCGGCAACGCCGCAGCTACGGCTACCCGGTGGCGTTCGAGACTGCCCGGCGCCGAGACGACCCTGGGGTGGAGCGGGGGCCGCGGGGCTGCTCGGCGAGGTCGAGGCGGCGGCAACCGGCTGTGGAGCTGGCGTGCGCGCGGTGACGACGTGCTGCGGCTTCCTCGCCCTGTTTCCAGCTCGAGCTCGTGGAGGCGGATCCCGGTGCCGGTCGCCACGTCGATCCTGCTGCATGTGCCGCATTGCCTGGCGATGCTGCCGGAGTCGAGCTCGGTGTGCGTGCTCACCGTGAACGCGGCAACGCTCAGCGACGACACCTCACCGCGTCGGCAATCACGCCCACAGCGCAAACGCGTGTGCTGGCCGCCTGGAGCAACCCGCGCACTTCTACCCTATGAGCGTCGGGGCGCAGCGCGAGCTGGACGTTGGCGCGGGGCCGAGCCGAGGTGTCGCCGCCGCCACCGCCTCGCTGGCCGAGCACCCGGCGATCG
>Ga0179591_1259203_pt1 | contig 10610 bp, 9 predicted proteins | sample CZOMad2_1_08_16f_FD_182891 | JGI IMG/M metagenome (GOLD analysis project Ga0179591, IMG submission 182891) | Vadose zone soil fungal communities from Angelo Coast Range Reserve, California, USA - CZOMad2_1_08_16fungal (PacBio error correction) | ecosystem: Environmental > Terrestrial > Soil >...
CAACCAGAGTTAAAGTTTCGTGTCAAAGTGGTATCACCAGGGGTTAGTTTCCGACCGTGAAGATTAGATGAGAAGGATCCGAACGTGGGGGGAAATGCTATCTTCTCTTTTGAGGGTGGGTCCGAAATTAAAGAGAAATCAAAAGGACACATGGGGGCAGAGGACCGAAAGACTTGGTGACCACACTGTAACGTCGAGGGAAGGGGAATGGGGGGACAATAAAACACTCAAAAAAGCAACAAAATTGCTCAAAGGCATTTTCCAAATTTATGGGTGAAGTGGAGATTAGGGAGTACAAAGGGGGGGGAAAAGTTTGGATGACAAATGGCCATAGAAGAAAGTTAGGGCGGGTATTCAGCAATATCAGAGGTACGGGAAGGGTGGGCAAAAAACAAAATCGGAGGAACTTTGGCAGGGGGGTTTATCCCCAGTATCAACACCATGGCCCCGCAACGGGCAAGGAGAAGGGGGTGTGCAAGAGGTGGTAAGGAAGGCATGATGATGACGGTGTAACCAAAAGACCAAACAAACGGCTGATGGTTGAAAACGGAAAAAAACCACGATACAATAAAAAAAAAAAAATGACCAGAATGCACAGTTCAAACTCTTTAACTCCAAACAGAAAATCAAAAGCTGCACGGCACGTAATAAATCAAGACGGGAACCAAGCCTCATGAGGTAAGGGGACGGAGGCTCAATCAAATAAGAGTTAGAGACTAACTACTCATGATGACCCAGGGATAAAGGAAAACACAATAGAAATATAGGCAAAAAAATTGGCCATAGAAATATCTGTTACAAGGCTAAAAAGGTACTTGCCACAAAAGAAAAGTTTCGTGGGATAACAGACCTCGATTCTTACGGAGGGTAACTCCTCGCGACGATCAGGAATCACACGGGAGGAGGACTCTATGCGCATAAGGCAAAACTAGGGATATTCTACTTATAGACCGGGAACTCAACACAAGAAATCAGCGGGGAATATAATATAAAAAAACAAACGAGATGGGAGAAGATGAACAGGAGGATGGGTGGGTATGTCTGTGAAAATGATAGGATGGGAAGGGTGCGCAGCGGGACGACATAGATATTCAAAACACCCTGGGATCTGGGGGTTCAAAAAGGAAAAAAAAGTAGAGCGCCCCGAAACAGAAGCGGGGAGGAGAAGGGGAAAAGACCTCTTATAGTCAACGTATTGGGAGAGGCAGGTGGATTGCACTGGTTAGAAGGATGATTAATGGTTTAAAAACTAGGGGTAGGGGGGGGAGGAAACTCTGATTTCCAAAGGGGAGGGCCGCGCCGGAGTAAGGATTGATGTACATTTCGGTAAGGGTAGTTGCGGGTGAGGAAATGAGTGTTTGGAGGGTGGTGGTTGGGGGAAGAGTGGGAGATATTTTTTTGCAAAGTTTTCAGGGGTGTTACGGTAGGGGGAATGGGGAACGTTGGTAGGGGACGGGCAAAAAGCTGACAGGTTTTGTTTGGGGTAAAGTACGTGAAAAGGAAAAGATTGGGTAAACCAGGGAGGAGCGGTTGCACGGGGAGGACCAGGGGCGTAGTTTATCAACAACCACGCTCCAAGCACAGAAACGCTTTCTTCTCTTACAGTTGGGCCTTGGGGACCTTCCGGAACCAACCCCTTTCGCTGCCAATTTTCAGTCTCACAAGTTCCGCCGGTGGATACCTCCCTTCCAGTCAGACTAACAACATACTTGATACACGTGTGAGTGGGGTGGGGAAAATTTTTCTGTGTTTTGTATATTGGGTGCATTTTAGGGGTTTGGGGGGGACCATTTAGCCGTTACCAGGAGAGTACCATGGTGACCCAAAGAGAGTAGGTCAGTCCAAACGAGGCGGGGAGAGGAGGACAAGAGCTTACCAACTAAAGGGGGGTCAATTTCCAAATGTGAGAGACTACCCTAAGAGTAAGAGGGGAACCAGCAAAAACACCTGGGGGAAAGCAAGCTCTCCTAATTGAGGGGGGATAACAAGACAAAAGTTCAATAGCCTGACAGTAAAAGAGAGATGAAGGGGAAGGAAAACAGTTTGCTCCTGAAAGTCTAGCAAGATATCCTTAAAAGCAATGGACAGAGGTCTACCCAACGAACCAATAAACTCAATAGAGAGGGAAAGCCGCATTTGAGGGCGAGGGTTCTATTATACCAGAGGGAAGAAAAAAGAATACCCGCTATAGGAAAGATTTAAATGCTATGGGGTAGAAGGTAAAGGGGAATTCCCCTATGTCCCGTGGGGTAATCTAAGCCTCCGGTATAAAGTAATTAGAGCGTGAAGACACCAAGGAAAAAGAAGGGAGACCCGCTTATGCCAAATATGGTAAAGAACCTATCTGGCAAAGGACGTCTCTCAGTGAAACATTGAAGCTGTCGGTTCAAGAAACATAGGCAAAATAGGAAGTGCCATCCAACCCGGGTAGGGGGGAGGGCCATGGTACCAATAGGGTAGGGGTAGGGCCCCTTACAAAGAGGGGACTCTAAAGGAAATGCAAACATGGATGAATTTTAAAGGACCCTCCTAAAGGGAAGAAGAAAAAGAAAAAGAAAACCTGTTCTCCATAGTGGGGGGTGCTCTCATTTTTTTTAAAGGGGATAGTATCTTCTTTTGTGTGGGAAAATAGGAAGGGTCAGTTGCCGTTTTCTAGGTCCGGGGAAAACGTTGTTTATAGTCAAGGAGGGGAAGGTGAAAAAATGGGTATTAAAAAAAAAAAAAAGGTCGAAGGGCAAAAGAGAGCAGCGTTGACGCAACAGCCATTGTAGCATCGGGCCGGGAAGGAGGGGAACACCCAGTCGGAATAAGTCTGCATAATCAACATTAATAAGCAAAAAAGGCTCAAGAAAACCTTTAGTCACAGAGGTCCTACTTCACTGTTGGGCAAAAATTAAGTAAGTTAGCTGACCGATTATCGGAAAGTTGATAAACTCGAACTGTCTTTGGAGGAAAAAGAACAAAGCAGGAAAAAAAAGAAAGGCTTTCTTCATTTTGACGTTATGCACGCTACTTCGTCGTGTACGAGGAAAATAAGGAAAGATCTCATTCGTAAATGGCAAAGAACTTCAAAAGAGGGGAAGTAAGGAGGGGGAAAAATGCCTGAAGTTTGGTCTGACGGGGGCCTCGAATGGAACAAAGAAAGCCAATATATCGGAAGAAGGAAAGTGGGAGACACCACGTTGAAAAGAAACAGGGAAAAAACGCAAGTTAATCGGAAAGCGAATATATAGGCTAGTACTCCTCATTGAACCGGGACCGGTAGCAGCAAGGCTGATCTAGACTGGAGAGTGAGGGGGTAGGCCATCTTTCTAATTAGATACTTAAAGAATCAATCAGAAACTTTGACACTAATCATTGTTGATGCAGGGAGGTCATCCATCTGGATTAGCCGGATGCTAACCTAGTCGAATTCGCGGGAGAGGCACTCATGCCAGTTAGAAAAGTCCGGGGGGGAGCATTACTACTCCTAAAAGGAGAGAGGGGAAGGGAACGAATCTGAAAAAACAGGGCTAGGGGGAGGGGATATCTAAAAGGAGTCCAACCCTGTAGCGGAGATTCAGTAGTAGAAAAGGGATGGAGGGTCGCCCCCAAGGATTCAAGATTAATAGAGTAGAGTCTGAAGAAGGGGGTCTGGAAAGGTTTAACTTCGCTTTTGGCCACACAACTATCTCATTGCTGTGAACTATAAAAGGGAAAAAGAAAAGTCCCTAGGCTGAAACATAAGGGGCTACTTTTAAGAATCGTGTTTGGGGAGAGCGCATTCTAGACGGGCTCGATCTTGAGGGTTAAGTCCCGGTACAGGGCGAGGTAAATTACCTTTTTGAAGGAAGGAAGAAAGAGAGTGGATCCCAAACGATTAAATGGTATAAAAGCCCGTATACCATTCACGGATCAATACTGCAAGTAAATAAAAGAGACCAATACAAAGGAGAACGCAGTCCGAAAACCCAAGTAATCGTTCCAAATGAAGAGCGGATGTAGAACCCTGAAAGAGATAAGTATTTGGCAAAACTATTAGGAAGGAAGAGAAGCAACGTGTATCACTAGAAAGAAGCATGGTTTTGCAAATGAGAAAGGGGAAGGGATAGAAAAGTAGGCCGTAATCGGAAAGTGACTACCTTATGAAGTGGTGTAGCAGAGGGGCCTTGGTCGGCAGTTGGGCCCCTGGATGGTTACGGGGAAATGTTCAGAGAAGTTGGCAACAAGTGGGGATCGCATGATGTGGTTTGTGGAGGAGGCGTGCTATGTGAGGAGTCCAAAGGAGTATATACAATACTTTAGAGAGAAAGACTGGAAGGAGACTTTCCCCTTTATCTGGTGATGCGGACGAAGTTTCACCTTAGCAGAGGATCAGGGATGTTGATTTCGGTATGAAAGGCCTGACTAAAAAAGTGTGAGGCAGCAGATAGGAACTTGGGCCATCAGAGTGGCGTAACGGGGGGGAGACCGACTACCATGGTTGATTTCGTACGGCCCCAGTGAAAGACCATTATACTCTTAGGGGACGACGGACAAGAGCTGTCGAAGGAAGAAGAGAGCAGCATCAGCACTGATCGCATTGAGGGGTCAAGAAAAACAATGGCAACAAGGCCAAAAAAAAATTCAAAAGAGGGGAGGATGGCCGTGTCTAGACCGAAGAGGAGGAGGGTTCTGCTTTCAGGATGCATGGCTTCTACGGGGGGGGACGCCTCACGATTGACGTGAGGTTTGGGGGGAGGAAAAAGATGATATCCTTAATCCTCTCGTCCGCGGGCTTAGATATATAGCAGCACAAACAAACGGACTTGGGGGTATGGGGATGAAAAGAAAAAGAATGAAGGACAGAGAGTAGTTATGAGGAAGGGGCCTTGTATCTCTTCTGGGTGGGTGCAGCCCTCCCCATACAAAAGGGGAAGCGACCTCTCCGGGGGGGTGTAGGGGAAAAAGACTTAACTGAGAGTCAACGATCTCAAAAGGCAATACTCAATGGACCTCTTCAAGGTGTGCAGTGCTCTGCATTGGGGAATAAAAAAGGGATCGTCGGGGGTCGTTCAGGGAGACTGGTATTGACGACGACATAAGCTTTTCCCAGCGACTCATAATTGGAGGTGGCCGTTAGACAACCATGTCGGGAGGGGGGGCTTCCGGAAGCGCGGAAGGGAGCAAGATCTCTTCAAGCAATGCTTCTGCATCCGAAATCAGCAAGGTCAAAGAAAAGCGGATCATAGTCAGGGGTTTGAGAATACACTGGAGAAAGGGAGTCGATGGTCGAGTATAGGCTAAAATGAGGGGGAGCAAGACAGTGGAACATAAGAATTCCAAACCGCAGGCGAGATCACTTGGGGGGAAAATCGGGAATTCCGACTCAGATCGATTGGGCACCAAATGCAAAACCTCGCGCTCGGACTTGGACCCGGATAGTGTCCAGGGGATACGAAAAAAAGAGCCGGTAAGTCGGTCTCAGAGCCAATGCTACCAGACAATTGGTTGAAAGGGACTCACGCGCGGGAAGGTTGGGCATATTGCGTCAGAAGCGGGTGAAGGAACAGGGATTTTAGACGACCTAGATGGCTTCCGTGAACGCGTATTGCACTTTATGGAAAGGGGGGTGCTATCCCGGGGGCCTGGTTAAAAAATGTTGGTTCCGGGTAAAACTGATGAATAAGACTTCTCGGTGAATAGATCCGTAAGAAGCGGTTTTTACGTTCTCAGAAAACATGGATCATTCTAGGGGAAGACTTCTGCCCAAAGTGACTGTCACTTAAGGGTACCAAAAGTGCCCGCAAGTTCGGCAGGATAAGAATCTCAAGCCTGCACCCAAAAACGATGTGGGGGTCAGCCATGCATCAATGGGGAATCAGCAGGGAGCCTGTGTTTACGATAAACGTCAATAAGGATCGGGTGTTTGGGAAACAAGAGACGGTAACAGTATACGGAAAACTTCGACGCGAGAGGGGAGTGAAGTTGGGTGGCAATAGAATGGATGGAGTCACGTCAGAGAAAGTTTGTTTCGATTATCAAAAACGACCCGTAAGAGGTGTTGTAAGTCAGGGGGGGACGGTCTTCGATCGGGCGGATGGGGGTAATGATCCAACTCGTAAAGAGAACAGGTGCTGGCGAAGGCTCAGTAAATTCGCTCTTCGCGATCTGCGTGGTCAAAGTGAGGAAGTCCACACCGGTTCCGGGCCATCGTGGGGGCTATGTTCGTTCTCGATATCAAATTACATTGGGGCGCAACGAACAGAGGGAATAAGCGGTTCTGGCCGAAACAGGTAACGTGCCACAATTGAGTCGAATGGGGGCTCCGCTGTCACGGCTACTATTTTGCAGTTTGTTCCCTGACGAAGAAAGGACGGTGTACAAAGGTCGTGCGGATAAAAATCTTGCTTTCCGTGGCGGCTGGAACGGCAAAAAACGGTAGAAAAAAAATCAAAATTGACGCGGAAATACTGCCGTGATCAAGCGTACAGGGGGGGGGGGGGGGGGGGTGGGGGGGGGGGGGGGGGGGGGGGGGGGGGGGTTCTGCTTCACTTTCACTATCGGCTCCTTATTCCCTGAGCAAGAAAAGGGCGGTGCATAAAGAAAACTGAGCAGCATCCTGTCAGTCCGAGTTTACGGATGACCGTCAAACTGAAAGGTGACAAAAAAAGTCCTTCAAAAATGGAAGAGAAAGAATGAATGGTCCCAGTAGACGGAGGCGCAACGGCGCTTAGAGAGGGCTGAAACGAGGTTTAAAAATTCTTCGTGGTGGGGAAACGAAAAGGATCTTAAGAGCCGTTGACGACCGAATGAGCGAAGATCAGGAGGGAAACGACGCGCAAAGGCTGCAATTGGGACCAGAAATTGGTCGTTCTGTGTTAAAAACTTGGAGGTTCCAGAATCTGGGTGGTACTTCTGGAATTATAAAACAACGGGGAAAACGATAGAAAAAGGCAACTGTAGGAAATGAAGCATATGCATAAAAAAAAAACACGACAAAAAGCACAGATAAGGAAAGGAATCTCACATCCCCCAGGAGAGTGGGGAAAAAAAGAGAGCAAGGTTTTTGGCCGGTGAAGCCACGAAGGGTGCGGAGGGGGGAAAGGAGACCCCTTAAGCCATGGGGGGAAGTTTTTCTGCGATTAAGGGGGGAAGAAGGGTCGGGACAGGAAAAACATGACTGTGAACAGGTCCTAAAACTATAGGATTTTGCGGCAGAACTCGGGGGGAAGGATGGCGGTAAAGCTTCAATTTTAACAGCTAGATTAGGTCACGAGGGGATAGATTCCGGCGGGGGGATAAGAGAAGGGAGGCCCGGTGAGGGTAGGCACTGCACATAACTTATAATTAAAACTCTACAAGGAGAACAGAGGGGGCAGGCGGGGGGGGCAGATGGGAACAAGGACGTCAATGACTAAGGAATGCTCTTCAGCAGATGCGGTAGCAGGGTCTAACCTAAAGGCCAAAAACAAAGGTGCCGGGCGCAAAAATGAAGACTAGACCAGAGAAGAGGGAGAAAAAAAGTTAGGCAGAGGGGGAACCTCCGAGGGAACATTGTGCATGTTCAGAGGAGAACTTGGCCGAAGGACATCGAGAAAAAAGGGAGTAAAAAACATCGGTCTTGTCAGGTGACCGTAGCACATTGAGGGGTACAATACCAACATGTCCTTTCCTGAAGATCGGCGGGGGTAGTGTGCTCTGGTTTTCCGGACCGGAGAGAGGGAGGCAAGTTTCTTGTGTGGGGAAATTCTCATGTGGGGTAGTGGGGTCCTAAGAGTTTGGTCCGATAAACGGAACCTAACGACGGGGGGAGAGTGAAGCCTCGCCCGTTGTGCCCCATCTCGATATGAAAGTACCTAAAAAGAATAACACTAACCGCAACATAGGAAAAACAACAAAAAAAAAATTCTCACAAACACACGTGTCCGGCTATGTGTGAGGGGGAAGGTAATTTCAGGATACACGGGGTGAAACAGGGGTGATATGCCCAAAACGGTCAGAAGCCCGGAGGGGGCTTATTACGCACTAAGAAAATTCCACGTCGGAAGGGGGGTCAGACGAGGGCGAGGGGACCGTGATGGGATACCATAACGGAAAAAGGTTCCCAGCAAAGTCTGGCTCTACTGGGTTGGGTCTTTTCCAGCCTTAAATTCGTTGATAGTTAAAAAACAAAACCGGCATTTTGCCAAAAAATGTAAGACCATAAAAAAACGACCACGTGAAAAGAGCAACCGGGACACCAGGGGTGAAATACATATCTAAAATTAAATATGAAAAATCTTTCCGAAAACAGCAACCAAATTCCGAAAAGACTCATACAAGTGAAAAGAAAGGATCAAAAGCTATCCCTGAAGACAAAATATGAGTTGTGCATGTCAAGAAAGAAATCCTACCTCACGTATTAAGAAAATGGGAAATCAGCCGGCGAGGAATCTCGAACTAAACCAATCTAAAAAGTCAATCAGTAGAAGGCCAAGGGGGCCATATTAAATGTCTGTTACCGCGCAAACGAACTCCTCCCAGGAGAGTTGGCAAGCGGAACCCTCTTCGTGGCGAGGAGGGGTGAGGCCCAAGCTCAAAGATCAGGGTTAACTGGGGAAGGAGAATCTAGGAATAGAAGGGAAAAAGCTATCACCATACATATCATTTGTAAGAGAAATCGGAAAGCCCAAAAAAAATTCACGCAGGTTACCTCGCCAAAACAACAAAAAAGGAGGAGGGAAGAGAGATGGTAACCGGTGAATGGGGGGTGGGGGTCAGGTCGATGGGGAAAGTTAGAAAGGATATGCTGGTGGGGGAAATGAGGTCTCTTGCGCAATATTCACAGGAAAACAACCAACTAAAACCTTGGATCGTGTCCTCGAGACTCCGCTAGACAAAAGAAGCGAGGTCGATTCGGAACGACTCACTCAGGAGAAAGTTCACGCTATGGGGGGGATGGGTAACATATTTTAATATACTGGGGGCAGAGCTTAGGGAAGTGAGATGTGTGAACATGGGTTTTCGGGAGATCGCCTAGCTAGGGTCTTAAAAGGATAGATTGAAAACGGAAGGAAATAGGGAGATGAGGACGGGTGGAAGAAAGAAAGTTATACAGGTAGGGCAGGGGTCATTAATTAACTTTGTGGGTAGGGTGGAGGAAGAAGGGGGGGGGAATATATTCGATCTTGTTGTTCGGTGTCATTTTCGCTTTGGTTGGATGGATAGGTGGTCGTTCCATGTCTCAAAATGCAGGTTGGGGTGTATTGGTTAAAATACGTCATACAACTCATGCGTAAAAGAATTTTTCAAAAAAGGTCTAGCGAGTATGTGAAGGAGGGGATCGTTACGGGGTATGGAAAGCAAACGGTCCATGGCCACGAGGTCGACCAGGACTGTCTCCGTACAGGGGCCTAGGCGGAATAACAGAAAAGAAGTTCAAGTTCCCTTGTGATCTCACAGGCTTGTCCCGAAAGGGTATAAGGAGACGAACGAACATAATAACGGGACAACTTTTTAGGTGGGTTTTTTGTTTGGGTTTGGTTGGTTATCTTTTTTTTGGCGGGTAGTGGAGATTGGGAAATTTAGGAAGCCGTGAGAACTGTAAGCAAGGGGGGCGAAACCGGAGTAGGGGGCTCAGACCCCCCTATCGTCTTGGAAAGTTTGCGTATCGTGACCTTCTTAAAAAAGAACGAAAGAAGGGCCGGGGCCTTCCACACCGAAAGAGTGTGCAAAGGATAGGCCGAGGCGCCTTCCATTAGAGACTAGGCAAATCACCCCTGTTGTAGACCGATAAAGGAAGGAACTGGGATGGGACATCCGACGAAAGTCTGAGAAGAAGAGAAGATTACATGAATTATAGAATAAAAGGGGGGGGAAGATCGTCCTTCGCAAAGTATACTCTGAAATGCAAAGGTGTGGGAAGAGAGGTAGAAACCCGAAAGAGGTCATTCCTTAGTTTTTGCTAGCCGAGAAGGTCGGGGCCAAGACATCTAGTATGAGCCCAGGGTCTCAAGGATCTAATATTAAGCCGCTAAGGAAACTTCATAGTACCTGCCTATTTGTTTGGGGGGAGACGCAGTGTGAACGGGATGGCCCAGCTTGTAAGCTCTATCAATGGTTAAGAAGTATAGAAAAGGGCGGGACTCCCCCTTCACCTTCGCCGCGGAGAACCAGATGGTCACCTATCACTTAGGGCAGGTCAGACCCAACTGAACAAAATCTCTGCGGGAGCAATTCTTTCACCAAGAGTATACGGCAAAAGTATCATGGTGCCCATAACACCACGCAGTGTAGGGGCAATGGAAAAATAGACTGGGTTACTGAGGCAACCTACGCGACACACTACCCATAAACTGCAAACACAGGGAGGAATTTCGTCCTAACCCTAATAAGATTGGAGGATAAAGAAGTAAAAGGAATGGAAGCTCATATGTTGGGAAATATAAGTTTTGGGGTAACGTGTTATATATATCGGGCTTGGGTGGGCCATATATATTATTTTGTCCAAGGTTGCCGTTTTTCGGAGTCCCCAATGTGTTATAAGGAAAAATCAAAAAAAGCTGGGCGTTCCACAAGGTGTTAAACAGCAGGAAAATGCTATCTATCGAGCCGTGGACAGACTTTCCAAGCTCGGGGAGAGAGAGTATTCCGAACGTGAAAAGCGGAAG
>Ga0179591_1319411_pt1 | contig 10610 bp, 7 predicted proteins | sample CZOMad2_1_08_16f_FD_182891 | JGI IMG/M metagenome (GOLD analysis project Ga0179591, IMG submission 182891) | Vadose zone soil fungal communities from Angelo Coast Range Reserve, California, USA - CZOMad2_1_08_16fungal (PacBio error correction) | ecosystem: Environmental > Terrestrial > Soil >...
TGGACAGGACTGAGAATGGTTACCGGCAAAGGGGGGGACACATGGGCACTCCTCACATATTCCTAAGCAAAGCGCGGCGTGAAACTTCCGCGTCATCGGAGGATGGGTGATGCCTGGTAAACTTGTGCAAGGCCGCCGGTATACCCGAAAATAACGCTGTTCAGCAGGCGGGGGAAAGGACAACATATTACACACGGGGATAAAAGGGGCACCGGATAGATCAAAGAAAGGGGGATCAAACGGCCCAAACGAACACGGAACCGATTAGGAGCTCGCTGGTGTATTCCAAAAGAGCAAGCTATCACACAATGACCCGATCGCGGATAAAGTACTTGGACAAGCAATCCGAAAGAAAATCCACAAAAGTGAATCTTTAAGGGACGAGGAGCAGTAGAGAAAAGGAGAGGACGAAAGATTCGCGGACTAAGTTTATTGGTGTGAAGCAAAAGCGAAACTGACCCAGGAAGACGCGACCGGTCAAGGACCGAAAATCAGGGGAGGCAGAATTACCGTTCTCCCTTGAGCCGGAACTTATTACCCAGTAGTGGCCGGCTTGGAAAAAAACTACCAATTAGGGGCTTAAACCCCAGAATTTGAACAGGCCACAGTGGGGGGGGCAGGGTGCGAGACGGGTAAAACCGGGGGCCACGGGAGTAACCGGTGGGGAGGAACTAGCTGCAAACTGTTCACTATGCGAAAGAGCGCAAGGATCCTGCGAGGGGGGGGGGAAGCCACGAGACAAAGGTATGGATTTCAAGCCGGCCGCGGTAAAAATGGCCAACGTTTCCTAAAACGCAGACGAAAAGGGCGTCGGTGCGGACGAACAGGACCGGAGAGAGGCAGAATATTACCCCGATAAGATCGAGTGGCGGAAGTACAACAGGAGGCTAAAATGCGGCAGGGGTGTCGGAAAAACAAAACGGCAATTAAACTGGGTAATCCGCTAAAAGAGGGGGGGGACCAGGATCCTGGACTAAGGGGGCAATACACGGTATTGACAGAAGAGAGGGGGAAATAGCTGACTTAAGGTATCTGAAGGAAAGGATAAGGCCGTAGTCAGTTAATCAAGGGGGGTCAGGAGTGGGGACAAAAAGATGGCAGGGCGAAGAAATCCCGGGAGTGAGTGTTGTTCAGTAAAAACAAGGGAATGTTTCAACCACAATGACGGTGCACTTCAAGGCAACCCCAGTTCAACCGGGGCAGGGGGGGGGGTAGCACAGTCCTGATCAACCACGACGGCGGACCCGAAGGTCTGAAAAATTGACGCGACGGGAACGGGCAAATTAGGGAAAAAATGTTAGCGCGGCAAAACGTGAGGATGGGCAGTCCCCAGGGGCTGACGGTTGGAGAGCGGGCACCGAAGGGGAGGAAAAGAGAACGAGGGGGAAAAGTTTGTGAAAGTGCAGTTGACTGGAACCAGCAAAAAAAAAATGAGTTGAGTAAGCACAGATGAATATCTACTTCTAACCACTGCGGAACGCGAGCAATTTCGCAAAAACCCTGTCTGCAGGGGGGTGTGGAAAGAAACAGAGTGGGCTCTGAAGGGAATAGAGGTCATAAAGGAAAACGAAATAAACGAAAAACAATTCACAGGCTACCAGCCGGAAAGGAAAAGTGGAACTTTAAAGCCACACAAACGCTGCGACTAAGTCGCGGGAAGCTGGGGGGAGCGACAATGAAAGGCGAATACAACTCATGTCGGGAGCGCGAAAAGGCCGAACCGCCAGATTGCTCAGCCAAAAAAACTTTTGACGGAGCACGAGAGAGATGCAAAGGCAAGACCAAACCTACGGAGATGGGCCAGGACAAGCCTGGGGGAGGGTTGGGTGGAAAGAGAACAAAACGGGGAGCGGCCGGCAGATTCGCTGTTGGCTCGGAACGAGAAGAGTGTATAACTTGAGAAAGGGGCGGAGTCAAGGGGGGGTTGGGAGAACAGCAGGACAGGTTGCGCGGGGAACGTATCTCAAAAAGAGGGGGGGGTCCGTTGAAACAGATTTTCAGATGAGCAATAAATGCGAGAACCAAAAAAAGATCTCCAAACAAGAGACCGGAAACGTAGACCCCCTAGCACCGCCAAAACGCCGGAACAGACTCCAGCACTTTGGAAACCCAGCCCATCGAGGGAAGTCTGAGGGGCAACAATCCTCGTGAAAAAGAAAACGGGCAAGCGTCGCAATAGGAACTGATTGGTCGCTTCGCGCTACCCCGAAAGCGCAAGGCAAAGCATGGCAGCTCACCCGTCACGCGACAGTCGCAGGGGGGGGGTGCGGAACTTAAGACCTGGACGCGTACTTGCGGCAACTCTGCATGGTGGGGTCTGCGTGTAACAGAACGCCAAAAAAAAGATCCCAGGAGCAATCGGAGAGAAAGAAAAGAAAAAAAGGCAAAGGAGTGAGAGTCAGTGCAAAGAACATCTTCCCGTGCCAACTACCTCTGAGGAGGGGCTTTGGGAGAGAGAGTGCACACTTTCCCAACAAGACAAAAAAATCGGGGACGAATTTGGATAAAGGCCCAAGACCCCACACACAAGCAGCGGCGATCAAAAACAGCCCCTCGCCATGGAAGGGGACGCCACTAGGGTGAGCAGAGGGAAAAGGAGTCCCGCACGACATTTTCATGACAAAAAGATGCGAAACTAGGCACCGTTTGCCAATAAGGCCTGCAACAAAACGCAACAGTGGGAAATGCAAGCACAAAATTTGCAGGGTTAACAGGAAACGGCCAATGGCAATCACTCCCCAACCAAATATAGAGAAAGAAAAAGCAATTCACAGACAGCGAAACATCTATCAAACTGAAAGGGCCCGTCCCCAGTCCCACCGGAGATAAAAGGACAAATAACCAGGAGGGCTGAGATTAATAAACCTAAAAAGACTAATATGCAAAGCCGAAAGACTGAACCAGAGGGTACCATTTAGGAAACCAGCGAATACCAAACCGTTGCCCCTTCCGAAAAACCAGGAATAGGAGATGCCCAGGCTGAACGCCACTCCTCTGGGAAGTCCCCGACAAGTAAGTTGCCGAGAGGCAACCCGACGCCAGGAGTGGGAAGAGTAAAACGAGGAAGTCGGGAAGGACAAAGAAAGACATAAAGAGGGCGAGGTTCAATAAAGATCACGTCAGGAATCAACACGTTTGTACCGAAAAAAAAAGAACTAGTTCCGGGGAAAGGATGAACCGTACGAGTAACTCGTCCGAGTGCAAAAGTCTGGCCCTGGGGCGCCTGGCGGTAAAGGGCAACTTGTTTCTTGGGTCGCCACGAAATGAAGGGCCAAGGTTCGACTTCGAGAACCAGGAAAAAAGGTCATCTCAATCCCTCCACTTTCAAATTACCAAATACGGGCATAAAGGACAGGAACTGGCGCGGAAAACAAAAATGGGCCGAACAAGCTCAGTCCACCGGCTAAATTGCAAGAATCCGTTCCTCCCGGAAGAAGGGTGGTGCCGGGGGGGGGGGGGGGATTGGACGGTGGCATTTCACACTCCCGGGGAGGCGCGGTTGCATAGCGGCCGAGTGAATACCCAGCGACACTGGGGACAAATAGGTTCGGAGGGATGGGGCGGGTGCAAAAAAGATATAAAACAACTACCGGGGGGCTGAACGGAAAAGGCTGCCGACCGGGGAGGTGAGCAAGCGCAAAAAAGCAGAACACAAGGAAGAGAATACGGGAAGGGAGTTCACGGAAATAGCCGCAGGGCCATAGAATATGTCGAGATGGGGGAGACCGTACCTAAACCATGTATCGCGGAGCAGAGAAAAACAAAAACGGAGAGGAGGAACAGAAAGAAGGAAATTGGACTATACTTGTGGCGGGTAACGAGGGACACTGAGACATAGAGAAGGGAACGGCGGGAGCGGGCTGAAAAATTCAAAAAGCGGCTATCTTCTTTGGCAGACGGGGGGGAGTGCGCCGCACGTCTAGCAACATCAAAAAAGGCGGAACTACAGAGTTAACGGAAAAAAACGGTAACATCTGGGAGATAAGTTCACAAAGGGGAGAGAACCGCAAAACGCACGAACCTGTTCAAGAGTTGTGGAACAAAAGAGTGAACGGCGAAAGGACATCGCGGATAAGTCGAAGAAAATTTCCGCACAGAGCCCCAACCCTTCTGCTGAGGAGACGGGAGCAGAAAATTCAGATGTGCAGAATTCGCGAAGTGTTTTATGGGAAAGACCCCTCCGAAGGAGAAGCACGACGCCGGGAGTGGGACCGGAACTCATTGGATGATGATAAGGAAAAAGGAAATTGTCGATTGCACTTGACGGAGTACCACCAAATTCACTTGTTTATAAAGAGAATTTAAAAAATGAGCAACGGACGAGGGTTTTTGAAAACTACGGGAAGGAATCCGTAAGTGGCCCGGACAAAACGGGAAAATGGAAGAAGGGATCCCTGCTATTTTAGCAACGCGGACAACTTTAATGATTTCCTCCGGTCTTCTTAAGAAAGCGATTTTTTACCCCACGAAAATAGAAAAGCTAAGCGACGGTCCAAGCAACCAGGAAAAAAAAAAAAAGCAAACCGGGGGGGGTCGGGATATTAAAACGTAATATCCGAGTGCAAGAACACCGGCCAGGGTGCAGATACACGGTAGGGTGGGAAACCCAGGTTCGGCAAAGACCGCGAGAGACTTGCCGTGAAGCACCACGTTAGTTTTCAAAAAGGGATGAAAAATGACGGCGTTAGTGCAAGAAAGGCGCGGAGCCGTATCTTTTGCATCCGGAATGAGTGGGTGAATTCGGTACTTTGCACGCGACCGACAGCGGGTTGAAAAATGTGGGCAGGGACAACAAGGAACGCAGTGAAAAAACAAGGTGGGGCAGGGGTATCGCCTGGGCACAAACGGTGCAGGGCGGACGAAGGTGGTCCTTAAAAATTTCGAAAATGAGGGGACAGTTACTGGATGCAAGATTCGGAACAATTGTCGTCCGGCCACCTGGGCAAAGGATTGCTACAGAGGACCAAGGGGAGGGTCCGATGAAGGGGATGGCGGAACGAAGGGCGAAGTTTTGGAACGCAATTACTGAGAGAAAGACAATCAGATGAGGAGGTGCCAAAGAACAATGTATATCGCTTGGGGGGAGGGTGGTTTTTTGTGGGGGGGGTTTGGGTTTTTGGCTAAAAAAACGCCGGGCAATCGAAGACCCAGACCAAACGGGATGTGTTGGGGGACAGCACAGATGGGAAAAGGGGGGTCGGAAGGTGATCGCCTGAAAGGTAATCGCAAAAATGCAGAAAGTTTGCTGTCCTCAAGTACGAGGAGGGAAGGGTGGGGGAACTTGGAATGGCCGACACTCTACAGTCTCGTGCAGCCGTGAAACGGGTGACGAGACAAATGAAAGGCTCAATACGCTGGCGGGTAGAGCCGAAAAAATGCTAGGCGACGGCCTCTGTAAGTCCTGTTGACCTGGCGCACGAGGATCGTCTGTGGCGCAAAGGAAAAACCCTAAGACTAGTGTGAAAATACAAAGTGGCTGGAGGTAATATCGTGACCGGAGCCGCCTTGAGCATTTCGCCGGTGGAGAGACACGACAGGAAGGTGGGGTGAAACAGATAACTCGAGAGGGGGAAAAGGACAGAAGGTCGCTGAACGTCTCAAAAAAACGAGAGGAGAAAAAAAGATCCGTTCAGCGTTTACTCTGGGAGAAATGAATTCCAGGGATCGATACCCAGGGAATCGGTAAAACACCTCGGCGATATCCCAACGCCGTGCTAACCCAAACTACCGTGACGGGAACACTCCAAAGATTTGGAAGTGCAAACGTATCGCGGGTAAGTGTCGTGCGGCGCAAACAGCGGGACACGGCTCAAAAGCATCAGAGAAGCGTCGAATAGGCCTGGATTCGCTAGAGGCTCCCCGCCACGTGGAGCATAGCCTGGCATGGCTCACAAGCGTCAAGGCGGAAGGGGCAGTCAACTAGCGAAGGGGGGAAAACCATGTTGACTAAAGTAAAAAACTCAGTTGGCCTGTTCAGGCGAAAAAACAGAATGCGATCGTTCACAGGAGCAATCTGTTCACACAAACCCGTTTTGCAGACAGGTCTGATGCCGCTTTCTCAGGAAGAAGAACGTAAGCAAGAAACCAGGACAGCACTCCCTCATCGTGGGACTGGCTGCAAAGTGAAAACTTCCGCCCCAGATCCCGAATTCTCGGGAGTCCGATCCTCTAAGCCCGCCCGTCAGCGGGCGGAGGGCAAACATAAAAGGCGAACGAGGGAAGACGAAAACACAATACATCCAGAAGTCCCCAAGCAATTGTTCAGACCAACCAGGCAGCCACGAAAGGGGGTGAAGAAAACATAAGGAGCCTGCATACTGCTCAAAAGAATGTGGCAATCATCCACATGTTGAGGAATTCACCGTTAACCAGAAACTGACTGGAGCGGTCAGAACAGTCAACGGTAAACACTCAGAACGTCGGAGCCAACCTGTGAAACGGAACTGACCACCCAAACCCGGGACGTGAAGCGACAAACACCGTATTTACCCTTAAACGTGTGCCCAGTGCAAGGAAATGATCGTCCGGATTCTAACATACCCCCCCTGGCCCCTCAACAACAGACCGAGGAGAACCCAGGCCGTTGGCACCATCTAAGCATTCCGCCGCTCTCACGGTACGGGTACAAGCTGGGGGACCGTCAACACAAAAGTAAAAAAGAAAAGCGTCGAAGAGACAGGAAATCCATAAAACTGGGGAAGATTAATATCAGGAGCCACTCTCGATTTATCCATAGGAAATTGTTTCCCGAGACAAACTCCGGCCCCAGGTCTACGAACCGTCTTGCGAACAAATCGGTGGCCCTGAGTAAAATTCGGCTGTACAGCGACACTTGAAAGGTGTCGTTTTGTCGCCAGGCATTGCAAGGGACAGGTAGACGAGGAAAGGAGAAAGTCCTCCATCCTGGGAAAAACTTTCCCGGCAAGTTCAGGAAGCCGGGGAAATATTAAAATAAACAAGGCCGCGACAAGGGGACCACCGCTTGGGCAAGATTCCTAAAGTCGTAAAGGCATCACGAGTTTTTTGGGGGGGAAATTTTGGCGAGACCTCGAAGCGTCGCAACGTGCAACGCATGGGTGAATACACGCCCTCCAATCGTGCAGGTGGGTTGGTTGGCACTGTCCGGGGGAAACACGACCGGGTAACTCAGCAAACGGATCTCACGCGGGAGAGCACGTGCGCAAAATAAGGCAAACACAGAAGAATAGGCGAAAGCCCGGCCATTCGCAGCAACCAGGACAGGGCCCGTCGAAAATTTTCAAGGCTCATGGCAAAATAGAAAAAGACCTTATCCAACACAACAAGGAAGAGATGCAGTGGAGTTGGGTACATGCCCCACTGGGGGGGAACCATCTAACATAGAGAAAGGAAACGGCGGCACATGAATGCCAGCAAAGATCTGAGTGTTGCTTGGGCGCGACCGTGCGAAAAAGCGTAACGCTGCAGTCGTAAACGGGGACGAGAGGCAATCGTCGGGGCCACAGACGGGGGCAAGCAAAAACCCAAAGCAACGGATGGTAATTCACCCGATCCCGGATGCAAACTCGGGAGACTCCGCGGATGTTCGAATTCAAATGAAACCTCCAACAGAGGACTCTTCCTTTTTGGAAGGGGAGGCATACGCAGTGGGGGGGACTAGCGATTCAGGGCGCACCGTGTTTGGGGGAAGCGCCCAACGTCCCTTCCGCTTACGAAAGGATCCGGGAAGGGAAAACCGGCCAGGGGAGGTGAGCTCCCTTGAAAAGAAGAACACGTGCAATATGAAACACCACCTTCAGGACATCTTTACAGCCATGAAGGGGAAACAACAAGGATAGGTGGGCCAAAAGAAACTTAAAGTAACGAGCACATGGAAAAAAAGTCCCCCGGGGAATGCGGGACATAAGGGGTAACTGGATGTTAATCAAGGGAGATCCTGCGAATTAACGCGAGACAAGCGGGGAGATTTCCGCCGTCTTCCCAAGAATTAAACGCCACTGAAACAGAGTCGGAGGAGACGGTAAAAGCAGGGCGCAAGGAATATTACCAGAAGAAGAAGCGGATGGCTCAACGAATTCCGCGTCGAGGTTTCGGGACCCTGGGTCACGCGTTAAAGATCACCTCCAGATGTTTTCAAAAGGGTTTGCCCCCTACACGTTTGATCTGGTCACACCGGAGGAAGTCACATCACGGAGTTGAACTTAGCTGAAGGAAAAAAGGAAGGGCCTTAAAATAAAAGTTTCGCTGAGTGATATCCACAGGGCTGGAAGAACGAACAATTTTCAACATGGTGAAGGTAAACTGGCAACGTGATGTCAACTGGCACCTGTGTTGGGCAGCCCTTAATGGCAACAACCGGACGCGGGGGAAAATAAGGTGGCGCACGCTGCGGGGACATGATCAGCTTACGCAACTGTTATGGTGGCGCGGCAGGAACGAGGGATGCTGAATCGCCCTCGATGGTAGGGTGAAGGGGTTCAGGGGCGGAATTTTTATGGCAATTCTGAGAGCCCAAGACACAGACATGAGGCGGGAAACGAGAATGCGGATATCTACTTCGGACCTGAAAACGAAAGCAAATTTCGAGAAACAGGTCTTGCAAGATAGAAAAACAGATGCTCCATATCGCAGTCAATCGCATTCTGAAGTGATCGCCGGAACACAGGAGACCCAACCAATGAATTTGCTCCCAGAAGGGGCAGAGGGGGTGACTTTCCTAAGCACAAACGCGAACTGCCGTCCGCCAACGAGGCCTGAAAGGGCCAACAGCTGGCGGAGCGACAAGGCCGAATCAAAAACCGTCAGGTAGGGCCAACGCTGCCGCTGCTGGATTTAGGAGAATGAAACGACATTCAGCGATGGGCCCGGGCACTGAAAGCGGTGTGACCGTCATAATCGAAGTGCCGACACGGGTGGGGTGGTACGCTGAAATGGGAGTGTGTGAGAAAAGTACCTTCGTAGTCGGTGCCCAGATTTGACGGATGAGAAAAAGAACAAAACAACGGAGGAGAAAGAGAGAGATCCGTGCAGCAAATTTCCTGCAGTGGGGGAAATCAAATCCCGCATCGCCCTCCAAAAAACAACCCCCAAACAAAAAACTACAAACCAACCCTCGAGCTACCCTCTTGAAGACAAAATAAGAACAAAAGCCTCCATCGTGTGACCGCTATCACCAACCCAGAATTTGTAGTGGCCAAGGCCCGTGTAAGGTGTCGTGCATTGACAACAAGCAAAACCGAAACGTGGAAAACAGGGTAGCATTTCGGCTTGCTCGCCCCCGAGACCTGCATGCGCCTCAGACACCAGCGTCAACGCGAGTCGCAGCGTTTGTGGCGGAAAGTCCAACGAATGAACTGACTCGGACGAGCAACGCTGTCATGGGGTGGTCCAAAGATAGGAACGCCAAGGAGATAGGACAAAAAGAAAATAAACATGGGGGGGCTGCAGACCCAACCTGTGTTGGCGATTGCCCGTTCTCGGCGAGAAGGGCAACATCTGCCCAAGGCACGTCGGATGTCTGTGGGTGGGCGCTCGAATACTTAAACTCGAAAACATCGTGAGCAAATCATTCAAGAGCGCCCGAGCCCAGCAAACCCAAGGCGATGAACAACTCAAAAATGACGAGACACATCAAATAGCGAATCTGCAACCAGCGGCGACATGCGACCACCGCCGAGCCACAGGTTGTGCCCAATAAGGCTGCTAAACTAAACAATGCAATCTCAACATTGTTAAGGGAAATCCCTGCCGTAAGAGAACGCCAGGAGGTCGCGCAGCAATGGCGTGATTTCACAACTACACAACTGACAAAAAACGGGAAGGAATGCCAGGATTACTACCGGATGGTCACCGGTAAAAGACTTGAGTATGCCCCCTCCGGGAAATAAAATCCTTGAACTCAATTGCATAGAAAAAGCGCTACCAGCCCCGTGGCTCAAAAATTAGAGCCTGGCCGGTTACACCGCTATTGTAAGATCCCGCCGGCGCACGGTAAGGGATGGGGGCCAAACGCGTCGAATGGGATGTCAATGAGCATTCGGGAAAAAAACGGAAATCCATAAATAACCGATTAAATAAAGAAGGATCAGATTTACCAGGTTCCCGGCCGAGCGATTCAAACGCAGGTCGAACTCAAGCGGGACACCACCTTGGCCGGGACATTCCTGTATAACGCACTGGAATTTGGTCAGGATGGGTCAACCAAGGCAAGAACAGAGCAGGCGGCTCAAAAAGTCACTCAATAAACGGTTAGTACCCGGCGCCTTACGGCAGGAAAAGGGGAACGTCACCCAAACGGGGGCAAATTCAGCATAGCGGGGGACGCCTGGAGAGTCCCGGAATAATGAAACGGCAAATTTTGACCGGCGGAATGTGAATGGGCAAATCGTCCGGTCAGATTTAGCGCTGAAAGACCAAAAGAATGGGGATCGGGCATGCGTGAGGGGGGGATCCTCCGTCGCTAGTGGCCCTAAACCGGTCACCGTCAACCGTTAAACGACTCATACAACCGTCGTTGAGAACACTTGCGGCGAAGACAAAGCAAAAAACAGAATCGCGAAGCGAAAGTATCAGGAGCCCTCCAGCAGTCCAGCGAAGAAAGGTGGGCTCATGGCATGACGCACCAAGTCGCA
>Ga0179591_1365886_pt1 | contig 10610 bp, 14 predicted proteins | sample CZOMad2_1_08_16f_FD_182891 | JGI IMG/M metagenome (GOLD analysis project Ga0179591, IMG submission 182891) | Vadose zone soil fungal communities from Angelo Coast Range Reserve, California, USA - CZOMad2_1_08_16fungal (PacBio error correction) | ecosystem: Environmental > Terrestrial > Soil >...
GAAAGACAGAATCGGAAACGAAAAGTTAAGTCACTTCCAGTCCATTCCGTTGACAACCTGGGGGGAAAAGACCATGTCAGAAGTAAGGACGTAGGCCAGCCTAGGGGGAGCAAAATCAAAGAAAAACGAACAGAAAAAAATTATGGCCGAAGGACGCTCATCACATAACCGAAAGCGTTTCAGAAATACAAAAGATCTTTTCAAACTTCGAAAGGGAGTGGGAGACAAGGATCAGCGGCGCGGGATACCGCGATGCTCAAGACGAAACGTAACTTACACAAACAACGGTCCAGCAGCTGCCCAGAGGCCGCGTCGTATCGCTAAAAAAAGGAAGAAGGAAACGAAACAATAGTGGTTGGAAAGTTCCAAGGGCAAAAAAGATCTGCTTCTGGGGCTCTCAATTCAAAGTCAAAGAAGTTTGAGGAAAGAAGGAGCCAAGAGGGCATGCTCAGGACCTTAATGAACGAAGCGACAATAGGAAATCCCAAAAAACAACTCAATACAAAAAGGAAAAAAACAGACCTCAAAAGCAAATACAGCGGCGCGGGTCCAGCGAGAACCATCACGGGTAGAGGAGAAAAACCACGCAGGTACCGCAACAACAAACCATCGTGCAAAGCGGGAGAAAAACCACTCAAAATCACGCAAAATCACGGGGAAGGGGGGAAGGGGAAAAAAGGAGAAAAAAAAGAAATCCGAAGAGGCGGGAAAGACCAGACGGAGAAAACGAATTAAACGTCACATAAAACTCGCCGAGTCCAAAAAACCCGGCAAACGTCTCTACATAACTAGAAATAGGGAGGGGGATAGGCCTGAGGGGGGCATCAACTACCAGCAGGGTGCCCAAATTACTGATCATGGGGAGAAGAGTATCCCTGAGACCAGATTAAAGCGGAATTCGGGAATAAAAAATCGACTGACGAGGAGCCGGAGTAGCCCCTGGAGAACCTTCAGAGGTTAGGGAAGGAAAAAAAAGCTATCAGTACGCCGGAAAACGAACTCCTTCGGGGCGAAAACTGGTTATCACGTCACGGTGAAAAAACGATAAGCCCGAAAACGCATCAAAAAAAACACCGAGACAAATAAAAATCACTGAGCGGTGCCACCAGCATGACCGCCTTTGAAGACATCCGGCAGGGTCAAGGGCGCACCAGGAGCGCGCACAACGAGCGAAAGAAAAGGGGGGGACTAAGGTTCGCCATGTGGCCACGACGGGGATACACCTAGAGAGAAAGAACGCAGCCGATGCTACGAAGAGTAGGCCCTCATCCCGCAAACTAAAAAAAAAGAAAAAAACTTCAGAAATGTACTAGCGCTCTTGGGGGGGCGGCGATTGGAAAAAGGAAGGGCCGAACTCGGACCGTATCGGGCCGATAAACAGCAAAAAGGGGAGAAGTCTGCCGTTAAGGGGCACGGGTAAAAAATGTTATGCAAAAAACCGTCTCCTTTCGCAAGGTAAGGGGAAAAGGTTTCAACATATGGTCACAGAAACAGGGCCGGGGGACCAGGGAGAGAGGTTGGAGCGAAAAACCAAAAAAACGCACACGGAACGAAGGACGAAGAAACAGCAGCCCGCGGGAAGAAGCGACAAGCCTGGACCAGAGCAAAGCAAGTTAAACGCGACGCACCTCGAAAGAGTGGGACAAAAATAAAGGACTATTGGGTTAACGATTGGGGTATAAAGAAAAGAGAGAAAAGGGAGAGGGAGCGGGCGGACATCCACGGAAGGGGGCTTCCTTGTGAGGAAAAGCGGGTGAAAAGACTTATGGGGGCCGGGTGAAATTTGAAAAGAAGGCATCAGCACAGAAGAAAACATGCTACAAGCACAGAGCCATTTTGAGGAATAAGAAAGGGAGGAAGGAAGAGTCAGAGATCAACGGGACCATCATATCGTAGCCCCACTCTGGGCAGCCTGATCAAGTCGCGAAGAAAAAAGCAAGAAAGACCGCCTAGTCAACGCAAGAAATACTCGAAAAATAGACAGGGGCAACAGCCTTTATTCACAGGGACAATCGGAGAGGAACGTTGATCTGGACCATCGACAGCTAAGATAACCCAAACGAGCAGAAAAAGTGCTCCCAAGAGGATTATCAGCAAAGGATTGGGGGTCGGAGGAAAAGGGGGAGCAAAGGAAGAAAAAACAATAGAGGTAAGGACAAGAAAAAGAGTTATGAAAAACGAAGGGGACCCGGTCGGCCCACATCAAGTGGACTTCTCACAACATGGGGGGAAGATACAGTTACGGGGGGGAAGAAAAAAGGCAGTTAGAAGGATAACGCTAGTCAAACTTATAAAAAGAGGAACTAGCTTTCGCCACAATGGGCAACCGTCTAATCATACTGGATGCTCTACTTGAAGAATGGGGGCTAGGGAGGGGGGGGATGGGGCGCAGCGATGGAGAGTACCAAGCAAGAGAAGAGGGTTTTCTCAAAGGGACCGGTTCTACCCTATCTGGCGGAAAGGGGGAGGGTGAGAAAAAACTAGGGGTGTCCATGTAGTGGGGGCGGGTGGGAACTTATCACCTCCTGCCGGTAACAGCAGATCCGTGAACAAAGCGGGAGTTAAAGAGGGAGGGAGTATGAAACCGGAGAGATGATCACCAAGACTTCTTCGTTACTTAGGTCAGAATGGGAGGGCTGCGACAAGGTTCGGCGAACGGGCTGAGTATAAATAACTGAAGGGAGCAAATCCTCAGTAATTTACTTCCTAGGAGATCAAGTGGGACAGAGGTAGGTAAAAAAAAGCAGCGACCGCTTAGGGGATCGTCTACAAGGGCACAAATCTTGATAGGGGCGCACGTCGACGTTACTACACGATCGCGTGCAGGGACGCGGAGATCGCAAGGAAGACGTGCCGTTGCGTTAGCAACTGCTTCTCTTGTAAGGGGATTTTTCCATAGGTCGTCGTGAGGGGGTGGATTTGGGGGGAGAAAGCGGAAAACTCTCGGAGGGAGAAAAAAGCACCATAAAAAAATTCCAGCCATGGTACCTACAAGGTAAAATGCTCTCCTCTTCACGATCCAGGAGGGGTGGTTCCGGAGGAAAGGATACCCTTGAAGACTCTAAAGACGATCGAACCGGGGGAGAAAGAGGAGGTATAGGGCTGTAAATCGAGATACGGGGTGGAGATTTGGGGGAACCGGGAAAACATAACCTAGCCCACATGAAGGAGTCTCTTTCGGTGGGGGCTTCAAGAAAGGGGTTGGTACGCTTGCGGATGAGGCGCGATCAAAAAAGCGGGCTGGAAGAAATGGAGTTATGCGGAAGCGCAGCGCCTTTCCCCAGGAGGTCGAAGTTCGCAAAGAGCCTCGTGAAGAGTACATGCGGAGCTAAATATGCGAACGAGAAAGGGGAAAACACTCCTTATTGAATCACAACCCCTTTCAGGTGGTGGCATCCGTCAGTCGTATCCTATAGGGAGTTTGGTTTGCTCAGAGGAGGGAGGGGAGACGGGTGTCAACGTTCAGAAAAAGGGACCGTTCTGAGGCAACGGAAAACCAGAGATGGGGAGGGGAGAGGGACATCAGTTGGGACCTTTCCGTCCTCTCATTTTCCCCAATGGCGGGGCTGACCTCCATCGAAGAAGCGAACAACTGGTCAGAAAAAGGGGAAGGGATTTAACGAGGGCGCGCCATCTGCAGCGCGAAGGAAAAAGGCGTTGACAGTAGAACACAAAAAATCAGGGTAACCTCGACTCACGAACTCGGAGCTTCTCTAACTGGGGAGAAGGGGGGGGAGGAGGAGAAAAGAGAAGGTTAAAAACCGGGCTCCGACGAGTCGGTTACTGCGTCGACAAAAACCATTAAGTCCCTCGTTCCGGACTGATCTTATGGAAAAGGGGGTGGGGGGTCCCGGTGCCGTCATTGCCTGGGGCTTGCTTTTGGCTGGGATTAGGGATGGGATCCGCTGCGCACCGGGTCGAAACTTGTCTGCAAAAAAATGGACATCGGGGTCCGATAAAACTGCTTTGGGGTTCTGTGTCCGAACTAAAAATCTGAGGGAGAGGAGGAGGGGGGGGGAAGATGAAAGGGTGTCGATGGGCCTGGGGTGGGGTCCAAATCATCTTGCGGGGGTCAAATCTTCTTTTAAGGTAAACGCAGCATTCGGACGTTGCGGCTAAACACGCTTCGTCCTGTGCAGCAGGCCCTAAGAGCCTTCTCGAAATCTCGGCCTTGCATTGGAAAAGATTCTTGGCGAGAAATCGCTAAGAAAAGGGGCAGCGGGCGGAAGAGGGGTTGTTGGAAACCGGAGTTCCGGCGTTGCGAAAAAGGTCACTCTCCTCCCAATATCACGGGACTAAACTCCGAAAATGAACTCTAGGGGTCGAGCAAATCCAGAAAAAAAAGCTTCCTTTTCTGGGTTAGGAGGGAAGAGGAGAAGAGGAGGAACCATAAACGAGAGTAGGGGCGGTGGTTCAGAGGATGAGAGGTAACGGAACTCTACAATTGTATCTTTAAGACCATGACTGGAACGCCTTGACGTTCCGGTACCGGACGTTGGAGTAGGAGGCATCTCTCGACAAAAAGGGAGGGGAGGGGGGAGTAAAAAAGGAAGAGGGACAAAGAGAGGAAGCAAGGCCGAAAAAAGTCCCGGTCGGTGGAACCATTCAAGGAAGTCTGGAGGAAAGCATAGGGGCCCGCTTATCAGGTAGCCCTCCGCTAACACGAAAACTACTCGAGGGGGATTGGGTAAGGAAAGGGGGAGAGAAAGAGTCACCCAGAAAAGGCAGGAAAGAGGGTCGGAAAATTGCTCGGAACCGAACGAGAAAAACAAAGCCAAATTTCTTTTGGCCTCCAACTGCCGTCGATTCCTATTCATAAGGACCATCGAAAATAACGGCACAAAAACAAAACTCGCGCTTGGAACGAGTATCTACAAGAGCGTCTATACGCAAGCCGTAGATTTCGGCCGAGGCGCGGGAGTCTCAAGGACCCAGAAAAGGGGGGGATGGGAGCAGCATAAGGTAAGCAGGATGCGATGCTCAAAGCACGAGCTCAAAAGAAGCAGCTGTAGATTACAAACCAACCTTCAAAAAAACCTCATCTCCAAAACAGATTAGAGAAAAACGGGCAGCGAATCGAAGCAAGCCGACAAACGGTCAGAACAGCTACAAAAACACTTTGGCATAAGCAGGCAGCAGCGATAAAAAATAATAAATTAACAACGAGTTCAACGACGGCGGAAAAAGAGAAAAAAGTAGCATCGTTCTTTTCCCATATCGAGAAATGGCTTGCAGAAAAGTACACAAGCCGGAAATTAAAGGAAAGGAAAAAATCTCGTTAGAATATACGAGTAGAGAAGAGCACGATTTAGAAGGGGATCGAGGTTTCTCCACTAAGGGGGGGGGGGTCATCAAAAAGGGGGGCCAATGAGGAAACATTTAAGAAGTCGGAGGGGATGCACAGGGTCACCAGATTACAGGGGTTGAAACAAGACCCAGGGCGCCTTTCAGAGGAAGGGCTATGTTCAAGACAGAGTAAAAATCCCAGAAAAAAAGAGGCATTGACGCACAATCAGAGTCCTTTGTGAAGACCAACATGGGAGTAGGACGGGAACGAGCAGAAAGGAACGGAACGAACGATGCCAAAAAGGCAAAGAAATAAAAGTCGACCACAGATAGTAACTCCAGAATCAGTAACGGGTGCAAACACCAGGGCAGACCAGAAAAGTTTTGGGAGAAGGAAGTCCGAAGTGGTCTCAATTAGATAGGGAAACAAGAAGAGAGACAGCCCCGCAGGACAGGCGAACGAGCGAGTGAAAAACTGAAATTGGGATTTTCCAGGTTACTCTCCGTCGTGAACTAGCCAAATAACTCCGATGATGAAAAAATCTGACTCAAACGCTCAGACTAAAGTACGAACAGGAAAACTCAATTCCATCTAGGGAATAGGGGGGGGAGAGGAATCTGGGGTAAAAGAATGAAGAGAACAGGAAACAAAAGCCTTGGAAAAATCACGGGAAAACTAATCAGGAAACGGTTAACTGAGACTGGGAGGGTAACGGAGAAGTTGATTAGCGGACCACCACGGAATCGACAGGGGAAATATTTGTCCAGAGGGTCAACCGGGGATCCTCGATTTGATATCAGAGAGGTGGAGAGGGTATCACCCACAAAAAAAAGGGAAGAAAAAGGAATCAGAAAGAGAAAAAAGGAAAGAAAAGGCGGGGGAAGAGAACGCTAAAACTTCACGAACCTATCTGAGCGAAGCCAGATAGAGGGGGGAAAATGCTTCAATAAACGCGACAGAAGTGGAACGAAAATAATCCAAAAAAAGTGCAAGGGAAAGGGGGGAGACAAGAGCGGTGCTCAAAAGAAAGTGCATCCCATTTAAGGAGTGGGTACCGTCTGGGATTGGTCCGGGAGAAGAAAGGGAAAGAGTAAATAAAAGGTAGACCGTCAAAACGCCATGTTAAAAGATCCTGCGGCACATTTACTAAAGAACCGACCTCACGCTGGGGGGGAAAGAAGGGATGATCAGCAGTAAGTAGGATGCTCGAGCGAACTAAAAAAGGAAACAAGGAGGGGCAAACAACAAGGCCATGAAGGGGGTCAATCTATTACCCGCCGGACCTCGGATCTGGGGGGGAAGGGAGAAAGAGGAGAAAGATCAAAAGTCGGCGCCACAGCACACTCCCCAGGACAAAAATCCTAAAGGAAAAAAATAATGAAAAGAACACTTTGAATGGGTGGAACTAAGAAGAGGAAGACGACCACCGTAATGTTACAGAACAATCTTAACCTGAAATTGGGCAGCAAAAACTTCAGAAAACCATTCTTGGGGAGGAAAATATCAGGTGGGGGAAGACGCGCGGTAGAAGGATACGATAGGTGGTCACCTTATAAAAGTCACTTAATCTGGGACCCAACTTGCACTTTGGTCATCCTCAGAGGCTCTACGTATAGGGGAAGGGGAGGAAAAGGGGGTATGGGGAGCGAGTGGGGAGGAGAAGAGCCTCTGGCAAAGCGTACGAGGGTTCCTTCACAAAAAAGCCAAGAAAAATCATTTGGGAATAGGAAAGGAATCTCAGCTGGGGGGCTGTGAGCCACCAGAAGTCTTTCTGAAGTGGGGGGGAGAGCTGATCACAGCCGGCGCTGACAACTGCTGATCAGGGAAAAAGAGGAAGTCCAGAGTCTGGTTGGAAGAGGAGAAAGGGAACAAAACTAAGTCAGACATAAGTTGATCAACTGTACTTCTACCAGGGAGAACCTAAAGTTTGCTGCATCACGAGTTAACTGGTAGACCGGCAGTCAGACGGGAAAAAAAAGTTAAAAAAAAATATACCTATCACTGGGGGAGGGCGCTTTTGCTCGGGCGCCAAGCTTGGGGGGAACAGAGGAGGGGGATGGGGAGGAAAATATAGAAGAGGTTTTAGGGTAACAGAGAAAGGTATGAAAGGCATTCAAGATCTAGGGAAGCGGGGGACTCTGAAGAGGAGAAGTTCCAGTTCTGATGCAATTCGTATCAGGTAGGGAAAATCCCCAGCATACGAGGGGAAAGGGAAGACAAAGGACAATAAGCGGATTAGAAACTGGGGTGAAATACGGTGAAACTAAGCAGCATTAGCTATAAAAGGAGGGTTGGTGAAATCTAAGACGTTTAGCTTCAACGATCGTCCCCTTCCAGAGAGGTGTCATCTTTTGGACCTTGAAGGAAGCAAGGGTATCGGTTAGGAGAAGGATCTGAACCACCGATGCCGAGCCCAACGATCATAAGTAACCATAGTCAGACTTTCATTTAAAAAAACGCTGCCGGGGGATCTTCTGGGGAAGAGCAGGTCGGGAGATCGGGAGGGTGGGACGGTACAAAAAAGCGTACCTGGAAACGGAAAGCGCCGACATAAAGCACCCATTTAAGACCTAACACTGCTCTGAGATGAGTCTCGTCGGCGAGGCTTTCAATAAGCCGAAGTAGACAAAAGAGGAAAATGGGTGTGGGCACCAGCCGCAAGGATACTCCTCTGATAAAATTGGGTTCGTGCGGCGAGGTGGGGGGGAGGGAGAGGGGGGGCCCGTTGGACGACACGGTGCAACTGCACAAATATTCCGTACCTGCAAGAAGTTTACCTGTTTAGGAGCTGACTGCATCTAGGGGGCCCTTCCCTAAAATCCGGGGGGGGAGGGGGGGAAAAGGGAAGACTCGGGGAACCCACCCACCATGAGAAAAGTTCGGTATTGGGGTCACAAACTTTCCCTCTGCATCTGTGGAATCTTGTAAAATCTCTGAAGGATACGGAAAAACATGGGGAGCACCCGGCAACAGGGCTTCAAGGGTAGGAAAGAGAACGCTTTAGAAGGAGAAGAAGGTAGAGTGAGGGGAGAAGAGAATGTTGCGGGCACTCCGGATCCGCGGGTTGAGGACGTCAAAAAGACATTAAAGGAATCTCGGAAGGGGATTTCACGCGAGATTTGTTTAGACCTGGAAGGAGGGGGGACGGGGGAAAAGGTGCTGGGTTATGTTTACGGATACTGGTAGAAAACGCTCCCCCTGGTGTCTCTGCACTCTCTGTTTCTGCGCTCAAAAAAGAGCGGTGTTCCAAAAGGGTAGGGGGAAAAAAGGTGAGCCTGGTTAGCGGATAATACGCTGGGATGGTCGGCTCTGCGGGGTCTTGATGTGGTGTTGGGACCTTGGGCATCTTTTTCGCCGTCGGACTTGAGCAGCCTAACGGGACTCTTCTTGGAGCATCCAAAAAAGAGGGGAGGTGGAATTGAAAGGACGACGAACAGCACGCGAACGACTCGGAAACTGTAAATGGAAAAAAAGGGGGCGGGAATGGCATCGTCTGGGGAAAGACTCCGACTAGTGGCGGTTGACCGGGACGGGAGAGGGCTTGGGCAGAAGAAGGGTGGAGAGAAAGATCCCTCCGTAAAGGAAAAAAGAAATGTGATAAACTATCATGGGATTGTAGAACAAAAAAGGGAGGGGTGTTGAATAAAAAACTAAATCTTCTTGAAAAAAGTGCGGTGGTAGAGGAGTTGATCGCTGCATTTCTAAAAGAGAACCAACTTAGAGAGAAAGGAGGGGAACGTCCTGACCTGGAAGGAGACCGTAAGGGACTTTGAACATTTGGGGGCACGACAACAGAACGATTGGTATTAAGATAGATCAAAAAAGTCGGCTAGCCGCGCCCCCTGCCGAAATTCCGTTGAAAGATCGCCATCTCAAAGCCTGAAGAACAGAAAAAGGAATACGACAAAAGGGCCACAAAACAAACGCAAATTCGCAAAGTTGGCCTGTAGTCTAAAGAGCATTCACCCCGAACCGGGAGTTCGGGAGGTTCTCCACAAAAGGGAGGGGTCAAAAAAAAGGGAACAGGCAAGGTGAAGTTGAATCAGCGAAGGATGGGCTAGTCGCAACTAAAGATGCGTCAACAAAACCACCATCCCAGGAAGCCTCTAAAAGGAGGAAGGAAGAAGAAAAAAAAAAAAAGGGGCCCTATCGCAAGGAAGAGTTGACCACTGTAGAGTTGCGGGGGCTCTCTGAATCGGGCTCTCAGGCAAGATACCTTTTCTTAAAACCAGCTTTAGGAGAGAAGAAAAGACAGTACGGCGCAAAGAAGAAACTGGAAGGAAACCAAAAAAAAAAAAAGAAAGCGACAACCATCAGCTTTCACCGAAGACTAAGCAGCAGAAACGACTCCACATCTTTTCACAGCTGACAAAAGCATCTGGAGGAAAGAAAGGAAAAAGAAGAGGGTAAAAACATCAGCGAGAGGAGAAAAGAAAGAAAAAAACCATAAATAGTCCTTCAAAGCACCGGAAACCACAGGGATCAGTGACCCCTAGAAGGAAGAAATCCGTTATGAAGGAAGGAGGAAAAAGCCAATCAGGAAGAGAAAGGAAAAGGTCTCGAAATGAGATAAGAGCAACGAGATCTGGACGTTCACCTCCTCAGGGGGGGAAGCCGTTTAAAAAAAAGGGAAAATGAGGAATGGGGGAGCTTCTTCCGCTGAGGAAAGATTGTACGAGCGGTCCATAACTAAAAACAGGGGAAGTTTACTCCTCTAGCCGTCAAAAAAGAAGTAGAAACCGGGGGACCGAAATGAATCGGACGGAAGCCGATTCAGTGAAAAGACAAAACGTTAAAAAACAGAAAAAGAAAACCACTTGGCCTGAAACACGAGGGGAGAACGAAATAAGCAACGCATTTAAGCGCACCCGTACCCATAACTATCCGCCTGACGACCTTTCAAAAAATTCTGACCGAAGTTGGGGGGAGAGGGACGCAGATGGGAGGTGTTCGACCGAAAAAAAAGAAGATCCAGCTCTTGAGGGCGAGGCGATGTGACCCCGAAAATGGTAAGGGGGGGAGAAGACGGCAGCGGCCAGTATCCAATAATCCGCCGAAAATTAACAAAGAGGAATCGACAAGAAGCCCGTCAAGAGTAGACCCAAAAAGACCCTTGAAGCATAATATGAGACGCGCCTGCCCTTCCCGGAGCAGGCCGAAACTCGTATAACACGCATTTGCCGATCAGACAGATGACTCAAAACGAAATAGGTTCCGAGGGGCTGGTCCGTGCTGAGCGCCAACGGATCGTCATGTTGAATGTTCGAAGGATCCCCATCTGTGGGGAGGGGCACCAAGGGTAAAGCATAGTGGTTAGTACCTC
>Ga0179591_1363764_pt1 | contig 10608 bp, 8 predicted proteins | sample CZOMad2_1_08_16f_FD_182891 | JGI IMG/M metagenome (GOLD analysis project Ga0179591, IMG submission 182891) | Vadose zone soil fungal communities from Angelo Coast Range Reserve, California, USA - CZOMad2_1_08_16fungal (PacBio error correction) | ecosystem: Environmental > Terrestrial > Soil >...
CGCGATGGGGTTACAAGGCTGCTTTGGGAAAACATGCCTCCCTTCGGAAAGGGGAGACAGTGTAGGTTTAAGAAAGGTATGGATTTTGGCCGGAGCCACATCTCGGCCCGGGCGATGCACTTCTACTGACGAAGGCAATTACGGCAAATCCAAAGGTCATCCCAAAGGCCAGGAGTGGTAGAGAGATGCTTGAGCTTCCTAGCATCTCCAAAAAGGAATTATGACAAAGAACCAACAACTGGTCCTCGGGGGGGAGTTCGTTTCTTTACCGATATAAGTGTCTATGCCACCTTCCGGATACTTGAAGCCAACGCCGCAAGGGTCAATATTTGCGGGGTATCACGTCGAAAACTTCAAAAAAGGACGGACAGGTATTACGCGCTGAAAAGGAAAAAAAAAGGATTAGCCTCTCTTGGGTTCGCAAAGGCCCGACAACGCGGTTCTGGAACGAAACGTCTTCAAACGTCGCCTGTAACTCCTACAATTGGGGAATCATATCACAGAAAGAATGACCTATCGCACTACCGCATTTACTCTCCATTTGGAGACGAGAGACCGAATGAGTGCACTCGCGGGGGGAAATTCGAAGAGTTGTTGCAAAATTGACGGGTTTTTAGCGAGCATAGGGGTCGGGGCTACATTGTTCGACATCTACGGAAGGATACACGGTGGAAACGGGCGGTGAAAGGACATCCGCCTTGTCGCGCGTTGATTTCAAAGAAAAGTGCGGACTACTGTGGGCAGTTTTATGGAGTGGAACTCATGTGATGCTCTTATAATTCAGATAAATAGCCCAGAGTTTGAAAGGGATTTCGCGACCTGCGAATAAAAGCGGAAAAAAAGAGCGCTACGTGAACCAAATAAACCTCTCGGGGAAAAAATTTTGCCACCGCGTGAACTCTAGGCGCGTGTAAAGCCTGGGAGGGGCAGACACGTGAAGCAGCGAGAAGAAAACGACGTATCCGAGAAAAAAAGACTTCCACTGAAAGTCTATTCTCATGAGCGCCAAAGGGGCGGGAGTAAGTTCGATTACGCCAAACTCCGGTTGGTCGCTTATAAAACCGGCGATCTCATACGCTAAAGTTCCTTTAAAGGAAAAAAAACACTCTGTTGTTTATTCAATTGAGAAGAAAAAGTCACACAGTGGAAGATACTGCCTCTCTTTACAGTGTTGTAGTCAACCCTCCAATCTTCAAAAGGGAAAAGAAGAATTCGCGGGGGCACCAAGAGCTTGAGTCCCTATCCCTCCGCAACTAGAGAACGTCGCAGGTGGGGGAGAGGGCAGAGTTAACTTTTTGTGCATCCAATTTAAACTGGGGAGGTTGTGTGGCGGGGGGTCGCACTGGGTTTCACACAGGGCCGTGCTCCAGTTCTCATGATCCCCAACTGTCAAAGTTTCTGGGTACACAGGGAAATGTGATCCTTTATTCGCTTGCGCTCTGACAGGGGCGGGGAACTCACGTGGGAGGCCATTAATACTAGGGACGTTCGAAAAAAAGGGATGATAGCTTTGAGGAAAAATGGGCTGTCTCGATGTGTTCTTATCGGGCATTCTCAATGACCTTGGGTTCTTCGCAACCGCCGAATCCGGACTCTAACGATAAATCGGGGCCAGAGGTCTTAAAAGGGAACAGCTTCAGTGAGCCCTCTCGGATCCCTCTAGGGTTCGGGCAACCAAGGAAGGATCGATACTGTTGGTTGTTGAATCGAAAGGGGGTTTGAGGCCCAAGGTAGAAAAAAATTCCGCAAAAAAAAAGAGTAGGAGAGAGAGAGATTTTCGATGCGCGCAATTCGGCGTTCGAAGAGTCAAAAGCTCGATCCGGCGACAGTGGTGGGAGGAGAGCAAGATGAAAGCGCTTAGAGAGATCGAGGGCTCCTGAAGCTGATGGTAATTGAGGAGATGCTAGTTCGCCTCCGACTCAAAGTGGAAAGGGCGAGAAAACCCACGGGATAAAAAAGGGGCAAAAACAATCGCTCGAGAAGCCAATAGGGCCCCAAAGTAAACCAAATTAAATTAAGAGAGCTGCCTCGTCATTTCCGCCTGACGGGGAGGGCTTCCGCTCTGTAAAAGGATATAAAGGAGATCTCGGGTTCCCTCCACTGCCAAGGGTGGATCATATAAATGGAGGAAGGAACAACGTCCGCGAAGATCCTCCTCCCACCCACCGTGGGCAGTCTAGTTCTCGGGGCCATCCCGTGAAAGAAGCCAAGGTCGAGCGGCTCGTGTTAAAGGGGCTCAAACAACGCGAGCACGGGGTGCACGAGCAGGAGTTCCTGGGGAGCTGGGAGTTGACGCGCGCTGCATGGAAAAAGTATAAGATCTGCACTGTTTGAGGGGGGAAAGGATCACCGCCGGGTTTTGCGATCCCGGAACCGCTTGAAGAGGGCTACAGAGCACTACTAAGAGCTGTTGGCGTAAGCCCCGGTACACGAAAAAAATCCCCAGTTGCACGGAAAGAAAAAAGGAAGCAGATTCCCTTGGAATCGGGGGGGCCTTCAGAGGGTTTTTACGGAGTATTCTAGTTTCTCGAGGCTTTGGGTCAGAAAGCGCCTCGCTGAAACTCAACGCTGGGAAAAAGGTCGCCACTCCCGGCTTGGTAAAGGAGCGCACGCCTGACGGATTCATCATCAGGTCGTCTAACTCAGGCATAGTGGACTTACTCAGGTCACCTCAAGAGAAAACAGAATCATCGACGGCCAACAAGGTCGCCGCACGGCTCGAAATAGAAGGCTGATGGCAGGTCATCAGCCAGTGAAGAACGTGCTGAACCCAGGTCGTCGGGATTTCGAAAAGGAGCCCAGCTAGATAAAAAGAAAGGATCCAACATTCCGTGGGTGCAAAAAGTCGTAAGTACGCCCGCTGGTGAGAGAGAAATGAAAATGATGTCGTGCGCTCCATTTCGGCAAATTATAAAATGAGGAAGAGGCCCGCATCCAAGCGGGGGGACGACGGTTTTGAGACGAACACGGGCCTGTGTTGACGGATCACAACCAAGGCACGAGCATCCGCCCGCGATCCTGATGTACCGTTCCCAGGGTGCAGATTCCAGGTTTTGGGGGTAAATACCCAAAGAAGAAGAGGCGGTTCGAATTACGGTTATCTGACTGGGGAAAGAAGATGGGGTGCTCTGTCTACTACATGCGCCAACGAAGACGAAAGGGTTTCGGACAGCAGGTGTTGGCGCTTCAGACTACCAGCATACGACGCATCTTCCACTCGTACAGGGAGGGGAGACCCCCCCCCCACCAAAGCCCTGCGTTAAGCCCTTTGCCGTCCATTGAAAAGTAAGCAGCGTAAAGGCGCAGCCTCGGACGATCCGCTGCAACATCCCCCTCCAGCAAAGGCGGTCAAAGGGTCAAGGCACAACTCCTAAAGGGCGGACGGCACGGGTCACAAAGCGCAGATTGGAGAGAGAAACAACAACGGAGGAGGGAAAAGATAGCATATCTATTGGGAGACCCACACAGCCCTTGAGGCGGGACAGGGATCCCGGACTGTATGACGCACGGGGGGGAGCGGGATGTGTGAGACGGAACCGGAATCGACTGCGCCTGCGATGCGACTCATGGAAAGTCAAAGTTGCCGTGGGGCCCTTCATGAAAACTACCAGCCGTGGAAGAGGAGGAGAAAAGGAGGCTAGCTAAAGGCCAACTTACTAGGCCGGCAGCTCATACCGTCTCGCGTAGGCGTTGAGGGGGAAGAAAGTCACCGGATGCGTCGTCTGTGGACCACACGGTCAGGATCACAATGCATATATGCCAACAGCCCTTCGTAAAGTGGTGCGGGTAACAAGGAATGTACCAAAGAACATAAAGGGGGAACGGCAGGGGGGATAAGGGAAAAACTGCGCATCAGAGGACAGAGAGGCCGTTATTGCAAACATAAACGTGCCGCTACGGAAAAAGATGTTAGGAAACGACCCGTACGGATTGGGGAGTGACTCGTCACTCACATTGGCCCGATCAGTCCCTGCTAAGGACGCACGAACCGCGATAAATTGTTCGCGAAGACCGCATGACATGATTTGAGCGGCTGGGCAGGAGAAGTGTGCAACGTGAGATGTGGAATGAAAGCGATCAGGGGCAAAGTTACAAGTTCTACAAGGGGGAAAAAACTACACGTTCGAAAACGGAGCTGAATGAAGAGGGAGGTGGAGCTCGTACCTTCCGTGGCGGAGACCTTGGGAAAGGGAGGGAGTTTGCGTGGTTTGACTTAGGGGGGGGAACGGAAGGGAGAGGCCTCTCACTAATGCACAAGGTCTTGGATCGCGAAAGGGCATAATCCGCGCGGGCGCTCGGGCGACTCACAAGGCGTGGCGAACCTTTGGCAACCGGAGGGTGAGTTGCGTCTCAGGGAGCACCGAGGAAAAGCTCTTCAGCCTTGTCTCTCGATCTATCTAAAGGCCGAGGCCAGACGGAGGAGAAAAAAAAATCCTGTCAGGCCGGCAATGCACCTTGGCCAGTGGAAACGAAATTGTTGGAGGATTTAAAAAAGTGCAAGAAAAATTCTCAGTCACTAGACTAAAGTGCCAGGTACCAAAAACCCGGCGGTTGAATTCATAACTCAAACTCCTCAGTAAGAATCTCCAGAGGGTACATGCAGAAAGGGGTACAGTCCACTCCACCAGATAGGAGCTTAAAGTGACCACACGGTGGGGGGGTTGGCTCTCTGTCGTGCCAAAAAAGGAGCGCTCGAACCAGCTTGGAACGATTTCAGTTGGAAATTGGCAGATCAACTGATGAAAGTTTACAACCCTGTTGGTGGCGTGTTCTTTCGCCTTGTTGGGTCAACTTGTCAAGAAAAAAAGGGAAAAATGACTGGCGGAGTTGGACGGAAACAAATTAGAGAATCTCCGGGACTTGCACGCGGACAAAGGCGGTCAAGCCGAACAAGGGGGGAATTATAAGAGAAGGAGCGTTCGTGTTCATGGTGGGGGGGGGGGGGGGTTTGATATAGTTTACCTTGTTCTTGCCAAGAGTGCTTAGCGTGGTTGGGCATATTAGCCGGCCCTTCTGGGGGGGGATTTGGGGCTCGCCACTCCCCTCAAGTTCTGCGTCGAACGAGAAAGAACATCGGCTGCACTGGCAGCTCAGTCAGAAACTCGAAGAGGGCTCGGTTATCGGAAACCGCAAAAAAGGGAGAGGAAGACTGTTTTGATTCGGAAGGGATTCCTCGTGACGGAAAGGAGAAAATCAGCAACAAAAACAACGGAGGATGAACGAGGATACGGGGAGCAAAAAGGCTTAACTATCACGTCAAGGTCAAAAGACAAAGAAACACATTGTTTTCGTGCTGATCAGATTAACCCTCAGAGGTATAGAAGAGGGAGACGGTTTGACGCGGCCAGTGCAAAACTATTGGCCGCGCCGACCTGCGATGGGCAGAAAAAAAGGGGACATGATAGGAAAGAGAAAAGGATAGGAAGCCCAAGGGCCCCGCAAATTTACCTAGAAAGTCCGTCTCTCCTCTTATTCCTGCCTCCCTTACGTGAGCTAGCGGGAGCAGGAGACTACGGAAAAAACATCGAGATCAAAAAATCTTGTTCAGCCCAAAGTATAAGACCTGTAAAAGGAGGCAGTGGTAACCAACTCTTCTAAAAGAAAAAAAAATCCTCCCAGGGGTGACCCTCAGTGACCGCCACAAGGTCAGGTCTGACCAAGAAAAAGGGGGAAGTGAGTACGTTAAACTTTGATCAACGTGGCCTTGAGAACGCGTAGACGTGGGGCACGTCTCAGGGGGAACGCTTTGGAGGGTGACGTCGACGGATGGTAACTACCTGATAATTCACCTTGGAATGGGCTTTGAGGCCATTGGAACACCAAAGAAGCCCACCGGGAGGCGGGAAAGGACGCGTTCGGGGGAAGGATCGAAGAGTTGGTTTGCAAAAGACGACGAGCACCCGGCGTTTGTCGTAATCGCCCTGTCACCCCGCCCGGGCAAGCAGGCAAGTATGAGCATCGCCTTCCTGAACGTTAAAATATTGGCTTGGGGGTGGGGGGGCCTTCTTCACGGCTGCATTGTCTTTCACAGAAAGACCGGCAAAAAGAAAGAGGGGGCACCAATCTCCACGAGGATGTAACTAGCGCTCAGCGCAGGTCTGATTATGCTCATCGGCATCATGGCCCACGACTGCATATTTAGAGGCTTGCCAAAGGAGCAAAACCAAAATCCCGCCATCCCAGGCCAACAATAAAGGAGGAACGCAAATCAAAGACACGGCGGAATGCAGGCATCAACGTCGTTCTGCGAACGTACATGTAAACCATTCGATGTTCTAACAGTATCCCTATCGGTTCATTATGAGAAAAAATCGAGTTGCAACAAAGCTTCGAGACCCTCAAAGGGCGGCTTCCGGGCATGGTTTTAAAACCTGGGAGAATCTGCGCAGGCGATACTTTCTTCAGAAGATGAAACGAGCCCGGGAAAGTACGGGTTGGACGCTGTTTCTTCCAAAAAAACGTCCGTGACCTTTGAGGGGGATCAATACCGCGGCTCACCTTACAGAGCCAGAGGAAAAACCGCGCCTCCTGATCCTTGTCAGCTCATTAGGGGGGTCCCCAGGACGTGGGGCTGGATACCCAGATGGACGGTGATGACCGGTTATCCGGACTGTGCAGACGCAACGACGATTCCCGAAAATAAAACTGCCTCCGCGACCATTGTTCTGATCTGAAAGAAGCCAGGGGAAGGGGGCGAGTTGCAGCGTGGCCAGCAGCTCTAAAGACGGGCAGGGTGAGATCAATGCGATAGTCCCCAGGTTGAGAAAAGGAACTCCTATCCGCACAGGCGCAGCAAGTCCGGAAAAAGGGCGACTCCAGCCAAAGAAGGGGAGAAGTCATTAAGCCTGGAGCTGTCACAACCCGCCGCAGGCCTGAACGTGCAATCTAGAAACACAAGGGGATTAAGGAGAGGGGATAATTTTTACAACTTTCACGTAAATTAAGAGGGGGGGGGGACAAGGCTCCCGTGCTGTAAATGACCTAGCAGGGAGGTAGTTGGGGGAGGAGGTGCACGACGGAGCCGGCATCGCGGAAGGAAAAAAGAATTGGAAAGGACGGACAAAGGGCTATCCGGGAAAAAGGGCCCGAGTGGAAGAGGAGTCGATAGCTGAGGACCAGAAGACAACATGAATCATGGAGGCCCGATGCGAATGTAACAAAATGGGAAGACGGGAGTAGGGTATTTCTTATACAACGCACAGGGGAGGAGGCGAGAGTTTCCGGATAACCCAGAATCTATGCCAACGCCTAAGCCAGAAGTACAGACCAGCCGCTCAAAAACCCAACCAAAATGAGGAACGGACAGGGTCATAGGAGCCGGCATGAAGATCAGGCTCTGATGGGAAAGGTATTAGACAAAAGGCCCTACGTCCACGGTTGAGGGGGACGTGCCAAAAAGGGAATGAGGCGGGGCCTCGGGTCATGAGGTTTAAAGCATCGGGATCGCCGATCGCTGAGATGCCAGAAAAAACGGACAGGGTTAAACTCAATGGCTGCCAGAGAAGACCTAAAGGGAAAGACTTTAAAATCGAAGAGTTGTGCAAGAGGAAATGGTGTTCCCTCGATTCAGAAAAAAAAGAGTCTCACATGTTGCGACATCACCTGAGAAAGACAAGGTCAGAGAAAAAGTTCGTTGATGCCTGCACGCCGTGTCAAAAAGGGGGAAAGTCTCTAGTAGCCGTTGCGGCGTAACTTGTGGTCAAGTTGGGGGAGGGGAACGTGTTTTGTCCGGACAGGGGGATGAACGAGAAGTCTCACGTAGTGGGCCAATAGCTACCTTCTGATGAAAATGGGAGGATTATCAGATAAAAACATCGGCGCGCTGGGGGGGCTATGCGGGTTCCACAATTGGTGAGTTTCCGGAGCCTGTACTCTGAAGCGAGAAAAAAGGAAAGAAGCGCGAGGCAAGGCCACAGACTGCCACTGAAAGAGGAAAGCATTCCGTCCGGGGACCTTGGGCAGTGAGAAGGGGGTACGACAAACGAAAAGGTGTTCGTCGGGAGGCGACGTAGAACCCGCGAGTCTCAGGAAAGAGAAACGAGTGTTAAGGTAACACGCCAACGGGCGGTGGGGGAATTCCATCCCATTTTGCATAATACTTGAAGAAGTAGACGACCAATGCAGTCCGGGTACTTCAAGCCCATCTCGGAAAAACCCAACCCCCCACAACCACCACCCCCCCACCCCCCCCCCCAACCCCCACCCCCCACCCCCCGCCCCCACCCCCACCAACCCCCCCACCACCCCACCCCCAACCCCCCCCCCCCACCACCCCACCCTTTTGGGGTTTGGGGTTGTTTGCACGAGAACGCTCATGCCCCACGTCTCGGGATGACCCAGGAAAAGGAGCCTCTTAACGTACTCACACTCTAATTGGAGATTTGAAACAGTGGAGTTTTCGCAGCCACTGAATGGACGTCCAACCTGGGATAGTGTAGTTCTTCGCCGACGGTGGTTCCCACTGGACTCCTGACCGGCGACAGGTTCAAGAGGAGTCCACCCTGGGGGCGTAGTTGAGCGTAAAAAACAATAAAAGGGGAGTTAGAACGGGAGGCTGCGGACCTCAGGTGACAGGCGGGGAAGCCTGCCGTCATTCTGTAATTCCTAAAAGGGAAAACTTTTTATTCTAGTTTACTTTGGTCTTTGGGATGCTGCAGAGAGCTTTCTTATCGCCGGAATTAAAGGGGGGGTTTCCGCAGCGCCTCGGAACAGTTCTTCGCGAAACGAAAAAGTGAGTGCCGCGTCACACGCAGCTTAAATGAGCCCTCGTAGATCGGAAGAGGATCATCCGCACAACTGGGAAAAGGGGAGTGGTAAGGAAAAAAGGGGAAGTCCGCAAGACGCCCATTCGAAAGGAGACAACGGATTATAAAAGAGAGATTTTCGCCAAGGAAAATACTTGAGAAGAAAAAAACAAGTCTCGATCGGGGCGACAACGGATGAGCCATGTGAAAGCTCTAGCGAAAGAAAGAGAGCGTTTGACGCAGGGTGCAGAACCAGAGGAGGCCGATTCGGTAGCTTATGAGTCAGGGCTAGAACCCAAGGTTGTATAAAAACTAGACGAGAGAAAAGCCCACACATAAAAGGTAAATATAATAAAAAGTCAGAAGTAGTAGTGTCCGCCCTGAGTGCGGCTTCCCGCTCTGTCCAGGAAGGGCAAGCGATCCCGGATACGGGATCAGAGGTGGTTAAAAGAGAAAACTCAGCCAGGGGTGGCGAGAACAACAGTGTGTGACACCGAAGAATAAACTCCCGCCACAAAACCAGGACACTGAAGCAGTGCGATCAAGAAATTCCACGAAAAAGAGAAGGCCGTGCGAGCGGTGCGTAGGTTCCTTCTGGCGCACAGACCCGCGAGCACTGGCAACGCGCAGATGTGCCAAAACTCAGATTTGACGTACCGACTAGGAACCTGACGAAAGGAGCGCGCAGTAGAAGGGGAATGGGGGAGTTATGGCCAGCCTCCCCAAAAAGACTCGTTGGACAGCTGAGCGGTTAGAATGAGACTTCGGAAGCGGCGGTTCTACGATCGCAAAGACGACACAAAGCGGGGGTTCGTCATCGCCCTGTCACTCAGCCCAAGGGGAAAGAACGGCCGGACGCGAGCATCTCCGGGGAGGAGGGGAAGAGGGCCAAGGACTGTTGGTTTCCCTAGTTCAAAGTCAGAGGCAGTACAGCTTGTCATAATGCGTCCAAAACTAAAGTTGTCACCATGCTCGCCCTCCCGCCCAAGTAAAGCAGACGCCAGAGCACGGTAAATTGCCGGGACTCTCGGTCCCAGAATGGGGGGGGGCATATTGGATGGAACCTGAATCATGCGTCAACACGCAAAAGTCCCTCCATCAAAACGGCCAACAGTTTCGCGACTGTACGAGAGCCAAAAAGAGCAGACACGGCTGAAGTTCATAGAAAAAAAGCTTTTCGTGGGTCCCTAAATGCTAACGAGCAACGATCGTGAGGAAATAAAGAAAAATCACGAGTGTGCAAAACCTCTTCTAAGTACTGCAAAACTGGCATATCCTTCGCGCAGCCATGGTAACCTTCTGAGGGCGAATGGTCGAAGGAGATTCTTGCATCACGATGAAGAAAATGTATTAGGAAGATCCAGGTGGACACGGTTTAGGACCAGACCTCGGGGGCGAGATGTTTCGGAGAAATCCCGAGAGCCTCCAAGACGGGAGCTCAGGGAAGTAGGATCCTGAACCGTTCCCTTCAACAGATTTTTACCCGAAGGGAAGAAAAAAAAAAAAAAAAGAAAAGAGGCTCCGGGGAGGGGTACCAGAAGAAAGAGTGATAGATGACGCGGTTGATCAAACGTTGTCTGAGCACTGCCCTCAACTTTCTACGACACTGCGCAACCTCCTCTTAATTCTGAGCCTGCCTCCAGGTCAAAGGGGGCAGGGGGGACAGCAGCGCATAGACTACTATTCCACTAGGGGCAGGGGGTGATCTCCTGCCGATAAGTCACCTTTCCGTCAGTTAGTCCGTCCTTGCCGGTCATCCGAAAAGAGAGGCCTCAGATGCCTGATCCCGAACAAAGAAAAAAAAAGAACTACACATCAATAAAAGGAACGGGATGTCAAACCCGAAACGGGCCGAGTTCAAGGT
>Ga0179591_1247828_pt1 | contig 10607 bp, 13 predicted proteins | sample CZOMad2_1_08_16f_FD_182891 | JGI IMG/M metagenome (GOLD analysis project Ga0179591, IMG submission 182891) | Vadose zone soil fungal communities from Angelo Coast Range Reserve, California, USA - CZOMad2_1_08_16fungal (PacBio error correction) | ecosystem: Environmental > Terrestrial > Soil >...
TAAAACAAAAAAAAAAACAAGCGAGGGTCCGTCCATGCTGTGATTCCGAATCATTGTCTCATGTCGAGAAGGGCTGCCGGGGAGGGAAAGGGGAGCTTCAATTCCGTATGTGTGGCTAGTTGCGGAAAAGACTGGATACATTACGTTGAAAATGTTCAGTATGGGTATTAGCTCAAGCGACAAAGAACATGCCAGACAAATGCTTATGAAACCGGTCTTATATCATGTGCAAAAGTGGTGGAAGTAACGATACCAACGACAGGTCGAGCCGATCTCAAAGGTCGGAAAAAAAGCACGCAGGATCCACGGAAAGCACGGAACAGGAGTGAGAGCATCATTCCGTCTCTAACGAGGTTGGTTTGGTAGAAAAAAGGCGTTAAGTGGACACATTAATTAAAAGCACACCAAAGAGTATGCCGAGGGGTGAGGGGGTTAAAACAAAAGGGAAGGGCGTACGTCGGGGCAGAGGGATGGACAAAACAAGGGGAAATGGTGGAATGGCCGTGTGGTCAATGAGGACAGTATCCATGAAACTGGGACAGAAAAAAACATTCGCTCGGTGAATGAACGAAAGAATGTGAAGAGTCAAACCAGAGCAATCAAAAATAAAGGGGGGGGGAGCAGGGACGCGCGGCTTACGTCTGCGCTACAAAGAAAGAATGAGAGTGGAAGGGAACAACGGGGGGGGGAGAGGGTCAACAAAAACGAAAGGTCGGGGTGGACGAGACCCAGTCGAAAACGCCGGAGGATGCTTTCAAAAAAAGCGGTCCGAGAAAAGGTCTAAAGAAGGAAATGGGAATGGGGCGCCCACCTCGGTCACGGGACGGGGAAGTTGTGTTGCGGAATTGTCGAGTTTACGGTTCAATTGCGGGAAAGGGTCTCTCTCACAACAAGTAGAAGAGAGAAGCTTCGGCAGTAACGCACTGGGGAGAGAATCCATACGGGAGGAAAAACAAGCGAAAAGTCGGTAGGGTTAAAAAAATAGGCAGGAAAGTAATAAGGGACCGCTTGGGAAAGGGCTGGAGATGCGGGAAAAAAAGAAAAAACTTCATCGTCTCGTAAAACGCCGGGAGGCAGTAAAAAAATGGTGAAAGACAAAAGACGGCGTGATCGGGTCCTTCAAGAAGTCCGAAAAAAGACGCCAAGGGAAAATACAGGGAGAGTGGAGCGTTCCCCTAAAATGCTGGTTGACTTGATCTTACATAAAGGAGATTCATAAGTGACCTTGTTCACTAGGGGACCCGCGAAGAAAACTAGCCAGTGAAGGGTTATAACCCAGCACTAAGTCAGGACACGTGAAGGAGAGTCCCTGGTGGGAAGTAATAATTGGGAAACCATTGAAAGGCATACGAGAGCTTGCATTAGGTGTACGGCACTCCTTCGTCGTAACAAATATGTCTTCTTCATGAGTTCCTCTATTCAGTTAAACTGGGGACGATGGCTCTATAGAGCGGGGGGGGGGGGGGAGACTGCGGGGCAGGGAAGTTCGTTTGAAACGATATCCCGCTTGTATTGTACTTCCAAATCAAATATTAATTCATATAAGAGCCGTCTGGGGGAGGTGTACCTGGGGGCTGGAGTTGAAGTTAGGTTGTAAAAATAAAGAAGTAGAAATTGCGAAAATGGACGGGGATTCATTTCCTCGTCGGCAAAATCCGTGGAAGGAAGTGAAGATAAAGAAAGATCTTCGAGACATAGTTACTTAGCAATCAAATAATTATAAGACGGGGCGGGAAGGTTGTTGAAGCACTAAACAAGTCAAGGAGAAAAGGAAGCAATACACGCAGGCCCGATGTTAAGCGCTGAAAAAAATCATTTGAGGTAGGGGGGCGGGATCCCCGCAGTGGGGAAGTAAATAATCCTCACCGGACCAGAAATGAGGGTCCAAACTACTATTCGATCTGCCGAAGCCTTCTCTGAAACATCTGGGCAACTGCATGGTGAGGGGGAGATACTGGCTCCGGGAGGATTTACGAAAAACGTTAATGTCTCGCTAGAGGAAAAAACTGGGCCCCGCGGGGCTAAGGGGGGAACGGCGGGCGTGGGTCCCGGAGGACATCAGGGGCAGTCGAAAATCATCGGATTCCATCATCAACGCGGGGAATAGTTAAACGCAGTTAGGTGGGGAGGAACAGAAGCACAACAGAACTAAATTGGAGGAGATAATTTAAACATAGTGGCGTGGAAAAGCATCCAGACAGAAAAGGTGGGGTTGACTCGCATCGACCTGGGAGTCCACCTTAATCTAAACGTGTGCTTTCTGACAGGAAAAAGTCGAGAAAGGAAAGAATTAGTTCTTAACAGCCAAGCGGTGCAAGTTAAAACCCTGGCCGCGGCATTAAAAGGCAAGACTAGACGATAGTCCTACAGGGGGGGAAGGTCAAGTTTACGTGAAGTTGGATCAAAAAGAAGGGGGTGTGGGGGTTATTTGTCTTAAATTATGACGCGATTAACGGTTCTACAAACGGACGTGTACTTACCCGGAATGAGCGCTACAACACAAAGGTAGGGGGAATAGGAAGAAGTTTTTAAAAGTTTCAAAAATTCCAAACACGGAAAGGGGGGAACAATACAGACGATAACCAAAGACCTGCTGTGTGATACTAAACTACGGGCAACGTCAACGGTAAAGTGGACTTCGGAATTAGGAGGGACGAGAGAGAGGCCTGCGAGGAGAAGCGAAAATCTTGGAAAACAAAACACGATTTTCGCTGGGGGAAGCCAAATCCTGGGTGCGCCGGATCGCGATCTCAAGGGGTAGGGGTCCGCCGCAGGGAACTACTTTAGCTTACAAAAACGAACTGGATAAGACGGCGGGGAGGGGGGAGAGGGTACAAAGTTAGGAAAATGATCGCCAATCTTGATAGTGTCAGGGTAAGAGGGACTGGGGGGGGGGAGCCTGAAGTTTGGAAGGGGGGAGGAACCGAGGAAGGAGTAAAGGGACCTCGTTGGAAGAAAGCCCATTCGGCTGTAAACCTTCCAAAAATGGGGAGAGAAACAGTGAGGGTTGCAGGGAGAAGGGTACAGTCGTGGGACGATACGGCCGAGAACATCACGTCGGGCGTAAAAGCAAACATTAGGTTCTCCCTGGGAAATGAGACATGAAAGGGATTCCATGAATCTAGAAAACTCAGAGGTTGATAGACATAGAAGCAAAACACCTTGAAATGGGCTTGAGCGGCGGAATCACAAAGGGGGGTCTGAATAATCGGACAATGGAAAAGAGTTAACCGGTGTTGGAAGAGAGATTAAGGGGTTGCGCAAATGGGGGTGGTGCGGAACACTTTCGCGATAGTCAAAGGGACTGCTGGAAGATTGAGAAGTTTGGTGCCTTCCTGGTAGCAGGAATGGAAAAAAAAAACGGGAGGGGAAAGAGAAAAAGGAATCTTATGTTACGTAGTGCTAAAAGGGCGGAAGGCAGGGGGAAACGTCAGGTCGCAGACGCCAGGGTTAGAATGAAAAAAGTAAGCAACGAAAACTACTACCTGGAAGGGGGGAAGAAGTTTCATGTGGGGCAAGGAAAGGACAATAAAACGAGGAATCCATTACTACCACTACGGGTCCAATCGCCAAGGCTTAGAAACAACCGAGGATCGCCGCCATCGAGGACTGATCTCACCCTCAGTGACCGTCTCTAAGTAATCACAGGCTTGGGAGTAGACTGGGAAGGAAAGGGCAAAAAAAAACCCCCGATATGCCGATCCGTTAGGTATCTGTGGGGGGCCCCCAGAGGCGTCCACTGGGGAAGGAATGGTCGGAAGGAAATCTTTCTGGGGGGATCATTAGTTAGAGGTAAAGAACATGGGCCCCTTAATCCGTGAGGACCATCCAGGAAAAAAGTAAGGAAAAAAACCGGAGAGGGGGAAGCTGCATCAGCCTCGTCCAGAAGCTTGGGCGGAACTCTACTAGGACGTCGCTCAACAGATCAACAGATGCCGAGAGGGGGGTAAATAACTGGGGGGGGGATAAGATGTCAAAGATGGGGGCGAGAACAAGCATAAGGGGGCGAAAGCAAGTCAAATAAACCAGGGGCCCCATAAAAGAAAGAAGAAGAAAAGGTTGAAGGTAGTAGACCCGGGGCCGCCGCATGTTGGAAAAGACTCTTTCCAAAAAGTGGAGGGAAGGGGGGGGGAAGAAGCGGCATGAGGGAGAAAACACCAAGAGAAGAAAAAGTACAGGGGGGACGATAAAATGAACAACTGGCAACTGCGAAAGAGTGGGGTAGAAACATCTTGAGGGAATCGCGAGTGGAAAAAGGATAATGATGATTGCGCAGGAAATTGATTGGGGTGCGTTTGGGGGAGAGGCTGGAGGAGGAGTGGAAGAAAAAAACATTTGGGGGGAGACAACCCGGGGTCTTAAAAACTCATTTCACATGCATGGACGTGGTAGAGCTACCTAAGGGAAAAAAACTTTGGAAAGACTAGGTCGAGCATCTGGAAAGAGAGGGGAGCTAGTAACTCGATAGATTTAGAATTGAGGAGAACATTGGTTTACATATAAGGGCATCTGAAAAAAGGGAAACTTGTGAAAAAAGAAGAGGTCTTACTTGCCAGAAAAAGAAAAAAAGAGAAAAAGTGGGGACAGCAGGAAGGGTGGAGCACAATAATACGTCATTGAAGGGGGTTCACAAAGAACCTTCAGTAGCGAGTGTGGAAGGAAGAGGGGGAATTCTGACTGATGAGAACGTGGATTGAAAAGAGTTGGACTCTCATGATGTGGGTGGCAAAAGAAAAGGGAAAGGATTGGATCGACCGGAGAAATAGGGGGTAATCAAGAAAAGTGGGGAAGAAGGCAATCGCTCTTTGGTTACATGGGTTTAGTGCTGCTGGAAAAGCACTCCTGGCACGGAGAGTGGGTAGGGGGGAGGGAAATTCAAGGTCAGCAAACCCCATTAACATATAAATGTAATACAAGAAAGAGAGGGAGGAAAAACATCAAATCAAAAATGAGGGAAAGCCGGGCTAAACAGGAACATAGTAAAGAAGTTTGGGTAGCACAAGCAACATGTCAAAAAATCAAATCACAAAGGAATCCAGGGGAAAAAAACATTGGTAACAAAAAAAACCACACACCGTGCCCTATTGTTCTCGACGATCGCTAAGGTTACTAAGAAAGTGTGAGAGGAAAAGCTACAGAAAGAGGAAGAGGGGAGCATCTGAGAGGGTAAAACTAAACAACTCTGAGGTATCCTGAATTCGCGGGTATATCGGACAAGGTCAGGTTCGGGGGAGGGAGATCCTTCAAAAAAAAGGGAGGCAGGATCTCCGAGCAAAAATACAGAACATAACGCATGGAAAAACCAAGGGCGTTGAGGAGGGGAGTACTGGTCCTGACGAAAAAAATCTTACTCATAACTCTGTTACTATTAATCTTACGGGTGCGCAAGTTGAGCCCCAAAAAAGGAAGAAGAATTTCATCATTGCCGAAATTGCAGATCGTGGAAGACACAGACTACGGGGGAAGAAATAAAGGACGTAAGTGAAGGGGAAGGACTAGGCACAGGAGGATGAGAGTACCGGCAGACCTAAACTATTTGTCTTGAAGAAAAACAGCGTAACTTGGGAATATTTTCCAACCCCTGGCGCGAAGAAAGAAGGGCTAGATGATTTTTCCGAAAGGTAAAAAGTTGAGGGGGGACGGGCCCGTAGATGGAAAAAATCAGAATGGGGTGGGAGTCTGTGGCGGAAAGGAGATTTGAACTGTTCTGAACGGGGGAGGGAATGTGGGAAAACGGGATATCTCTACAAAAAAAAGGTATTGAGGAAAAGGCTGTGTATAAGAAGAAGGGGGAGGGAAATAGCATAGGACAGAAAGGAAAAGCAGACGAATCCCCAAGGTGTGAAGGTATAAATGAGAGGGCAGTAAACTTGAACGGGACAAAAATCTGGACGGGCGTGAAAGGATAAGCGGAAAGAAGAATTCAAGTTTTAACCAAATGGGAAAAAAGGGAGACTGGGACGAAAGCCATCCGGACGCCGTAGAGAGAGTCTCTGAGGGTGAAAGACTTTCACAAGTTGGCGCCAAGGACTCAGGGGAGATAAAGTTCCGAGAGAGAAGGCGTAGTCAAGGAGAGGAATAGGGGGTAAGTTATAGAGTCTTGACCCAGAACTTCGATTCGAGATGACAAGCTTGCGGAGAGATATCTGCGCCAGTAGGAAAGGGGAAGGGACGCAAACTAAGAAAAAAAGGACACGTTCATACTAGTGCGGTGGGAAGGTATGAGGACCTTGTGGGGGAAGAGAAGCGGATAAATCGGGTGGGAAAGGAGGGAAAGGAAAAAGTTCGAACATTGCTAAAGAAAACCTCGAAACAGACGGAGCGAAAGTCTTGAGGGCGCAGTGCGGGAGGGACATAAGTCTTGGCGCAACACGGATTATGACGGGGGAAGGGATAAGTATGGAAAAACCATGGAGTGGTCGAAACGGTACAATATTCTTAATTGTGGAAAAGCTAGGCGCGAGAAGGGGGGGGGGGGGGGAGGGTTGAAAAAAAAAAAGGGGAAATTATCCCTCCTTAGGGGTGAGAAGGAAGCATTGTGGACTCTTTCTGCTCAGTTCGGGAAGCTTCCGGCTTTGCCAGGAGTAAGTAGTAAGAGGTGAAGAAAGAAACAAGACACGTCAGTTCGACATCGGGACGGCCCGGATTCGTGAAAGACAAAACACTACAGCCGCAAAAAATAAAACGCGGAATGTTAAGGGGGTCAAAGGGGAATGAACACCTTCACCAAGATCAAACGGCCTCGTCGACCGTCGGCAGCAAAAAACGACCTAGGATCCAAACAAGAGACCAAGTCCCTTGCGGGGCGGCCGGAGAGAAAAAGTGGTAAGGTTGGGGGGAGAACGGAGTGGAGGCACATCGGTCCCACATTATAGGATAATAGGGGGGGTGAACCCTTCGGCGTCACGGGATTGGGAAGAAGCTTGGTGGATAATGGGCAGAGTAGATTGGACATTATCGGGGAAAAAAAGGTCCTTACTCCAGGAAAAGAGGGTCGGGAGGGGACTCCGCCCCGAATAAGAAAGTGACAAGTCCACTATTTGGGAGGAAATGATTTGGCGGGCAAGGTCACGGTCGAGAGAAGAAGCCTCACGAGGGATGAGGAGAGGTTGAGAAAGTAAAAAAACGGGTGGGGTAGTAAGAGGGGCAAAAACCCGGGCGTTGTTGAACCTAAGGTCCGGAGATGAAAGGGGTCACAAAAAGAGGTACGTCAGGAGAAAAAATCAAACACTCACGACGGAGAACTTGTTCGCCACCGTAGGTAAGGAAGGAATTTGAGCCACTATGTCAAGGACATTTGCCTTGATTTCCTAAGGCAGCTCTCGAAACAAAGAGTTAGAATATAATATATTCCGTTCGGAAATATCAACACCTTGAAAGGAGGAAGAAGAGGGGATTGAACCGCAGAAAATAAGGTTTGTGGAGCGAGTCAGTACGTGATTTCTGAAAAGGAGACCGGGGCTTTAGGGTGTTTAACAACTTGGTGGATGAAGGGACTCGTGAGTAGGGGGAAAAACACAAAAGGACGGGGGAAATACTAGGAAACCTGGGTCTCAGAGGAAAGAAAGATACTACATAAAGCGTGATCTGGAAAGAGGGTACAGGCAAGGCGAAGACCAAAACGGGGAAAGGGGGGTGGGGGGGTGGGTGGGTTGGGTGGGGGGGTGGTGGGGGGGGGGTTGGGTTGGGGGGGGGGGGGGGGGTGGGGTGTGGGGGGGGGTTGGGTGCGTCGGTAGTCTTTGTGTTGGTTGGGTTGGGGGGTTTGTGGTGGGGGGGGTGGTGGGTGTGGGGGGGGGGGCGGGGTTTTTTATTGGGGGGGGTGGTGTTGGGGGGGAAGGTGGGTTTTTGGTGTTGGGGGGGGGGGTGTGTGCAAAAGGGATCTGTCAACACTGCAGTAGGGTCGCATGCAGCAACGGAAGATGGGGTTGGAAGGGGGGATGTTTATCACAATGGTAAAGATGACAAACCGGTCCTGTTGTAGGAAAAACCGCAAGAGGGAGACTCTACTCTCAAGGTAAGGGGGGGAAAAAGAAAGATAAGCATACGCGCCGAGGATGGGATATGACTCACGGTTATTACCAGAGTCGAAGACTTAAGAGCTAGACATAATGAGAATGAGCATATCGTTGGGGGGGAGAAGAAGGAGGGGCGGAAAAGATGAACGCGTGTATCATCAGTCGGTACTCTTCCATAGGTAAAGATGAGAAGAGTTCCACTAGGGGGGGGAACGGTAAAAGCGGTCTGAAAAGACGGCCGAAGAAGGACTAAGGGAGGGGATGAAGTTCCGCGGCGCAAACTCCGAACTGAAGAAGGCATTAATGCCTACTAAGGAAGAAAGATCGCACCAATGAAAAGTGAATCATCGAATAAAAAGGAAGGGACGACTGGGGGGGAGCACTCAACCGTTAGCTCGTCAAAAGAAGTCATCGCGGAGCCACCCTAAATTGGGGAAAATAAGGGGAATCCATAGGGGAAGATTAAGAGTCTCACTTAATAAAAAAAACAAGCTACATGTGAGAAAAAGGAGTTTTCTAACGATGGAGAGAGGTTCAGGAAGGAATAGAGATCAGAACACAGGCTGAACATTCTTGGGTTAGATAACTGGAAAGATGAAGATGGATCGAGCGAAAGGGAGAGGAAGGAGAAACCAAGTTACTCCTAGAAAAACAATTCGGGTGTTCCCGCGGGCTGGAGAGAACTCATATGAAATACGCAGATAAGGAAATAACAACAACAGGGGAGGTGCCAGAGAGACAGAGAAGTTACGCGCATCGGAGAGGAAAGGACGAAGTGGCGACAGAGGGGGGGGGGAAGAATGGACATCGTGGGTAAAAACTCAAGAGGACGAATGAACTCACCGGGGGCTGAAAGGACATCTGAACTTCGGGTAACCGTAAACTGGAGACGGACAGAGGGAGGATTGAGGAGGGGGGGGGAAAGAAGGAGCCAAAGGGGATGTTGAAACCGCTGGGTTCAAAGATGCAGGAAGAGAAGATATCGAAGCAGTCACAAAGAAAAAGGGGTACAAGGACGGTTACTTTTCAAAGCTTAATGTGAGAATAAAAGGGTGGGTGGTGCGGACCGGCTGGCAGGGAGAGGAGGGGAAGGAACGGCGTTGCTTCAACAGGTGAGAAAAAAACACAACGGAGGAGGGAGAGATATGAAATTGGAAGAAACAAAAGAAACCTCACGAACCTGACAAAGGCGGGCCGCAGAAAGACTACAACCCCCTGCTGATTAGAAGAGGAGGGAAGTTAACTTGATGACAAGGGTGTATGGAGATCGATATCTGACTCGGAAGCGCCAGCGGTTGGGACAAATAATCTGTTTATGCGAAGCCATAAGGGCTGCCGCGATATCAAGCGGGGAGAGAAGGACGGTCCATCTCGTCAGGGACCGATGAGGTTTCCGGCTTGGTGCTATGGTTGTATAAGCAAGTGTGAAAGGAAGACGAAAAAAATGAAGTGGGTGATAGAGGAGGGATGGGGAAAACAGGGGACATGATCTCGTGGAGGGGGGAGAGGAACAAGGGTTGAGAATGGAAGGATGAGAGGTATGGGAAAACATGAACTGTCCGGAATTTTACTCCAACGCACCCGCAAAGAAAAAATGGGGAGTTTAACTTTCGAAGAAAAATGGGTGTTCATAGCCATATCCCTACGGCTGAGCCCCAAGAATTATCGCCCAAACCAGAAGGAAGGTGTAGAATAGCGGGTTTCGGCCGTAGAGCAGAGGGGGGGGGTTGTGAGAAACAGAGCGATCTGGAGGAGTTACGGATGAATCTTATAATCACATGTAGGGGATAAGGTAAGAACTCGGGGGAAAAAGGATGGTGTCCTACAGCGATAAGGGGAAGTGGTAGCGCAAGTTGGGGAATGTGGAAAAAAATGTCTTGATCGAAAGTACAGGAGTGAGAAGAGATGGGGTGCAGCGGGAGCTCTGGGAGGGAAAGACTGCACGGAGGGTTCGGAGGACTTCACGTCAATAACGTGAGGTAAAGGGGGGGGCGCAAATAAGAACCCTCGTCGTGGGCGAGAAAACACGGAGTTAAGGATGAAATCACGCAGCACGACAGCCCTAAAAGGAGGAAGGGCGAATCTTATATCTTTAAGGGAAAGAGGAAAGAAGGCAGAAAAAAAAAGGACTGTCACGTCTACAATGCGAAACCACAAGGAGCGCCGGACCACGCAGGAAGAAAACATTAATCAGTCCTAAAAAGGCAAGCTATGGGTTAGAAGGGGGGGAAACATAAAGATGAAACGAGGAAGGTGAAAAGAGGGTGCACACCATTCGGCTAAACAGAGGGGGGGGGGCAAGGATACAGAATACAGATTTGGTGAGAAAAGGGAGGAGGGGGTCTAGACTGGAAAAGTAAGCCGTAGAAGAAAATTCTCGAGGGAAATGGAATCCCGCAACTAAGCATGGGGAAAGATGCCACGACCCAAAAAAAAAGGATTGGGTGGAGGGAGATAGGGGGGACGAGGTGGGGTCACGAGGGGGGATGAAGCGCGTTGGAACAAGGACGCATGGTTTGTCGAAAATTTCACAGGAGGTGGGTGTACTAGGAACCAGCGAAAAGCGAAGCATCAAAAGAAACGGGGAAAAAA
>Ga0179591_1314053_pt1 | contig 10607 bp, 10 predicted proteins | sample CZOMad2_1_08_16f_FD_182891 | JGI IMG/M metagenome (GOLD analysis project Ga0179591, IMG submission 182891) | Vadose zone soil fungal communities from Angelo Coast Range Reserve, California, USA - CZOMad2_1_08_16fungal (PacBio error correction) | ecosystem: Environmental > Terrestrial > Soil >...
TCTCTACGAGGGGAGGCTAGGCCGTAGGGGAAATCGGAAGGGGTAGTCACGATCAACAGCCGGAGGGGCGGTCCTCGTCAGCCCGGAAGAAAAAAAAGGGGGAACGAGGTCAGCCGCAGGAGGCATAGCAAAGTCCGAGCAATTTTGATGCTCGGACAGCACGAAAGGAGGAACAGAAATGAATCCCAAAGCCCGGGCCCGACAAACGACCTAACTACTACAGGGGAGAGCCGGACTTCTCCCCTCGGCCTAAAAGAAAACTGGCGACCCTTCTGGAGATGGGGGTTCTTCTGCGCCTATTGAAAGGAAACATCTCGAACTTGGGGAGAGGCAGCGCTGTTCGCGAGAAAAGAAAGCCTCGATATTTAAAAAAAGGGGGGAGGCCCTTGTTGACAGCGAGCTCGATGACAGAAATCGGCGTTGGTTACCGGAGAGGGGGGAGGCTCGCATCAGGCGGAAGACTCCAGCGAGCGGCCAAATAAGGAAATCTTGTCGTACTCGCGTGGGTCGAAAAAAAACAGAGAGAAAGGGGATATCTCGAGTGTCGAGCAGGCGCGAAAGAATGGAATTGCCCAAGCACGCCAGACTCTAAAAAAAAAGGAAAGAGGGTCTAGCGACTCAATGGATGCCGCGAACGAGGCGAGCCTCTCGAGGAAGACGGCGGCGCGCCTTCCCAGTGAGTCGAAGAAAGCTACTGTCGGCAAAGCCGCGACCTTCCTCTTTCATGATCTAAAGAGGAAGAACAGCCTGCTCTTTCGCTAGCTTACGGGGAAAGCGAAACGGACCTCAATCCCTATCAACTGTCCGGGAGGAGTCGCGGCCCGAGGAGAAAAAAAAAAAAACCAATAGTCTTACGAAAAGGGGGGCCTCATCAGTTTGTCGGGAGGGAGGATGGAATTAGTCGCCGCGTCGTATCAAATAGGGAAAAGAGAAGGAAGCTGGAACGCTAGGTAGAGACTAACAAGGAATGGGATTCAAGAGCAGAAAGTTTGAACAGAAACTTCACTCCATCAACTCCTACGCCGAGCTGCTTACTGGAGAACGGGTCCAGTTTCCAGAAAAAGAAGTGCTGTAAAGGCGAACACACGATCTGGGAAAATCGGAACGCAGCCGCCCGGCTTGCCCGACGAAGGGGAAAATTCTCACTAGAAGAAAAGACAGCACGATGCACTCAGAAAAACCAAACGAGGCACCGTCGATGGGCATGGGGTATGGTTTGTGGGGAGGGAAAATGGGAGAATACCAAGGAAAAAAATTTTGTGTGCAAAGAAACAAAACTGGAAACTACATGGGAAAAGAGAAGTATAGACCTAGCTCTCCTAGAACCTAAAGAAAAGAAGCTCCGAAAAAATCGCGTCATCTAAATAGAAGTATGGGCACACTACCCCCATCGAAGAATATTGGCTATTTTCGGGGAAGGCACAACTGGTACAACAGCGAAGGGGGAAGTCCACCCAGGGACCTCGGCTAGGAAAGTCTACAGGAAGAAGGCTAAACGGGAGTGCCGACTTCAGGTATAAACACACGGGAACTAAAGAAGAGGGGCTTAAAAGTATGGACTCCCTCTAGAGGAGGGGGAGACACTATCAGAACAGGGAAAACGGAGATAGACTGAAGAGCAGGATTCTTTATCGCTGGTGGCTTTTATTAGGGTTGCAGGAAAATTGCGGAGCGGGAAGTTCCGCTGCGATACAAAAAGAGGAAGAATAAACAGCTGAGGCCGACGCCTGAAGGCTGAACCGTTCCAGACAGACGGACGAGGGGACTCTCTTCATGAAGGGAACAATCTCCTATAAGGAGGGCAGAAGACCAATACTAAAGAAAAACGGCAAAATGAAAGAAACTAACCATGGAGAAGCGAGAAAAGAAAGGGACCTGACGGCGACCTCACGGAACTGCCCATTGAGTAGGAAAAAAAAAAATCAGAGGGGACCACATAAAGAGCCGCCGCCGTCGCGGTCACGAAATAGGAAAGGGGGGAGGGGGGCGGTACTCCAAGCTTAATGACCGAAGAAAGATCAAAAAACAAGAAAGTCAGGAGAACTTTATCCCCGAGAGAAAAGGAGAAGAAGCTTGCTCTCATCAACAAGTTGAAGGGGGAGAACCGAGGCAGCTCTCGTTGGGGGCGCTTAAGGGAAAGAGGGGAAAAAGGAGGAGAATAAGCCATTGGGCTGGAGCGCTGATTCAGTGAAGGAGAGAGAGTAGAGAGGGGATTCATTGCGTGGATCGTTTTTCGACCCGCCTTCTGAAAAGGGTCATGGTGGAAGGCGCAGCAAACGAGGTGAGGGACGGAGAAAGGAACCTACTTTAATTGGGGAAAAGAAGAGGAGAATAAAAGTGAGTGATGACGAGAGGTAATAAGGGAGGTATCAGGGACCTGAAGAAAGATAGAGTGGTACTGCGTCAATTTCATTGAAGGCATTAAGAAGGCCTCTGGACTTTTGGGGGGGGAAATGATAGAGCTGGGGGTGGGAAAGGAAATCACGGCCGTTCGAGAGTCAAGTCTTTCGCTTCCTCTACGACCGCGGGAAATGGGAAAGAGTATTTTTCAATAAAGACACTCCCACAAACCCAAGAAAAAGGAGAAAAAAAAAAAGGGGAGTGAGAAGAAAAAGTAGAAGAGGAAATAAGAACGGGTATCTAAAGAAAGGAGGAGAATCGAGTGGAGGGACAGCAAGACCTTGGCCCATGTCTTCTCAAAGGAAAGGGAAGAGGATCTTTCCCCAATTTCATCTCACGGACTGGACCTGCTCGACCGCTCATCAGTAAAAGATCTGGGGAAAGGACACTCGGAAGGGAAGAAATTACAAAAAGCGGCATCAAAAAGCCGTGGAGGAGGGAGGTTATATCAGGGAGTTCCTCTCCAGGGGATCTCGTTTGCCCCGAAGAAGGAAATTCACCCGCTGGAGCACGCTCCACCAGATTACGTACATCTCCGGTGGAGAAAGAAAAGGACAAAATGAAAGACCATCAGCGAGGAAAAAATCACAAAAAGGAAGAAAGTAATCCCGCGCGAAAAGACTCTTCCGCCACGTCAAAACGAGAAAATCAATCGCAAACTGAGAAAGACGCGTTCTGCCGAGCCGAAGTTGGGGGAGGAAAAAATATGCGGGCGTCGGGAGGATCGGTCTAAAGGGAGCTAAGACGGTCGGTGTTTGTGTAGTTGATCCTGCCGGAGAAAAAGGGGGGTTCGCATATCACAAAGAAGGTATGAAGTCGAACGCGGCTGGAGGAAGAGGGGAAAAATAGTTTCGAAAAAATAAGGCGAAGGGTCCTTGTAGCACAGAACGTGTGTCAAAAAGATGATACCGGAGTTGGAGGCGTACTGTGAAGTGGGAAAGTGAAGGGGGGGGAGAAGGGGGAGGGGGAGGGCGTAATGCCGGTCGGGAAGGAAGAAGGAATTCATGGAAGAGGGTGAAAAGAGAAAAAGTCCGGGAGGGAAATCGGTGACGAAGAGTGAGCTTGTCCTCGTAGAGGGGAGAGGTCCGTCTTTTATGGTGCACCCGCTGCTCAGTCCCGCTCGTCACTCAAAAAGGAGAAAATCAAAAAAGAAAACTGCATCAGAGCACGGAAGAATCGGAGGTGAGGAGGAGATCAGGGCGAGGCCTGCTGCGGCGGGCCGAATTTCGAGCGGTTCAAGGGGGGGAAGCAATCACTCCTACCTTATTCCAGAGTGTGCCGAGCCGCCGAACATTATCAGGGCTAGAAGGGGGCCCCCACACGCTCTAAACGTCGCGGGCCTCGCGATGAACCGGGAGGAAGGGGACTTTCATTCCATTGAGTTCGGCCGCCATCGAACTCATAGGGAGGCGTTGGGCCGGGGGTCTGGAAGGACGGAGAGTTAAGTCATGAGTCCAGAGAGGTATTCACGGGAAGAGAGAAGAATTCTTCGGGTCCAGAGGCGCGGAGCTCGATCTAGAGAAGAAAGAACAGGGGGGGTATTCCGCATGGGAATCCAGTGGCTGGGGGGGGGGAAAATGCCGAGCGAGTGCGTCGTCATTATCATCAGAGGGAGGGGGAAATTTCTGGCGCGGCGGCGAAGGGGCGATCGAGTTTTTGGGAGAAGAGGAGGTGCGACGCCTCGGGGGGGGTCGGAAGGAGGTGACAATTGAAGAAGACGCAACTCGGGCGGCGCTTCGTTTTGAGGGGAGTCTACTCTCTGTAGAAAAATCGAAGTCACTTGCCTTCAATTTTTGTCGCGGTAGGCAGAGAAGGATGTGGAAATCATGAAGGGACGGGACACCAAGAAATTGACGACGACGCACTCAGTGCGTCCTCCCGAAAGAAAAAGGTCTCACTTCGAATTAGACGCAGGAACGGCGGGCTGGCATTTTCTAAGATAGGAAAAATAGGGGGGAAAAAAGACGGTCTGAATTGCGGGGAGGGGGGAGAGTCAAAATTAACTCAATCCTTGACGGGAAAACTAACTGGCGAAGTGCGGGCATCCTCTCCCGGTTCCGAGTAGAGAAAGATTTTTACTACCTTAAAGGGACGGCGAAGCCGATGCTCTCAGAAGGAGGAATCGCTGAAGAGAGAAAAAGATAACGTCTGAGAGAAAAGTAATGGAACTGGTCGCGATCGCGAAATTATCAACTCTCCTTATCTATCGAAAGAGAGGGAAGAAGACGTAAAGAAGAAAGACTCCGATGGTGTCTAAACACCAAAAAAGAAGAAAGGTCAGGCAGGGTTCTCATAGTTCAAACCAAAAAAGCCGGAGAGTCGCAAAGAAAACTCGATCTTTAACGCGCCGGCCCCCTCGCGTTACTCAGCCTCTCTCGCAGAGGGGAAAACGGGGGACTACCTCTTGAAGGGAAAGAGGGGGAAAAGAGAGGGACGAGACGGAAGAAAAGGGACCTCCAGCGCGATCTTGGCGCGTCTTGCAATCTTCTCCGCGACCAGTAGAAATCCCCAGGTCTCTCTGAGAGAGACAGAATTCGAAAGAGACGCTATAAGAGGGTTCGTAGTCGGCCAGTGTTTAAGGCGGCCGGGCTTCGTGAAAGGTAACTTAGAATGGGAGGGGGGAAAAAAAGATATATAAAAAGGTCAGTGGGTGATTGGGGGGGGAAGCCCTATGACGCCACCCCGGCACAGCGAAACGGGTCATCCTCAAGACTGGTGGTGCGAAGGCGGGGCCGAGTAAACACTCCGGGGGTAGAAGGAAAAAGACTAATACTACGCCGACGCGCTCACTAGGGAGGGCAAGATCTCAACAAAAAAGGGAAGGATGGAGAGAGATGATCGACGCGGAGTTCGTCTTCGGAGGAGAGTCGTCACTATGCGCGGTCTCAAAGAAGTCCAATTTGATTAAAAGGAAGATGAGGAGATGCAGAGACTGGGGGGGCAGGGGCGAAGAAACAAAAATCCTCACCAAAGTGGATATCTCTTACATCCCGAACATGATGGTCCACCACGTAAGAAATAAGGAAAAAAAAGACTATGTTCCAGATCAACAACGACGACCGATAAGCGAAAACTGCAGCTAAAGAGAGGAAACTGCTGCAACTGACTAAAAACTGGGGGGAGACTGTGATGGAGGCGCGATTGAAAGAACCGACACTATATAAATGGGGAAGGAACTCAGCGGGGCAGCTCCTCGCATACGCGATTCGAGGGAACATTTAGGTAAAAATTGTGAACCGGGAAAGGAGAGGGAGGGCTTAGGGGGAAGAGGCGAGGGGACGGAGATTTACACTCGAGGAATCTGGGTCTACGCGCAGAAAGGCAAGAAAAGATACTGCTAAGAGAGGGGATCATCTGACGTTAGCCAGCCAACTACTTGCCTTGGAAAGAGGTACCTATTTGGTCGACAGTGGAGCGAGATATACAAGTTGATAACGCCCGCCGTCTCGAACGTCAAAAACCTTTCTCCTCGAAAAAGAGGGGGATGGAATATCCTCTAAGATGCATGTCTAGGGGTCGAAAGAAGCGAAGGGGCGAAGTAAAGGGCGTCAGAAAACAAGCTAATCGTCAAAATGGGGTTCTCAGGGGGGGGTCAGCTGATTATTCCGAACTAGCCTCCAGCCTGCTTTCAGGATCGAGAAGGACAAAAAAAAACTACTATCCCGAACCCGATTTCACTTTCTGGAGGGAGGGGAAATCCTAGGAAAGCAAAACCCTGGAAAGAAGGGAACTCAATCGCTGAACGAAATGGGCATGTCCTCTTGGGGTTTTGTCAAGAGAAGGATTCATGAGTCGCCTCGTCGTCAACAAATTTGCGCAAAAAAACGGGGGAAAACGCCTGAGAAGAGAACAAAACCTGGGAAAGAGAGGGAATGGTTCTCACGAAGTAAACGCCACCAATTCCCGACCAAATCTCTCTATGTGACAGTTCGGGGGGGGCCAAACGTTCCGCACGAGAGGAGTCAGAACGAAACGAAGGCGGACCCAAAAGTCAAGCTTTCGCTCGCAGAAATCCATCTCCCATCCGGCGGCCTCACCGGCGAAGAAAAAGAGCATCGGCGCTGAAGAGGCAAAGGGCGGGGAAACAGATGACCCACTGGAACTCCTTGTCAAGGACTGGATAGGGACCCGCGCGCCAGAGAAGGCGAAAAGGAAATTAAAAGAAGAATGGTACAATATACCAAGAGGGGGGGAAGAGAATACTATCGTGAAAAGGAAAACGAAACCGGGTGGTGGTTCCCAAGAAAGCAGAGGTGAGGATTTGTGCAGGCACTAACTAAACTGTCCTGAAACCTCCTGAAAGGGACCGGCCACAAAGGGGGAAATGAAGATATGTCCAGCGAAGGGGAAAATAGGCGGGACGACGTCATGCGATGGCTCTCACACAAGGGGGGGGGCAGCTCTTCTTGAAGGGACTTTCAAAACTTATTTAACAGGGGGGAAGATAGACCTGCTTAGGGCCAGCAAAAAGCAAGGGAGGCCTGAGACCGCGACGGCAGGGGACTTTAAGTCGTTCTAGGGGAGGGGGATGCTTTTTCACCTCAGAATGGCTCAGAGAGTCCTGAACCGAGGAGAGAACATCAGATGGGAATAGGGCTACGGAGCGAGAACTCGTCCTTCAGGATAAAAAGGGGGGAGGTCCCAGACCGGCCGGTCCATGCCTGCATTGAACGCCCATCCTACCTCACTTCAGAAAAAAGAAAAGAATAAATCAAAAAACCCACGGAAAAAAAAGGAAAATCAACAACAACAGACAAAAGAAGGCTGGCGATCAAGCACGTCTTCGGAAACATAAACTTACTCTTCCAGGGAGGAGAGCAAATCATGGCTGGGCCCTCATCTCCTCCGAATAAGGAGAGAAATGAACAACCTTTCATGGAGGGAAGAGGTCGCCAAAAAGAGGCAAGCAGCATCAACTTCAAAACCAAATCCGTTGAGTCAAATAGGGAAATGACAGGTATCCCTCTAACGCCCATCCGGGCTCTCATAACAGCTGTCTTCGTCTTTCATAAAAGAGGAGATCATCAGGGTGGGGGAGAGAAGTCGGGGAAGCTTTACTATTTGACTGGAGATGGCGTTTTCGCGGCGGTCTTTAAAATTAGCTCTCTATAGAGAGTCATTGGCTATTTGGCGTTCGCCAAGGAGATTCGGTAGCTGGGGGAATCTCTTAAGGGAAAGGTTAAAATGTGAAGGCAGGCAGAAGAAGGGCGAAAACCTCTGTGGGAAAGGATCAAAAGATCGCAATCGAAGACCAAAAAAGGTTGGAGGGGGCCTGGGAAGGGGGTAAATCCTTCATGCGGCCGAGTGCCTGCAACCGATTTGCGTCTTCAAGAGTAGGAAAAGAAAAGTCTGGGAGCCGTTTAAACTGGGGGAAAATGACGTCTACTTTTCACAAATTGGAGCCTTCGTAACGGTTCTCATATTTGAAGGAGGAGAGAAACTTCAAACTTCTTCCTACGACGGCCTGGTCGATCGTGGCATGCTGACTAGAAAGAGAGACAACAAAAAAAAAAGGAGGAAAAGAAGAGAGAACCGCGCACAGACAGAGATCGAAAGGAAATCGTTAGGCGGAGAAGAGTCAAGTCGCAGACTTGACCTCTCGAACGGCCGCATCTGCTGGACAGGAAACTGGTAAGCGGAGAGGGTCCCCAAGTTTGCGGCTCCAGAATGGCCGGCCCTGCTAACCTTGCAATCATTACCCGAAGAAAGGGGGGAAGGCACTCGAGTAAAAGGAAGGAACTCAGGAGCATACACAGAAGGAGTAATTGTCTTGATTCGCTTCTCACCGGTTATAATCTGAAACTGGGGGAAAAAAAATCGTCCTACTCTATTCCACCATATTACGGCAATCGCCGGGGCTACATCCGAAAAAGAAGAAAAACGCGAACTCGCGAAGACCGAAAAAAGAAAAGAGCGGTCAAAAAAAAAAAACCTCCACTGGCTTTATCGCCAGAACCGAGGCCAGAGACACAGAGAGCAAGCCCCCCCACATTAGCGCTCTCGTGCCCTAAGAAGGGGATTTGAGGCAGAAGAGAGTCTGGAGTTGAGGTCGAGGGAATAATCCTTCGCAGAACGATCGGGGGGGTGGTAGATTGTGAATCTTAGAAGGAAGACCCAGTTCTCATAGCATCCGCAGGTGATCATGGTAAAAGATAAGGAAGGGGGAAGGAGGGGGATGATTTGCCAAGAGTATGGGGAGAGAACGATGCCGTCCGTGCATGGTCAACTACGTTCTTTATCTGAAAAGCGATTACTCTACGTCTTCAATGTTGTCTGCGAATGGGGCCTTGTATGTGGGGAGGACTAATGGGACTGTCAGGGGTGACGAAGTCCTGCGTCTTGAGGGGGCGCCTTAGCTAAGGGTCAACCGCTGAAGTCTTTCGGGAACTCGTTGACAAAAAAAATTGAGATGGGGAAGGGCATAGTAGCATAAGGATGGAAAGGAGGAATGGTCATCGAAGAACCGGCCAGAGCGCGCCCTTAGGAAAAGCAAACCGAGAAAAAAAACGAAAAAAGAAGGAGATTCTTCTATCTAGTTCCTCGATTCAAATGCTTGATCGGGTTCCTAAAAGGGGCTGGGAGAAAAGGAAGACCAATTCAAAAGAGGACACAAGAGTTGCGACATAGGGGAGCATGAGGTAAAAAAAATCCACCGGAAGGAAGAAGCTTACGGCCTCAGATGCATGTTTCCTGCTGAGGGGGACAGGAAGTAAGGACAGTTTGGTTAGTCCGGCCAAGAAAAGAGGAAAGACAAATAGGAGGGGGCCAGGGGGTTAGTGTGGGGCATTCCTGATCAGAGTAGTCCGATATAATGTAATCAAGCTCTTAACTAAAAGGCAGGGAGAACGTCGAGGCGGACTCTGGGGGATATACGTAACAACAGAGCTAACTTGTAAGAAGACTGAACTAGCCGGGCCGATTATGAAGGAGCGCTGAGAGGGGGGAGGAGCGGGGGCAAACCTGAGGAGGAAAAAAGGAGAGGAGGAGGGAGGGAGAGGGGTGATGAAGTCGAGTGTTTTCGCCGGCTGTCGGGTACTCAGTTTTTAGGAGTTATTTTCCCATTTCTAATCCCTACACCTCGGCGGGATCTTGAGAAAGGGAGGAGGAGGGAAGGATCAGGGAGCAAGATACTACGAAGCATAAAAAAAAAAGGGGAATTACAATTTTGGACGCGGGAGATGAGAAGAATGCTTGCCACAGCGGCGTATAAGACCAATGTCCGTACGGGCGACGCGGAGAAGAGGCCACGAATCCAAAACCGCACCAAAAAAAAAGGGGCTCACTGGGAAAATTGGCGTAAAAAGAGAGTAGGGACTTCGGGAGGTGCATGTCTCAATCCAAGAACTAAAGGGAAACTCGATCGATTGCGGTAGTTGCAAAAAAACTTAAAAAAAAATCTCGGAAGTGCAGGAAAGAAGCGGCGCGAGTCGATTCAGCCCGAGCCTGAGCAAGGGGGGGGAAGGAATTGGAGTATGGGTAGGGGGAGGACGGACAAGGACGAAGCTCAATCTATGAGATACCGCGCCTGCGAAATAGCCAAGATCATCTCCGAGAAAAGGAGAAAAAGTGGTGGATGGGAAGGGGTGAGATCGCGGGCGTTAGCACTAGGAAAGAGCGCCTGCCTCGACCGAATCAGGGAAATCCCAAAAGGAGAGAGTGGTGGGGAGAAGAAAAGAAGAGTCGCCTATATGAGGGAAAAGCGCGCTCGGGCCCATGCGCCTCGATCTGGGAAGAAAGGAACCGCGCCTAGACTCCATCGTCAGAGAATGAGAAAGGGACTAAAGATCTACCTTGAAAGAGGGAAGAGCGAGCGAAGAGCGAACAGGAATTTCTCGAGCTAGAGAAAGGGATTGCAATAAGGAGCAGACAACAAGAACCTCCCTTCGTTTCGCGAAGGTTCCGAAAGGAAGAGCAGAGGTAGACATTCCTCGATATAACCGGAGGAGGGAGAAGGGGTTCTCTTAATTTTGCGATGCGATACCCCTGCTTCTGGAAAAAGAGGGGAGGGTAACTTGCCTTGCCATCAGGTGTAAGAGAGAAAACATTGGCGGGATTGGGCGGGGGAAAGGAAGCCGCGAATAACAAGAGCGACGAGACATCGTTCATCCTCCCAGCTGGTGGGAAATTTGTTGAAGAGGAAAGCAATATATCGGGGGATAGTTCAATCGAAAGTAATACTGACGGCCGAAGAGGAATCCGAGCTAGAA